>JAABUT010001352.1_pt1 | contig 28542 bp, 23 predicted proteins | sample 5559281 | NCBI WGS metagenome assembly JAABUT01 (sample SAMN10711880, study PRJNA513359) | rock metagenome | isolation source: Antarctica rocks | place: Antarctica: Victoria Land, Ricker Hills nord | collected 2016-01-04
ACTTGCCCCGTAGCGGTACATCACCTGACTCCAGCCCGTCAGCCCCGGCTTCACCGCGTGACGCACGCGGTAGAACGGCATCTGCCGCGTCAGCTGCTCGACAAAATAGGGCCGTTCGGGCCGCGGGCCGACCACGCTCATGTCCCCCTTCAATACGGTCCAGAATTGCGGGATTTCGTCGAGCCGCGTCCCGCGCAAGAACCGCCCGACGCGAGTGATCCGGGGATCGTTCTCGGCGGCAAACATCGGCCCGGAGTCTTTCTCGGCATCCACCGCCATCGACCGGAACTTGAGGATGGAGAAGGAGCGCCCCCCCTTGCCGATCCGTACCTGAGAGTAGAAGAGCGGGCCGGGCGAGCCGAGCCGATTCGCCAACCACAAGGGCGGGATCGCGATCAACAGCAGCAGACAGCCGCACAAACCGATACCGATGTCCAGCAGGCGCTTGAACACCAGATAGAACCGGTGTGTCGCGGGCTGACTCAGCGGCATCGCCACATAGAGCGCGCGCCCGGCGTGCTCGATCGGCACGCGACCGGTCAGCCGCTCGTACAGCGTCGCCATGGTCGTGATCGAGAAGCCCATCTCGTGGCAAGCCAGCAGCGCCTCGAACAGTTCGCCGTGCATCTGGTCCGTATGGGTGATCGCCACGATCAGCTCGTTCGGTTGCAGGCGCTGGGTGATCTCCACCAGATCGTGGCGGCTGCCCAACACCGGCACCTCCGCCACAAGCGTGCCTTGCTTGGTCGGGTCGTCGTCGATGAACCCGAGGATCTGGTAGCCGATGTTCTGCGGGGACACACGCTTACTCCAGCCCATCTGCTGAATCGCCTCGACGAGCGTCTGCCCCGCCGCACCGGCACCGACGACCAGGGCGCGCTGCTGGAAGTTCGGCTGCGCCAGCACCGTCGCATACACCGTCCGCCAGACGACGACACCGATCAGGCCGAGTAGCGGGAATGAGAAGATGTCGAGCCGGGAGGTCGGGAGTACGGGGGTAAGGCGAGGGATCAGCAGATAGATCAGCGATGTGAGCGAGACGGCACCACTGAGACGCCCCAACGAATCGAGCAGACTGCCGGAACGGACCAGATTGTAGCAATCGAGCATCAGCGCACAGCCGAACCACACCGGAGTAAGGATCACGAACCACGACCATTGCGTCACCACGAGGTGCGACAGCGCCGACCAGGTCCACCGCATCGCGATCAGTTGCGCCATCTCCTGCCAGGAATCGGACGACCCGACGCGCACAGGGAGCGGGCGTAGCGTGAGCGCGAAGAACAGGGCCAGATTGATCAGAATGCCGTCCAGGATGCCTAAGAGGAGCTTACGTTCGGAGAAGTGGAGCCAGAGCGGCTGGACCCTGCCGCTGGTGGTTGGTTTCGCCTCCTGCCCCGCACGAGGTGGCGCGGCGTCCGGCACGGCCATCCAATATTCTCCGTACCCTAGGGTGATGGGGCACAACGCGTACCCGCATAAATGGGCATGTGACTGTCACCGAGCACACACTTACGTAGCTCCCGACTGCTCGCCCAACATTTGGCTCACTACCACCGCCGATGTGCGTGGGAACGACGGTATCGAAGGCTATTGCCAACAATCGGTCGAAGCGCCCCTAGTGTACATCACGGGACAATACCGAGGCGAGTCATCATCAACGTATGGAGGGGCACCTGCAAGGTTTCCCACTCACTCCAACGGACGATCGCCCTCCCGGTTGCGTCGCATCGGCCCGGGCGTCTCAGGCTCGGCTACGCCCTAAAATATCCCGGTACACCGCCTCGGATTGCGCCAGCATCCGTTCCAACGTGAAGTCGTCATGGAACTTTCGATGCCCCGCTTCGCCGAACTGGCGACGTCGCTCGGGCGCGTGAATCAGCGAGCGCAGGGCCGTTGCAAGTGCGTCCACATCACCGTGCGGCACGAGCAAACCGGTCTCGCCGTCGCTCACCTCTTCGGGGATGCCGCTCACAGCGGTCGCCACCACCGGCAACCCGGCGCGCATCGCCTCCAGGATACTGATCGGCAACCCCTCGTAGTGCGTGCTCAAGACGAAGCCGTGAGCGCGGACCAGCAGGTCCGGCACGTCCTCCCGGTCGCCCAGGAACGCCACCCGGTCGGTGATACCAAGTGTCGCGGCCAGCGCCCGGCAATGGTCGAGCGCGGGGCCGCTACCGACGAACGTGATTTGCGCGCCATCGACCTCGGTGGGGGTGAGCTGGGCGAACGCACGCAGCAGCGTCTCCTGATCCTTCTGCTCATTGAAACGCGCGACCATGATGAAGCATGGCGGCTGCGTCGCCGGGTCCGCCACGTCCCCTCCAGCACCGATGCCGTATCTGATCACGGTCAGGACTCGCGCCGTGCCAACGCGGGCGCGTAAGGCCAACCGGCGATCGTTCTCCGACACGCAGATGATGCGCGCGCTCAGGGGGGCCACCGCTCGCTCAACCAGCCACGCCACGGCCCGGCGCAGCGGCGGGGCCCCCGGACTGAAGCCCCACCCGTGCGCGGTGAAGACGACCGGGACACCGGTCAGCCACCCGGCAACTCGCGCGATGATGCCGGCCTTACTGCTGTGGGCGTGAATCAGGCCGGGTTTGATCCGGCGGATGAGGGCGGCGCACTCCCAGACCGCCGCCAGATCGCTCAGCGGGCTGATCCGGCGCACGAGGCGCGGGAGCAGGTAAACCGGCATCCCAAGCGCGCGCACGCGGGCGGTCAGGACATCGTCCTCACCCGTGGCGAGCCGGACATCGTAGCGCATGCGCAACCCGTCGATCAGATCGAGCACGTTCGTCTGCGCCCCCCCGAGGTTGGCACGGGTGATGATGTAGAGGATTTTAGGCGTGATCATAGCCATCCCGATCCTCTCGTGTAGCCAGGGGCACATCATCCCGCCATTGGCGCTCTCCGTGTCGTCCCGGGAGTCTGATCTCCGGTAGATAGAGGGAAGCGAAGAGGAAGAAGGCGAGCCACGACAGCATCCGCAACCGCGTATTCGCCCCGATATTATCGCTAAAGAGTGCCACCGCACCGATCAATACCAGGCTGAAAATCAGCAGGAGCGCCTCATCGCCGAGCCTCCCGCGCGCCAGCCGCCAGAGGCCCATCGCCCAGATTGGGAAGAGCGCCCAGAGTACCAGCGCCTCTGGTAGGGCGATAAATTGCGCCGCGGAGACAAGTTGCCAGGGGAATGGCCCGAACATCGCCGTGGCGAAGCTGTAGCTATAGCTCGTCAGGAGCGCGAGCGGGTTGCTGAAGTCGAGCCGGATCCCGGTGGCACTACCACCGATCGAATAGGTTCCTTCGCGAAAGCTGGTCAGGAAGGCGGGGTTGAGCATGCGCGTGAGATAGGCCGAACCGAATACGCCCCAGCCCAACGCCACCGGCGCGACCGCCGCGAGCACGACTGCCGGCGCGATCCAGTGTCGACGCAGCCAGAGCGTGAAGCCGAACAGACCGATCGCTAGCGCCAGAGCCGCATACGGACGCAACAGGAACATGCCGCCAAATGCGACCACTCCCAACATGGCGATGAGGGACTGCGGACGGCGCAAGAAGCGCAGCACCAACGAGAGCGCCGAGACACCCGCCAGGACCAGGAGGGGATCCTTGACCAACTGCGTGGAATAGAAAAGCAGCGAGGGGTAGAAAGTCAGGAAGGCACCGGCCCAGTGGCCGGCGACAATACCAGCGCGCGCGCTTGCGGGCGCACGCTCCGTGGCTAGCCGCTGCGCCAACCGTACGCCGATGTAGACCGTCAGGGACCCAACCAGCACGTTGAGCAACTTGCCCACGACGAGACTGGGGCCGGTAAGAAAGAAGATTGCCGCCAGCGCGTATGGGTAGGAACTCGGCGTCCAAAGGACCGTTTGCCCCTGAACGAGTTGGGTCGCGTAATACCAGTAGGTACGATCGTCGTGTCCCGAGGCCAGGGGATAGAAGCCATCGAAGCCCCGCAGCAGCGAGTACAGATCGACCACGGTCCCCACGAGCAGCCGTATGAGCAGGGCGAGAGCGAACCAGCGCAGGGCGATACCGGGCGAAAGCCCGTCCGCCGCGCACTGCCGCTCCTTCCCGACTGTCACACCTTGCCGATCAAAGGCTACCGCCATGTCTGTCATCCGTTACCTCAATATTTGGTCGGGGGACAACCCGCGCGTGACTCGTGCAATGACAGAGCGAGAGTAGGCCTATTAGTCGCCGCGCACATTTTGGGCGAGCGGAGGGACCGTCTCGCGTTGTCCGCCCGCCAGAGTGCGGATCGACGGACCAGGGCGAAGATGATTGTCATAGCCGTATACGCCTCGTCGCTGCGTATCCTTATTGAGCACGACGCCCAGGACATTTGCCGGGGTTCCCCCCAGTGCCACAAGCGCCCGTTCCAACAGTTTCGTCCCGGTGCGGCGCATATCCACCACCAGCACGGTCGCCGGAGCGGCTCCTTGTAGGGCAAGCGTATCGGCGAAGGGGAGGAGCGGCGCGGTGTCGAGGATGATAATGTCTGCTTGTGGCTGCAACTCGCGGAGCAGTGCGATCAGCTGCGGAGAGCCGAGGAGTTCAGTGGGATTCGGCGGGATGGGGCCGCTGGTAAGAATCTTCATGCCCAGCGGCCCATCCTGCAACGGCACGCCGTCGCAGCGCGGCGACGGTAGCAGCGCCGTGCTCAAGCCCTGGTCGTTCCCTAGCTCGAAGAACTGATGCACGCTAGGATCCCGCAGATCGGCATCGATCAGGATCACGCGCTTCCCGGCCTGTGCTTCGGCGACCGCCAGATTGGCCGCTACGGTGCTCTTGCCTTCGTTCCGTAGCGCGCTGCTGATGCAAACAGTCGGCGGCTGCCCTATGACCGCGAACTCCAAGTTCGTCCGCAATAAGCGCACGGCTTCGGTCAGGCGATCGCTGCGTGGTTGTGCCGCATCGATCAGGAGTCGTGCCGGACCACCGCGCACGAAGTCTAACACCGCGAACGGGACGAGATTGAAGCGCCGACGCAGCTCCTCAGGCTCGCGGATCCGGTCGTCGAGAAAGTCGAACAGCACCACCAACGCGATCAGCGCCAGGAAACCGATCAGGGCGAACCGCGCTATGGTGGCCAGGGCACCACTCGGTTCCGGCATCGCAGGGACTGCTGCACGGTTGATTACCGTGAGCAGAGAGTTAGCCTGCAGTTGTTCTAGTTGCATACGCTGTTGCATCGCCAGGAGGGTGCGGTAGGTCTCCTGATCTTGCAGCAATTCGTCGTGCAAGCGGAGGGTTTCGGCGAGGGCATCGCCACTGGCGGTGGGCGTCGCCCGCAACTGATCCAGACGATTCGAGGCGGCGGTCACCCGTTGGCGTGCATCGTCAAGATCGCGGTCGACCTGCTGGCGTACCACCTGCACGTTCTGCACCCGCATGTCCTGGGTGCGCTGGACCAGCGTGTCGCTCAGCCGGTTGGCGATAGCGGCGGCGCGAGCGGGGTCGGAGTCGACGACCACGATGGACAAGAGCTGGGCACCGGGTACGGGCGTCACGATAACGTTCTCGGTCTTCAGGACGATCCCAAATTGTTGGCTGATGTCATCCAGCACTGGCCTGCTACGCAGCACCTGTGCGTAGGAATAGGCCAGTGTCAGCGCATAATTCAGATCCCCGGCATTGGGAAAGCCCGGATTTTGCACCGGGTTGATGTATAGATAGGCTTCGGCCCTATACATCGGCTTTGCTTGCTTGCTGAATAGAAACCCGGCACCGGCACCGATCAGGAGCCCTAGCAACGGCAACCACCACCAGCGGCGCACAACATTCCAGTAGCGCCTCAGTTCCACCACGTCTCCTCTCGGTTCCCAGGCACAGTTACTACGGAAGCTAGCAGTCTACATGACGAGGCAACGCACCTGCAACCGACATACCGGCCTAGTACAGCTTAGCGGAAAAGCCTAGCGGGTTGTAGTAGAGTAGCGTTCGGCTCAACGTTGCTGCGGCTGCGGCTGCGGCCCCACCGTGTGGAGGCACCGATGTCCGGTCCCCTGTCCGCCCCCGTCCAAGTGACCGCCGCGCAACAGGCCGTGCTCACCACCTTGCGCCGTCGTGCGTCATGCCCGCAGGCGCTGGCCTTGCGGGCCGCGATCATCCTCGGCGCGGCGGCGGGCCAGCGCAACGACCCGCTCGCCCGGCACCTCGCCAGTACCCCCACCACGATTCGCAAGTGGCGGGGGCGCTGGCGGGATGCCACGCCACACCTGCTCGCGGTTGACGACGACCCCGGCGCACTCGCCGCCGCGATTGCCACCGCCTTGGCCGATGCGCCACGGCCTGGGACCCCGGCCACCTTCACCGCCGAGCAGATTGTCCTCATCATCAACCTCGCCTGTCGCCCCCCGGAGCAGTGCCACCGGCCGGTCGCGGCGTGGACGCCGCGCGAGTTGGCGGACGAAGCCATCACGCAGGGCATCGTCGCCACCATCTCGCCCCGTTCGGTCGAACGCTTTTTAAATGGAGGCCGAGCTCCAGCCGCACCGGAGCCGCTACTGGCTCAACGCCAAGGCCAAGGCGGCGGACCCGACCGCCTTCGCTGAGGCCGTCGAGGCCATTTGTACGGCCTACGCCGACGCCCCGATGCTGGAAGCCCTCGGCTGTCATGTGGTCAGCACCGACGAGATGACCGGCCTCCAGGCGCTCGAACGCGCGGCACCCACCAAGCCCATGCGCTCCGGCTGCCCCGAACGCCGCGAACACGAGTACGTCCGCCACGGCACCCTCAGCCTGATCGCCACCTTCAACGTCGCCACCGGGGCGGTCCTTGCCCCCACCCTTGGCCCTCGCCGCACCGAGGAGGACTTCGCCGCGCACATCGCTCAGACCATCGACACCGACCCCGACGCGCGTTGGCTCTTCCTCGCCGACAACCTCAACACCCACCAGTCCGAAGCCCTGGTCCGACTCGTCGCCGCCCGCTGCGGCCTGCCCGACGATCTCGGCGTCAAGGGCCAGGCGGGCATCTTGCACACGATGCCGACCCGCGCCGCCTTCCTCGCCGATCCCGCCCACCGCATCCAGTTCCTGTATACCCCAGGCATACCTCCTGGCTCAACTAGATCGAGCTGTGGCTCAGCATCCTCGCCCGCCGCGTCCTCAAACGCGGCGACTTCGCCTCCACCGACGCGCTGCGCGACCGCATCCTGGCGTTCATCGCCTACTTCAACCAGACCGCCACCCCCTTCAAATGGACCTACAAGGGCCGCCCGCTCTGCCGCTAACCCAATACCCTTTTCCGCGACCCTGTACTAGAAACTGTATGAGAAGGGGTGGCACAGGGCTTGTTGGCAGCGACGGATCGCGGTGATTCGCGATCATTACTGAGTACGGACGCGGCCTCGCCCACAGGGTGCACGGCGATCCTCGGCGTGTCCGTACCCTTCTCGCACAGTTTCTAGTGACCAGCCGTTCCATTCACGGAGCTAGCAGTCCAAGGGCCACCAGCGCCGCAAGAACCCCTTTCATCCGATGCACAATTACCCAACGGGCTAGGGGAAAAGTCGGAGACCGCCGGCCTCGCTAGCCCGACGTGTGCTACTCACGCAAGACCAGGTGATAGAGCTCAAGATAGGCAGCGATAGTATTTCCGACATCGAAGTCCGCCGCACGCAACCGCGCACTGTGACCCATGCGTCGACGCAGTGCAGGATCGTCGAGCAGCACCCGCAAGCGCCCGGCGATCGCCTCCGCGTCGGTCGGCTCGACCAGGAAACCGGCTTGCGACTCGGGTGTGACCACCTCGCGCAGACCTGGCACATCGCTCGCGACGACCGGCAGTCCCGCCGCCATCGCCTCCACTAGCGCCAGGCCAAAGCCTTCCCAGTGTGACATCATCAGGAAAATATCCGCGCGCCGTAAAGCTTGGATAATATCCGAGCGAAAACCCCAGAACTTTACCCGATCTTCAAGGTGTAGGGCTCGGACCCGAGCCTTCAGGGCCGATTCCCGCTCCCCCTGGCCCAAAATCCAGTACTCCAGGGGGTGGCTGTGAAGCCTGTCGATGGCGTTGAGAGCCGTCTCGTAGTTCTTTTGCTCCGTTAAGCGCCCGGCGGAAATGATGATCGGTGTATTACCCACAGAATCATGTCGTTCGATAGCTCGATACTCCTCCAGGTCAATGCCGTTGTAGATAGTCACCACGTTGTCGGCGAGTTCGGGAAGCCATTCTAACATCGCAGTCTTGGTCCCCGAACTAACACAGACAATCCGGGCATACGCGCGATACAAGGAGCGATCGAGTTGCTTGCCGAAAGGAAGCCGCCGACGGCGGTTGAAGGTATTATGCTCGGTCGTGACGAAGCGGGCTTTAAGACCGAGTAGTTTGGCGACCAATGGCACTACCGCCTGTGCGGGGAAGAGATGCACATGGATGATATCCAAATCACGCCACTGTGGCTGCTTGAGAAAGGCATAGAGACGCCCGAAGATTGCCACTCGGTAGGGGCTAGGGGACGTAAAGGAGTAAGTATTGGGCAACCCCGTCGTGGAGGAACGCATCAAACTTAAGAGGTGGCTGTCGAAGCCACGCGCCAAGTACGCTTGATGGAACTGCACAGACAGACGTTGCGCGCCACCATCCTTGAGATCGAAAGAATTGCTGATTTGCAGAATCTTCATCGCCACCACCTAACCCACTACGGTGTCCTCATCAGTTATTCGCTATCTGGGGTGCAGTCCAAGTGACTTTCAGCGTGGTTCGCGATTTGGGGTGCAGTCCATTCCCCCGACCGATATCAGCATCCTGAAGCTAAGGGTATCCTCACCGACGAGCAACCTACGCGTACTCACGAAATGTCCTGCCGGACTGCTGCCCATTTCCAAAGCCCCACTGGCAAAACTTGTCTACCGCTGGCAAGGTAGATCGTAATGCGGGAGTAGGGGGATAGGTTGAATGAGGCGACATGGCGTTGCATTCGATCGACCATCCCCGTACTCCACGATACCAATGGAACGCTGTTCAACCCAAGATTGATGCAGCCTCACGGTACACTTGCACGACCTGGCGGGCATGGCTCTCCCACGAGTAGCGCGCGGCACGCTCACGTCCCAAAGCCACCAACTCGTTCCGCCGTGATTCGCTCATCAGCACCTGCTGCAGGCCCGCAGCGACGGCCTCCACGTCTAGCGGGTCCACTAACTCCGCGGCCTCACCCACCACCTCCGGCAAGCACGATACATTGGAGGTGACGACCGGGGTACCGACAGCCATCGCTTCCAGCGGTGGGTAGCCGAAGCCCTCGTAAAGGGATGGGAAGCAGAGTACGGACGCCGCCGCATATACCTTAGGTAAATCGTCGTCCGACACGATGCCGAGCGACCGCGTCACGTCTTGCAAGTTCAGCCGGGCGATAGTGCTCGGCAGATCGTCGCTCGTACCCGTCGCGAACGTCGCACCGACCAGTACGAGACACAGATCCTCCAGTCCTGGTACCTGGCGCACCCTGGCGACGGCTTCGAGGAGACGCGGCAAATTCTTATGCGGCTCCCGCGTGCTCACGGCAAGGACGAAGCGCCCCGGCAGTCCAAGGCGTTCGCGTGCGTCGTGGATCGCCGCATCCTCGACCGGTCTGAACCACCGGTGATCGATGCCCGGGTAGGCGACGCTGACGCACTCGGCCCGAACCCCGGGTACCAGCGCCAACATCTCGCGCCGCGTCTCCTCGGAGATGGCGATGACAGCGGCGGCACGCCGCAGGGAGCGCGGGAGCGCCCAGCGCAGGAAGTGCCCTCGCAACGATGAAAACGTCTCGGGAAAGCGCAACATCCGCAAATCATGCAGCGTGATGACGGATGGGGTAGGTGGGCGCACCGGTAGATAGCCGAACGGCGAATGGAACACATCGAACGGGCGTTGCTGGTAGGCGTTCTGAATCCAGCACTGTTCGCGCAACACCCGTTGAATGGGACCACCCGCTGCGATGTCGAGCAGGACGGGCGAGAAGTTGGTCGGCAAATTAGTCGGCCAGGGAACCTGAGAAGGCCAGAAAAACTGGTACTCCGTCTCGCGGTCCACCGCCGCCAACCCATCTAAGAGGCCGAAGATATGGCGGGCAATGCCGGTGTTCCTCTGGACGACGAAAGGTGTGTACAGCGCTACCCGCATCAGGATCTCCTCATTGGATAGCACAGACTATCCCCCGGCCTATTGTTCGTGGGAGTGGGCGAATTTCTCCGGTGGTGCCTCGATCGGGCCAAGCCGCATCAGTTGCGCCGACCAAGTCGACCGAGGATACCATCCCGGAAGCCGAGCAAGCGCAGCGACGCCCGCTCCGAACGCTCGGGTCCATACGCGAGATCCATGATGAGGACGCGGAGTTGCACCAGGAAGAACAAGAAGAGCTCCTGCGGGTCGCACCTTATCCTCGTGAGCGTGTACAGGGTGTTGCGCGTGCCGTAATAGGTCTTCCACGGCGGCTGCTCGCTCCGATTGCTGCGCCGACCGAGGAAACGAATCTGCCGCGTCCGCTCGCCATAATCGTGGAAGATCAGTGCGTCCGGCACGACGATGATCGCAGCACTCGTCCGGTCCTGGATACGCAGACCATACTCATAATCGTCGAACCAGATGAAGAAGTCCTTGTTGGGCAGCCCGACCGCCGACACCACCTCGCGCGCGATCAGCGGCCCGACGAACGCAAACAGGAAGGGTCCACTCACCGGCTGCCCCCCGGCTGTGACTTCGGCGGTGGCTTCGATGTGACGCTTCCGCCACACGTTGATTCCATACTGCCGTCCAGAACGGTCCTGCTGGACGGGGACGAGGACGGCGTTCGGGCGCGCGTGCGCCAGCAGCCGCCCCAGGCAGTCCGGGGCCGGGCGCGCGTCGTCGTCCATCAGCCACAGCCACTCGTGCCCCTGCGCGTGGGCCCACTTCATCCCCGCGTGGAAGCCCCCCGCACCCCCGCCGTTCGCCGCCAGCGCCAGCACCGTCGCCCCCGGGAACTCCCCCCGCACCAGCGCCCGCGTCCCGTCCGTCGAGGCGTTGTCCACCACCAGCACCACGTCCGGGGGCCGCGTCTGCGCGCGCAGCGCGAGGAGGCACTCGCGCAAGAGGGCCGCCCGGTTGTACGCCACCACCACCGCGCACACCCGCCCGTCCAGGCCGCGATTGTCGGGCGGGGATGGGGCGAGCTGCATAGCGCTCATACCCGCTTACCCAGCCGACCGATCGCACCATCCAACATGCCAAGTAAACGCATCCGTGCACGCTCCCAGCGGTCGTGTTCGTAGATGAGATCGCCGACGAGATGCCGGAATTGCTGCCGGAAGTATAGGGCCAGTTCACGGATATCACGGCGCTCCCGGAGGAGCACATACAGATAATTCCGCGCCCCATAGTACAGCTTCCACGCGGCGTAGTCCCGTCGCAGGCTAGTACGTCCGAGAAAGCTGAACTCCTTCGGATCGGCACCGAAGTCATGATAGACCAGCGCGTCCGGCACGACGACGATCGCGGCGGTCGTCCGGTGCCGGATGCGGAGCGCGTATGCCAGATCGTCGAACCAGATGAAGAAGTCCTTGTTGGGGAAGCCGACCTGCGCCACTACCTCGCGCGCGATCAGCGGCCCCACGAAGCGAAAGACAAAGGGTCCGCCCACCGCCTCCCCCCTCGCCATGACCTCCGCCGTGACGTCGACCTCCCAGCCTCGCCACTCGGCGATGGCATAGAAGCGTCCGGCGGTGTCCTGCTGGACGGGGACGAGGACGGCGTTCGGGCGCGCGTGCGCCAGCAGCCGCCCCAGGCAGTCCGCCGCCGGGCGCGCGTCGTCGTCCATCAGCCACAGCCACTCGTACCCCTCCCTGTAGGCCCACCGCATCCCCGCGTGGAACCCCCCCGCCCCCCCGCCGTTCGCCGCCATCCCCAGCACCGTCGCCCCCGGGAACTCCCCCCGCACCAGCCCCCGCGTCCCGTCCGTCGAGGCGTTGTCCACCACCAGGATCGTGTCCACCGCGCGCGTCTGCGCCCCAAGCGCCGCCAGACACTCCCGCAACAGCGCCGCCCGGTTGTACGCCACCACCACCGCGCATACCCGCCCACCAGCCGGAGTGCTCATAGCGCAACATCCTGGCGCGGTTCCACCGACGTGGTGCTGCTTGCCGCCGAGCTCGTGTCCCCACACAGAAGAATATTTAAGTACTGGTCAACGATGCGATCGTGAGCGAAACGGGCACTCGCTTCCGTCGATACTCCAGGCCGTGCTGTATCCAGCGTCACCAGGATCGCTTTCGCAAGCGCCGCACGATCCGCAACCGGTACCAACGTTCCCCAACGACCTCCCTCCAGGATCTCCTGCGGTCCACTGTCGCAGTCGGTTGCGACGATCGGTGTTCCCAATGTAAGGGCTTCGAGGAGCACGACAGGCAATGCTTCCCAGGCTGATGACAGCACAAACACAGCTGCCCGTGCCATGTATGGATAGGGATGCTCGATAAACCCACCGAGAGAAACGTCCTGCTCTAGGCCCAACCCACGCACTAGCTCCTCGAGTGCGGCTCGCTCCTCTCCGTCCCCCAAGATCAATAAACGGGCCGGGCGATCGCGCCGCACCAGATGGAACGCCTTGATGAGCGTCGGAAAATCCTTCTGCCTGGTAAGCCTTCCCACCGCCAGAATAACGGGCGGTTCGCCGGGAGCGAACCATGGATGATCCAGCGGTTGCGCCGCCCTGGCCGCGAGGTCCGGTGGCACCGGATTGTAAACGACCTGAATACGCTCTGCAGGTAGCCCCGTCACAGATGCCAGGTCATCGGCTGCCCCTTGCGACACCGCCACGATCGCGGCAGCCCAGGGATAGAAGCGTCGCACGAGCTTCGGCAGGAAGAATCGTTCTCCCAGATAGGGAGAATTCATCAAGAAATGGCGTGTAAAGGGGAAGTGTGCGCTGATCACGATCCTGGTGGGCACCTGTGCGATTCGCCACGCCCAGAGCGCCGCGATGTTGGTCTGCTCGAAGGCTGACAGCAGAACCGTTGGTCGTTCACGCCGCAGATATCTTATGAGTGACGGTACGTTGCGCACCAACGGCACGCGCGCTAGCAGCCCCCGCCTCTGCAGTATTATCAACCGTATCCCGGCTGGCACCTGTGTCAACAGTGACCCTTGGGCATTCACGAGAACTAAATCGACCGCTATCCCGCGTTCAATAAACCCTAACGCCAGATTGAACATGGTCCGCTCGGTCCCATAGCCATTGAGATTGAGACTGAGGATCGCGATCCTATTCACTGCGACCTTCCGACACCGATGGCCCTCTTGAGCACTGATCTGGCGACGGTGCCCCCTATCGGGAGGCGCTTGACAACGGGCCATCCGGTAATGGCTGTGCGCAACAAGGCTCCTGCTAAATGGAGTTTCGGATCGGCACCCCGTTTGCGTATGACCGCCATGCCACGATTCTCCGGATAGGTCTTAACTTCAAGTATCTCCGTGGACAGGGAGTTCCTGACGCAATGATTGATGACGTACCGCGGTCCCTCATGGCCACTGTACTTAGGATAAATATCATGCATAACGACATAGCCACCGGTAGCGACATGCGGGTAGAAGAGCAGAAAATCGGCCAGACAACCCTGGATACTATGATCACCATCGATGAACAGCAAGTCGATCGGTGCCCTGAGCCGTTTACCGACCTGCATCCCCCTGCGCTTGGAATCCATCTTGTAGAACTGGACCCGCTCCGCAAGCTGGGCGGAAGCGACCAATTCTCGGGCGGCTGCGAGGGAATCGGGCAGATATTCATAGTGAAAGGGGGGGAATGGGAAAATCTCATTGAATAGGTCGACCGAATGTATCGTTCCTTCGCCCCCCAGTTGCTCCAAACCGGAGGCGATCCAGACTGTTGAACCGCCCGTATAACATCCGATTTCAGCGACAGTACAAGGGTTGATGTTGAGCACGAGATTCTTCAGGAATGCCCCCTGATCCGGGGATAGCGCGGCGGGGTAGGTACTCTTCTCCCCATACATCCCGACCAAAGCACGCGCCCACGGTGCCGAGCAATCTGTCAGATAATCGGGGAGCGCATAGCGATTATCCTCATCCTCAATCCCCCAAAATCGGCGAGCGCGCGCCTGGATGTTATCGACCGTGAGATGCCATAAACCGGTTGTGCCGTCCCGATGAAAACGTGTCGCTTCGGCGAATGCGACAAGTTCTTCCTTGGCTGCCTGATGAAAGGTCCAGGACAACTCGTCGGTTGAGTAGCGGAACTCGTCGCGATACTTCATCGGCAAAATACCCCCGGCCCCTTCTATTTCATCGATCAGCACGACTCGTAACCCGTATCAACGTGTCAGGCGGGATTGGGAAGTCACTGTGCCGACCGAGGGATATCTCCGCGATGATCATTCACCAACAGAGATGCATCCAGGTGTTATGACGAGTGCGCATACTCACCGTGTTTTCTGTGCGTTCCCTGTGAACCCCAAGATGATCTTCGTCACCGTTGTACTAACGTTCTCCACCAGATATTCCGGTGGCACACGCCATCCCGGCTCCTGCGCAACGACCACCCGCACGCAGCGGGTGATCGCGTCGGGAGCGATACCGCTGAGCATGTTGCTCCCGTTCTCGACCGTTTCCGGACGCTCGGTCACATCGCGGATCGTGACGTTCGGCACCCTGAGGATGCAGCATTCCTCCTGCACCGTGCCGCTGTCGCTCAGCACACAGAAGGCGTTCCGCTCCAGGGCGATGAAGTCGCCGAAGCCGAATGGCTCAAGGAAGCGCACGCCATCACCCACCACCCCGATCCCGAATTGCGCCAACTTGCTGCGGGTGCGGGGGTGCAGGCTGCAAATCACCGGCAGGCCATATTCCTCGTGGAGCGCTGCCAGGGCGTGTGCCAGATCGCGCAGCCGCTCCTCGACATCTACATTCTCGGCACGATGCATCGTGACCAGGAAATAGCCCTTCGCCTCGATCCCGAGCTGCGTCAGGATCGGCGACCGCGCGATCTGCGGCTCGTAATATCGGATCACCTCGTAGATCGGGTTCCCGATCACATGAACATGCTGGCCGGGGATGCCCTCGCGCAGTAAGTTGGCGCGGCTCCGCTCGGTATAGGGCATCAACACGTCGCTACTGTGGTCGATAATCCGGCGATTCGTCTCTTCGGGTACGCGGTCGTCGTAGCAACGGTTCCCCGCCTCCAGGTGGTAGACCGGGATGCCCCGCCGCTTGGCGATGATGGCCGCGAGGCCGCTATTGGTGTCGCCCAGGATCAGCAGGCGATCGGGCTGTTCCGCCTGCATTACGCGTTCGCTCTCACGGAGAATCTGCCCGGCCTGATCACCGAATGAATCGCCGCGCACACCGAGGAAGTGGTCGGGTTGGCGGACGCCAAGTTCGCGGAAGAAGACCTCGCTGAGACGTTCGTCAAAATTCTGCCCGGTATGGACCAGCACATGATCGCAAAAGCGATCCAACTGCTCGATGATCCGGCTGAGGCGGATGATTTCCGGGCGCGTGCCCAAGATCGTCATCACCTTCACGAGCAGTGGCCTCCATCAATTGCGTGGTGTTCTTCTATCTGTAGCACCTGCCACATGCTCGATGCGATCAACTTCGCTTCCACAGAGCTGCGGGTTTCGAGCAGCGTGATCGGCACATCGTTCAGACGTACAGGGAATGCCGAATCGACCAGCGCGGATCTCGCAACAAGCCCCAAAACGTCTCCTAGCCTCCGCCGCGATACTGCGGTATCGTGACGCATCAGCAGATCTTTCTCGCTACGTTCTACCATAGGACGCACAGACATGCCAACGTCAGAGCCTACCCACAGGATCTCGAAGCGAGCGATGACGACGGGGGAGCGATGGGCGCAATCGTGGATTCTCGAAGCGCCTGAGCGAGCGATACAGCCACAGTAGATCGGCGTGAAACCCATCCCAGACCCTCTCCGATGATATACTCCCGGCAACGAGGCAGCGGCGACATTACCCGAGCGCGAGCGCTATGTACGGAAATATCCGATCCGAAACACAGGGATGAATGATCAGCAATAGTGGACCAGGCGCATGCGCATAGCCTATATCATTTCAGCCTACAAATATCCCGAGCAGTTAGTCCGCCTCATCCTGCGCCTCGATGCGCCAGGAACGGCATTTTTCGTACACATCGACAAGAAGTCCGATGCGGAGATATATCAGCGAGCAGTCGCCGGACTCGGTGGCCTCCCGAATGTCCACTTTCTCACGCGCCATCGCAGCTATTGGGGCGGCTTCGGCCATGTCGCCGCCAGCATCAAGGGGTTGAGGGAACTCTCGCGGCGCGGGATCGCGTTCGATTACGTGATCCTCTTGACGGGACAGGATTACCCGATCAAGACCAACGCGCAAATCGCGCAGTTCCTTCAGCACAGCGACGGCAAGTCGTACCTGGACTATGCCGAGTTGCCGGATGATGGGCCGGTGAGTCGTCACCGCATCGATTATTGGCATCTGCGGTTCGGCAAGCACCTTGCTTTCCCGACCAGGCGTGGTTTCCGCTCACGGCCCATCGCCCTGCTCTGGCGCGTGCTCGTTGCGCTCTTCCCGTGGAAACGGCGGTTTCCCGCTGGCTTCCGCCCATACGTCGGATCGTCGTACTGGTGCTTATCGCGGGAATGCGTGGAATACGTTAACGACTTCATCACACGGAATCCCGCATTTGTGCGGTTTTTTCGCTACGTCGATATCCCGGACGAACTCTTTTTCCATACACTGCTCGTTAACTCGCCCTGGCGGGAGAAGATCATCAATGCAAGTCTGACCTATTTCGATTGGACGAATCCTGCGGCCGGACTCCCGGCTGTTTTGGGCCGCGAAGACTTCGAGAAACTGCGCCACTCCCCGAAGTTATTCGCCCGAAAATTTGATACGACTAAAGATGCGGCCATAGTGGACCTGATCGATCGAGAAATTCTCCGGCTGCCATAACTGAACAGGAATCCTCGCGCGTACAGCACCCTTAGCTTTGGGCCATATCTAGCTGCAACAGCTCGGCGAACTGGATCCGAGCGGCAGTGATGCTGAAATCGGCATTGGCCCGCGCCCAGGCGTTCGCCGTCAGGCGTTGCCGCAAAGCCGCATCGGTCAGGATCCGCTCGATCGCCTGCGCCAGCAGCGCGGGATCCTGCTGATCGACGACGAGGCCGCAGTCGTGGTGGCGGAAATACCAGGCGATGAACGAGTCGGGCGGGGCATGGACCAGGATCGGGCGGCGCGCGGCCAGATACTCCCCCATCTTGAACGGCGCGGCGGTGCGCACCTGTTCGGGGAATGGGGAGTTGAATGCCAGGGGTAGGAAGAGGAGATCCGCCCCTTGCTGGATGTCCGGCATCTCTGCCGTGGCCTGATGTTCGTGGAAGACGATCGGCCCCACGATTCCTTGTTCTGCCAGGACGGCGGGCGGTTGCGCGGTATACAGGTGCAGCATTACCTCCGTCCTTCCGAGCTGTTTGAGGGCGGACAGCAGTGTCTGGAAGGCGTCGTAATGCGCCCAATAGATCGCGCCGGTGTAGACGATCCGAATCTCTCCGTCCGCTCGGCTTTCTCTCTCCTCCGGTAGGGACCGATAGTCGGCAAGGTCGCACGGATTATGGATGATCGTCGTCTCCATACCGTAGCGTCGAACCAGGGTATCATCCAAGAATTTATTCAAGGTGATAATCCCGCGTGCCCCTCGCAGTAGAGACGGCTCAACTCGTTCGGCGAACAACCGTTCCCAACGATCACTCCAGCCCCAAACCGAGTAATCGTCGAGGATATAGGCATAGAAGGGAACGCGGGCGATACGGCTTGCCAGATATGCGGCAGGCGGATCGATCAGGTTGCCGGTCATAACCACGATGGCGTCGCACCTCTCCCGTCGGAGAATGACGGCCATGCGCAACGCGCGGCTGATGGTACCGAACAGAAGATTCAATCGTATCCGCGGCCCTGCGAAACCAAACCGTAAGCCGCGCATAAGGAACTCGAGCGGGAGATTGTACTGCCTGCCGGGCAACGACTCCAGGTACGTTCCCAGATAATCTCGCGTCAGCCAGGTCCGTTGTGTAATGAGACAGTATTCGGCACGGTCAAGATCTTTGAGTAGGCGCGAGATGAGCACAGCCTGCCCGGACCCTGCGGGAGGCAAGATGTGGGATACCAGGGCGAACTTCACGCGTGAACTCCTAACCCACTGTGATGGTGTATCCTCCGCAACCCGTCACGTGGTGCGTTTGGGAAGTCTACCCATCTCGCCAGCACGATGAATCTGAGATGCTGTCCCGCTAACCGCGCATGTTTCTGCCAGAGATCTTGGCCAGATGCGTCACCAAGAGCGTATATGCAACGCTCAGGGCACCCCTCAAACGAGTGCCTCTTTGGCCCACCGCATATACTCGTTCAGCCCTGCGTCGAGATCCATAACCGGTTCGTAGCTCAGCATCCCGCGTGCTGCCGCGATGTCCGCCAGGCTGTGGCGGACATCGCCTTGACGCGGCGGATGATGCTCGATCACGGGTTGGATGCCACTCGCATCTCGCAGCAACGCTATCAGGGCATTGATAGTTATCGCCGTCCCCGAAGCGATGTTAAATGCGCCGGAAACCCCCACGGTTTGGGCGGCCCGTAGATTCGCTTGCGCGACATCCCGCACATTGACGAAATCGCGCGTTTGTTCCCCATCGCCGAAGACGATGAGCGGGAGGCCATGCAGTAAGCGATGCGCGAAGATCGGTATGACATTGCCATAGGCGTCATAGCGCTGATTCATGCCATACACATTAAAGTACCGCAGACACACAGCCTCGAGATCATACAGCTTGGCATACGCGAGACATAATTTCTCAGCCGCGAGTTTACTCGCACCATACGGCGAATCAGGTTCGACCGGGTGATCCTCGCGGATGGGCAAAGACTTCAATTCACCGAAGATACCCGCCGAGGAAGAGAAGACAACCTTGCGCACCCCGGCATGGCGGGCGGCTTCAAGCACACGTAACGTCCCGAGTACGTTAATTTCCGAATCCTCGATCGGTCGGTCGATCGATCGCTTATTACCTACCGACGCGGCGAGATGGAAGACGACGTCCACGCTAGCCATGGCCCCCGCAAGACCCTCGGCATCCCTGATATCGCCCTGCAATAACGTGACCGACGGTAGGGGGTCGAGATTGTGCCGATAACCAGACGAGAGATTATCGAAAATGACGACTTCATATCCTTCGCGGATCAGGAGTGCCGCCAAATTGGAACCGATGAATCCTGCTCCCCCGGTGATCAGTACTTTGCTCATGATCAGCCTTTCCACCCAAGCATATTCACTCTGCTGTATCCCGACAGCGGTTGAACCCAGCAGAGTTTACGGCACGTACAGCCGGTTTCGCAACCGGACAAGCATCGTAGGAATCGGCGTGCTAGCTCTACACGCGCCGCGGTATCACGGGTTATGAAATGGCCTGTTAAGCCAGCATATCTTCCTCGTAAACGATCCGATCCTTCAGCATCAACTGATGCTTGGTCAGCAGCGCGGTCAGCTCGGCTTTCGTCATGGTGTTGTCCGCCGAGCTATATTCTTGGCCGAGGAGATTTGTGCCTTCCTCAACCGTCGATCGCAGTTCCGGGAGGATCGGCATGATGACATGATAGCCGCCCTGCGTAACCGCGCGATATCCTTCCTCATCCGACACCAGGATCTCGTGGAGTTTTTCGCCTGGCCGAATCCCGGTCACAATGGTCTTGATCGGACGATCGCCGATCAGTACCTCCGCGATGTCCATGACGAGCGCCGAGCGCATTTGCGGGATATAGGTCTCGCCCTTATTGGCGCGTTGCAGGGCCGCGAAAACGGTATCGACCGCCTGATCCAGGCTCATGAGGAAGCGCGTCATGTCGCGGGTCGTGATCGTGACGGGACCACCGCTGCGGATCTGCTCGTGGAAAAGGGGGATCACCGAGCCGCGCGAGGCGAGGACATTGCCGTAACGCACGCAGACGAACCGCGTGTCGGGGCAATCGAGGTTAGCGCGCACGAAGATGCGCTCCTGGAGGGCCTTAGTCATCCCCATCACGTTCACCGGCTTGCACGCTTTGTCGGTGGAGATCCCGACGACCGTCTGGACCGGGAGATGGTGCTCGCGGATGACCCGCACAATATTCTCCGCACCGACGATGTTCGTCTGCACCGCCTCGAAGGGGAAGTATTCGCAGGAAGGGACTTGCTTCAGCGCCGCCGCATTGAAGACGACGTCGGCGTTTCGTAGGACAGAACTGACGCTGTGTAGATCGCGCACATCGCCGATCTGGAACTGCAACAGTCGCTCGAAGTTGTGGTAGATTTCTTCATCGGTGGCTGTCTTCAGGTGCCGGAAGGCCAGCCGCATCTGATGTTGCTTGGCCTCGTCGCGCGAAAAGACGACGATTCGCTCCGGTTTGCCGAGTTCGCCGGAGAGCAACCGGCGCACCAAAACCTTGCCGAGCGATCCGGTGCCGCCCGTCACCACCACGCGCTTATCGGTCAGCATCGATCCTCCATAGATCTGTATAGGGGGTCGTGTCCTCTCGCATCCGCGCGATCATCTCCGTCCAGGGTGTCGGAAGTATCCCGGTCTCCTGCCGGAAACGAGCCGCGTTCAGGCTGCGATCGATCGCGACCGTCTCATCGGGTTCGATCTGGATATTCGCGCCATAGGCGTCTTTCACCAGCGACAGGAGATCATACTTGTTAATCGGCTCCGCCGCCACCTGCCAAAGGCCGTGCAATTCCGGCTGCTCGGTGACGATCCGGACGATGATGTCGGCGAGAGCCAGCGTGGTGAAGCCGCTGAAGACAGCTCGCTTATAGCCATCGACGCGACGCCCCTCCTGCCCGAGGAACCACTCGACCAGCCCGGACGAACTCTCAAGTTCGCGCCCGATGATCGACGTGCGGAGGGTCAGGCAGTTGTCCGCACTGACCTCTCCCAGGAACTTGGTGCGCCCGTACAGGTCCTCCGCGTCGGAGACATCGTCTTCCGCGTAGTCCCCCCGGCGACCCGAGAAGACGCAGTCGGTGCTGATGTGGATCAACCGACTCCCTGCCGCGCGGCAGAGATGCGCGAGCCGGTGCGGGAAGAGCGCATTGATGGCAATGCTGGTGACCGGATCCTGGGCTGCCGCCGCCTGTTTCACGATGCCGATGCAATTGATCGTGACATCTGGCCGGATCGTCGCGAGCGCCCGCGTGACGCTATCGAAATCCTCCGCCGCTACGTGGCCTTGCAGACGCGCGGGATCGAAAAACCCATAGCGGGCGTATGCGGTCGGCGCTTGGCGCACCGTCGCGTATGTATCAAAGCGTTCGCTGGCCATCTGCCATAGCTTATGTCCCAGCATCCCGGAACCGCCGAGGATAAGAACCTTCATGCCCGTCTCTTCTCCCATGCCTCGACAAATATAGGTGTGGCACCCCGGTAGTTACGCACCGTCGTGGCTCGCCTTTATCCCCCCCCTCCGGCAAAGACGCGCTTGTACATCGCGACAACCTGGGGACGAACCACCGCGTGATCCAGGCGTTCGGTGACTGTATGCAGGTTAATCTCGGCTGCCCGATCGACCAGGACATTATCGGCGATGGCACGGCGGATTGCTGTGGCGACACCCTCCGGATTCTCCGGGTGTACCAGCAACCCCGTCTCACCGTCCCGGAACCATTCCTCGGCGCAGCCAGTATACGATTGAATCGGGAATGACCCCATTGTCATCGCTTCGAGGACTGAGGTGCTGATCGAATCGCTGATACTTAGACCTATTGAGATGCGCGCCTCGCCGTGGAGACGCAGCATCTCTTCATGGCCACCCTGAGGGACGATTTTGATCGACAGGTTAGTAGCCTGGGCAAGTAACTCCGCAGCGATCCTGATCTCCAGCGGAGCTGAGTAGATTGCGACTCGATAATCCGCGAGCATATCAGCGCAGTGTTCGATAGCCCGTAAGGCTACCAGCGCCCGTCCGGCGAAATGTTGATAGCCTTTCACGGCTATGAGCCGCCGAGCAGATGTTGGGCCCGGCTGTCGAAATTGCTGTGCTCGCTTGACGTCCAGTCCTCCTGTAACAGGAAGGACTGGCAACGTTTCTCCTTGAAAACCAAAGGCTCGCCCCAATGCTACATCGCGCTGGCATTCAGCTTGATAATAGTCACAGGACGACAAGACCGCCCTGATATGGTCGGTATGTTCTGCCAGACGCCCGAAGAGGTAGATATCGCTGCCCCAATTTGCCACAATCCAACGGGGGAAGTGGTTCCCAAGTAGCGCCTTAGCGCTCAGGACTGGATAGCCTCCGTGTTGAATTCCCAGCGAATGGACGATATCCGGCTTGAGCCAGCGGATAATTCGCGCGAGCCAGGCGGCGCTGTCGACCATACCGGTGAGTCGCGGAGCACCTTTTCGTAGCGGCCACAGGCCACGCACGCGCACACTGGGATCGAGTCCCGCAGATCGAGCGGCGGACATCCGGTAAACGGTGATGTTCTTGAAGGCGGGATGCAACTCTGTTGCGGTAACCGGAAAGAAGTGGATATCCCAGCCCTGATCGCTGATCTGTTCGATCCAGCGAACCGCGTGAATACTCTCAGGAAGCCCGACGAAGAGGATACGCAACCTACCTCCTTAAGATGAACCGACACAACGTCGGCAATGCCGCCCGATTCGTTAACAGCGCCCCCAGAGTATTCCTATACTCCACGACGTATCACCCGACGAGCAGGCGTCGGCGTGTCCGACGCCTATACCGCCACAGCTTGGCCGAGAACTTATAGATCGTCTTCAGTGGCGGATACAGACGCCCCAGGAGGGGAGGGAGGAGTGTCGCGAGCCGGTGCCGGTGCTCGGAAAAGTATTTCAGCGGCGAGTAGTAGAGCGCCAAAAGATAGTATCTCTTTTTCAATGCCATCGGAGCGCTATCGCCGCACATATAACCGGCGTAGTAACAGGCGCTGCTGCGAGCTTCGCGCCGGATCTTACGCACCGCCGCAGGGAGGTCCGGGCGAGAGCAGATCTCGTCGACCAACCGCGCATATTCCCCCGCCATCGCCGCCCCTTTCTGACTCACGGTCGCCGAGTTCGGATGGACCCGGAAGGTCGCCAGGGTCTGCGGGACGCGCGCGAACGGACCGAGTAAGCCCGCACGCAACCAGAACTCGAAATCGGCGACGTAGCGATACTTCGGCGTTCGGCCACCAAGTTGCTCCACGACGACACGTCGGAATAAGGCACCCGGTCCGGGCATACAGTGGAACCAGCGTAGCATATCCACGTAGGAGTAATCGGAGGTCGTGATCTGCTGGACAATCGCCCCTTCGGCATCGATCATCTGCCAATCCGGATAGACGACGAGGAGATCCGGCTCGGCGAGCATACGGGCAACCATCGTGCCGATGGCACCCGGGAGCAAAGGATCGTCGGAGTTGACGACGCCCACAATCTCGCCTTGTGCCAGGGAAAATCCCTTATTCACGGTGCGCGTTTCGCCGATGTTAGCGTGGGTTTCCCAGCGCAGCTTGCCTGCATATTTCTTGATCACGCTCAGGGTTTCGTCCGTCGACCCATCATCGAGGACGATATATTCGATCTTCGGATAATCCTGATCGAGGACACTTAATATTGTCTGATCCAACAGCGCTGCTCGGTTATATGCGGGCGTGATAATCGAAACAAGCGGTAGCTCTTCAGCTGACCGCCGGTGCAGCCCCCCCTGCGACGCTGGTTGTTCCTGTACCGGCACAACGCTACCCGACATAGCCGACAGACCGTCGCGCTGGACCGCTCGGTCAGGAATGCTCATCACCGTCTTATACCTTCCGTCCGAACGCGCTCGCGCCCGGCTTGGTCCTCCAACTGGCCTGTTTTCCAACCCAATGGAATCATCGTCGCAGCGGGCGTCCTGACCCCAAAGTTCGATAGCAGCGAGCCACCATCCGTGATTTCAACAGAGATGGCCCTTTCTCTGGCGTCGAAAGCGTGACCCCTGCGCGGTGCGAGGATAGCGGCGGTGAATGTATAGTTTCCGGGAGAGAGCACCATCTCCGGGATCGTTATTGTGGCTTCATACATGCCGGGTGGGCGACCAACGAGCATGTCATCAACCGAGTCGACGTCGCTCGACCACAAGACATGAACATCCTGTTCATTAATCACATCCAAACAGACGTAGCTACCACTTTGCCATTGAGTGATCCGATAATGAATTACGACGCAGAATGGTTGTGTGTGTGGACACGCACGAATAGCTCGACCATCAGGCGCAACGACTGACATAGAGACGATTTGTACATCTTTGCCAGGTTCGATGTCAAAGACAGCCGCATTATCCCTGCTTTGATCCTGTCCAAGGTACGCGGCGACTGCTGTCGATGCATCACTGTCGAGCGTGCGCCGACCACCTTCCATCACGATACCGCGAGAGCATAACTGTAATATCGCCCCAACGTTATGGCTCACGAAAAGGACGGTTCGCCCTTGCGTCGCGACATCGCCCATCTTCCCCAGACACTTTTTTTGAAAAGCCGCATCACCTACCGCGAGTACCTCATCTACCACCAGGATCTCCGGCTCCAAGTGAGCGGCGACCGCGAATGCTAAACGGACATACATACCGCTCGAATAATGTTTGACCGGTGTGTCGATAAACTTCTCAATCTCAGCAAAGTCCACTATCTCGTCAAATCGCCGCTGAATCTCCGCCCTGCGCATCCCGAGTATAGAACCATTCAGGTAGATATTCTCTCGACCGGTCAGTTCCGGGTGGAAGCCGGTACCCACTTCGAGTAACGAACCCACACGACCATGAACGTCGGCATAGCCCTCGGTCGGCTCCGTGATCCGGGAGAGGATCTTCAGCAGCGTACTCTTGCCCGCTCCGTTACCCCCGATGATCCCGACGACCTCGCCATGCCCGATATCGAAGGAGACATCGCGGAGCGCCCAAAACTCATCGCTCGACGGTCGCTTGCCACGCCTCGTGCCCTTCGCCTGTCCCAGCTGATACCGCTTCCCCAGGCCCTGGGCGTGAATCGCGAGATTCCCCATCACTCACACCACATCCGCGAATGTCCGCTCCATCCGTTGAAAATACCACAGCCCGCCGACAAGGAGCACGATGACCACCGCTGCCGACACGAATACCAGCGGCCCGACACCCACGCGCTGCCCCAGCAAGGCCCAGCGGAACCCCTCGACCACGCCAACCATCGGATTCAACCCGTACAGGGGTCGCCAGGATTCCGGCACCAAGCTGCTGGGGTAGGTGATCGGCGTCGCAAAGAACCAGAATTGCGTCAGGAAGGGCAAGGTGTGGACCACATCGCGATAGCGCACGTTGAGCGCCGAGAGCCACAATCCCATGGCCAGGGATGTCGCCACAGCCAGGGCCAGGAACAGTGGCACGGTGAGGATCGCGGCGGTGGGGGCGATGCCGTAGAAGACAAGCATGCCTACCAGGATAACGAACGCGATCGCGAAGTCGACGAGTCCACCCAAAACCGTCGACAGCGGAATGAATAGCCGTGGGAAATAGACCTTCGTGATCAATTGCTGATTGGTCACCAGGCTGTTGCCCGCCCGGTTCAATACGAGCGCGAAGAGTTGCCAGGGCAACAGGGCCGCGAAGACAAATACCGGATAGGGGATGCCGTCCGATGGCATCCGCGCGAGCCGCCCGAAGATGACGGTGAAGACGAGCATCGTGAGCAGCGGCTGTAGCACCGCCCAGGCGGCACCGAGCGCCGATTGCTTGTAGCGGACCTTGATATCGCGCCACGTCAAGACGTAGAGCAGTTCGCGGTATTCCCAGAGTTCGCGCAGATCAAGGGCGTTCCAGCCATGCGACGCCTCGATACGAACCGTCGGCACCGGCGCGACGTGGCGCGTCTCCGCTTGTCCGATGCGTGTGTTGCTCGTCTCTGCCAACGTTTGCCTCGCTGCGGGCCTACCCGCGCATACCGCACAGAAGTGCTTCGTACCCTGCCCGGTTCGCTGCACGACGGATGAGCGCCGCAACTGCGGAAGGCAACGGATCGGGCATAAGGACGATGCGAACGGCACTTCCCAACACCTGGAGGACAGCATTTCTGCTGGCCTACAGCAGTTCAAAGGCGCTCATTCATTCGCAATCATACATCAGGCCATCAGCTGATCGCCAACGCTTCACGGGTCGTCGCACACGAACGACTCCGATGCGTTTCCCGGCCACTCGGGGCATTGCGGTGGGCGACGGTGAAGAAGCCGGAGTGACGGTGATCAATTGTCCGACTGCTGTGATCACGATGCGAGGCGGTGTGCTGGGCGAGGGCGAGGGCGAAGCCGCCTTGCCATTCCGCCACGCGTGGAAGGACGAGCGCAACGACGGTCCCCGAACGGTCGGGGCGGGTGCCCATCGCAAGCGGCCCGCTACGGTCGGCGATCTGGCCCACTTCCCCCGCCACCGCCCGCAGCGAGAGATCGTCGAACCAGGCATCCCCTTGCTGGGCCTGCACATAAACGGTCGCCGCAACCGCGTTCGGCGGGGCCGTCACCAGCATCGAGAAGAGGTGGTACCGTTGCGGGCTGGTCGGCACTACCTCGATCGACACCCCCGCTCCGCCGCCAGCGGCATCGCGCCAGTTGATCTGCAACCGGGTTAGCCCGTATCCCCCGGCCCCGCGAGTGAAATGGGAGAGCAGATAGCGCGTGCCGGGCGTCACTGCCACGGTGGTAAAGAGCGCATCTTGCGGCGTGGCGAGGACAGCCCCCCGACCGCTGTGACCCGCCTGGCCGGAGATATCGTAGGTCGGGCGACCGACGGGCGACCAGCCACGCGGCCATGCCCCATCCGTCCCCTCGAAGCCACCATCGGGCAGCAATTCGGATCCGGTGGCCCACGGCTGCCCCTTACCCCGCCGATCCGGCGGGAGGATGCGATAGAGATAGGCGTTGTGATCGCCACCGACCAGGATCGTGTTCCGACGCAAGAACTCCTCGTCGGTGACGGTCAGATCCTCCCACTCGGACGGCAGCAGCCCGCGATCGACGATGATGTGGGAGAAGCCACCCTGGTCCAGTCGCTGGAGCAATTCCCGCTCGTCGGGCGACACCTGATACCCGATGTATTGCAGATTGAACGCGCGGAAGAGCCGTACCCGCGTGTAAAGTCGTGGATACTCGAACGCGGTGATCGCGCCGGTGGCATCCGGTTCCGCGTCCAGCAACCGTTGCGCCGCATAGGCATTGACGTTCGCTTCCAGATACGCCGACTTGCTCTGTTGGCCCAGGACCACCCGGTAGGGGAAATCCCCTGGATAGATCAGGATGGTATGGAGATAGCCGATCAGGCCGAACGCCGCCAGGAGCGGCAACAACGCCGTCATCGCCACGGACACCAGCCGGCTGCTACTCGGGCGCAGGGCGGCGGCATACCCCGCCCCCCCGACCGCGCAGAGGATCGCGACGATCGGCAGGGCGTAGCGCAGATATTGGGTGGTCGAGAACCAGAGGAGGTAGGCACCCACCATCCCGACGAGCATGATGATGACACGCGACCTCGTTCGCGTCAGGGCGACCAGTGGGACCAACGCCAGCACCAAATAGCCCGCGAACCCATCCTGATTCTGCCCGTAGCGCGCGGTGTGCAGGACGAGATCGAACGGCGAGCGCACCAGCGCGGCCAGCGTATGGCCCGAGCCGAAGTGGTCGAATTCGATCCGCAGCACGGCGGTGATCCCCTGCGCACGCGCCAGAAACTGCACAGCCCCCAGCAAGCCGGGTATCCCCCCGACCGCGCCGAGGCGTGCCGAGAACGAGAGGGCGGCCAGCAGAAGCGCCACAACAGTGAGGGCGAGCGTGAGCGGTCCCAGGATCCGCACGCGCCAGAGCAGTACTAGCGCCAGGATAACCAGTAGACCGGCGGCAACGGGACCGAATGATGTTTTCACCGCCAGCCCGGCACCGATGCAACCGAGCGCACCGACGATCGCCCACAGGCCAGGGCGCGCATGAAGGACGAGTAGCACAGCGGCGGTCACGCCGAAGAGGGTGACGAACAGGTCGCTATAGGCGGTCTGCGAGAGCCAGACGGTCATGGGGAAGGTATAGAACGCCAGGAGCGCCGTGTGTGCCGCGCGCCGCCCGCCCAGGCGACGACCCAGGGACCATACCCCCGCCGCGCAGAGCAGTCCGACCACGAAGTTGACTAGCTTGGCCGTCTGGAGCGGCCCGCTCGCCAGGACCACCGCATAGGCGACCTCACCGAGGCGCGGCACGGTGCCCACGAACAGCTCGGGGGCGACGACAAACCGTCCCAGACGAGCGAAAAGCGCGGCGGCGGGCAAGCGGATCCGGATCGCGTCCACCCCGATCTCCGGTGCCAACGCCCCGATCAGGTTGAGCCAGACATAGCCGAGCAGCAGTGCGCTCGGCACCACCTCCGCCCAGCGCGGGACGGCGGGCACGACGAGCCAGCGGCGCAAGGCGCTGATGTCGTCGCCGAGGTGCCGCCGCGCCACCACGAGAAGCGTCAGGGTGAGCAGAAACAGGG
>JAABUT010001353.1_pt1 | contig 28527 bp, 24 predicted proteins | sample 5559281 | NCBI WGS metagenome assembly JAABUT01 (sample SAMN10711880, study PRJNA513359) | rock metagenome | isolation source: Antarctica rocks | place: Antarctica: Victoria Land, Ricker Hills nord | collected 2016-01-04
CATGGCAGAATCGCATCCAGCGGATGCCCTCCTGTGCGGTCGGATCTCTCTCTAGACAAGATCGATTCTTCCGTACCAGGAGGGCATTCCGTCGTCACGACCCGCCCATCACACAAGGCGGAGCGGTGGATCCAGGATAAGCGACGTGATGGGGGCGCCGGGCTTTGGCTGTTGGCTGCAGGTCGGCGCCGTCCCTCTACCTCAGCAGTCGGTGAGGACTCCGGCGCCATGGGGGCCCAATATGATGCTAGTGCGGGAAACGTGCCCCAGGTCGCACATAGCGCCTGGTAGCTTCACGGTGACTGTAGTCGTGGTCGGATTCACAATTGCCTCACCGGTGGTGAACAGCCGCTGGTAGGAACCGTTGGCGTTCTTAGTGTAAGCCCCAGTGGGCTGTCCCACGTTCGCGTGTTCCCAGGGGGTGTCATAGACGATGCCTGCCTGGGTGTTCGCTGGAGCAAAGGAGAAATACGAGTGACCGTTGGTGCCGAGCAGGAAGCTGGCCAGGGCGAAGACGTGCCAAGCGTTGACCTGGGCCGCCGTGCCGGCTCCCCACGTCTTGGTGATCGCCGCCACCGAGTGGCCGTGGATGCCCGCGTCCACCAAGGCGTTGATGTTCTGCTGCCAGATGTTGATCGCCGGATAACTGGCGGCGCTCGCGCCAGGCGCCTTGAGCCATGCTTCACCCGAGCCACCGCTCATACCGACAAGCAGCTGGGAGCTGGGGGCCGCCGGATCGAAATAGCGGGTCCCGCTGGATACACCGTTGCCGAGAACGAACCTAGGCGCGACTGCTGTTGCCACCGCGGCGCCCAGCTTGGCGGTGGCTTTCGTGTAGGCGGCCTTGCTGTAAATAGCGTGGGTTGCCGGGTCAACCGGTAGGGCGGTGAGGTAGCCCGGCGATAGCGGGGCAATCCCGAGCATGTCAACGAAACAACCGTCGAACCCTCCCGCCTTGATCAGCTGCGCGCACAACTGCGTCCGAGTGGCAATCCATCCCGCGTTGGCCGGATCCATCAGATAGTTACCGTAGACGACCGAGGTGATCTTCTCGCCGCTGCTGCTGTGGAGATACCAGGTCGCCGGATACGCGTTAACCTGACTGTGTTCGGACAGGCTGCCGTTCATGTAGACCAACATGATGAGCCTGGGGTTTGCGGCCCGCATGGCAGGCAGATAGCCCTTGAATTGCCCGGCTGTCGCGCTCATGACGTCGTACGCCTTGGCCACGCTGACCGCGTCGGTTTGACTGCCATGGAAGGACCCCAGCATGTTGGCCGCGGTGAACCGTTGAATCATCCGTCCGGTGGCCGGCAACGAGGGGGGGTTCACTGAGGATGCCTGAACCGGGGTGCGCTGCGGAGCCGTCCCGGCGAGGGCGGCGCCTGACAACAGCGTCGCAATGGCGACCAGCCCTGTCACTGCTGCGACCATCGTCGCGCGGACATGTCGGTGTCTCATCGAGCGATTCATCATCCTCTACTCCTGTTTCGTGGGGAGCCTTCGGCGGCGGCAGCACTATTCGGCTCTCAGCCGCGATCTACCGCCGAGTAAACTTACATGCCGAGCCCAAGTCGATGGGTCATCGACTGGGTGGCCGCGAAAGTGGTTCTCTAGCCCACGCGAACGTACAGGTTGCCAGCGCTGAGAGGAACCGTACCAGCGTTGAGAGATATGGGGAAGCCAACTAATGGGTTCAAAAGCTCCCAGTTTGGGTGCACTGCCTCAAGCCATGCTGCCGAAGGATTACGACGCTCTGCATGGATCCGGCTGTTCGGCCTTGACTGCACATGGCCAACTCAGGAGGCGGCACATGTAGACAGGACCTCCGCACGCCGGCGCATCCAGCTGAGCGAGTCCCTGATTCCCTCGTCGATAGGCCGCTCGGCTGACCACCCCAGCAGCCGATGCGCCTTGTCACTGCGGGTTTAACAGCCGATGACATCACCGGGCCGGGGCGGCGCCTCAGTGACCTCGAGCGCTCCGCCGACGGTCGATTCGAACGCAGCGAGGAGCTCTCGCACTGTGGTTCCACGTCCGGTGCCAAGGTTAATGACCTCGTGCCCGTTGTCGGGTAGAAGCGAGTCGAACCTTTCGAGCGCAGCTAGGTGTGCCTGCGCCAAATCCCAGACATGGACGTAGTCGCGGATCCCCGTCCCGTCGCGGGTCGCCCAGGCAGTACCAGTGATGACGAACGGCCGTGGTTCCTCATAGGAATGGATTAGTTGGCCCAGTGCATGCGAAGGGCGCGCCATCTGCAGGCCGGTACGGAGCCACGGATCTGCACCGATGGGGTTGAAGTATCGCAAGGACAGGACGCGTAGGTCGCTGGACGCGCTGGCGTCGGATAAGATTCGCTCGGCCATTGCTTTGGTGGCGGCATAGGGGCTTAGGGGCTCCAGATCCGAATTCTCATCGACCGTAAGATCCTCACCCGGGCGATAGATCGCTGCTGAGGCACTGAGCAACACACGACTGCAGCCTAGTCGCTGTAGGTGACCTAGCAAGTCAACCAGTTTAGACACATTGTTGCGGTAGTAGTCCAAGGGACGTTGCACAGACTCGGGTACCACTATCTTGGCGGCGCAGTGCACAACGTGGGTAATCTGCGGGTGCTCAGCAAACACGTGGTCCAGCAGATCTCCGTCGGCTATGTCTCCTACATACAGCGGTCGATCCGCGACAAACTCGCGCCGACCGGTGCTGAGGTTATCAATGACCACGGGATCGATCCCGGCGTCCGAGCAGGCGGAGGCAATTGTGCTACCGATAAAACCAGCACCACCTGTAATCAGGACCTTCATGTCGTCCATACCTCGTCTTGGCCAACACTGAGGTCGAGATTGCCCCCGAGGAGACCCGAGCAGTTAGGCCGGTGAGCTTCGGTGGTGATCGCAGCCTGGTCACTTCGTGGTTGGTCGACGAGCGGCCTCCACTTATCTGCGGACTCTAACACAGGAACCCCTCATACGGCGGCCCAGCGACCCGAGGCGCTTGAGCGCTCACGCTCCGCTTAGATTCTAACTGCAAGTGGTGGCATCATCACGTTCAGCCCCACTTTTCCCATCTCACCAGGCGTTGATTTGGTAGTCACCACGATGGCCTGCTATCACTTACTTCGAGCAGAGCCTTCCTGCGTGGGGATTCGACGCACAAGGCGATCAAATAGTGAAGCACTTAGTTATTGCTGCAACTGCCTCAGGCGGTTGCTGATGCACTTATGTTGTCCCTCTGCACGGAACGATGCGGCTCGTTTACAGCCGTCAGGGGAATCTCGCTTAGAACAGGGGAAAGCAAATGCGCGCTGTTGTTGTCACCGGTGGTGCAGGTTTCGTTGGATCGCACCTGTGCGAGGCGCTGCTCCGCCGCGGTGACCGAGTGATTTGTGTGGACAACCTTTCAACGGGCAAAGAGCAGAACATCGAGCATCTGCTACCGGAGAGGCACTTCGACTTCTTCTACGCCGACGTGACGGAAGGACTAGAGGTTAGAGGTCCGATTGATGTCGTCGCTCATCTAGCGAGTCCGGCGTCCCCGCCTGACTACCATCGTCTTCCTCTAGAGACGCTTGCGGTAGGCAGTAGAGGCACAGAGATGGCGTTAGCTCTCGCCGAGCGAACGGGTGCCCGTTTTGTCCTTGCCTCCACCAGTGAAGTTTATGGCGACCCAGCAGTATACCCGCAGCGTGAGGACTACTTTGGCAACGTAAATCCAATTGGTCCAAGAAGCGTATACGACGAAGCCAAGCGGTTTGCGGAGGCCCTGTCGATGGCCTACCAGCGGAGCCGCGGTGTGAACGTTGGTATAGTTCGCATATTTAACACCTACGGACCCAATATGCGGGCACAGGATGGGCGTGTCGTTTCTAGTTTTATTGCGCAAGCGCTAAACGGCGACCCACTGACAATCTATGGTGCCGGGGAGCAGACCCGGAGCTTCTGCTATGTCGACGATCTGGTCCGGGGCATCATCGGGATGCTGGACTCCGGTGAGACGGGTCCAGTCAATCTCGGGAATCCGTCCGAACGTACCGTTCTAGACTTCGCCAGGCTGGTTCTACGCATGACTGGTTCGTCCTCGAAGATCAGGCACTTCCCGTTACCTACCGACGATCCCACCCGGCGGCAGCCCGACATTACACGGGCCACGGAGCTGCTCGGTTGGACGCCACGAGTGAGTCTCGAAGACGGGCTGCGGCGCACCATCGCCTACTTTGCGTTGCGACCTAAAGAGGTTGCGGCTGCGGCCAGCGCCATTTCCGGCGGCCAGGGGGACGCACACACATCCGTCGCGTTGAGCGTTATCGGTTAGGTGGGTCGGGTGGCGCCCTGCCGCGGAAACCGCTGTAGGGCGTCGGAACATGCGCCTATATGCGTGCGCGAGCGACAGGTATCCGCTGTCCTGCACTAAACTGGAGGTCATTTTGATGTCTGCTGCATCTCAAGCAAATGGGTTGCCGAAGACGCCGAAATCGAAGTCGATCTAAGTCTTGAGACCTCGGAGCAGCCAGCGAGGAGCCGGTGGATCGGATCAGCTCGCTACGCCGAGTGCTGGCCACCGGTGGCTGGTCGGTTGGGACGGCTGTGCAGACCGCTGCAGGGGGATCCCGCCGAAGCGGGCGACCAGCGCTGAACGCCTCTGGTCGCGGCCGCCGGTGGCTTGAAAGAACGTGTGCGGCCCGACCAGTTTCCCGATCGGCGTCCTGTGGCAGTCAAACCATCGTGGTGATCCGGCTGCGGTGCTCCGCGGCCAGCGTCTTGAGCAGCGACGTCTCCATGGTCCAGCGGAGACGATCCAGGCGGATTGCGTCCTGAGCGAGGAGGGAGGTAGTACTGGAACGAGCCGGGCGTAATCTGATCGGCGGTGCCTGACCCGCTGTGCGAGTGCCGTAACTGAGGGCCCTCACTCTAGGGTCGGTCACTAGCACATTCGGTCCTGCTTGGCCAACCGACGGTGGCGCGGGGTCGACCGCAGTATGGTACCGGGGGGTCCAAGCGGTTGCGAGCGGCTCGCCATCGGTTCCGTCGGTCGGCGGTGTGGAGGGGGAAAGTTTGCCTGTCGCTGAAGCACGCGTCAGCGTGGTCATTCCGACGCGCAACCGGATCGACCTGCTGCCTCGCACGCTAGGATCGGTGCTCGCCCAGCGTGATGTCGAGCTTGAAGTTATTGTGGTCGACGAGGCCTCAACCGATGGAACAGCCGAGTACATACAAGGCCTGCGGGACCCTCGACTGACGGTGATCCGCCATGAGCGACCACGGGGCGTCGCCGAGGCGCGCAACGCCGGCTTGCGTGCGGCTAAGGCGCGCTGGGTCGCCTTCCTCGACGACGACGACATCTGGGCGCCCACCAAGCTGGCTGATCAGCTGAACGCGCTCGCCGCGTCGCCCGGTGCTCGGTGGTCCTGCGTCGGGGCAGTCACTATAAACCCCCGCCTGCGCGTTCTCATCGCGAGCCACCCCCCTGAGGGGCCATGGGTGGCCGGCGAGCTGCTCCCCCGCAATCGGATCCCAGGTGGAGGCTCCGGCGTGGTCGTTGACGCCGAACTCATCCGCGCGTTGGGCGGCTTCGACACGCAGTTGTCCAACCTTGCCGACTGGGACATGTGGCTGCGTCTCTCGCTCGTTGCCCCGCTGGCGGTGGTGGATGCGCCACTGGTTGGCTACCTTCGGCACCGACGCAGCCTCTCCCATGATGCGAGCGGCATGCGCCGGGAGCTCGACCACATCAACGTCAAGCACGCGACGACGAGAACAGCGTGGGGCTTGACGGATGCTGGCAGCTTCCAACAGCGCTGGGTCGCCAACATGCATGTCCGGGCTGGGCGGCGCGTGGAACCGGTGCGCATCTACCTCCGCCTCGCCCGTCGGGGTGACGGGCGGGCACTGGTGCGCGCAGTTCTTCTCGGGATGTGGCCGCCCTTGATCGCAGTGATCGACTGGCACGCCCGCCGACGCGTGCCCGTGGGCTGGCGTATCGAAGCGGAAGCCTGGCTCGCAGCCCACCCCCACCCGCACGTCGTCCAGCGACGGCCCCCGCTGGTCGCCCCGAGGAAAGAGTGAGCCCATGCGATACCAGCTGAAAGTTCAACTGCTGAAAAACCCGCGACTCAACGTCCGCTGGCGCTATTGGCACGCAAAGCGCGGCGACGCCGTCGGCTCCTACCACCGGCTCTCCGACTTGGTACGCGAACATGCGGCAGGCGGAAGCTTCGTCGACGTGGGCTGCATGTGGGGTGTCAACGGCGCGTACGCGTTCCTTGCTGAGGAGGCAGGCGCGACCCGCGTAGTCGGGCTTGACGTCTTCGGGCCCACCCCTGAGTTCACCGCTGAACAGCAGCGGCGCGAGTCGTCGGTCGAGTTCGTACTCGGCGACGTGACCGACACGGCCTCGCTAGAGCGCGTCGGGCCGGTGGATACCGTTCTATGCGCCGGCGTACTTTACCACCACCCCAGTCCCTTCGACGTGCTGGTCGCGTTGCGAGCCCTCTGTCGTCGGACTCTCATCCTGCGCACCAGCACAATCCCGGAGGTCGACGGTGTGCCCGGGGTTGCCGTTTATTGGCCGATGCTCGACGAGCGCGCCCGCAAGCGTTGGAACCTCAGGTCGCTCGGGCTGGACGCGCAGGTCGGAATAACCGGCGCGTTCGACCCTGGACAGGGCTACGGCAACTGGTTCTGGGGCATGACGCCGAGTTGCCTCGTTGCGTTGGTGCGGACCGCCGGCTTCGATGTCGTACGCCGGGAGACGGAGGCCTTTGCGCAGACACTAATCTGTACGCCGGTGCAACCACCCTTCATCCACGCGCTACCCGATCAGGCGGGTGCCCGCCAGATGGCCGAGGTCGTGTCCCGGGAAGGCTGGGCCCGACCGCACTAGCGCGCGGCAGGGCTTACGCCCGGTCGTCGGACCCGGCGGTAAGCGTGCCAGCGGATTCAGCGGCGCTAGCCTTCAGAGCTAGGACAGAAGATGCAGAATCAACCGAGAGCCAGAGGTTAGTCGTGACTGCCATTGTTGGGTGCACAGCGCAGTGCCGGGCCAGTCGCACGTGACGGAGGCGAGTGGTGCGACCGACGCGCCGGTGTGGTCACCCGACCTGCGGGTATCGACGCCGGGCAGTGGCCGGTTGCCCGCACTCTTACCGCGGATGTCCGACCGCTGGATGGCCAGACCGAAGGACGGACGGCCTTATCGCTGTCTGGATGTGGTCGACGTGGACCTCGACATGGACGGCGTCACCACCCACCGATCAACGGCCTACTCGAAGAGCCAACCGGAGGGTGTCGCCGCCTTCGTCTGGCTGCACGGCGAGCCGGTCGGTGCATTCACCGCGGCAGGCCGACCCGATGACTTGTTGCACACGCTGCCTTCGCTTGCCCGTAGCGTGCTCGAGCGCGCGATCCTGGAGCACCTGCTCCGAGATTCGCTAGCTACGGTTAACGGGCTGCGGATCGCGAAGGAGCACGGTCTCTCGTCGGTATCTCACCCGCAGAATATGGACGAGGACCAGCGCACGATCACCGTTGCGGTGTGCACACGGGACCGTCCCGACTTGCTGCACCGCTGCTTGCTGGCCTTGGGCGCATTAGAGGCGCCCGCGCCAGAGATACTCGTCGTCGACAACGCTTCCCGCGATGACCGCACCCGCCGCCTGGTCGAGCAGCTCCCTTCGGTGCGTTACGTCTATGAACCGCGGCAGGGTCTGGACTGGGCGCGCAACCGTGCCCTGCTGGAAGCGACGACCGATATTGTCGCGTTCACCGACGACGACGTCATCGTGCATCCGCACTGGGTTGCGGGGATCCGCAAGGCGTTTCGGGAGGAGCCGGCCGCGGTCGGCGTGACCGGACTGGTTGTCCCAGCCGAGCTCGCGGCCCCAGCTCAGGTGCTCTTTGAGGCGGTCGGTGGCTTCGGGCGTGGCTACCACCGGAAATGGTTCTCTGTTGCGGTAGAAGCCGGCGAGGTGGCCGCCCAGATCTACGCCGGCACGGGTGGCGCTGGCACGGGAGCCAACATGGCGTTCCTGCGCGAGCCAGCGCTTGCACTTGGTGGCTTCGATCCGGCTCTCGACGTTGGGACGCCTACGGGTGGCGGCGGCGACCTCGAGATGTTCTTCCGGGTCATCGCCGCAGGCCACCTCTTGGTCTATGAGCCCTCCGCAGTGGTTCGCCATGTGCACCGGGCGACGATGCCTGAACTCCTGAGGCAGATGCGCGGCCACGGCACCGGGTCGTACAGCATCTTCGCTGGTGCGGGGCGGCGCTACGGTGACGTGCAGAAGGCGGAATTCACGCGCTTCGCGGGGCGGTGGCTTTACCGTCGCCACATCCGCGGCCACCTGCGCGCTTTGGTCCGTCCGGGCATTCGCCCCGTCAGCCTCGTGCACGCCGAGAGCCGCGGCTCATTCGCCGCTGTCGCGAAGGGCTTCTACGGGCAGGCACAGGCGCAGGCCGCGGCGGAGTCGGCGCGCCACCCGAACGAGCCGCTCACGCCGGCACTCGTCCACTCGGTCGGCCATCGTGGCGTCCCTCGGACAGCCGACCCGGTCGTCACGATCGACCTGGACCGCGACGATCTGGTGCCGGCCACAGGGCTGGTAAGCGCCGTTGCCGACCGGTCTCGGCGCGTCCGGGCGCTCGTAAAGCGCGACGGTCGACCCGAGTACGCCTTCGGATTCCGCGCCGGCGGCGCCGGCGCCTCCGCTGCCCGGCTGCGATGGGAGCTCGTCGACCGGATGGGGCCGGCTCTCCTGGTGCCCGGACTGAGCTGGAGCGCCCTGCGACCGTCCGACGAGCGCTACGAACATCGTCCCCTGGAGTCGGCGCTGACCAGGCGCGTTGCGCGACCTGTGCAGCAGCTCGATCCGACGATCGGGGTCAGCGTTCTAATGGCAACCAAAGACCGGCCCGAGCACCTCCTTCGGAGCCTTGACGCATTATTTGCGCAGCCCCCGAAACGGCCCCTGCACGTTGTGGTGGTCGACAACTCCAGAGATCCGCGCGAGACTCGACGGCTGGCGGCCACACACAGCGGGTCCGTTGATGTTGTGCACGAGCCGCGACCGGGGCTCTCGCGTGCCCGCAACGCGGGTATGTCCCGGGTCAGTGGAGATGTCGTCGTCTTCATCGACGACGACGTTGTCATCGCGCGCGACTGGCTCGAGAGCCTGCTGTTGCCCTTCCTCGACCCGTCGGTCGGCGCCGTCACCGGTAACGTCATCCCGGCCAACCTCGCAAATCTCGAGGCGCAGATCTTCGAGGACTACGGCGGTCTCGGCCGCGGCCCTCAGCGGCGACGCTTTGACCCGGGATGGCTCACGGCAAGCCGCGGCCCCGCTCCGACATGGATTATCGGGGCGACCGCGAACGCGGCGTTTCGCAGGGACGTGCTGATAGATCTCGGACCCTGGGCGGAGTGCCTCGGTGCTGGGCGTCCGGCCGGTGTTGGGGAGGACACTGAGTACTTCTACCGCGTGCTGCACGCTGGCTTGTCGATAGTCTACGAACCGACGGCGGTCGTGCTGCACTATCACCGCGACGATCGGGCGGCGCTCGCGGCACAATTACGGGCCTATTCGGCTGGGCATGTGGCCTACCACTTGGAGGTGCTGGCCCGTTATCGCGACTTGCGCGGCCTTCGGCGCATCCTCGGCAGCCTTCCCCGCCACCAGGCCGTGCGGCTCATGCGAGCGAGGCGACGCCCGACGGACGATTACCCGCATGACCTGCTGGCTGCAGAGGTCCGCGGCACTCTCGGCGGTGTGTCCGCGTGGCTCCGGTCGCGCCGCTCGACAGCAGAGTGATTGTGTGAACCTCGACGAGCCCCGCCTGCGGCTTGAGCGACGCACCGCGCTGCTGGTCATGCACCTAACGACGCGCGAGTTTCGCATCCGCTACCACTCGGCGGTCCTCGGCTGGGTTTGGGCCATCGCGCCCAGTATGGCGCGGGTGCTGGTGCTCGGAGTGTTGTTCTCCTCACTCATCCCGAACCAGGGTGATGTCTACATTTCCGAGCTCGCCGTTGGGCTGCTGGGTTGGAGTTGGTTCTCCTCAGGCGTCTCTAACGCCACCCGTTGCGCGGTCGACCGCCGCGACCTGCTGTCGCAGCCAGGTCTTCCCCGCCAAGTGGTGCCCGTCGTCAGCGTGCTGACCGACGCCTTCGACTACCTCGCCGCGCTGCCGATCCTGCTGCTCATCGTCTTCTTCGATGCCGGTGGCCTGTCCCCTGAGGTGATTCTCTTTCCCTTCTTCCTGGTCCTCCAGGGTGCGCTGGTGCTCGGGCTGGGGATGGCTGCATCGGTAGCGGATGTGCGCCTCCGTGACGCGCGGCTGGCCGTCGACCTCCTTCTCTCGCTGGGCTTCTACGCCACTCCCGTCTTTTACACCCGCAAGGCCGTACCGGCGAACTTGAGATACCTGCTCGACTGGAACCCGATGGCCCGGCTGCTGGAAGCGCAGCGCGATGTCCTCATCTACGGCGCCGTCCCCAGCTTGCGGTCGGTCACCCTCCTAACATGCTTCTGTCTCGCTGTGCTGGCGGGCGGCTGGCTTCTTCACCGCAGCAAGGCGAGCACCTTCCTGGACTGGCTGTGACGCAGGTGCGTCTCCAGATGGAGGGGGTCGGCAAGCGCTACCGGCGTGGCGCGCGATCCTCGTTGCGAGGGCGCTTCTTCGGGCGAGTGACCGTGGCGCCGTGGGTGGACGTCCTTCACGACATCGACCTGGTGGTCCAGCCCGGCGAGGTGGTCGGAGTGGTGGGCCGTAACGGCGGGGGCAAGTCGACGCTGCTGCGCATCGCGGCCGGCCTAACCGACGCGTCGACGGGGGACGTAGTCCGCCATGCGAGCGTGTCCGGCCTCCTTGCCCTGAATGCGTCGGCGAGCGGTGATTTGTCCGCTGCTGACAACGCCGTCACAGCGGCCGTTCTGGCAGGGTTAACCCCCCGACGAGCCCGGAGCCGGCTGGCTGAGATCGCGGACTTCGCCGAACTGGACAAGACGACGATGCAGGAGCCGTTCCGGACGTTCAGCGATGGCATGCGATTGCGCCTGGCCTTCGCCGCAGCAGCGGTCACGGAGCCCGATTTGCTCCTGGTCGACGAAGTGCTGGCTGTGGGTGACTTCGCTTTCCAGGAGAAATGCCTGCTGCATATCGAGAAGCTCACCGGACGGGGCTGCTCGGTTCTCGTCGCCTCGCACGTGCTCGACCACCTCCGGCGGCTGGCCACGCGCGTCGTGTGGCTGCGCTCGGGCACGATCTACGACGAGGGCCAGCCGGACACGGTGCTGGGTGCCTATGAGCGATCGATGGACGAGCAGGCGGGCGCGCCACAGCCGTGGGCCGGAGGCGGCTTTCGCAAGGGTGACGGCCGGGTGCAACTGACCGAGATTACCTGCCTCGACCGCAACGGTTCTCCGGTCGGCGCGATAGCACGCGGCGATGCGCTGTCCGTGCGGCTCAGCTACCAGCGGCACAGCTCCGAGGCGCACGCCAACTTCGGTGTCGCCCTTCGCAAGGTCGGGTCCGACCAAGCGATCATCGACCTGACGACCGAAGCCAGCGGCGCCGGCTGGATCCCGCTCGGCGACAGCGGCACCGTGACGGTCACCCTCGACCGCCTCGACCTCGATCCGGGTGGTTACTGGGTCGATGCCGGCAGCTACTCCACCGACTGGGTCGTGCCCTTCGACTTCCACTGGGACACCCTGCAGGTGCAGGTGCTCGGACAGGCGGCGAGCGGGCCGTTGCAACCACCTCACCGGTGGTCCACCTTGCAATCCGAAGCCGACTGACACGCTCCACGTAGCCGTGTCAATTGAATCCCGATCCGGGGCAGCGCGCCCGGCGCCTTCGCGGATCGACCAGACGTCGGCGGTTTACCGGCCGAATGTGACCACCCGGCCCAAGGCAGCGAGCGGCATGTCGATGCCGTGCGAGCCGCTCGGGTGACGGTGTCGCGGACTTCGAAGCCAGGTTGTTCCGCAGCCGCGGGTCGCGTCGCGCGTGCGCAGAACTCTTTTTCTTCAGGGCCGTGCCAAGCCGGGGTGCGCACGTCGCAGCCGGTCCGGCCCGTAGTGCTTATCGAGCACGCTGATATCGCCTAAAGCTAAACCTAAACCTAAACCTAAACCTAAAGCGTGCGCTGGGCAAGGGCTTCGAGGAGTGCCCAGGCATACTCAACGTCCTGGGTTCAACGATGGACGTGTTCGAGACCCGGTCCGGGCCGTGCTGGTTCAGTTTCCGAACATGCAACGTCGGTCATCGGCGAACGGATCGGGCTGTTGCAAGGGGTGGCTTTGGGTTTGGAGTTCCATCTTCTCCACCCGTCGCACCCGTGAGCGGCGGAAATGGCCGCCGGGGATGGGCTGACGGGACGTCAGCGGGGGAGGAGCACGATGGCGTCGCCTACCGGCCGTTCGCCCGTGCTGTCGGAGGGGCGACCCAGGAGGTGACCGTGGATGGCCATGGTCGTGGAGCCGCCGCCGTCGAGGTTGAGCGCGTCCCGTGAGCCGAGCGCGGTCATCACGGCCGCTTCTTCGGGGAAGCTCAAGCCGATGCTGTACGCCGGCTGGCGACCGTCGACGGTGACCAGCAGCAGGTGGCCGGCCGCGGTCACGCCGGCCATGGTGCGCGGATTCCGTTGCACCCCGAAGCCGTAGTAGAAGGCCGGGATGTCGGGTTGGACAAAGCCCTCGGCGTTGGCGTCGACGTAGGGTCGCCCGCCCCGGACCAGCACCGGGCCACCGTTGACGATGTCGGTCCCCGGGGTGGCGTCCACCCGGTGACCCGCCACATCCTGGGTCACCACCCGGACCCGCAGGACGGCGCCGGGCCGAGCGTGCCCGGTCAGCCACCGGGCGCCGGCACCGATTCCTTCGATCACGCTCCCACCGGCCGGGATGGGGCCGCCCCGGGAGTGCATCAGCCGCAGCACCTGGCCGTCACCGTTGAGGACGGCCTGTACGCCGCGGCCACTGTCGGCGGTGCGGCCGAAGTCGCGGTCGAATTGGATCAGCTCGTCGGGATTGGTGCAGGTGAAGTCGTGCTTGGGCCGCGCTGTGGGCTGGTCGCCGGGCTCGCCGCAGCTGCGGATCAGCCCCGGCGCACGGTTGCGGCCGTTGACCAGCCGGCTGGCGCCACCTGCCGTCACCGTGATCCGCGTGGTCAACCGGCGTACGGCGGGTCGGCTGCCCGCAGCGCGCAGGATGAGGGCAGCCCGGCCGTTGACGGCCTCGCTGACCAGCCGGCCGGCGCGCATGGAGATGCCGGCCAGGTCGCCGACGGTCCCGTCGGCCGGCTCCACGACGAAATAGCCGCCGTTGATTCCCGCCGTGGCGTGCAGGCGTGCGGTGAGGCTGGACACCGTCTGTGTTCCGGGCACGACGCCGGTCGCCAGATGTGAGCGGACCTGGCCCCGGTAGCGGCTCGGGTCGATGTCGAGGATGCGCACGACCCACGGGCCGGTGCTCGGCTGGCCGCTGAAGGCGGTGTTGGTGACGCTCGGGGTGAAGCCGGCCGCGGTCAGCCGTACGGCCAGTGCGTCCATAGCGCCCTGGTGCTCGCTGTGCCCGGTGCGGACGACGTAGCCAAGCGGTCCGGTCGCCGGGTCATCCATGGCCCGGCCCTGCACCCGCTCCACCCGCGGCGGGAAGCCGGCGGCCCGCAGCTGTGCAGCGAGGGACGCGGCAGCGGCCCGGCCGGTGAAGAAGCCGACCGTGACGGTCCAGAAGTTCCGGGGTGAGGCGACACCCGTTCTCACCGTGGTGAACGTGACACCCGGGGCGAGCTGCCGGGTCTGGACCGACTGCCGCTGCCCGGCCGGTCCCAGCGGAAGCAACCTCAGGACGGGGTGCGTTGCCGGGGCTGGAGTGGCGGCGCCCGCCGCCCCGGCCAGTGAGACCGGCAGGATCGTGAGCGTTCCCAGGGCGGCGACTGTGACTATCCGGCGTGCGCGCATGTTTGCGTCCCTAGCTCGGGGATGGCGACCCTACCGCGCCAGCGCTGTCGCGGCTACGTCCCGAACTCGGGACCGATGCCCGGTCAGACGTCCGTCCGGCGGCGATCGGCATAGGACTTCAGTTCCTCATGCAGCCGGTCGCGGGCCCATTCCTCCTGTACGGCTCGCCAGAGCATTAGCGCCTGCGTCTCGGGCACCAGACCTGCCACCGGCTGGTCACGATCGAGATTGGTCGGAAAGGCGTAGCCCTCCGCGGCGGCCGCAATGGTGTTGCGGAGATCATCGTCGCTCGTTCCGGACGCTCGACGGTTGACCAGTGCCGGGAACAGCGCTTCGCACATCCGCTGCCGGTCGACGCTCTCCATCGCCCGGCCGAACGCCGACGATACTTGCAGCAGGTTCGCCATGCGTTTGACGTCTGCCGACCGATTGTGACCGGCCGCGTGGAAGACCGCCGGGTTGAAGAATGCGGCATCGCCCTTGGCGAGTGGAAGCTGCACTTTATGGGTCGCGTAGTACTCCAGGAAATCGGGCCGGCGCCATGCCAGATATCCGGGGGCGTACCGCTGTGAGTAGGGCAAGTAGGTGGTGGGGCCGGTCTCGACCGGCATGTCGCTGTGCGCCACCGCCCCCTGCAATGTGAGCAGGGGCGAGAGTCGATGGGCATGTGCGGGGAACTGCTCGGCGGCGTCGTTGGACTGGAAGCCGAGGTGATAGTCGCGGTGACCGGTCTGCGCAGCGCCGCCCGGGTTCACCACGTTGATCGTCGACGTGACCTGGTAATTGGGGCCGAGCCACGCAGTGCACGCCAGCGCGATCGTCTCGTTGGCGTAGTAGCGCGTGAAAACCTCGGGTGCGCGCACCGCCAGCTTCTCCAGGGCGTTCCACACTCGGTCGTTCGCTCCCGGCTTGGCGAAATGATCGCCGGCAACAGCGCCGCTGGCGTGCTGTTCGGTGATGATGGCGTGGAACACCTCGGCTGCCCGGTCCAGCATCGCGAGGTCGGTGAAGGCCCCCTTGAACACGACGAGGCCCGGGCCGTCCATGAGCGCCTGGGCCAGCTCGCGTTGCAGGTTTCGGCGCTTCTCGGGCGCCGGCAGGTGGCTGCGCAGGCGATCCCCGTCGTACACGAGGACGTTCTGGTCGACCGAATCGGCGTGCGGGTAGTCCTCGAGCTTTGTGACCTGCGAGACGACCTGCTCGAAGTCCTCGAGGCGGCAGTCGTCGGCGGTGAACCACCATGGCGAGGCGGCGGTGGGCATTGCGGTCATGGCTCTGCTTCCCTTCGGGTCAGTCGGTCGCACCCAGGACGTCCTGGGCGTAGTCGATCAGCGAGCCCGTCATCACGCCGCCCCGATCGCTGAGCAGCAGGGCGACGAGATCGGCGATCTCGGCCGGCTGGGCAAGCTTGCCCATCGGCGCCGCCGCCTCGGCGTGGGCGAGCCAGTCCGCCGGCTGGCCGTGCACCTCTCGTTGCACGACGTCCTCGTTCGGGGTGTCCGTCCAGCCCAGGTTGAGGCCATTGACCCGGATGCGCAGAAAGCGGTGTGCGTACGCGACGTTCTTTGTCATCGTGGCGAGCGCGGCCTTGGATGCGCAGTATGCGGTGAGGTGCGGCTGGCCGCCGTAAGCACTCATGCTCAGGATGTTCACGATGGCGCCCCCCTCGCCGCGTTGGCGCATGTCGCCAATGGCGGCCTGCATGAGCAGCATCGGGGCCCGGACGTTCACCGCGAACATGTGGTCGAACAGATCGACCGTCGTTTCCTCCAGCGACGCGCGCGCGGTCGACGCGGCCGCGTTGACCAGCCCGTCCACCCGCCCGAATCGCTCGACCACGGCCGGCACGACGGCCGTGCAGTCAGCCGTCACACCGAGATCTGCCGGCACGAACAACCCGGCCGAACCGAGAGCGTCCAGCTCTGCGGCCACCCGCGCACCCCGCACGGCATCCCGTCCGACGATGGCGACGCCGGCCGCCCCCTCACGGGCGAGGGTCCGCGCCACCGCCCGCCCGACGCCTTGGGTGCCGCCGGTGACCAATGCGACCTTGCCGGCGTAGAGGTCATTCACTCAGCATCAGTGCACTCCACTGGATGACGACGGCTCTCCTTCGTTGCCCGCTCCGATGACGTCGATGACCACCTTGACGGCAGACCCGTCGGCGAGGGCAGCGAGGCCGGCGGCGAGGCTGTCCAGCGGCACCCAGTGGCTCACCACGGGCTCGAGGTCGAGAACGCCGGACTCCAGGAGCCGGATTGCGGCGGGGAACATGAAATCACCGACGTACGTGCCGAAGACGGTCAGCTCCTTGCGAGTAATCAGATTCTGACCGATGTCGGCACGGGCCCGGGTGTTCATCCCGAACAACAGCACCCGGCCGCGCGGGCGGGTGACGTCCAGTGCGATCGACAGCTGGGAGCCGACCGCGTCGACCGCGAGGTCCACCCCGTCCCCGGTGAGGGTCACGAGGTCGGTGGCGACGTCGGTGTTGCCGGGGTCGAGCGCCTGCCAGGCCCCCATCCGCACGGCGGCGTCGCGGCGTACCGCAGACGGCTCCACCACGACGCAGCGCACCCCCGCCGCCGACAGGACCGCCAGGAAGAGCAATCCGATGGCGCCGGCGCCGATCACGGCGGCCACCTGTCCGGGCACCGGTGCGGCCTGCATGACACCGTTGAGCACGCACGAGAGCGGCTCGGTGAGGGCGGCAATCCGGCGCGGTAGGTCAGCGCTGACAATGTGGCAGGCCGGCGCCGGCACGGAAACGGCATCGGCCAGTCCACCGTCCCGGAAGATGCCGACCGTGCTGAAGTGCTCGCAGGCCGAAAACAGGCCGCGTTTGCATGGTGGACAGCTGCCGCAGCTGAGGTTGGGCGAAACCACGACGCGGTCGCCGACCCGCAGGCCGAGGGCGTCGGGACCGAGCTCCAGGACGATCCCGACCAACTCGTGTCCGAGCACGACACCGGGCGCGGCCGGATGCCCCGGCGGGTCCTCGAGGATGTGCAGGTCGGTACCGCAGATGCCGCAGGCCTCGACCCGGATGAGAGCGTCAGCCGGACTGCTCAGCGTGGGCATCTGACGCTGCTGCAGCTCTACCGTCCCGGGCCTGAGGAAAACCGCTGCGCGCACGGCATCGGGAAAGGTGCCGCTTCCCGGTGACGCGGTCACGCTCTGTCGTTGTCCACCGGCTCGGCCGGCTCGTCCTGCGCGTTCGCCAACTCGTGCTGGAGCTGGTCGAGCTCGGCACCGCCGGCCATCTTGCGGATGAGCTCGTCACGCGTGATGTCTTTCCGGTGCCAGGACCCGAGGACCTCGCCGCGGTTGAGGATGACGAAGCGGTCACCCACGAGGTGAGCGTGGGCCGGGTTGTGGGTGATGAAAACGACCGCCAAGCCTCTCGCCCGGGCGTGGGAGACGTACTTCAGGACGACACCTGCCTGGCGTACGCCGAGCGCAGCCGTCGGCTCGTCGAGAATGAGAACGCGCGCGCCGAAGTAGACCGCGCGGGCAGTGGCGACGGACTGGCGTTCTCCGCCGGAGAGCGTCCCCATCGCCTGGTCGGGGTCGCGCAGCATGATGCCCATCTGCGCGGTTTGCTCGCGCGCCACGCGCTTGGCCTTCTCGACGTCGAACCGGCGGAAGGGCCAGACGCCCTTGCGCGGCTCGGCCCCGAGGAAGAAGTTCCGCCAGACCGACATCAGCGGCACCATCGCCAGGTCCTGGTAAACCGTGGCGATCCCCGCATCGCGCGCGTCGATGGGTGAGTGGAAAAGTTTCTCCTCGCCGTCGAGCAGCAACGTGCCGCCGTCCGGCTGGTGGAACCCGGACAGAATCTTGATCAGCGTGGACTTACCGGCACCGTTATCACCCAGGATGCAGGTGACCTCACCTGCCCCCACGCTTGCGGAGACGTCGCGCAGGGCGATGACGTTGCCGAAGTACTTCGACACACCCCGGACCTCGAGAACGGGCGTGCTCACGCCCGGCCCTCACGGTAACGACTCCGGATGATGTTGTTCACCAGGACCGCCAGCAGCAACATCGACCCGAGGAACAGGAAGAACCAGTTGCTGTTCCAGCCGGCGAACGGGATGCCGATCGACGCCATGCCGAAGATAAGCGCGCCGACGGCGGCCCCGACGACCGAGCCGTAGCCCCCCGTCAGCAGGCACCCGCCCACGACCGCGGCGATGATGTACTGCAACTCGAGGCCGATGCCCTGACCCGAGGTCACCGAGGTGTACCTCAACGCGGTCATCATCCCGACCAGCCAGGCGGCCGAGGACGTTCCGATGAACAAGCCGATCTTCGTCCGCGCGACCGGGACACCGACGCTGCGTGCCGCAACGGCGTTGCCGCCCGCGCTGAAGATCCAGTTGCCGGCGCGGGTGCGCAGGAGGACCCACGAGCCGAGCAGGGCCAGTGCGGCCCACCAGAGCACCGCGACTTGCAGGGTGAGGCCGCCGAAGGACACCGTGCTGCCCAGGACCGCGTGCGCCGAGGCGTAGCCCGAGGCCGCATCGATGGCGTCGACCCGCACAGAGCTCGTGACGGCTTGCGCCACGCCCTGGTTCAGCCCCTGCAGGATGAAGAAGCTCGCCAGGGTCACGATGAAGCTCGGCAGGCCGGTCCGGACCACCAGAAGGCCGTTGACCAGGCCGACGACCACGGCGAAGACCAGAGCGCCGAGCATCGCCAGCCAGATGTTCCAGTGCGCGTGCACCGCCAGCAGGCCCATGCACAAACCCGACGAGCCCGTCATCACCCCGGCCGACAAGTCGAACTCGCCACCGATCATCAGCAGTGCCACCGCAATCGCGACGATGCCCAGCGTCGAGGCGGGGTCGAGCCAGGTGGAGACGCCGGCCGGAGTGCTGAACTTGTCCGTGTACAAGGTGAAGAACAAGTAGACGAACAGCGCTCCGGCTACCGCCCCCAGGCTGGGATTGCTCAGCAGGCGATGGGCAAACGACGTCGTCCGTACGCGCTCATCGCTCGCTACGCCGGCTGGAGGCTGGTTCAGCACCTACCTGCCTTGACGCAGGCGATGGTCTTGTCGACGTTGCGCTTGTCCACGTAGCTCGGGCCGGTCAGCACCGGCAGACCACCGCCGATGATGTTGCCGTTGTCGAGGTACAGCTTCAACAGGGTCACCGGCAGGTAGCCCTGGACGTATGGCTGCTGGTTGACGGCGAACTGGATGCTGCCGTTCTTGATGGAGCTGAGCACCGATGAGCTGAGGTCGAACGTGGCGAGCTTGGCCTTGCTGTTGCTTCCGGTGATGGCGTTCTTGGCGAATACGGAGATGTCCGGATCGAGAGTCAGAACGGCATCGATGCTCGAGTCCTGCTGCAGCTTGGCCTTGAGCGCCGCCTCCGTGCCGGGACCGTCGCTGGTCCCGGGCACGAACTGCACGTCGACCCGACCGCCGAAGGTCTTCTTGGCACCGTTGCAGCGTGCATCGAGACCGATGTTCCCCTGCTGGTGCTCGACACAGAGCAGGTGCTTGGCACCGCCGGCCTTCAGCTTGGTCGCCGCACCTGCGCCGGCGATGCCCTCGTCCTGACCGACGTGCGTCAGTGCGCCGACCTTCTGCCAGTCGCTGGCACCGGAGTTGGTGGTGATGACCGGGATGCCGGCGGCTGTCGCGCGCTTGATCGCGGCCCCCTCTGCACCCGCGTCGGGAAGCGTGACGACGATGCCGGAGACCTTCTGCGCGACCGCGGCGTCGATGGCCTTGGCCTCGTCGTTGGGGGTGTTGCCGGTCGCGACGAAGTTCGTCTTGATCCCGTAGACCGAACCCCCGTCGGTGAAGCCCTTTTGGACAGGTGCCCAGAAGGAATCGCTGGGCAGGCCGTGACGGATCAGCACGAAGGACAGGTTGCTCGTCGCGGCGGTCCCGGTGCCGGACTGGCTGGGGGACTTGGCAGCCTTCGGGCTGCCTGAGGATGTGCACGCGGTGGCGGCGATCAGGATGGTGGCGAGGATGGTCAGTCCGGCGCGCCTGCTTCGATGGGTCAAGGTAAGTCCTCTTCACAAATCGTGGACACCCGGCGGTGCCTGGAGCGGTCCACATGCTTCCGAGCACCCCTGCGACTGTCAAGCACCTCGGAGCTGTGTCGGCCACCCGTTGGCGCCTCTGGAGCCCTCACAGGTAGGGCTTCTGTGCGCTGGTGTTCGACTCGTACGTCCGGCGCGCCACCCGCGTGCTGTGGAGCACCGAAACCTCGGCCACCGGCACATCCCACCACGACTCGCTGCTGGGCGACGGGAGCAGCGGGTCGGTCTCGATGGAAACCAGGACCGGACCGGCGGGGTGCTGCTTGGCCTCGCGCAGGGCGTCGCGGAGCTCGTCCACGCCGGCGGCCCGGAGCACGTGGACCCCCAGGCTGGCGGCGTTGGCCGCCAGATCGACCGGCAGCAGCTCGCCGTCGAGCCGCTGGGTCTGCCCGTCGCGGTAGCGGTAGCGGGTGCCGAACCGCTGGGAGCCGACCGACTCAGACAGCGCTCCGATCGATGCGAAGCCGTGGTTCTGCACGAGCACCACGATGACCTTGAGGCGCTCTTGGACCGCGGTGACCAGCTCCTGCGACATCATCAGGTAGGAGCCGTCACCGACCATGACGAAGACATCGCGGTCCGGGCACGCCAGCTTGACGCCGACCCCGCCGGCGATCTCATATCCCATGCAGGAGTAGCCGTACTCGACGTGGTAGCCCTGCGGGTCCCGGGTGCGCCACAGCTTGTGCAGGTCACCAGGCATCGAGCCGGCGGCGCACACGACGACGTCGCGGGCCTCGGAGACCTCGTTGACCACACCGATGACCTCCGCCTGCGCGGGCAACGGTTGATGCCGGGTCGTGTAGGCGGCTTCGACGACAGCGTCCCACTCCTTCTGCTGCACGGCGGCCTGCGCCCGGTAGTCGGGTGCCACCTGCCAACCGGTCAGCGCCCGGCCCAGCTCGACCAGTGCGGTCCTCGCGTCGGCCCGGACAGCGACGCCGGCAAGCTTGGCGGCGTCGAGCGCGGCGACGTTGACGTTGACGAAGCGGACACCCGGCGCGGCGAACGCGGTCTTCGACGCGGTGGTGAAGTCGGCCCAGCGGGTGCCGATCCCGATGACCACGTCGGCCTGCCTGGCGACGGCATTCGCCGCCGCCGTGCCGGTCGCGCCGATCGCCCCGAGTGAGAGCGGGTGATCGTAGGGCAGGGAGCCCTTGCCCGCCTGCGTCTCGCAAACGGGGATGCCGGTCGACTCGGCGAATGTCCTTAGCTGCTCGGTGGCCGCGGAATAGATGACCCCCCCGCCGGCGACGATCAGGGGCCGCTCGGCTGCGCGCACGACCTCGAGTGCCCGCCCGAGGGCAGCCGGCTCAGGAACGGGCCGCTCGACGTGCCAGACGCGCTTGTCGAACAGCTCGACCGGCCAGTCGTGCGCTTGGGCCTGCACGTCCTGCGGCAGGGCGAGCGTCACCGCCCCCGTCTCGGCCGGGTCGGTCAGCACCCGCATCGCGGCGAGCAGCGCCGACGGCAGCTGCTCCGGGCGCCAGATCCGGTCGAAGAAACGCGACAGCGGCCGGAACGCGTCGTTGACCGACACGTCGTAGGTCCTCGGGTCCTCGAGCTCCTGCAGGACGGGGCTGCCGACCCGCGAGGCGAAGATGTCTCCCGGCAGCAGCAGCACCGGGAGCCGGTTGACCGTGGCCAGCGCGGCGCCGGTCAGCATGTTGGTCGCACCGGGCCCGATCGAGCTCGTGCAGGCCAGCGTCGACAGGCGCCCCTTCATGCGCGCGTAGGCAGTCGCCGCGTGCACCATGCCCTGCTCGTTGCGGCCCTGGTAGTAGGGCATCACCGCCGGGTCGACGAGCTCGGACTCCAGCAGGGCCTGGCCGATGCCGGCGACGTTGCCGTGGCCGAAGATGCCGAAGCATCCGGCGATCAGCCGCTGCTCGACGCCGTCGCGCTCGCTGTATTGCACCGAGAGGAAGCGCACCAGCGCCTGACCCACCGTGAGCCTGTCCGTCTGTCCCATCAGGTTGGTCCTCCTGCACCGCTCAACGGCAACCGGGGGTCGACTTCGGCATCGGCCCAGGTGCCGCGGATCCACGCATGCTGCGGGTCGTCACAGAAGCGCCACACGCGCTCGCCCGCCCCGGCCATGACATTGAGGTAGTACAGGTCGTAACCCGGGGCGGCCATCGACGGGCCGTGATAGCCGTACGGGATCAAGACGACGTCCCCGGTCGCCACCTCGGTGCAGACGTCGATCTCCTTGCCCGGCCCGGATGTGTAGACGCGCTGGTAGGCCGGACCTCCGCCGGCGACTTCGAAGTAGTAGATCTCCTCGAGCGCCGACTCCTGCTCGCTGTCCTCGTCGTGCTTGTGCGGCGGGTACGACGACCAGTTGCCGCCGGGAGTGAGGACCTCCACCGCGATGAGCCGGTCCGCCTCGAACACCTCGGGACTGCAGAAGTTGTTCACCTGCCGGCTGGCCTGCCCGGAGCCGCGCAGCTCGACCGGAACATCCTCGGCGGCGCCGTACCGTGCGGTCAACCGCCGGGTCGCCCGGGCTGCCGGCAGCGCGAAGCGCCCGCCGGCGGCCGACGAGATCTGCACATGGGCCTCACGCGGGGCGTAGGCGAAGTCGGTTACCCGTGAGAACACGTCGGCCCGACCGGTTAGCTGGAATTCTGCACCGTCACAGCGGACGCGGCATGAGCCGGACAGCGGCAGCACGATCATCTCGTCCTGCGCAGTGTCGAACGATTCCGTCGCGCCGGGTGCCAACTCCAGGATGCGCAGCGAGCTGAACGCCCAGCCGGCCACCTGCGGGGTGACGACCACGGAGAAGTCACCGCTCGTCGACTGCCCACGGCGTACGAGGTGCCCGCTGCCGCGGCTCTGTCCGCCGGTCACAGCAATCGGGCCAGGTTCAGGCATGCAGCGACGCCTCGAGCAGGGCCTCGACCTCGCCGGCAGTGGGCATGGCGTCGGCGCAGGCGAGCCGGGAAGCCACGATCGCGCCGGCTGCGTTGCAGAAGCGCATGACGCGCTCGAGTTGCCACCCGGCAAGCAGGCCGTGGCACAGGGCGCCACCGAATGCGTCACCGGCGCCGAGCCCGTTGACGACCTCGACCGGCGTGGGCGGCACCTCGGCACTCTCGGTCCGGCTCACCGCCAGGACCCCGGCCGGACCCTGCTTGACGACGGCAAGCTGCACGCCGGCGGCGATGAGCGCGGCAGCCGCCTGGTGCGGCTCGCGTAGGCCGACCGCGGTGTCGCACTCGTCGAGGTTGCCGACCGCGACGGTGACGTACGGCAAGGCCGCTTGCACCCACGTCCGGGCTTCTTGCCGGGAGGCCCAGAAGATCGGCCGATAGTCGAGGTCGAGCACCGTGATGCCGTGGCGATCCCGCTCACGCAGCGCATGCAACGTCGCCGACCGGCTGGGCTCCTGGGAGAGGCCTGTGCCGGTGACCCAGAGGATGCCGGCGCGGCGCACCGCGTCGTCGTCGATCTCCTCCGGGCGGATTTCGAGGTCGGGGGCCTTGGGCCACCGGTAGAAGTAGAGCGGGAAGTCATCCGGCGGGAAGATCTCGCAGAAGGTGACGGGGGTCGGCAGACCCGGCACCGGCAGCACGTACCTGTCGTCGACCCCGAAGCTGCGCAGCGCGTCGTGCAGGAAGGCGCCGAACGGGTCGGCGCCGGTGCGGGTGATGACCGCGCTGCGGCGTCCGTACCGCGCCGCTGCCACCGCGACGTTGGTGGCGCTACCGCCGAGGTACTTGCCGAACGTCAGCACGTGACGCAGGGAGACGCCGACCTGCAGTGGGTAGACGTCGACCCCGATCCGCCCCATGGTGAGCACCTCGAAGGGCTCCTCCACCGTCTCGGCGGCGGTCATCTACTGACTCTCGCGAGGTAGGCCAGGCTCGCCCGGACATCGTCGGCCGGGCCGCCGTCGGCCGGGGGCTCGCCGGAGAGCACGGTGTCCTGCTCGAGGACATACCAGCCGCGGTAGCCCGACCGCTCGAGCGAGGAGATGATCGCGGCGATGTCGACGTCCCCGCTGCCCAGGGGCCGGTACATGCCCGTACGGACCGCGTCGGTGTAGCCCACGGCGCCCGCCCGCACCTGGGCCGCCAGTACGCCGTCGACGTCCTTGAGGTGTACGTGAGCCACCCGGTCCGGCACCTGCGCGGCGAGCTCGACCGGGTCCGTGCCGCCGACCAGCAGGTGGCCGGTGTCCAGGCACAGTGGCACTTGGGCGCCGTCGAGGAGCCTCATCACGTCCTCACGTGTCTCGATGACGGTGCCGACGTGCGGGTGCAGGCAGGCCGTCAGCCCTGACCTCCCGGCCAGCTCCGCCAACGCATCCACGTTGTGGAACAGGGTTTTCCAGTCGTACGCGTCCAGTTGCGGCCGGGAGTCGTAACCCTCAGCGCCGGCGGCCGCGGCCAGCACGACGGTCCGCGCGCCGGCCGCGACGAGCCCTTCGATGGCGCGTCCCACCTCCCCGGCCGGGTCGTGGGCGGCCTGATGAAGGATCGCCGGCACGAACGCTCCCACGGCCTGCAGCCGGGCCGATCGCAGCTCGGCGGCCTTGGCGGTCGGGTCCGCGGGGAGGAAGCCGTCGGGACCGAATTCGGTGGCCGCTAGGCCCAGTGCAGTCATCTCGCTCAGGACCCGCCCGGCCGACATCTGGTGCCCCCAGCCCGGCACCTCGCACACTCCCCACGAGATGGGGGCGCCCGCGATGCGTCCGGTGAGGTCGACAGTCGCCCCGCTCATCTGGTCCCTCGCACCTCCGCTATTGCCACGGGTCGGGATTCGCGCCGGGAAAGCTCCGCTGCCTCCGCAACGTACAGGGCCGCCAGAGCGTCCTGCGGAGTGCACGGTGAGTCGATCGCTCCTCGGGCGACGTCGACGAAGGCTCTGATCTCCGCCTCGTACGCGGTCCGGAACCGCTCCCAGAAGGACTGATGGGCCGGCCCCGCGGGGAAAGTCTGGCCCGGCTCGGCAGACTGCAGCGGAATCCGGTCGTCCATTCCCACCATCAGCGTGCCGGTCGTCCCGGCGAGCTCCATCCGTACGTCGTATCCGCCGCCGTTGTAGCGCGAGGCCTGCACAGTGGCCAGCGTGTTGTCGTCCAGGGTCAGCACCGCAGCCGCCTCGTCGACATCGCCGCACGTGCCGAACCACGGATCCCCGCGGTTGACGCCGGCGGCGAAGACGGCCTCGACTTCCCGTCCGGTCACCCACCGCACCGCGTCGAAGTCGTGGATGCTGCAGTCGCGGAAGATGCCCCCCGACGTCGCGATGAATTCGGGCGCGGGAGGTGAGGCGTCGCAGGTCAGCAGGTGCACTCGCCGGAGCTCGCCGAGCCGGCCGGCGCGCAGGTCACCGCGCGCCGCGGCGTAGCCGGCGTCGAATCGGCGCTGGAAGCCGACCTGTATCGGGACCTGGCTCTCCGCCAGGCGCTCGGCGACCTGCACCGTGCGCGCCAGGGTGTCCGCCAGCGGTTTCTCACAGAAGGTGGGCAGACCTGCGGCGGCGGCGCGCAACAGCAGATCACCGTGAGCCGGGGTGGGTGCCGCGACAACCAGCGCGGCCACCGTGGAAAAGACCTCGGACACCGAAGCAGCGGTCGCCTTCGGGCCCAGGGCCCGCGCCAGGGATTGGGCCCGGTCCGGCTGCTCGTCGGCGATGAGCAGTGAGGCGACGGCGGGATGAGCCGCCAGCACCTCGGCATGCTTGCTGCCGATCCGGCCCGCACCGAGGAGCCCGACCTTCATGGTCCTCCCCGGCGGTAAGAGCGCGCTCCGGCTCTTCGGGCGTCAATGTATCGAGTCGACCAGGGCGGCGGGTGTCATCAAGGTGGGCTAGGTGACTGGTGTGAAGCAGCCTGTTCGGCTTGGAGCAGGTTTCGAGGATTGCCGCTGAGGGGTCGTCATGGGCGGTGAGGATCGACCGCTGCGAGCCGGCCGCCGCCGTAGTACACCGGCTCCCCGACGGCGTTGCGGTCACCGGGGACGGCGACGGCGTACCCGGTCAGCACCTGCTCCTGCCCTGGTCTGGTGCTGTGCCGAGGGCGGACCCGGACCCCCGCGGCCTATAGCCGGGCGAAGAAGTCCTCCAGGCTCGTGGCGGCAACGGCCGCCCGGACTCGCGGCGCAGCCGGTCCCGGGCCGGCTCACCAGCGCGGCGGGCCGCCTTCTCGGTCTTGTCCCGGCTGGTGTGCGCGGCATTGGTGCCGTCGGCCGGCGCGGTCGAGGCCAGCCCGTAGCGCATTTCCGCGGCCAGGCAGGCCCCCCGCACCCGCTTGTGGTCGAAGCTCGGGTGGGCCCGGCCGCCGTCCTGGCGGGCCAGCACCGCGACGACGTGGATCGACTCCTGGTCGTGGCTCAGGGCGATCCACCGGCAGCCGCCGTCGTCGCCCTGGGGGGCGATCCCGGTCCGGTGCATCAGGTCGGTGGCCACCGCCGCCCACTCCTCGTCCGTGAGCGTGCGGTCGCCGGGGGTGACCCGCAGCGCGCAGTGCCAGACCGGGTCCTTCTCGGTACGTTCGGCGTAAGGCGAGCGGGGCCTCCAGCTCGGCGACCAAGCCCCGGAAGTCCGCCCGCGCGGCTCCTCCGCCGCCGGCGTCGACCAGCGCGCCGGCGAGGGACTCAGCGTGCAGCGCGACGGTGATCGCGGCCTCCAGCACCGCCAGGTCGGCCGGTGTCATGGCATCCCATGCGGCTACCAGGTGCGGGTTGGTGTGCTCGTTGTGCCGGCTCGGCCCGTAGAGGTAGCGGACCAGCCCGGCCACTCCCGACCCCCGGTACACCCGCCCGATCACGCCCGGCCACTCCCCCGGCCGCTGCTTCGAGTGGCGCCGGGCCGGCCGAGGTGGGCCACCGCGCCGTGCACCCCGGCCACCGCCTCGGTGCACCGGACCACCGCGACGGGCAGCGCCCCGGCGGCCTGACCGGTTGGCGTTGAGCTTGGCCACCGCCTGGTTCAGCAGCGTCCCGTACCGGCGCAGCTGGGTCCGAGCCTCGACCAGCTCCCGGACGATGCCGCCGCCGGTGTCGGCCGGCAGCGGGTGCACCTCGCCCTTGGCCATCGCCAGCGCGGTGGCGGCCACGTAGCCGGTCGGGGTCAGCCCGGCCCTGGTCGTCGCCTCGGTGAGCAGCTGGTACTCCGCGGCGCTGAGCCGGGCGAACACGGCGTGCGGGCGGGCGATCTGCTGCCGGCGGCGGCGCCGCGAGGTTGTGCGCTCGGCGGGGACTGCTGGGCTGGTTCGGGCGGTCCGGGGGCGGCGCGGGTTCGGCCGCCGGGTTGCCGTCCCGGCGCTCCTCCCCCGGCCGGCCTGCGCCGGCCGTCTTCCTTCGGTGACCCACCGGGTCACCCGCCGCACTGGCTGGCCATGGCTTTCCTGAGCGGACCGGGAGGACCCCCCTACCGGCGACCCCCCGTAGCGCCGATCCGGGCGTGTCTGCCAGAGCCCCCGTCGATCGCCTCGGGCATTGCGGCCGGTGACAGGACCGGACCCGGTCACCTACACTTGCAGGTGCCTGTTGCGCTGAGCTTCAGGAAGTGAGCCCGAGACCCGGCCGGACGACCGTGGCGCTCGGGCTTCGCGCTTTCCGGGTTACACCTGCCGTACGTTGCTGACGGCCGGGGCGACCCGCCGGCACCAGTCACCCCCCTTGACCCAGCACCAGGCGATGGCGTCGGGATCGCCAGCAGCTGCTCGGCGGCGGCGCGGCGGTGCTCGTAGCGCAGGGTGTCTCGGCAGCCGGCGGCGCGGGTGAACTCGACAGTCGCTGGTTGTCCCAGGCGAGCAGGGTGTCGTCCTGCTCAAGGACGAGGAGGCTGTCGCCTCGACCGGCAGCATCGTCGACAACGGCGCGTAGGCAGGCGGCGCGGCCGTGGAGCTGGGTGGGGTAGCGAGTGGGGGCGTCGTAGACGGTGGCCTGGATCCCGGTGTCCACGACCGCCGCCGTGATCGTGCGTCGCCGCGGGTCGCTCTCGGCCTTCATGTGTAGTCGCCGCTGACCGGGCAGGACCAGGCCGCGGACCAGCTTGCGGCTCGCGTCCAGCTCGCCGGGCGGGATGACGCTCGCCACGATGAGGTACCCGCGATGCTTGGTCTCGTCGACGAAGATATGGCCGCTCACCTGGCTGCGCCGGCCGCCCCGGCCCATTGGATGGCGCGGTAGACGGTGGAGCGGGTGACGGTGAACAGCTCCTCGAGCTCGGCGATGGTGTGACCACTGGCCCGGTAGAGCTCGACGAGGTGGGCTTCCTGTTTGGGGCTGAGCTTGGGCTGTTTGCCGCGGAGCCGGCCCTTAGGCTTAGCCCCAATACTCATAACTTAGAACTACAGCGGTGGTATTCTTGAGGTATGCCACGGGCGGGTCAGGTGCGGGTCGAGCCAGGTCGACGGTTGAGTGACGGGTCGCGTTGGGGGTCTTGACGGCGACTTTCCCGCGCCAGCTTGTCGATGAGGTCATCGATGCGACGGGGCGTCGTGAGAAACGCACGCGGTTGCTGCCGGCGCATCTGACGGTCTACTAC
>JAABUT010001356.1_pt1 | contig 28491 bp, 25 predicted proteins | sample 5559281 | NCBI WGS metagenome assembly JAABUT01 (sample SAMN10711880, study PRJNA513359) | rock metagenome | isolation source: Antarctica rocks | place: Antarctica: Victoria Land, Ricker Hills nord | collected 2016-01-04
CCGCCGTCGCGAGCGTGAAGATCGAGCGCCCCGCGGCTTCGGCGATCGCATCGAGAATCCGGCGTGTCTCGCGGACGGGATCGGTCGCCCGGGCAGCGTAGCGCGCCGCTGTCCCGATGGCCGAGCGGGCCTCCCCGCCTTCCGCTTCGTCCCGGCTGGTGCCGCCGCCCGTCGGTCGCATCGCCATCGATCCCGCGTCCCCCGGGCGTCCGGCCGCCCTCACCATTCCATCATATCGGAATTTCCATCGTATCGGAGCGATGTCGAACCTGCCGGAGCTTTTCACGCAGCGGCTTCGACCTTATATCATGCGGGCGCCCGGTGGTTAGCCGGCGCCTTTTCGCGGCTGCGCAGCGCGGACGTTCCTCGGCCCGGCCGAACTCGAACATGGACCAACAGTGGGTAGATACAACAACGCGAATTTCGCCGACCGCATCACCTCCGCCGCCACGGCCAAGCAGGCCCTGGTCGAAAAACTGAAGGCGAAGCCCGCCGACGACGATCCGGACGTGTTGCGCAAGCAAGCCGAGCGCGAGGCGATCGCGGCGGCGCGTGCCAAACGTGTGGCCGAAAAGGACGAGGCGCGGCGCATCCAGCTGGCGCGCGAAGCCGAGGAGAAGGCCGCCAGGGAGGCTGCCGCCGCGGCGGCGGAAGCCGCGCGGCAAGCTTTGCTTGAGCAGGAGAAGGCCGCGGCGGAATCGGCACGGCTGGAGCGGGCAGCCCGCATCCTGTCCGACGAGGCCGATCGAAAGGTGGCCCGCGATGCGCGTTATGCGGCCCGCAAAGCCCGCGTGAAGGGCTGACGGGCAAGCGTGCGCGCGGCTCCGGAGCCGTTCCGATCGGACCTCCGCCCGGCAAATCGTTAAGGTTGTGGCTCTACCGTGACGCTCGATCATCGGCGAGGCGCGTAGAGTCCATGCCTGTTCTGACGGCGACCAAGCCCGTCGCGGTGCCGCGTGGCCGCGCGACGGTGGCGAGGCCAGCGGCTTTTATGGCGCAGAGCCGTGCCGTGCCGGCACCGGATATCGCCGTGGTGATGACCCGTTCGAGTGCGCCGGATCGCATCGCCGCGGCCATACGCGGCTTCGGGACCGTGCTGCCCGGAGCCGAAATCTTCTTCTATCATGACGGCTGCAGGCCGGATTGCGCGGCTGCGGCGGAGACGGCAGGGGCCGTGTCGCGCCTCGTCGTGGCGGCCAGTCCGAACGGGCTTCTCCGGCGCATCTTCGCCGAGATCGATGCCGACATCTTCATCCTGGCAGATGCCGACCGAAGCGACCCCTGCCTAGCCCCGGCGATCGTCGCCGAGATCGAGAGTTGTGACCGCGATTTCGTCAATGTCGCGCGGCTGCGCATGTCGGTCGACCCCCAAGCGGACCTCGGCGCACGGCTGCTCGACTGGACGGTGGATTTCCTGTTCGGGCGCGGCAGCACCGACATGATGTCGGGTTACAAGGGCTGCTCGAGGCGGTTCGCGAGGTCTTATCAGGCCGAAACGGGCGACCTCGACACGGCGTTGACCTTGACGCTTCACGCCCTCAAGCTGCGCATGCCGATCGGCGAGGTGGCGGCCATCGACCGCCCGAGCCCGCCGCGACAACCGGTCACCCGGGACGACCCTCGCGCGCTGGCCAGGCTGCTGAGGCTCGTGGCGTGGCTTCTGGTGAATGAGCGGCCTCGGCGCGTCTTTGGCCTCGCGGGCCTCGCCCTGGTGGCGGCCGGTGTCGCCTTGGCGCTGCCGCTCCTCGAGATCGACCACTGGCATGCCACGCTGCGGCTCTGCCCGGCTTCCTGCCTGTCGCTCGGCCTGATCGGGTCCGGGGCAGCACTGGGAATGGTCGGGACAGCGCTCGACATGCTGGCCCAGGCGCGGCAGGAAGTGCAGCGGCTCGGCTATCTCGCGATCCCGCGCCGCGCCGACCGGTCCTGACGTCTCAGTCCTCGGTATCGTAGACGTCGTCGCCCGAGAAGGCGCCCTCGTGGGGTTCGGAGGGCGGCATCTCGGACAGGGGGACGTGCTCGCCCGGCTCGGTGCCGCCGGCCTTGCTGCCGGGACGGGCTGCCTCGTTGAACGACAAATCGATCACAGGCTCGATCCGGCACTCGTAGGCCATGAACAGCCCGGCCAGATGCTGGAGGTCCTCGGCGTCGGTCGTCTCGACCACCGCATAGCCGCCGCCGCCGCCGATGCGGGACAGGAGTTCGTGGACCTTGAGACCGGCCGGCATGGCGCGCTCGGTGAGGAGACGGGCGGCGCGGCGCTGGGCAGCGACGGGATCGAAGTCGGCACGTCGCTCCCGATAGGTCACCAAAAACTTCATCTTTTCGTCTCCGAGCCCGGATTGAGGGTTCACGCGGGAACCACGGCTCCGTGGCCCGCAAAGACCCATACGGCGCCATAGCGCACGATCGAGCCCCGGGATCAACGCGAGCCCGCGACCGCGCCAGACCTAACCTACCCCGGCAGAACCTCACTCGACTCTGAGTGGCGGTCGACCGCCGCGCGACAGCCGTGGAGCCCGCTCGACGATGCGGTCCCAGAGACAGGACTGGCGGGACCGGCCTCACGAGAGACGCGACGGCCTCGCCGCTGCGGAACAGGCGGCCGCGGCCGCAGCTTTAACCTTGCGATCGGTCCCCTCGTCCGACCTCAGCAGCCTGCGCCGCGACAGCCACGATGGCCCGTTGCCCCTCACCCTGTCGGACCCTGGCGGGTGGGGGTCTTGTAGGCTCCGGATCCGGCGCGACCAGGAGAGCCACCATGCCCGACGCTCCACCCGAACCCGCGAGCCCGTCGGCCGGCGTCGTGATCCGCGCCGCGCGTGTCTCCGATTTCGAGGGCTTGGCGATGATCGGCGCCATGCCGGGCTTCCGCTCCGGCACCCTGCGCCTCCCCTACCGCAGCCCCGAGGAGACGCGGCATTTCCTCGAGGGTCAGGGCGCCAACGACCTCGCCCTCGTGGCGGAGCGGGACGGCGCCATCCTGGGCAGCGCCGGATGGCGGCGCTTCGAGGGACGCCGCGCCCACATCGCGGCGATCGGCATGGGTGTGCACGACGCCCATGTGGGCCGGGGTATCGGCACGGCGCTGCTGGCCGCTCTGGTCGACAGCGCCGACAACTGGTTCGCCATCCGGCGGCTCGAACTCACAGTCTATACCGACAATGCCACGGCGATCCGCCTCTACCGGCGTTTCGGCTTCGAAACCGAGGGGACGCTGCGCGATTGCGCTTTCACGGCCGGCCGCTTCGTCGACGCGCTCGCCATGGCTCGCATCCGGGTGCCGGGGTGAGGGCGACGGACCCTTGACCCTCATGTCCCGTTCACATTCGCGTGGCGGCACCGTCGCGCATTGCAGGAACGTCGAAGCCAGCCTAGTGTCCGCGCTCCCAGGGAGGCCTGCATGAGCAACGCAGTCTGGAAGAACCATGTCGACACGGCCCTTACCCGGCTACAAGAGGACCGCTGGACCGCGCCGGCGGTGCGCTACATGGAGATCATCGACGATGTCGCGGCCGGCCGGGGTTCGGCCGCAGACATCGCCCGCCGCCACGGCTCTCCCGACCTCGTGACGAGCGCGCTCGGCCGTATCACCGCAGTGGTTCACGGCGACGGCTCGGTCCCGAGCCTCGACCAGGGCGGCTGGTACGAAAGTGACGGCGAGCGCTACCGCGTCTCGCCCGAGTTCGCCGCGGAATGGCAGGCGGCCCGCAGCGTCCAGACGCGGCTGCAGGCCTTGCAGGCGATCTGACGGGCCGATCGACGGCGCGCGGGTCAGTCGCGGGTCGACAAAAAGCGCCGCTCGGTGCCCTCCAGCACCGCACAGGTCAGCATCCCGTACTTGAATACGCCCGTGTCGACGTTGATGCGGTGCGGCTCGTTCTCGGGCCGGCGGCACGGCGTATGGCCGTGCACGACCACGCCCTCGAAGCTGTCCGCCGCGCCGAAGAATTCCTTGCGGATCCAGAGCAGATCTTCGGGGCTTTGGCGCTCGAGCGGCACGCCGGGCCGCAACCCCGCATGCACGAAGGTGAAGCTTCCGACCGTGTGATGGAGCAGCGTCCCGTCGAGAAAGGCGCGATGCCGGTCGGGCAGACGTTCGAGGAGGGCTGCCCGGGCCTTGGCCCAGCCCTTGCGCCGGCCCGGCTTCGCCGGGTCGACGCCGTAGGACCGGAGCGTGGCATCGCCCCCCGCGCCGCACCAAGTCTCCATGGCGTTCGGGTCCGATAGGGCATCGAGCATCATGGCCTCGTGGTTGCCCCGCAGCGTCACGATGGGACACGGAGCGTCGTGACGCGCGAGGCGGTCGATCACGGCGGCCGAGCCGGGCCCATGGTCGATGTAATCGCCGAGGAACACGATCTCGGCCCGTTTCGGGAGCGCGCCTGCGAGGTCTCGTTCGATACGCCCCAGGAGATCGTCGAGCCGATCCGGGAAGCCGTGGATGTCGCCGACCGCGTAGATACGCCGGCCGGCGGGGAGCGCCGGGGTTCCGCGGCCCGACGCGCGGCGGAACAGCGACCGGAAGCCGGAAAGGAGGTTCATCGGAGCGGTGCATCCCGGTGCTGCGGCATCCGCTCTCATTTGGGCACGGGAGGCGCCTGCCGCAGCCTGCATTCTCCCATCGCGTTCGGCCTCGCCCTGGTCTAGCTTCGGGGATGGGCCGCGCGGGCCGGCACCGCAGGGCTGCCCGCTACAGGAGGACAGCATGCGCAGCACGACCGTTGGGGCCGCATTGGCGGCCATTCTTGCAGCCCTTTCCGGGGCCGTCGGCGCGGCCGGGACCGCCATGGCGGCCGGGGATCCGCAGACCTGCAAGACGATCAAGTTCTCGGACGTCGGCTGGACCGACATCACGGCCACCACGGCCACGACCTCGGCGGTGCTGAAGGGCCTGGGCTACGCGCCGCACACTGACGTGCTGTCCGTGCCTGTGACCTATCAATCACTGCACAACAAGCAGGTCGACGTGTTCCTGGGCAATTGGATGCCCACCATGGAGGCCGACCGCAAGCCTTTCATCGACGACAAGACGGTCGACGTTGTCGGCACCAACCTCACCGGCGCCAAATACACGCTCGCCGTGCCGGACAGGATTTTCCAGGAAGGCCTCAAGAGCTTTTCAGACATTGCCAAGTTCAAGGATAAGCTCGGCAACAAGATCTACGGGATCGAGCCCGGCAACGACGGCAATCGGCTCATCCTTGGCATGATCAAGGACGATAAGTACGGGCTGAAAGGCTTCGACCTCGTGGAGTCGAGCGAACAGGGCATGTTGGCGCAAGTGGAGCGGGCCGATAAACGCAACGAACCGATCGTTTTCCTGGGCTGGGAGCCCCACCCGATGAACACGAAGTTCAAGATGGACTATCTCGCGGGCGGCGACGACGTATTCGGCCCCAACTACGGCGGCGCCACGGTGCTGACCAACGTGCGGGCCGGCCTGCGCTCCGAATGCCCGAACCTCGGCAGGTTCCTGGACCAGTTGAAGTTCACCTTGCCGATGGAGAACCAGATCATGGGCTCCATCCTGTTCGACAGCCAGGAGCCCGACAAGGCGGCGATCGACTGGCTCAAGGCCAATCCCGCAGCCCTCGACGGCTGGCTCGCCGGCGTTACCACGCTCGACGGCCAGCCTGGCCTGCCGGCCGTCAAGGCCAGCCTTGGACTCTGAAGCCCTCCGATCGATAGGCGGCGGGCGGCCGACCTAGGCCCGCCGATCCCGCCCCGCGCGCTGCCGGAGCCGACCCATGGACCCCGTGACGGGCCTGATCACCGCCCATAAGATCCCGATCGGCGCCTGGCTCAGCAACGGCATGAACGCGCTGAAGGACGGCTCAGGCCTGTTCTTCGACCACGTCTCCGACGGGCTCAGCTTCCTCATCGGCCACACGGTCGATGTGGTCGGGGCGCTGCCGCCGCTCCTCTTCTGCTGCCTCGTGGGAGCGCTGGCCTATGCGCTGCGGCGCTCCTGGCCCCTGGCGGTCTTCGCGATCCTGGCCTTGGCCTTCATCCTCAACCAGGGATACTGGAACGAGACCGTGACGACCCTGGTGATCACCTTCTACGCCACGGCCGCCTCGATGCTGGTCGGCGTGCCGGTGGGCATTCTGGCGGGCCAGAGCCCGCGGCTCGGGAGGGTGCTACGGCCGGTGCTCGACCTGATGCAGACGCTGCCGACCTTCGTCTATCTGATCCCCATGCTGTCGCTGTTCGGCCTCGGCGTGGTGCCGGGCATCGTCGCGACCGTGATCTTCGCGATTCCCGCGCCGATCCGCATGACCCAACTCGGCATCGCGTCCGTCCCCCTTCCGCTGCGGGAGGCCGGAGAGGCTTTCGGCGCCACGCCCTGGCAGCTGCTCCGCAAGGTGGAACTGCCCCATGCCCTGCCGGCCATCATGGAGGGGCTGACCCAGGCCATCATGCTGGCCCTGTCGATGTCGGTGATCGCCACCATGGTGGGATCGGGCGGGCTCGGCGTGCCGGTGCTGCGCTCGCTGAACCAGGTGCGGCCCGCCATGGGGTTCGAAGCCGGCATCGCTATCGTGCTGGTAGCCGTGCTGCTCGACCGGCTGTTCCGCCGGCCCGCAGCTCCCGGCGGGACCCGATGACGGGTTCCGGCATGGCGCCGCCGCCGTGACGGCCGCCATCACGTTCCGCGACGTCGATATCGTGTTCGGGCGGACCCCGAAACACGCGCTCGCCATGCTCGACGCGGGCCGGGGCCGCGACGAGATCCTGGCCGCGACCGGCCATGTGATCGGGGTGGCGGGTGCCAATCTCGCGGTCCAGCCGGGCGAGATCTGCGTCCTCATGGGCCTGTCGGGCTCCGGCAAATCGACATTGTTGCGCGCCGTCAACCGCCTGAACCGCGTGGCGCGCGGCAGCGTCGCGGTCCATCACCGCGGCCGCACGGTCGATGTGTGCGGCTGCAGCACCGCGACATTGCGCGACCTGCGCTCGGGCGGGGTCGCCATGGTGTTCCAGCAGTTCGCGCTGCTGCCCTGGCGCAGCGTGCGCGACAACGTCGGCATGGGGCTCGAACTGCGTGGCATGGGCCGCCGCGCCCGCGACGCGATCGTGGACGAGAAGCTCGCCATGGTGGGGCTCGACCGCTGGGCCGACAAATATGCCCACGAACTGTCGGGCGGCATGCAGCAGCGGGTCGGCCTCGCGCGCGCCTTCGCGACCGATGCCGACATCCTGCTGATGGACGAACCTTTCTCGGCCCTCGACCCGCTGATCCGCACCAAGCTGCAGGATGAACTGCTGCTGTTGCAGAGCCGCTTGAAGAAGACGATCCTGTTCGTGTCCCATGACCTCGACGAGGCCGCCAAGCTCGGCAACCGCATCGTCATCATGGAGGGCGGCCGGATCGTCCAGGCCGGCACGGTGGCCGACATCGTGATGCGGCCCGCCGACAGCTACGTGGCGGAGTTCGTGCGCCACATGAACCCGCTCGACGCGCTCAAGGCCGAGACCTTCATGGTGGCGGTGACGGAGCTCGCGCGCGACGGCGACGCGGTGCTGTTCGGCGCCGGCCTGGAGGTGAGGCTCGACCCGGATGGACGCCCGGCCGAGGCTCGCCAGGGTGGCGCCGCGGTGCCGATCATGCCGGCTGCCGCGGCGGTCGACGGCGCCGCGGCCGGGGCGCTCGTTACCGTCCCCGAGACGCTGCCGCTCAAGGCCGCGATCGGGCTGCGTCAGCGCGGGGCCGCAGGCCTGGTGGTCGTCGATGCCGACGGCCGCGCCCTCGGGGCTGCCTGCGAAGCCGACCTGTTCCGGGCCTTGCTGGGCCGATGATGAGTGGCGGCAAAGACGGTTTCGCGCGCGCACCCGTGCTTGCGTCACCTGCCGACCCCCGGTATAGAGCCCTTCAGGGGCGGTTAGCTCAGCGGTAGAGCACTGTGTTGACATCGCAGGGGTCACAGGTTCAAACCCTGTACCGCCCACCACTTTCTTGCAGCCCTGAGGGATCCGTAACTTACGGAAATGGAACATCCGCTAGACGGTGTGCTAAGGCGAACCGCGACACGAACGGGTAGAGGGTCGGCAGGCGGCTCGACCACGATCAGCGCTCCCCTAACTAGAAGTTCTTATACCCTGCCCACGGCGCACCGGTCTCCCGTTTGATCGTCCTGCCCTGCGCATCAGCGAGGCGTTATGAAGCCCCGGATGTTCATCGGCTCCTCGGTCGAACAGCTCGACCTTGCCTACGCTGCTCAGGACAACCTTGAGCATGACGTTGAGGGTACGGTCTGGACTCAGGGCATCTTCGGCCTGTCGCGGAGCAGCTTGGCTTCATTGATCGACGTACTCGACGAAAGCGACTTCGGGCTGTTTATCTTTGCCCCTGACGACGTGACAACCATCAGGGACGCGACCAAGCGCACCGTTCGCGATAATGTTGTGTTCGAGCTAGGCCTGTTTATCGGTCGGCTCGGGAGCGAACGGTGTTTCACCATGGTGCCAAGGGGAACCGAGGATCTGCACCTCCCAACAGATCTGATTGGAATGGCGCCTGCGGAGTTTGCTTCCGATAGGAGTGATGGGAATTTACAGGCTGCACTTGGCCCTGCTTGCAACAGGGTGAGAAAAGCGGTGAAAGCTCTAGCGGTAAATCAGAGGGATTCTACCACTGATGAGAGTCTGGCGGCGCAAATGCCTGATCAGACTCAACTCTTCTGCAGCAGTGGAGATTGTCTTGCTTTGCTCGAAAGTTACGTCTCTAAGCAGTCTATCGGCGCTCCAATCCAATATGCTGCGGCTGACAAAGAGCTGAAGATGGCCCCCTGGTTCTGCAAGAACCTTTATCGAGCAAGCTGCCAACAGGTGGAACCTGATGGTTTCCCAAAAAGGGGAAAACATGATCAGCTTCAAGAAGAAACCACCTCCGCCGTCATCAGCTCGGTTTGTCACGATGATGTGAATACGTGGCATTCTAGACGCATGCACCGCTTATCTGCATTGGCGCACTAGGGCTTGAAAATATAATCTTTTGAGGCGTCCTGGCAGCCGCGCCATAGATCTGAGTTGTCATCCCTAGATAGACATTTACGTAGCTGCTCGATCGAGGCCTCGGCATCATCGGAGTTCGAGATCTGGATCTGCGAACGATCAGTGACCTGGACTGCCATAGGGTCTAGTGCGTCAAGGTGTTCGTCAGGCTTCCAGTCCTGCGGGAGAAGGTACTTTTTGATGAGGAGTCTGCTTGCCTTCGCATCCGCTGCATCTGATGCGCTGTCATCGTCACTGGGGGGCTCTTCGCTGAGGAGCTTGTCAGCCAGCATATCGAGTTCAACGTCTGCCAATGTCGGAGCGTGACCCTGCGCCATGATGAGCCAGGGCTGATCGGGCCACGGCGATCTGGCTGGGTTAAGCCCCGCATAGTAGGCTTGTGCGAGCCGCTTCTTGCCCTGCGGTGCCTTGTCCCCCCACGGATTGGGAACGAAAATATCGACTTGGGAAAAGGTAACGTCGTTAACAATCGACTTCTCAGCCACGTAGGCGGCAGTCGCGAGCCAGTCGGCCTGTGTACCTCCCATGACCGAAATGGCGACCTGCGCGGGAAGGATGCCGCCTTTGGTGACGCCGTAGTTGCGGATCGCGGCGATTATCTCGAAAGGCAGAACCCTACCCGTGTAGGTCTTCACCGGCGCGGCGGCGGCTGGAGCGGCTGAAAGAGCGAGGAGGATAGTGAGAAGGAGGGCGCGCATATCCACACCTTACGCGCGAGGGGAAGCGTGTAAATGCGCTACGGAACTCCGTCGGCGGAGGACATGAATTTTCCGGATTAGCGGCCCAGCCACGCCTGCGGATCTCGATCGCACCTGGCGCCACGGACGCCGGCCGTCAGAGCCCCTGCCCGGCCAGCCCCTCGATGATCGGGCAGTCGGGCCGCTCGTTGCCGGCGCAGCCGTCGGCGAGGCCGTGCAGCGCCGTCACCATGTCGCGCATCCCGGCGATCCGCTCCTCGAGTTCCGCGATGTGCTGGAGCGCGATGCGCTTCACCTCGGCGCTGGAGCGGCCGCGGTCGCTCCAGAGCGCCAGGAGATCGCGGATACGGTCAATGGGAAAGCCGAGGTCGCGGGCGCGGCGGATGAACTGCAGCCGCGCCACGTCGTCGGCCGCATAATCGCGGTAGTTGCTGTCGCGCCGCTCGGCCGTGGCGATCAGCGCGATGGATTCATAGTGGCGGATCATCTTGGCCGAGGCGCCCGAGGCCCGTGCGGCTTGTCCGATCTGCATGGATCACATCCTCTGCCGAAATCGCTTGACCTTCCCATGATGGGAAGGTGCACGGTCTCCCGCAAGGATGACCTCAATGACCGACACGCTCCCCCACCACGCGCCCGCCACCGAGGACCGCTGCTGCGGCTCCCCCGAAGGAGCCACCGCCACGGTCGCCGCCGTGCCGGCGCTGGACCCCGTCTGCGGCATGACGGTCGACCCCGCTAAGACGTCCCATCACGCCGAGCACAATGGGCTGACCTATCACTTCTGCTGCAACGGCTGCCGGACCAAGTTCGCGGCCGACCCGGCCAGGTACTTGGTCTCGGCCGCGCCGGCGACCGCGAAAGACCCCGTCTGCGGCATGACGGTCGATCCGGCCAAGACGCCCCACCACGCCGAGCACGATGGGCTGACCTACCACTTCTGCTCGGCCGGCTGCCGCACCAAGTTCTCGGCCGACCCGGCGAGATATCTCTCGCCCGAACCCCGCGCCGAGGCGCCCGTGGCGCCCGGCACGATCTACACCTGCCCGATGGACCCCGAGGTGCGGCAGGTCGGGCCCGGCGCCTGCCCGATCTGCGGCATGGCGCTGGAGCCGGCCGAGGTCACGGCCGATGCCGGCCCGAACGTAGAACTCGCCGAGATGACGCGCCGCACGTGGCTTGCCGCGGCCGGGACCGTGCCGGTCGTCGTTCTGGCCATGGGCGAGCACTTGGCGGGCGATGCTTTCCCCATCCGCGGCCAGGCATCGAACTGGATCCAGTTCGCGCTGGCGAGCGCCGTGGTGTTCTGGGCCGGATGGCCGTTCTTCGTGCGCGGCTGGCAGTCGATCCGCACGCGCCACCTCAACATGTTCACGCTGGTGGCGATCGGCACGGGCGTGGCCTGGGCCTACAGCGCCGTGGCGACACTGTTCCCGGCGCTGTTTCCCGCCGCATTCCACGACATGACCGGCGCCGTCGGGGTCTATTTCGAGGCCGCGGCCGTCATCACGGTGCTGGTGCTGGTGGGCCAGGTCCTGGAGCTCCGGGCGCGCGACGGCACGGCAACGGCCATTCGCGGGCTGCTCGACCTCGCGCCCAAGATGGCCCGGCGTATCGCGGCCGACGGCACCGAGGCGGACGTGCCGCTCGACGCCGTCGCGGTCGGCGATCGCCTGCGGGTCCGTCCCGGCGAGACCGTGCCGGTCGACGGCACGGTGGTGAGCGGGGACGCCACGCTCGATCAGGCGAACGTCACCGGGGAATCCATGCCGGTGCGCAAGCACGAGGGCGACGCCGTGATCGGCGGCACCGTCGCCAAGACCGGCGCCCTGGTGATCCGGGCCGAAAGGATCGGCCGCGACACGCTGCTGAGCCGCATCGTCCAGCTCGTGGCCGAGGCCCAGCGCAGCCGCGCGCCCATCCAGCGCATGGCGGATCGCGTGTCGGGCTGGTTCGTGCCGGCCGTGCTGGCGGCCGCCGTGGCGGCTTTCGCGCTGTGGATGCTGGTCGGCCCCGAGCCGCCCTTCGCCTACGCCATCATCGCGGCCGTATCGGTGCTGATCATCGCCTGCCCGTGCGCGTTGGGGCTCGCGACCCCGATGTCGATCATGGTGGGAGTGGGCCGCGGCGCTCGCGCCGGCGTGCTGATCCGTAGCGCCGAGGCTCTGGAGCGGCTCGAGAAGGTCGACACCCTGGTGATCGATAAGACGGGTACGCTGACCGAGGGCAGGCCCGCCCTCGCCGGCGTGGCGGCGGCTCCGGGCTTTGCGGAGGACGACGTGATCGCGCTCGCAGCCGCGGTGGAACGCCTAAGCCAACATCCGCTCGCCCAGGCCATCGTCGAGGCCGCGACGGCGCGGGGCGTGACGGTAGCCGAGGCCGCGGGATTCGACGCCCCGACCGGCCGCGGCGTGTCGGGAACCGTCGGGGGCAAGGCCGTGCTGGTCGGCTCGCAGCGGTTCATGGACGAGCGCGGCATCGACTCGGGGCCGCTCGCGGCGGACGTCGAGCGCTTCCGTGGCCGGGGCGCCACGGCCGTGCTGGTCGCGGTCGAGGGGCGGCTCGCGGGCGCGCTCGGCGTCGCCGACCGAATACGGCCGGACAGCGCCGCCGTCGTGAAGGCGCTGAAGGCGGCCGGGCTCAGGGTCGTCATGCTGACGGGCGACAACGCCGTCACGGCGCGCGCCGTCGCGGCTTCGCTCGGCGTCGACGAGGTCGAGGCCGACATGCTGCCCGACGCCAAGGCCGAGACGGTGGCACGGCTGAAACGCGAGGGCCGGGTGGTCGCCATGGCGGGCGACGGCGTCAACGACGCCCCTGCCCTGGCGCTGGCCGATGTCGGCGTCGCGATGGGCACCGGGACCGATGTCGCGATGCAAAGCGCCGGCATCACGCTGCTGGGCGGCGACCTCAAGGGGCTGATGCGGGCCCGGCGCCTGTCGGTCGCCACGATGGGCAACATCCGGCAGAACCTCCTGTTCGCGTTCCTCTACAACGGCGTCGGCATCCCGGTGGCGGCCGGGCTGCTCTACCCCGTCTTCGGCCTGCTGCTGTCGCCCATGCTGGCGGCCGCCGCCATGGCGCTGTCGTCCGTCAGCGTCATCGCCAACGCACTGCGGTTGCGCGCCGTCGATCTCGGATGAGCCACTTCAGGATCCCAAGGAGACAAGCATGACGATTTCCAAGCGTTCCACGGCCAAGGGCGGCCTCGCCGCCGTGGCATTGATGGCCGCGGCCCTCGCGGTCGGCCCTGTCGCGGCCCAAGACAGCCAGGGTGGCACGACGAGCATGAAGGGCATGGAGATGGCGCCGGCCGCGAAGGCCGGGTCGGAGACGCCCGCCGACCGCGACTTCGCCAAGGCCAGCGCCACCATGATGAAGAACATGGACGTGAAACCAAGCGGCAATCCGGACAAGGACTTCGCCGACATGATGCTGCCGCACCACCAGGGTGCCATCGACATGGCCAAGGTCGAACTTCAGTATGGCAAGGACCCGATGTTGCGCAAACTCGCGGCCGACATCGTCAAGGCCCAGGAGACCGAGATCACGGAGATGCGGGCCTGGCTCGGCAAGCACGCCCAGTGACGCCGACGTCGTGACCTCTGCGTTTCGTCTCTAGGACGAAGCACCCCCGTATGTCGTCGAACCGGGGGTAGTGGACACCCCGATGCCTCAACATGGAGGAGCCCCGAATGCCCGGTAGCGACGCCACCCACGTCCTCGACACGGCCGAAGGCCGGCGCTTGAGCGACGCCGAGGCGGGTGGCTGGCGCCGGTGGGGACCCTACCTCAGCGAGCGGCAATGGGGCACGGTGCGGGAGGACTACAGCGCCGACGGCGACGCCTGGAGCTACCTGCCGCACGACCATGCCCGGTCGCGCGCCTATCGCTGGAGCGAGGACGGGATTGCGGGATTCTCCGACGCTCACCAGCGCTGGTGCCTGGCGCTGGCGCTGTGGAACGGGCGCGACCCGATCCTGAAGGAGCGGATGTTCGGCCTGACCAACAGCGAGGGCAACCACGGCGAGGACGTCAAGGAGCTCTGGTACTACCTCGACGGCGTTCCCACCCATTCCTACATGCGGACGCTCTATAAATATCCGCAAGCGACCTTCCCCTACGCCGACCTCCTGGCCGAGAACGCCCGGCGCAAGGGCCACGACCGGCCCGAATACGAGCTCGTCGACACCGGCGTCTTTGCCGAGAGCCGCTACTTCGACGTCACCACCGAATATGCCAAGCACGGCCCCGACGACATCCTGATGCGGGTGACGGTGGTCAACCGCGGGCCCGAGGCCGCCGACCTCCACGTGCTGCCGCACCTGTGGGCGCGCAACACCTGGTCCTGGGACACCGGCCATCCGCGGCCGAGCCTGAAACTGGGCTCCGATGGAGCGGTCGCGGCCGATCGCCTCCACGCGCCCGCCATGCGCTTCGCCGCGCTGCAGCCCGTGGAATGGCTGTTCTGTGAGAACGAGACCAACACCCGCCGGCTCTACGGCGCCGCGACCTCAGGGTTCTTCAAGGACGGCATCAACGATTACGTGGTCGGCCGCGACCGCAACGCCGTCAACCCCGGCCGCGAGGGCACGAAATGCGCCGCGCACGCGACGCTGCACGTCGCGCCCGGCGCCACGATCGCCCTGCGTTTCCGCTTCGGACCGGCCGAGGCCGCGCCGCTCGACCACGAGGGCTTCGAGCGGGTCTTGACCGACCGCATCGCCGAGGCCGACGACTTCTATGCCGCGATCCAGCGCGACATCGCCGACCCGGATGCCAGGGCCGTGCAGCGGCAGGCCTTTGCCGGCATGCTGTGGTCCAAGCAATATTACCACTTCGACGTCCGCCGCTGGCTCGCCGGCGACCCGAGCGGGCCGGCCCCGCCGCCGGAACGGAAGTACGGCCGCGACAGCGATTGGCGGCACCTCGTCAACGCCGACATCGTGTCGATGCCCGACAAGTGGGAATATCCCTGGTATGCGGCCTGGGACCTCGCCTTCCACTGCGTGGTCTTGGCGTTGATCGATCCCGAATTCGCCAAGGGGCAGCTCGTGTTGCTGACCCGCGAATGGTACATGCACCCGAACGGGCAGTTGCCGGCCTACGAGTGGAACTTCGGCGACGTGAACCCGCCGGTCCACGGCCTCGCGGCCTGGCGCGTCTACCAGATCGACCTCGCCACGACCGGGAAGCCCGACCGCGCCTTCCTGGAGCGGGTATTCCACAAGCTCATGCTGAACTTCACCTGGTGGGTGAACCGCAAGGACGTCGAGGGCCGCAACATCTTCCAGGGCGGTTTCCTCGGCCTCGACAACATCGGCGTCTTCGATCGCTCGAAGCCGCTGCCGACCGGCGGCTTCATCAGCCAGGCCGACGGCACGGCCTGGATGGCCGCCTACACGCTGAACCTGATGCAGACCGCGCTCGAACTCGCCAAGGCGGACGCCGTCTACGAGGACATCGCCACCAAGTTCTTCGAGCACTTCCTGTATATTGCGGAAGCCATGACCGACATGGGCGGCGAGGCGACCGGAGAAGGCGCTACGGGGCTTTGGGACGAGCAGGACCAGTTCTACTACGACATGCTCAACCTGCCGGATGGGACGCGCGTGCCCCTGCGGGTGCGCTCGCTCGTGGGCCTGATCCCGCTCTGCGCCGTGGCGGTGCTGGACAGCGACTACACCGCGCGCTTCCCGGCCTTCGCCGGGCGCCTCGAATGGATGCTGAAGAACCGGCCCGACCTGGCGCAACTCGTGTCGCGCTGGGGCGAGCCCGGCAAGGAGAACCGGCTCCTGCTGTCGCTGCTGCGGCGCCACCGCATGCAGGCGCTGCTCAGCCGCATGCTGGACGAAACCGAGTTCCTGTCCGACTACGGCATCCGCTCGGTCAGCAAGGCCCACGAGGCCGATCCCTTCGTCTACGACTGGGACGGCACGCGGTTCGAGGTCGACTACGAGCCGGCCGAATCAACCACGACGCTGTTCGGCGGCAATTCCAACTGGCGCGGCCCGATCTGGATGCCGATCAACGTCGTGCTGATCGAGGCGCTCTACGAATTCGAGAAATTCTACGAGGACGAGGATTTCCAGATCGAATGCCCGACGGGATCGGGCGTGCTGATGACGATCCCGCAGGTCGCGGCCGAGCTGGCGCGGCGGTTGAACGCCATCTTCCTGCGCGGCCCGGACGGTCGGCGCCCGGTGCTCGGCGACTATCACTTCTTCCAGACCGACCCGGCCTTCCGCGACCACCTGCCGTTCCACGAATATTTTAACGGCGACGACGGGGCCGGGCTCGGCGCCTCGCACCAGACCGGGTGGTCGGGCCTGGTGGCGCTGCTGCTGCAGCCGCGGCGACGGGTCGACAGCAACCTCGTACCGGCGACGCCCGAGACGGGGACGACCGCGCGATGAGCCGACCGGCCCTCCTCGCGGCGGTCTTCGCCGCCTCCCTCGCGACGGGCGTCGCCCGCGCGGAGCCCCCGGCTCCAGGACGTGCTGTCGGCCGCCACCCTGTCGTTCGGCGACGACGGGGCCTTCGACCGCGCCGTGCTGACGCAGAACGGCGACGCCGGGGCCGACCTCACGATTTTCCGCGCCATGCCGGCGCCGGATGGGAGCGCGGCGGCGCTGAAGCCGGCCTTCTTCAAGAAAGCGGTGGTGTTCTCCGGCCAGATGTGGGGGACGCTGCCGCCCTTGAGCGTCAACGGCAAGGGATCGCTGGTCATGGCCTCGGCCAACGACGCGGTCGGGCGGGACAGGTGGTCGCAGAAACTGACGGTGGTAGTGCGCGACGGTGCCTTCGTGATCGCCGGCATCACCCACACGAGCCGCGACACGCTCGACCCCAAGGCCGGCGCCTCCTCCTGCGACCTCAACCTCCTCACCGGCAAGGGCACGTCCGACGGCAAACCCGTGGCCGAGACGCTGTCGCCGATCCCCCTGGCGGACTGGTCGGACGACAAGCTGCCCAAGGCCTGCCGGGGATGAGGGGGCGGCCGTAGGTTGCTGTGGGATGGCGGCGATTGACCCTTAGGCGACCTTGGGACTGTCCGATTGTCGGGCGTCACCGCCGATCAGTTAGTCTCTTATCCTCATGCCGATCGAGTCGATCGCATTGCGAGCAGAGGGCTTGCGCTTGTTTGCACCTCCGTCATCCCAATCTCGTTGATCCCCATTCCGAGGATCCAGCTAATTCGCTGGGGCGTTGGAGAGTCACCCGTCCCATGCTGTGAATTTATCGGTCCACTATTGAATAATTGATGGGAAAGTTGCATAGCTTGTGGATTAGCCGCATAAACGGCTGCGTCGGGGGATTCGCGCGCATGGAGCACTTTCCAGCTGTTCAGAGCCTTTGCCGGATTGGTCTGGAGGGCGGCGACTTGCGGTTCCGAAAGCAGGTAGAACGGCTCCGGGACCGTCTCTCCAAGGCTGGCGACGTCAAGGACGCCGCGGCCCTGGAGAGCCTTCTTGTCAGCGCGTCGCACGACAGCACGATGGCGCCGAGCGCCGTTGAGGTTTCGCGCGCCTTAGTGACCGGCGACGAACTCACGGCCAATGTCCACGCCCCCGCCGACCGTGAGACCAGCGTGCCCTTGGCGGAAATCCAGCTTACGTCGGCGGGAGAAAAGGCTGCGCCGATCTATGACGAGACGCTGAAGCTCGCGCTGGACGCCCTAGTCGCGGAATGGGGACGGGCGGCGGAGCTGAAGGCACTGGGTGTGGAGCCGTCTCGCTCGTGTCTCTTCTATGGGCCACCCGGCACGGGCAAGACTATGACGGCTTTCAATCTCGCCGCTCGCCTTGGACTACCCGTCGTCAACGCCCGCATCGACGGTCTGGTCAGTTCGTTTCTCGGCACCACCGCCCGCAACATCGCCAATCTGTTCGACTTCGCAAACCGCTATCGCTGTATCCTGGTGCTGGACGAATTCGACGCGCTGGCCAAAATGCGCGACGATCCTCATGAGATCGGCGAGCTCAAGCGCGTCGTCAACACTTTGCTTCAGAACCTCGATGCGCGAGCCAACAAGGGCCTCACGATTGCCATCACCAATCATGAGGGCCTTTTGGACCCGGCCGTTTGGCGTCGGTTCCAAAATCACCTGCGGATTGGGTTGCCGGACGCTCACACCCGACTGGAAATGATCTCCAGTTTCCTAGGCTCCTTGCATCTCAGCGACGACATCTTGAAGACCTTGAGCTATGTTGCCGGTCCAAGATCGGGCGCCGATGTGAGGACCTTCGCCGACGCACTTCGCCGCAGTCTGGCGCTTGGCGGTGAGGCGGTGAGCCCCCGTGCAGTTGCGATTGCCACCAAAGCACTTCTGCCACGGCTCGGGATAGAAGGACCCGGCATGGAGCCGGCCCGCATGTTCCTAGCCGACGAGCCCCGATTTATCGGCTCCATCCTCCATGCGGATCTCGGCGTTCGCCAGGAGAGTCTGGCGCAGATGTTCGACTGCAGTCAGAGCAAGATCTCCCGCTGGTCACAAGACTGGTCTGCGCCCGCCATGGGTGTCGAGGAACTCGCCCGTGCCTAATAATCCCGTTCAGATTGTTTTGAATGACGACTCGTTCATCCGCGCGCCTGATCCCGGTCGCGCGGGACCGGACAAGGACTTCTTCGAGGGAAACGATCGCGGGTTCGCTGCTCACAAGGCGGAAATGATCGCCAAGCTGAGTGCGATCGAGACGAAGATTCAGGCATGGCGCTTCGGACCCATGGCCTATGTGCGAGTGCGAATGCGGCCTGAGGCCATCGCCAAGTCTTATCGCCCCAACCGATGCCTGTTTCTCCCGGACCAATTCCCCTGTGTGGGCGCTGCTGCCCCCGGAGAATTGTTCTTCCGCCTACCTCGTCTTTATCTCGACCGTCTGCGCGGTCGCTTTGAGACGGCGGAGCTCCGTGCGGAGAACCGCGTCTCATCCCGTTCAGGCGAGCGATATCACTATGTGACCCGCGCGCGGTCGGAACTTGGCGCTATCGAGAAAATCGAGATAGCACCACCCGACGTCAAGCGCACGTTTGCGGCGTCCGACGCCGTGCAGGCGATGCTAAGCCCTCTGGCCGCTAGCGGCTATCTCGTCGAGCTGTTTGAACAACGCCCGTTGAGCGCCGTCGGCACTGAGGATGTCCTGGGCCTCCGGCAATCGTTTGAGACGCTGCAGCAGGATTTCGCGGGCTTCGGGGATGGCCTGTATGCCGCACTGCTCCCAAGCGCGGGCGTCATGCCGTCCATCGAAGTCCTAATCACCAATTCGCCAGCCAAACCGTTGATCGAGGATCGGCGCGCCGTCAGGGGCGAGCTGGCCCTCGCGACGACTGCGGCGGCAGTCGATGAGAACGTCGCGCGCCACGAGAAAGTCCTGAACGTCCTGGCCAACCATCCCCTCGTCCGGCGTATCCGCTTCCCGGCTGTGCTTGAGGTCTCAGATACTACCACATCGGCCACCGGCGCGCCGTTCGCACTGCCCACACGTGTCGTCGACGCGACCTACCCCAAGGTTGGAGTGATCGATACTGGCGTATCCCCTATCTTCTCGGAATGGCTTCAGGATCGCTACGATTTCCTTGCTGAAGCCGACTGCGATCAGACCCACGGGACCTTGGTTGCGGGCGTTCTGATCGGTGCGCGCGGCGCAAACGGGTCGGTTATCGGCCGCGAGGCCGACGGCTGCGACCTCGTGGATATCCCGCTCATGCCGCGCGGACGGTTTCTTGACCTCTACGGCTCACGCGGTTTTGAGGCATTCCTAGAGGAACTTGAAGCGGCGGTGGTCGAGGCCCGCGACAACCACGGCGTTCGGATCTTCAACATGTCGCTGAACGTCACTTCACCTGTAGAGCAGAACCTCTACAGCATCTATGCGGCTCGGCTCGACGAAATTCAGGATCGCCACGGTATCTTGATCGTCAACTCTGCAGGCAACCTGTCGGGCGCGGAGTGGCGAGCGCCGTGGCCTAAAGCCCCGAAACACGCCCTCGCTGCCCTGGCGGCCCGGACTAATTCTGATACGATATACATGCCCTGCGAGAGTGTGCGCGCCCTGGCCGTTGGCGCGCTCAACCCGCCGAACTGCGCGCATCTGGAGGGCGCGCCGGCTACCTATACCCGCCGAGGGCCAGGTCTCAGGGTAGGGGTCAAGCCCGATCTGGCGCACTATGGTGGAACCGGGGACACGACGACCCCCCAGACAACGGGGCTGACGTCTTGCAGTCTCACCGGAAATGCCATCGATACCCGAGGGACGAGCTTTGCCGCGCCCTTGATCGCCAAGACCCTGGCCAGCCTCGACGCGATCACCTCGGGGCGTCTTGATATTCGCACGCTTCGGGCCTTCTCCGTCCATAGCGCTCAAACGCCGGAGGCAATTGGGCATCGGTCCTTGCAGGACGTCGCGCGACATTTTGTTGGCTTCGGTCAACCCGGCGACGCTGCCTCCATGCTGGAGACAGATGACCATGCAATCACCCTCGTGTTCGAGAGCAGGCTGACCGTTGGAGAGCAACGCCCGGCCATTCTGAGATTCCCGTTCGCGTGGCCGGCTTCGCTGGTCGATCCGGAGACCCGAGCATGTCGCGGCAAGATCAAAATGACGCTGGTCTACGACGCGCCGATCGACCAGGCTTTCGGCACCGAGTTTGTGCGCGTGAATCTCGACGCCAAACTGCAGCAGCGCCAGCCTTCGGACCGCAAGGACGGTTTGCCGAGTTGGCGGGATCAGATCCAGCAGGCCTTCCTGCCGAAGTCCGCTGGACTGACTCCTCCAGAACGGGCCTTGATCTCGCATGGCCTAAAATGGTGGCCTACCAAGCGCTACGCCAAAGACTTTGGCGACGGAGTGGGGACGGGCACCGAGTGGCAGTTGCAGGTTGAGAGCATCGTACGGGCCGAAGCACGCTTCCCCACCGAAGGCGTTCCGTTTTCACTAATCCTAACCATCGAGGATCCCGATGGGGCGCTGAACATCTTCCAGGAATTACGCCGCCAACTAGTCGCTGGCCGGGTCGATCTTCACAACATTCGTACGGCCGTTCGTCTGCGTGCGCGCCGATAGCCGATTCACGCGGGGCTAGGGCATCGAAGGAGGCGCTGGTTCAACCGCCCCAGGGGCGCCGCCTCTGAGGGTGGGAGAACGACCACGACATCAAAAAGGCCTTCGACCTGACGACGTTCAAGCCACCCGGCTTCCACTGTTCTGACGATTTCCTGCCGCGCAGCAAACGAGCTGTGAAGCCGCAACGGGTCGAACGCGTCGGCCGGCCTGGCCAGATCGGATGTCCGCATCCAGGCGATGAGCCAACGTCCGCTCCTGCGCATACCTGACCCCTCGTCCCGGCCGCCTTGGCCGGCCGGGCTTCAACGCTTCGGCTTCTTGAAGCGGAGCAGCATGCGGTCGCTTTCGCCGATGGCCGCGTAGGTGGCCCGGTCGACGTCCTTCAACCGGTAGGTCGGCGGCAGGGTCCAGACGCCCGCGGGGTAGTCCTTCGTGTCCTTGGGGTTGGCGTTGGCTTCCGAGGTGGCGGCGAGCGTGAAACCGGCCCGCTCGGCCAAGGCGATGACCGTGTCCTGGCGCACGTAGCCGCTCTTGGCGAGCGGGTCCTGCGGCTGGTCGGCACGGCCGCGGTGCTCCTCGATCCCCAGCACGCCGCCGGGCTTCAGCGCCCGGAAGAACGTCGCCAACACCGCGGGCGCCGAGCCGTCGGCCATCCAGTTGTGGACGTTGCGGAACGTCAGCACCGCGTCGGCCGTCCCGGGCGGCACGATGTCCCCGTCATGGACAAAGTCGGCCGTTTCGACCTTGGCATAATCGGCCGCATCGGCCGCGATCTTGGCCGCGAAGGCGGCGTTGCCCTTCACGGCCTCGTCGGAGGTATCGGTCTTGGGTGGATTGGCCGCGATGTAGCGGCCGCCGTCCCGCAGGTAGGGCGCCAGGATCTCGGTCCAGTAGCCGGAACCGCCGGGCAGGATCTCGACGACGGTGCTCGACGGCGTGATGCCGAAGAAAGCCAGGTCCTCGACCGGGTGCCGGAAGGGGTCGCGGGCGCGGTTGGCCGGCGCGCGCTGCGGGCCGTCGGCCAAGGCTTGCAGCCGTCCCGCGTCGACGGCCTGGCCCTGCGCCAGCCCGACGTCGATGCCGCCCAGGGCGAAGGCGAGCATCAGGACCGCGGCGGCCCGCGATCCGCGGCTGGTCGGGACGGAAACACTCATCGCAGGCCTCGCTGTCGGTTGCACGCCCCCACTGTCCGCATCTCGCCCCGGCTCCGCAAGTCCCGCGGCCGGCGCGATCAACGCCGATTGTGCCTGAGGCGAAGCGGCATGCCCGCCCGTCGCCTTGCCGCGAAATCGTCGCTTGACCTGGACCCGACTCCAACTTGTAGCGTCGCTCGATGAGCACGAACTTGACCATCGGCGAGGCCTCCGAAGCGGTGGGCCTGAGCGCGGACGCGATCCGCTTCTACGAGCGCGAGGGTGTGCTGATGCGGCCGCCCCGAACCTCAGGCGGACGGCGCGCCTATGGTCCCGCCGAGATCCAAGAACTCGTCTTCATCGCTCGCCTGAGGGCCGTGCGCATGCCGCTGCCCGAGATCGGCCGCTATCTCGCCCTGGCCAGGCAGGGCGACGGGACGCTGGCCGAACGGACCCGCATCGTGGCTCTCCAAAGAGACAAGGTGGTGGCGCAGATCGCCTCGCTGCAGGAGACCCTGGGCATCCTCGACTTCAAGCTCGCCCATGCGGCCGAACTGCAGGCCGGACACGCGGCCAACACGCATGAGCGAAAGCTGCAGCTCATTGCAGGAGGGAGGGATCATGGCTGACCGGCAGCTCGCGCCCGCCACGGGCGCCAGCAGAGCGAAGCCCGGACCACGCATGGCCCACGGCAGCCCGCCATGGCCGATCCCACGCCCGAGCCTTATATGCCCGACCACGCCAGCGATCCGGAAGCGAGCCTCATGACCATCCCCATATCCCTCACCGTGAACGGCACGCGGCGCGACATCGTCCTCGACGACCCGCGCGTGACCCTGCTCGACCTGCTGCACGAGCGGCTCGACCTCACCGGCACCAAGAAGGGCTGCGACCGCGGCCAATGCGGGGCCTGCACGATCCTGGTGGACGGCCGGCGCATCAACAGCTGCCTCGCCCTGGCGATGAGCCACGACGGGGCCGATGTGCTGACCATCGAGGGCCTGTCGCGCGGGGAACTCCTCCACCCGGTCCAGGCCGCGTTCATCGCCCACGACGCCTTCCAGTGCGGGTTCTGTACGCCGGGCCAGATCATGAGCGCGGTCGGCCTGATCCGCGAGGCGCAGGCCGGCCAGGACCCCGAGCGGGTGCGCGAGGCCATGAGCGGCAACCTGTGCCGCTGCGGCGCCTATGCGGGCATCACCGAGGCGGTGCTCGAAGCGCAGGCGCAAATGAACGAACAGAGCCGGGAGAAGGCCGCGTGAAGCGCTTCGATTACCTCCGCGCCGCGAGCGTCCCCGAGGCCGTTTCCGCGGCGGCCCAGCCCGGCGTCTCCTACCTCGCCGGCGGCACCAACCTCGTCGATCTCATGAAGGGCAGCGTCATGCGGCCCGACCGCCTGGTCGACATCACGCGGGTGCCCGGCCTCGACCGGATCGAGCATCGGCCCGACGGATCGGTCCGCATCGGCGCGCTGGTGCGCAACGGCGATCTCGCCCATGATGCCACCTTGGCCAAGCGCTACCCGGTCGTGGCCGAGGCGCTGCTGTCCGGCGCTTCGGCGCAGTTGCGCAATGCCGCCACCACGGCCGGCAACGTCATGCAGCGAACGCGCTGTCCCTATTTCACCGACACGGCCAGCCGGTGCAACAAGCGCGAGCCGGGCAGCGGCTGCGACGCCCGCGGCGGCGAGAACCGGCTTCATGCGGTGCTCGGGTGGAGTGACAGCTGCATCGCCACCCACCCCTCCGACTTCTGCGTGCCGCTCGCGGCCTTCGATGCCGCGGTCGAGATCGAGGGACCCGCGGGCCGGCGCAGCGTGCCGCTCGAGGCGTTCCATCGTCTGCCGGGCCAGGAACCCTGGCGCGAGACGGTGCTGGAGCCGGGCGACCTGATCACCGCCGTGACGCTGCCGCCGGAAGCGGCCGGCTTCGCGGCCCACAGCCGCTACCTCAAGGTCCGCGACCGCACCTCCTATGCCTTCGCGGTGGTGTCGGCCGCAGCGGCCCTGCGGATGGATGGCGGCAGGATCGCCGACGCGCGCCTCGCCTTCGGCGGCGTCGCTATGAAGCCCTGGCGAGCCCGCGAGGCCGAAGCTCTGCTCGCAGGCCGCGCGCCCGACCGGGACGTCTTCCTCCAGGCCGCCGAGGCGGCGCTCGCCGCGGCCAAACCCTCGGGCCACAACGCCTTCAAGATCGAGCTCGCGCGGCGCATCGCGGTGCGGGCCTTCACGCTAGCGCTGGCCGGCACGCCCGAGCGCGTGTCGGCCCTGCCGGCCTCCCCCTTCGCTTCACCCCTTGGAATCGCGGCCCATGCCTGATCAAGCCCCCATCCACACCCGCCACGGCTCCAGCATCGGCCAGCCGCTCACCCGCCGCGACGGCCACCTCAAGGTGACGGGCGGCGCCCGCTACGCGGCCGACAACCATCCGGACGGCATGCTCTATGCCGTGCTGGCGGGGAGCAGCATCTCGCGCGGGCGCGTCGCGTCGCTCGACGTCGCGGCCGCCAAGGCCCATCCCGGGGTCGTCGACGTCATGGTGCCCGGAGACCATCCGGAACTCCCCGGCGACCCGGAGCTGAAGGACGGCCCCTTCTCGTTCCGCATCGACGTGCTCCAGAACGACCGCGTGCGCTACGCCAACCAGCCGATCGCGGTGGTGATCGCGGAGACGCTGGAAGCGGCGACCGAAGGCGCGGCGCTGCTCGCTCCCCGCTACGAAGCGGAACCGGCGCGGGTCGGGCTCGACGGGGCCGAGCCCTTCGTGCCGCCCTCCGTCGGTGTCGGCAGGGAGCCCGATGCGGGTCGCGGCGGCGACGTGGCCGAGGCGCTCGCGGCGGCCCGGCACCGCGTCGAGGCGACCTACGAGACGCCGGCGCAATACCATAACGCCATGGAGCCCCACGCCGTCGTGGCGCAATGGGACGGCGACAGACTCACGCTCGACATGCCGAGCCAGGCCATGACCATGGCCAAGGCTCGCTTGGCGACGTTGTTCGGCATCCCGCCGGAGAACATCCTGATCCGCTCGCCCTTCCTCGGCGGCGGCTTCGGCTCCAAGGCCGGTACCTCGGGACCCCAGGTGCTGGGCATCATGGCGGCCCGTCGCACGGGCCGTCCCGTGAAGCTCGTGGTGCGTCGCGAGCACATGTTCGGTCCCGTCGGGCATCGCGCGCCGACCCGCCAGACCCTGCGTCTCGGCACCGACGCCGAAGGCCGGCTGACCGCGATCGACCACCACGTGCTGACGGCATCGAGCACCTACGACGACTTCTTCGAACCCAGCGCGAGCACGTCCCACACCCTCTACGCGACGCCCGCGCTCCACACGTCGCACGAAGCCGTGCGGATCGACACCGGCACGCCGACGTTCATGCGGGCGCCGGGCGAGGCCTCGGGCTCGATCGCGCTCGAGAGTGCCGTCGACGAGATGGCGGAAGCCTGCGGCCTCGACCCGCTGGAGTTCCGGCTGCGTAACTACGCCGAGGTCGAGCCCATCTCGGGCAAGCCCTTCTCGTCCAAGGCCCTGCGCCAATGCTACACCCGCGGAGCCGAGCGCTTCGGGTGGGCGACCCGGCCCCGCGAGCCGCGGCGGATGCGCGACGCCGATGGGCTCCTGGTCGGCTGGGGTGTGGGCACCGCGACCTTTCCGGCCCTGATCTTCGCGGCCAATGCGCGAGCGGAGATCCGGGCCGACGGTACCGGCCTCGTCGAGATCGGCGCCATGGACATGGGCCAGGGCGCCTGGACCGCGATCCACCAGGTCGCGGCCGACAGCCTCGGGCTCGACATCGACGCCGTCGCGTTCCACATGGGCACGTCGGACCTGCCGGATGGCGGCATCGCGGGCGGCTCGGGCCACATGGCGACGACGGGCAATGCTGCCCACGCGGCCGGATCCGATGCGGTAGCCAAGCTCGCGCGGCTCGCCACCGAGGATCAGCGCTCGCCGTTGTTCGGCGCCGGAAACGCCGGCGTGGTGGCGCGCGACGGACGCCTCGTCCGCCGCGACGACGAGAGCCGCGGCGAGAGCTATGCCGACATCCTGGCCCGCGCCGGCCTGGCGTCGATCGAGGGCGAGGGCAGCGCGGCGGCGGACCAGAATGCGCAGAAGCAATATGCCATGCACGCCCACGGCGCCGTCTTCGCCGAGGTGAAGGTCGACCCGGACCTCGGGCAGATCCGCTGCACGCGCCTCGTCGGCGCCTTCGCGGCCGGGCGGGTCATCAATCCGAGGCTCGTCCGCAGCCAGTATTACGGCGGCATGATCTGGGGCGTCTCCTTCGCGCTGCACGAGGAGGCCGTCGTGGACCTGCGCTCCGGGCGGCCCATGAACGCCAACCTCGGCGAGTACCACGTGCCGGTGAACGCCGACGTGCCCTCGCTGGAGGCCATCCTGGTCGAGGAGGACGACGCTCACGTCAACGCGCTCGGCATCAAGGGCGTCGGCGAGATCGGCATCACCGGCACGGCGGGCGCGATCGCCAACGCGGTCTGGCACGCGACCGGGATCCGGGTCCGCGAGGCGCCGATCAGGCTCGAGAACCTGCTGGCGGTGCCGAAGGCCGCCGAGTAGCGGGCGTCGAGCGGCGGCACTCGGGGTGGGGCGGATGCGCCGCCCCGCTATCCGGGGAGATCGACCTGGATCCGGTAGTGGCTCTGACCGTGGGATCGCGGTCGGTCGCCAGGCGTTGTAGGACGGAACCGCCCGAGCCACCGTCGACTCTTCCCTTCCGGAGCCTCCCATGTCCCTTCGCTCGCGCAGCGCCGTCGTCACGGGATCGACCAGCGGCATCGGGCTCGGGATCGCGCGGGCGCTGGCCCGGGAAGGCGCCGCCGTGATGCTGAACGGCTTCGGCGACGCCGATGCGGTCGAGGCCGAACGCAGCGCCATCGCGGCGGAGTTCGGCGTGGACGTCCTCCACTCCCGGGCCGACATGAGCAAGCCCGCCGAGATCGCCGCGATGATCCGCGAGGCCGAAGAGAGGTTCGGCGGCGTCGACATCCTGGTCAACAATGCCGGCATCCAGCGCGTGTCGCCGATCGAGGACTTTCCTCCCGACGCCTGGGACGCCATCATCGCGATCAACCTGTCCTCGGCCTTTCATACGATGCGGGCCGCGATCCCCGGCATGAAGGCACGCCGCTGGGGCCGGATCATCAACACGGCCTCGGCCCATTCGCTCGTCGCCTCGCCATTCAAGTCGGCCTATGTGGCGGCCAAACACGGCATCGTCGGCCTGACCAAGACCGCGGCGCTCGAACTCGCCACGTTCGGCGTGACGGCCAACTGCATATCGCCCGGCTACGTGTGGACGCCGCTGGTCGAGAAGCAGATTCCCGACACGATGCAGTCCCGCAACATGACGCAGGAGCAGGTGATCATGGACGTGATGCTGGCAGCCCAGCCCACCAAGCAGTTCGTCACGGTGGAGCAGGTGGCCTCGCTGGCCGTCTATCTCACGTCCGATTCCGCCGGGCAGATCACCGGCGCCAATCTGTGCATGGACGGCGGCTGGACGGCCGCCTGATGGACCGGATCGTCGAAAAACCCGGCCGCCGTCGCAACGAAACGGGACAACCGACGTTCATCAAACGTCAACCATCCGTTAACGCTCGTGTCGGATCCACTGCGATGACCTATTTGGCCCCAGCGACCTTCCCGAGCGTGTTCACTGGCCACCGGCGTCCGATCACGGCGAGCAGAGGAGGTCTCGCGACCTCCACGCCCAGGGGTTTCGCCGACGAGGACGGCGCGCGGAAAACACTCGGGATCGATCTCCAGTTGCCGGCGGCCGCGCAGATCGGTGCATCGATGGAGCATCTGGCTCGCATCGCGCTGGGGTGAGTCGAGGCCAATCGCCGGCCTGAAGCCACGCGGGCCTTTCCGAGAGCGGTCCGTCGAGGGCGGCGGGCGCGGCCGATATGCTGGCGAGCCAGCATGCTTCGGGACCTTCAGCTCGTCTCGAGAACCTCCTTGATCGGCGCCACCTTTATCCCGGCATCACGCAGGCGCTGGCGGAGCCGCTGTGCCATGCCGAGTGCCCCGGGGGTGTCGCCATGCACACAGACCGTGTCGATGCGAACGGCCAGGCACCGGCCCGACACGGTCGTGACAGCCCCATCCTCGACCATACGCATCACCCGTTCTGCCGCGACCTCCGCATCGTGGATCACGGCGCCGGGCAATCGTCGTGATAGGAGGTTGCCGTCGTCCGCATAGGCGCGGTCGCAGTAGATCTCGCGCGCCATGGCGAGGCCGAACCGCTGGGCCGCCGCCTCGGTGGCGAGGCCCGGCATGACGACCAGGATCAGGTCGCGATCGACGGCCCGCGTGGCGCGCGCCAGGGCATCGGCGAGATCGGGTTCCTGGGCCGCCATATTGCCCAGCGCGCCGTGCGCCTTGACGTGGCTGAGCCGCGTGCCCGCCGCGCCCGCCAATGCCTGAAGCGCGCCGATCTGGTAGATGATCTGCCGCTCGACCTCGGCCGCGCTCTCGCCGCGGATCTGGCGACGGCCGAACCCGTAGAGGTCCATGAAGCCCGGGTGGGCTCCCGCCGCGACGCCGTTCGCGGCGGCGA
>JAABUT010001357.1_pt1 | contig 28489 bp, 30 predicted proteins | sample 5559281 | NCBI WGS metagenome assembly JAABUT01 (sample SAMN10711880, study PRJNA513359) | rock metagenome | isolation source: Antarctica rocks | place: Antarctica: Victoria Land, Ricker Hills nord | collected 2016-01-04
AGGTTTGGGTTCCAAATCAGTATTATCGAACTTATCTATCTCCAAGCACTAAGACTAGATTACATGTAAATTACAGTGTGGCTGGGTCTTGGCATTCCGAGAACATAGCTCGTCATGCTCCGTACAAAAACGACTGCGGTGCTTGCAAGGGTACTTTGACAAATCTATAACCCTCTGAATCCGCCTTTGGAAGGTGGCCGCCGCGGATATTGAACTGCAAGGCCTGATGGATAATTCTGGGCTCCGCGAGACCAGCATCTCGTTCCGATCTCCATTTCACAAAATCCTCCTTGATAGTCCCGTCTTTGACATGCTTATTTCTACTCCGTTGTTCTCCAACCGTCGTGAAAGATATTGGCTTCGAGATAATCTCATTGTCACTCCGGCGATCGTCAGGCGGGTAGTCGTGGCCCGTGTACAAACGATAGTCAACTGGGAGGGCGAGAAGCTTGGTCATAGATCCGAAGAGTGCTGTAGCTGATCCTCCGGGGAAGTCGCAACGCGCGGACCCGACGTCTGGATTGAAGATTGAGTCGCCCGTGAACACATTGGAGCCGATCACATATCCAATGTGATCAGGCGTATGACCGGGCAAGTGTATCACGTGGGCCTTAAGCTTGCCGATGTAGAAGACTTCCTCGTCCTCAAAGGTGTAGTCGAAGGCCCTCTGCATTTCCCCTGGGTCGACGTGATATCGTGCGCTGAACCGCGACTGCACCTGCCCGATCCTCTTGCCAATACAAACAAGGGGTCTCTTCGAGCCTCTCTTGACAAGCTGATCTTGCAGGTATGCAGCCGCTGTCAAGTGATCGGCGTGAACATGGGTTTCAAGGACGTGAGAAATGGTGTAATTCTGCCGCTTAACGAGATTGAGCATCTGGTCTGCTGATTCGGTGGTTATCTTGCTGGTGGCGGCATCAAAGTCGAGTACTGGATCGATGATGACTGCCTCGTTGGTTGTTGGGTCTGCGATGATATACTGCCAAGTGCCCGACTTGGGTTCGTAGCAAGCGTTGACTTGTGTTTCAGAAGACATTTTGGCTGACACTGAGACGGTGACGAAGGAGAGGAAATCGAGCGGTGCTTAAGAGATAGGCACATTGCTGGGCCTTGAGGGCACTGGACGGGCATTCGGGGTCTAGGGAATGTCGGGGTCTTGCACGCTCGTCGGGCTCGTTTGCCACTCGGGGCGACCTCCCGGGCACCTGGGAACATTTCAGACGCATCACCAACCACGCGGGGAGCAAAAAAAGCCCGACTCACAAATTTTCAACCACCAAATTTACTACTCATTTTTCCGAGAACCATGGAACCAGAGGATCATTACGGAATACAACCATCATGACACTCCTACTAAGGCTAAGGTTCAGGGGGCCATTGAATTCTGCGAGCGAATGAACATACCGTACTTCAATGGGATGATCACACTACGAAGGGGCTGATTTACGAAGGATGGTCCCATGTCTCACAGGAGTACATAAATGAGCATAAATGAGAAGGTTTCTACTATGCCAGAGCGATTAAAAGCAGTTGTAGAAGGAGAGGGTAGAATGTCAGGCTATTAAAATATAATATATCTCTTTTAATTCAGTAGTCCCCGCGTGGACCATCCAACTACGAGAACCCCGCTACCCCAAAAGCCTTGCCGTCAAGATGCCACCCCCAAACATCGCGACGACTGTGATGATGCTTGAAATCGAGAAGCTCGACATCCCACTGATTCCATGACCCGACGTACATCCGCCCGCGAGTCTGGCCCCAAAAACCATGGTACAGCCACCGAGCAGCGCGCGGATCCCGGAGATACCCGTCGTCTGTGTTGCAGTATGAACCATCGATTGTGACAAGGCGAAGCTGCCAATCAAGATGCCGAGAGCGAACGTGATCGCCTTAGTCGGCGGGCGGCCTCCCTGCTTTGGCGGGTCGAAGAGATACCAAAAGAAGCGGCCCGCCTCTTCATAGGCGGTTGAGACACCAACGGCGTTTCCGGTGAGGAGGAGAGAAACCGCTTGAGCGCCACCAATCAAGGCGCCGCCTACCACTGGATGTAGCAGAGGAGTCGACCGGTTGAGGCCGGAGACGGAGAAGCCGCCGATGAGCGCCAAACATAAAAGTTCATAGCCCAGGAGGACGTGATCGGGGTTTATGTCGAACTTTGTGTGGATAGTATGGGCTTTCGCGTCAAGCGGAGGTATAGATGCTGGAAGGCCTCGTTTGAGAGCGCTCCCGAATCTAGCGAATAATATGCCACCCACAAGCCCACCAAGGGCGGTGGGGATCCCGGATTTGATGCCTGTTGCCAATTGGACGAGGACCGTGCCTGGGCATGCGCCTGTCAAAGCCATGCCCGTCCCAACGAGCATACCACCGAGAACATTGGCATCGTACGGTCCGCACCATCCCATGGAAGAATCCTTTTTCGGTTGACGCCGAACGATATTGAGCCGTTCGAAGGCAGCCATGACCATGCTATAAAGTTGTCAGCGCTGCGCTTGGCTTACGTATTGACTTCCAGGCGAAAGAGCAGGGCAGGATCACGTACGCACTACTCGCGCTTGCGGATAAGAAGACGTTCAACATATGGCAATCCTTGAGTTCCATCTGGGACACGATGACGGAGGGCAAATAGACCTCCGATGCCGTCAGAGCGGCGCCAAAGACCAGACCTGCACCTGCTGTCAGAGCGAGAGCAGACATCGTAGCGCTCGGGCGTATCGAAGCGTTGTGTTATAATAAGCGCAGCAGTTCTAGTCGAGTGTGATATTAAAGTGCTCCTCGTCAAGACGAAAAGGTAGAATCGAGAGAGCTGTCTGGTCGGATGCGTGGGGGCATTCAGATAGGAGGCTCTGTTAAAGTCACAACCGTGCAAATAAATCATGCCGTGGTTGGTCCCCGAGTCCCCGGTGCCCTTACCTCATTTGACATCTAGCACATTCCGTAGTCTAAGGCGATGAGGTACACATGACGTAGTAGTAACCTATTGAACAGTTCGAAATGACTTTTGGACACTGGAGAAAAGAATGCTATAGTGATGTATGTACATATGAGAAGCATCTCAGCAAAGTGAAATCATGGCAAGGGGGGGGAAGTCCTAAGACTTGTGACCAAGCTTCGAGTAGAAGTCACATTGCTGAACATGAAATGGTTTCCCGCTTCGTTCTTCGTATATATGGCAGCCGACCTTTGCTACGTTTGGGGGTGTATACACTGGCACAGTCAGCTCCACGTACAAGATCATTCATGATAGTAAGCAGGGGGAGGACTAACGATGGAGGGACACCGCAAACTCTTGGATATCCGGATTTGAGATCTTGTGTACACCAAGCTGAACGTCAAACGTCAGTGTAGGCCTCGGAATATATATCTCGCATAGTGTTCTTACATTATCCGACATATCAGTCACTTGATCTGTCGTATACATGGTCTGTTTCTTGGTCTGGAGAGGCGAGCCGACACCACCCCTAGCTGTGCTCTGATCCGGCCAAGAGTAGAGTGTCTCCTTCAACGAACCCTGGAGCACCTTCATCACGCAATGTGCGTTCGAATGATCATGGATCGGGCTGCTGCCTCCTGATGTTCAAACTAGAATAAACTGCATAAAATAAGCCTTGATATTCTGTTTTGGCACAGCGGCCTCAACGGATGCGTCGTACCAGGTTCCTTTTACCATTGCCATTATCCACCAAGTTTCTCGTGTAGCCTCGACTTGGATCTCGATATGCGTATTTGGCTCATTCCCCTGGATCTGACTTGTAGCATTCCATGAGATTTTGCAGATCGAAAGGATTGACGTCTGTAGAACTGAGGCCGGAGCATGGATCGAGTGCGAGCTTTAGATCTTGAACAAGCTGATGGAATCGATCGCGAGCGTTACCAATGGAGCAGGTGGGTCTAACGAGTATGTCTTGGGTACGAGCCGAAAGGCTCCGATGTTAATCATAAAATCTTGTAGGCTCTAGCATCCATGAAGCAATTGCCAAATCTCGGTGTTTACTGGGAATGATTCTTCCCCAAATCTTCTAATCGAAGGCTACTGCTGCAGTTCGCCATCGGCGATTCGGGCACGTGAACGTATGTAGCCGGGCCGCTCTGTCGGGATTCTTCCGACGTCATCGTTTTTTAAGTTGTCCTCCGAATCCGGTGTGTTAGGTCCTCAGCCCTGATGGAAGTAGGACATGGAAGCACTCAGCCATCGTGGCCCTTGTTTCAGAGCATAACAAACACGTGTTTACCTAGGTACCTTATGAAACTTTCCTTATCAACTCCCGTCACTCCCTTACCTTACCCCACTACCTTGAATTACTCTTGTCACCTTGAAGTACCTTATCACCTTGAAGTACGCTGTAAGGTACTTGTAGCCGCCCCGACCGATAAGGGCTCTGCCTCGGCTTGCTGCAGCCGCTATCAAAACCTTGGCCTTGTTCTTAACCTTGTCCAACCCAACCACACCATCTGCCATCCAGTCCCTCCATTTTACACACCTCCAACACACTGCTGATTCCTTACATACCATAGAAAGCTCTAGTCCTTTCTTTCGTTCACATGTAACTGCCTTACAGTGTACCTTACTACCTTACTACCTTACTAAGGTACCTTACCACCAATGCATACCGTCTAAGGTACTTGAAACCAAGGTACCTTCAAGTCACACTTAGTTCCGTGCGATCCCGAGAATCGATGACAACTTCACCCGATAGATGCGGCTTAGATCGATGCTGGCGCCCAACGGTGAAGGGGCGTCGGTTTGGGAAACGGGCATCATCTCAGCCTTCAGTAATGGCTCGCATGATAAATCCACACCATACCTTAACATGGTGTACGGGCGAAAACGCGAGCGGTCTGAGGAACCCTGTAGATCTGTTGGTTTAGCCGTCGGCTTGGGGTAGATAAAGTTACCATGTCAAGTCTCCATTTCTACATCATTGAATCCGAGCCAAGCTATCCTGAGTCTCTTTGACTGGCTTCACTTGCTCTTGCACGGCTGTAGCGAGGAACCTTGTTCGTTCAACATGGATTTTTGAAAAAAAGCGGTCTACTTGGGCTTGCAGGTGTCGAAGCTGACCACGCCGGAGGGAGGCATACTTGACACACTACCGGCAAGGACTCGTTCGTTGTAGGGGCGGAAATCTGTGGTTACAAAAGTACATCGGATTTCAACGATCGAGTTTCCCTTCCGTTGCATTGGCTGTCATTTGCAAATCTCATTGCTCAAATGGATCGCCGACCGGCCGTGTCTGCCTTCATACAGACATACCAGCCTCTGACGCCCGAATCGCCATGCCTTCCCGTATCATTGCCGCACGTCCGCGAAGCGATACCCCAGCTCCCGTTGACTCCGCCGGAGCTAGGAGAATGCATAGGGGCAGCAGTCGACGAAGAAGCTATTAGAACAGCTCTACATGTCATCTCGACCGAACGGGATGCCCTGACATATCTCGGAGATCTCTATGGGTCTGATTCAGTGGCGCAAGAAGGCTTCTCAAACGCAGTCAATGCAATATTGCGGAGCATCAACAATCATGGAAAAGTTGTGGTTTGCGGTGTAGGGAAGAGTGGCAAGATTGCCGAAAAGGTTGTTGCCACCATGAATAGCTTTGGGATTCGAAGCACTTTCCTTCATCCTACCGAAGCTCTACACGGCGATCTGGGTATGATTGGAGCCGTAAGTCCGGAGCTCATGGAAGACACCTGAATGATTCACTAATTGAGTGTTCAAGAATGACACTTTCCTACTCCTAACGTTTTCCGGCCGGACCCCTGAACTTCTCTCTCTCATGCCACACCTTAGTCTCAGCCTTCCTTTGATAGTGTTGACCTCCCATACACATCCGTCGACTTGTCCTCTTTTTTCTGCTCGTCCCGCCCATCTTTCGATCCTTCTTCCGGCGCCCATCCCGACGTCCGAGGTGCAATCTTTTGGTCTTCCTGCCCCTACTACTTCCACCACCACCGCGCTTGCCCTTACCGATGCCCTCGCCCTCGCTTGTGCACGCCGTCTCCATCCAAGTCCAGCCACCGTTTTCCTCGCGAATCATCCAGGCGGGGCAATCGGCACTAGCATCTCGGCGTCTGGGCCCCCCAAGATGGCAGACATCGCTACTCAAGTGGCGTCCATACCCATTGTACAAGCTCGGCCGAACTGTCCAACTCTCACGGCCCGCGATGTCCTCCTGACAGCGGCAAGGTCCCCTACAGGCTGGGTGCGATTGTCCTCAACCACGATTATCGCACCTCGACAGGTACAGCACCTGGGAAACCACCCAGATTTAGATCATCCTACACAGCGATTTGAGGCTGGCATCGCAGTCGAAAAGTGGGATTGGATATCTATACCGGGAACGAGCTCAGTGCAGGAAGCAAAGGAATGGATTGAAAGCATGCGCAAGGGCGGAAGAGGAAAAACATTTTTGCAAGGGGGCACTGTACTGGGTATTGTGGATGTCAAGGGGGAAGTAAGTGGGGTTGTGGAGATTGAAGAAGCAGTTGGAGAGGAAGAGGTACAGAAATGGAGGGAATACGATTGATATGATACCAAGGGTTCGATTTGAAAATCACGTTAGAAGCCGGCCGACAGATAGAGGAGTCTTGATACGAATAGACGGCCAATCAATCTCCCTTCTAGTTCATTGCATGACGACTCCTGAAATCTCAGGCTTAAGTGCTTCTTACTCTCTCGCTTAAGGCAGCGATGGCATACTAAGTATTCTTCCGTTATCGTTTGATTGTTTCTCGTAACTGTTGGCTGTTGTATATCATGGAAAATTAGAGGGAGCTAAAAACATTGGCTAGAGCGACACAATGTAAAGATTGTTGCTCACGAAGCATTGTTATGAATTACTACAATATATCAATAAGTCGTAACAAAGACTGTGGACTTGCTGGGTGAGATGACATAGGGCTTAACTCGCGAGTTCAAGGTCCAGTGATTTTGCCGCGCTAACGGAACGCCGCTACGGTCTCCCGACATTTCTGCACTCGGAGCTTGAGAGTTGAGACCTTCCCCAGAGCAGACGGCGGGAAGCTTTGATCACACTCACTCTGGTCATTCTTCCTCTCACAACATCATCAAAACTCCATTCTTTCTCTCCAGCTCAGAGTAGTTTGCATATCGAGTGGAAATGCGACGATTTGCTTTTTATCCTCCACAACCAGCACATTCGTTGAAGCGGTAAGAATGTGCATATGACTCTTGCCGTCGAGTCATCGATCAACCTTTAAGATATTGATCTTAGCGCCGTGACTGGTTAGTTCTGGTAGGCTTGGTCTGAAAATACCTTGTCAGGGTGCCTGAGGCTGGAAGGACTTGACTATCTTTCCTTCTTGAGCTAACAGGCTTCTCTAGCATTCGCAGGCACCAGTACCACCTCCCAACCTTACTGAATCGGATTGAGGAGGACGCTGCCTACCCACAACATGGACAACAGCTACACCACATAGAAAGAACAACTCCCAACCCTTCAAATGCTTTATCGCTTCGGGTATCGGGCAGTCTTTCGAATCCATTGACCTACTCATCACGCACTGCCAAATCATCAAATGCCTGGTTGTCATGGCAGTCCACCAACACAGTTACTCCTAAGAAGATTGCTTAGCTTTCCAATAAATCATCCTGCGCCATTCTTCAGCATCCGAGGCTCGTCGACGAGGAAGGATTCGTTAATACCGGAGTCCTCTACTAAGCAGGTCAAATCCGGTACCTCGACTTGTCAGCAGCACTCATGCATCAGCATCCTCGTCCACCGCCGGTAACGGCTTCTCCGGCGAGTTCGCCTAAAACAAACCCCACAAGAACCAACAATCCTAGAGAACTGGAATCGGGAGGATCGAGAGCCAGCTCTGGTAGAGGTACGCCGAGCGAGCAGGGCAGCTCTATGGGACAAGGCTCCGATGCATTGATACGGGGAGTAGAAACATCTAGTCAAGGCAAAAGCTCAATAGAAAAACTCAGTCAGGTTGTTTCGGTACGATAAGCGCTCCCTTGTGTAACATTGTGTGACCAAAGCTGAGCTGTGCCACTCCAGAACTATTTTACCAAGGCTGCGCTTATAATCCTCCACGCAAGAAGTGCACTGCCACCCGCATATGCAAAAGGGTCAGATACCAAAAGAGTAAATAAATGGGTAAGTGGAACACTAATTTGACCATTACTTGGAACATCCCACATAGTTTTGTTCTACATTTTGCTCCTCGACAAGTTCTGTAGGCTAACATAATCCTCAGTTCAACGTTGAACTCGATGAGACAGATGTCACTCGGGATAGCGTCCGCACTTGGAGAACTTGCGATGCCGTTGACAATCGACCGCCAGTGATGATAATTGAAACGTTCATCGACACTGAGGAGTTGACAAACAAGCAAAGCTTGGTCATTGTCGACGAACAAGGGAGGCGAAAGGATGTTGAAGAAGCCTTGGACGAATCTCCTACCTTCTCTGCAGGAGGCAGCGGTCAAATAAGACCGGAGGTTATCCTTGAGCGATGGCAAATGCAGCTCGGAGATGCTTCAGCAGAGATAGACAAAGATTTAACCCCGCTTCTCCCACGTATTTATAAGAACAGCATAGTGCTGTTCCGATCCCTTATTACGTATGCCAAACTGCTTCCTGCCTGGAGATTTGGTAAGAAGCTCTCGAAGCCTAAGATGTCGCACAATTCGCCAAAACTCAAGTATCGTATACTCGATGGCTCGCAAATCGACAGGTCGCCCTGGATAGACGCACTCACGGTCCCATTGAACGATGCACCTGGCCCTGTTGTCGAGACTTTCTCGTTTGATGCCATCGAGTCTCCAGCCGGTCCATTTTCTATACAGGTTACATACCGCTCAAATTGCGATTTCCGGATAGATGATTCGGAGGCGCTGTTGAGCTCGCAGTTCATGGGCATGGACGAACAGTTTTTTGAACCGTCTCTTGGGCGGAAGGATGGTGAAACCCGAAACGGGAGGAATGTGACTGCTCCAGGGATAGAAGCTGGCTCTTTGCCGCATAAGAGAAGAGACGTTGCAGATCTTCCAGCACAAGGGCAGGCCTACGGCAGTCTGTCAACATTCCATCATGTCGGACCTCCTGCCGGTTCTAGTCCATTATCGGCTCTCCGCGCTGCTCGAGATTTGATCACGCCGTCACCCACAGACCTGCCATCCCAGAGACCATCGGCTAATCGCTCTTCGCAAGGGTCAAGATCGTCACTCAGATCGGCCGATGGCACTCCTGGTGTTGGTAGAAGGCCTTCCGTATCATTCATGCCCTTTAAGACGCCTTCGCTATCCGCGTCGCCGCTGCAGGGCGAGCCATTGACAGCTTCAATGCCACGAGGATCAATAGGGAGGAGCTCTACATTAGGTTCGTTAGCTGAGGCACGACAACCGTCACGTCTGACTCCTCATGGCTCTGTACCTTCTCAAAGATCGCCAGTGGCTGTAGAGCGTGCCATCCAGTCCTCCAGTTCAAGTTCTCCTAAACCCGCTCCGATATCCAGGTACAGTAGCAGCTTCGGACATCGGAGAGCAAAGCTGTCTGTGGGTGGAGGCAGCAGGACCGACGACGATAATAATAGCAGTGGCAAAGCCAGCGTCACCTCATCAACTGCCCAACCCGGTTCCGGAGTTCTCGCCGAAGGCGGAGCGGCCAGCTCAGGTTCAATTCCTACAGATGACGATAACATTTCTGAGTTTTTGAAGATGCTCGATCAAAAGAAAGACCTGAAGAGCTTCAGAGCGCCCCACAACCAAGACACTGCTGACGCCTCCACCAAAAGAACAACTGCCGCGTTGACCAAGTTTCAGCGCATGAGGGATTCTAATGCTGCCTTGTCCGACTCCATGTCCTCGTCACTTCTTTTACATCGTTCCTCCAGCTCTTCGAGCCGGCAACTTTCAAGTGTGCCACCTATGGTAGCAGGCACTTCGATTTCAACTTCTTCGTCACCTGGAAAGCCAATCTCACCCCATACACCACACACACCTGCTATCCCCTCAAGGTTGAGCGCCAACAGTATTATAGAGTATCCTATTAATCCCAGCAATGGCAATACTCGCATGTCGCAAGAACAGGAAACTCATCACGAACAACGATCAAGGAATAACGCATCTCGTGACCCTAACACAGGAGCTATCGATATACCTACCTCGCCACGACCTTATCATCCTAGCTATCGGCGGTCAAGCTCCGTGGCCCAACAACATAGGACACTCCCTTTGGAGGACGACCTTGGAGACATATTTCCATTCGGAATGCGCAGTGCCAGCCTTGGTGCAGACCAGGGTCCCGATGATAGGCCGCAGTTGAGCCTTGGTGCGCTTCTCCGCTTACAGGAAGGTTCCGCAGCGGTTATGCCGAGCTTAGAGGCTCAGGAACCATCGTACGGGCCTATGAACAACCCGGAGGGCAACAGTGCCGCTGTCGGTCACTATCGATTTTCATCGCTCGAAGGACGTGATGACACGGGATCATTGCCACTTCGTGGAGTTTATCGCCCTCGTATAGGTCGGGGCAGCGGTAGAGGTCTGACCCCACCTCACGGCTCGACCTCCAGCCTAGGCGATCGTGGCAGTGGCAGCGGAAGCTCCGACCAACGTGGCGGGCGATACAGCTTCACACGCCCTGCCAGCACCTTCGAGGAAGAGGAGCCGTTGCTGTTCGCTATGAGTGATTTCGGTGCTGTGCAACAGTCACGAAGGAGTATTGAGGAGTCGCGCGGTGGATCTAGCGTTGGAGCTAGTGAGAGGGGAGCCAACGATTCAGGGCAGTCATCTAGAAGGGGAAGTAGAAGAGGAGCTCATTTGGACGGCGCCGGGCGACAGTGGTGATATCCCAGTGTCCAGGCCGCACAGTAAAATTGACGTCCTTCAACCGTCAAAGTACTAGAAAGCAATAGCATGGAGGCAGGCTTGTCTTGGCGGAGTTTGGTGAATATTCTTTCCCGAATCTATGCTTGCTTACGGAGTACAGTGATTCATTGGCAAACTTGGACTTTTGAAGCTTGGAGTTTGAACGATCTTTATATACATATACCTGTGTATTGCGCTTTAGCGATTGAGATAGATGGAAGCTTGGATCAATGGCCGTTTCTTGGACAGAAAGGAACAAATTGACAAATGAGCAAGCTGGAAAGACAGCTGTACTCGTAAACCTAGAGTATCGTATAAAAAACATAACTCATGTCTACATGAAATGACTTGCATGATGATCGTGCCTCCCGTCCGATAAGCATAAGTGCGACCCTAAGGCAAGTAATGCAGCATGGCATGCTCTTTTCCGTTATAAAGAGGGGGGGGGGGGTGTTTGCAGTATGGCGTCCCATTGGTGGAATGAAGAACAAAGACGTTGCCCCTCGGCCATCGTCAAATGATGCGCAGACTCACACAAATCATTCCCTCATTCCAAGAAAATAGCAGACACGCACCACCTGCCTTACACATCAGCCTGTGTATCAAACAAAGAAAGATCCTTAAGCAAGTAGAAATCTGCCCAATCTCTGCGATCCTGGTTCTACCTAAGATTCTCAGAAGTGCGGGCCAACAACTCCGACACCTATCCCAAAAACCAGCTTGTGCGTTCCGACAGCTTCCTGGTCGATCTGCAGGCTTTTCGTATCTGTTCTTGCTTTTGTTCCGAGGTCTCTGCGCCCGCTAGGTCTTCCAGGCTCTTCTCAGCACCTTTAAAGAAGCCGTGACCCTTTGAGGTTACAGCGAGGTGCGCTTTTTGGAGCGGCTGGAGGATCCTTCCCTCGCTCCTGCGCCAGCATATGAGTACCTATCTCTGGAAGTATTACTTCGAAAACGATGTCGAGAACTTTCGCCAAGTGCTGGCACACGCCACCTATAATGCATCCACGGTCACGTCCAGAGGTGGGGCAAATGGAACAGCAGAAAACATTGGAACCTTAGGCACTCCTGGAACAAGCTTGGCCACGTCGCCAATTCTGACTAGTAAGAGCAGGAAATCCTTAGGATGGAGTCCTTCTATGCCTTCACCGGGAGCCAAGGTATCAAGGTCCTCAACGAACATCCATTTGACACGCGCAGATATCAATGCAAGGGATTTCAACGGCGTTACCCTGCTGCACTATATAGCGTCTTCGGCGAACGACAGAGCGTCGCAGTACGCCGCGGCGCTCCTACCACTCCCAATGCTGGATCTGTATACTCAAGACCTGGAGAGCGGATGGACTGCGTTACACCGCGCGCTGTACTTTGGCAACATTACGATTGCGCGAGCTTTGATGGATCGAGACAGCCAAGGTGTATTCGGTCATAATGGTTTTGGAACAGCCCAGGGGTTTGCAGGTCTCATCAAAATCAAAGACCGCGAGGGGAATAGTCCCTTTGACGTTTACGGAGCATCAATTACCACCAGGGACATTCGTCAAGCGCCGACGAACCCATTACTATCTAGTGCATCGGAGGAGGAGGAACATGAGATGGCGCAGGGAATTAGTGGTGACGCCACCGAGGAGGGGTCAGGAAGCAGAGAGATTACCCCAAGAGTCGATATTGGAGGTGACGAGGTTTTCACTTTTGGCAGCAACAAGAATTTTACGCTAGGATTTGGAGATGAAGATGATCGCCAATACCCAGAACGGATCATCTTGAAACGTCCGGAGCACTTGCTGCGTCGTCTACACAGTGAATATGAATCTCGAAATCTCCAAGCAAAGGCAACTCAGATGACGAAAAATCTTATGCTGTCGAGCCCTATACCAGCGTTGATCCAATATCAGCCGATCATCATTCAGGACATCCAACTCTCCAAACTGCATTCTGCAGTCTTGACAACCGATCCAGAGGCCAACCTCTACATGTGCGGATTTGGACCTGGTGGCCGACTTGGGACAGGGGACGAAGCTACAAGATTTCATTTCACCAGTGTATTCGGTGGAGCGCTAAGTGGCAAGAAAGTTGCGAATGTCGGACTTGGGCAGAATCACACCCTAGCTATCACTAACCAGGGCGAGACATTCACTTGGGGCAGTAATACATTCGGGCAGCTCGGGTATGCTTCCCCTACTTCTAATCTCAACGACGAGGAGCTTGCGCAACTTTCGCCGCGGCAAGTTTTTGGTCCACTGAAACGTGAAGTTGTCATTGCAGCTGCTGCTTCGCGCACTCATAGTGTAGTACATACAGCTACTTCTCTATACACATTTGGAAAAAACGAAGGTCAATTGGGCTTGGTCGATTCTGACGCTCGATCACTGGTTATGCAGAACACCCCAAGAAAGGTCGCAGCCTCTCTCTTTTCGTCCCCAATCAATTCCGTCTCAGCCATTGATAAAGCAACAATATGCCTTTTAGAGAATCACGATGTGTGGATATTCGCGAACTATGGTTACACGAAGATGTCTTTCCCGCTAGAAGGTTTTTCAAATTATTTCCTTAAAAATAGCTACTCGGCCACACGATACAGCAGCACGGAGAACCACATTTGTAAGATCACTTCAGGAGAGGATACGATCTGCGCAATGTCAAACATGGGCGACGTCTTTACCGTCAACGTTAGCCACAAAACCGAAGCCTCACCTGCGACAGCCTCAACTACCAATCCATCCAAAATCCGTGGGGCGTTAGCTCCTCCACAACGAGTATGGTCTTTAAGAAAAAGCCACATGGCTGTAAGAGATGTTGATGTCGGTCAAGATGGCTCAATTATCATATGTACTGAATCTGGATCCGTTTGGAGAAGAGTCAAGCGCGCTAAAGTCAAAGACGCCAACGCCCTTGGTTCTGCCGAATATAAACCAAAAGACTACAAATTCTCTAGGGTGCCCGGGTTGACAAGGATTGCCGCAGTGCGAAGCAATACCTTTGGGTCTTGCGCTGCTGTCCGCAGAGACTGTGATGTATTGAAGACACAGATCGAGATTGACAGCCATACTTTGTGGAAAGATTTGTACCCTTTACATCCCTTCCAGGGTCTCTCTGCCGAAGAGGATTCGGATACTGAAAATCCTATGCCACGCTTCTGGACTCCGAGTCCGGGTACTAACGATATTGCTACCATCCGCCGAGCAGTATTAACAGCACCTGATGTCGAGGAAAGCATTATCAATCTTTTCGCGGACCTGCAAGCATTGGAAGAGGCATCTTATGATTTACGAATCGGATCGACGACATCTAAAGTTCTAATACCAGCCCATGAATTTGTGCTAGCCGGACGCAGTAGTGTAATGAGGCGAGCACTGACCAGCTTCCGCCAATCCTACTTCTTCAGCGTTCCCGATGTTGTGACAATCGAGTATGACAGTGAAGGCAAGGCCCTCGTCCTGTTCCAAGGTACTGACTGTATCACTCTCATCAATCTCACTCTCTACTTGTACACAGACTCTGTTGTAGATGTCTGGCACCATACCAGGCATGCACCAAAGTCTGCTGTCAGGTATCGTCAGATACGGGCCGACCTCATGAGAATTGCTTCCCACCTCGATTTGCGCAAACTCGAACAAGCTGTACGGGTCATGGTTGAGCCACCGAGAACCTTGAATTTGGATATGGATCAAGCCATACAGCAGCCCGAGTATTTCGAAAACGGAGACGTGGAAATCGAGCTTGATGGAGATAGCGTCAAGGTCCACAGTGCCCTTATTTGTCAGAGATGTCCCTTTTTCGAAGGGCTCTTTAGAGGACGTACTGCTGGACTCTGGCTTTCTTCGCGGCGTGAGCAAGTCCGGGAGCCTCAAGAAGTTGTCAAGGTGGATCTAAAGCACGTCGATCCTGGTGTCTTCAAACTCGTCTTGCGACATATCTACACTGACAGCAACGAAGAGATATTCAATAATACCGTAACAACAGATTTCGACGCCTTCTTAGATCTTATCATGGAGGTGATGTCTGTTGCGAACGAGCTTATGCTCGATCGGCTGGCACAAGTCTGTCAGAAAATGCTTGGGCGATACGGTAAGCCGTTTATTAGTACTGCTTGACTACACAAACTCACAAACCCAGTGAATACTCGCAACGTCTGCCAACTGCTGAATGCCGTGGCTCCATGCTCAGTAACTGAGTTTAAAGACGCAGCACTAGAGTATATTTGCATGAACCTCGAGGGCATGCTCGAAAATCAGTAAGCTCATAGAAGTATTCCATGATCAACTCGATTACTAACACTGATCTAGCTTGCTCAATGAGCTCGATGACGATCTAATGCTTGAGTTGGATGAAGTCGTACGGCAGAATCAGTTAGCCTGTCTGCCGTTCGCGAAAAGCGGCAGGGCTGAAGCTGACTTGCACGAGCGACATCCGGAACTGGCTGGTATAATCGAACGGGGTAGGCGTGCTAAGGTGGACTCGATGGCCCTCCGTTCTCGGTTGCAGGAGGATGAAATGCGGTTCTCCGGGTCTGCGAAAGCAAGAGTCGGATTTTCGGATGATCTGAGCCAGTCTCCTTTCGTACAAAAGTCAAGAAGAAGATTCTCCAAGGACCAAATACTCCATGCGCAGAGTCCTTCGCTAAAGGCCAAAAGCTCTGCGGCAGATCTCATGTTCGAGATGGACGAAGGCGAGGAGTCAGATACCGAGAAGGCAAAGACAGATGTATTATCGCGTGAACGCCATGGACAACAGCAACATGACCAGCTTGCGGCGCCCTCTTCAGAGCTGCCCATGGAGGAGCACTGGATGAATCCGAAAGGTAAGGCACTGCCGTCAAGCGTAGAAAATTCCGTGTCAGTATCACCTGGCCCGTGGTCTGAGTCCGGCGAGATTCAGGCCACTCCTTCGCCGAGAAATTGCGAACCTTTGGAAAATATCAAGCCATGGGGTTCTTCCACAATTGCTTCTTCCAAACTGGACATGAAGGATATCATGGCTCAGGCAACCTCCAATCGGGTGTCTAACATCTCAGCTGGTCTGTCTCTTCGTGCTCAACGTACCGATATAACGCCTGGCAATCTTTCAAGCAAGTTGTCCCAACGAGAACGCAAGAAGCAGCAACTGCAGCAAGCTCAGCACCACCACCAACTCGTGAGTCTGACACCGTCAATAGATAATAAGATACGAGACGAAACGCCCTCGTCTCCATGGCAGGTTGCTTCTAGGAGTCCAAAGATTTCATTGAAAGACGTTCTGGGTGCTGAGAGCAACAAATCTCCCTCGATGCCGGCATCTAGCACCTCCCGCACATCATCCATCCCATCCCTAACTTTACGACAAACCGTGGCTGGAAATCCATCCGCCACCCACCGAAGTACCAGTAGCAGCTCTAAAACCCAAAATCCGTCCCAGCAACGCAGCGTCTCATCACCATCCGTACCTCCTTCTACCTCATCAGCCAAGGTCATTCCCTCACGCTCCTCATCTGCTACCGAGAATGCTTTCATTCAGTCCATCCGCCATGCACCCCCACCTGTAGAACCCAGCCTCCAACTCTCCATGGCCGATATTCTATCCCAACAGCAAGCGCAGAAAGACATTATCAAGGAAGCCGCTGCGAAGCGTAGTCTGCAGGAAATCCAGGAAGAGCAGGCATTTCAGGAATGGTGGGACGAGGAGAGCAGGAAGGTTAGAGCTGAGGAGGAAGCCGCGAGAACAAAGGCGAGTGGGAGGGTTGAAAGAGGTGAAAGGGGTGAGAGCGGTGAGAGGGGCGGAGGAGGGAAGGCTAGAGGCGGGAGCAGAGGAAAAGGCAGAGGAAGAGGTCGAGGCCGAAGAGGGACGGAAAGTGGGAGTGGGAGTGGACAGGGAAGAGGAGGGAAAGCCCATACATGAGATAAATGATTGATGAGGCTAGTCTATGTATTTATGTATGGGGTTTGCAGATATGGAGTACTCGATAACAAGATTAATTGGCGTAGCTTACTCGTGGGCAACTAATACAAATCAAAGATCGAGTAGTCGGACTATTCGAAAGACACTCAGCAATCGAATCATCGCGACCACTTCCTTCGCTTCCATTGGCATGCTACACTCGATATCTATGATGGTGTTTGCGAGTTCCGAGCCGAACACTCAGAATCACCTAGGGCGGCGCGGGTGATATGGCGCTAGGCTCGATCGGGTACAAGATCGCGAGATGGTATGATTGGCCAGTTCGCGGTCGCCAAACACCGATAACCAAGCTCGTCTAGATTACCACTTCCGTACTGCGGCCAGCATTGCACCAAAATTGGTACGATATAACGACTACGATTTTGCAATTCTGTATTTGGTGTCCATTTGCGAAGGGGCCCTTGGGCCTTGAGGCCGTTCATTGCTAGTGCACGCAAAATTGTAGGCTGAATCGCTTCTGTCCCGCTATGGAACTCGCAAAACCGTTTCTGATTTCGAGGAATTGCGACGCGGCTGATGTCTGTTGACGCCTTGGAAGATGGCAGGAGGGGTGGGGGGTGGGGGGTGGGATATATAGTCCATGCGTTCCCTCTGTCTTGTAGTTCATTATATCCTCAGCATCTCTACACTTTTATCTTCGAGACAACAGCTTTCTATTTGCTGTGATTGAGACAACTGCTTCCTTTTCCATCCTCGTCTCTATTCGCAGATCCGAGTCCTCACCATTATCCCTTACAGCTCCACTCGGGCGTGATGTCTCACCGCAATGATGGCTGCACGATGAAGACCTGTCCCGTCTCTGATTCAGTCTATGGCTACCGGCCCTCCGTACCTGCAAACGGTTTTTTCCTCGCAGTCTTTTCGATCCTCGCCATTGCCCAGTTGGTACAAGGATTCCGACGGAGGACGTGGTTTTTCGGGATTGTGATGGTTTTGGGCTGTGCGGGTGAAGCTGCTGGTGAGCCTTCGATATCTTCTTGGGTAGTGAAAATTAAAGCTGATAGACCGTAGGCTATGCGGGACGGATAATACTTCACGGCAATGTATTCAGCGAAGTCGGGTATGCCTCCATCACAGCAATATGTAGCCGAACAATCTAGCTTACAACTCCCAGCTTCGAACTCCAGATCTGCACCCTCATCTTCTCGCCCGCCTTCATCGCCGCTGGAATCTACGTCACTTTAAGTAAAGTGTACGCTCGACCCCTTCAACTCTGTCCCAACCATCGCTAACACAAGCTCAGAGTCATCATCTACGGCGCCGACTTCTCCCTCCTAAAACCCATTTATTACACCGTCGTTTTCATAGCCTCCGACTTCCTCGCCCTCGTCTTCCAAGGTAAGGCCCCTCCAAACCACCCTGCCCCCAACCAACCCCCAATATCGAGCCAAAAAAAAAACTAACCACCCCCTCCACAGGCACCGGCGGCGGCATCGCCGCATCCGCCAAAACCGACGCCGCCCAAAAATCCGGCACCAGCATCATGCTCGCCGGAATCTGCCTCCAAGTCGTCTCGCTCCTCGTCTTCGCCTTCTTCTGCGCCGAGTACTTCCTGCGCGTGCGCCGCAACAGCGACCGCCTCAACCCGGCCACCACGGCCCTCCGCGCGAGCCCGAAACTCCACAAGTTCCTGTGGGCGCTGTTGGTGTCGTTTTTGACGCTGTTTGTGCGCTGTGTGTATCGGATTCCGGAGTTGAGTGGCGGGTGGAGGAATAGCGTGATGCAGAGTGAGAGGGATTTTATCGTGTTGGATGGCGTGTATGTCTTTTTCTTCATTTGTTGCCATTGCTTGGGAGAATCAATACTAACAGGTTCAACACAGCATGGTCACCCTCGCCGTCCTCGCGCTCACAATCTTCCACCCGGGTTCCTGCATGAAGGAGCAGTCCCGCGACATATCAAAAGACTGCGTCGGCTCCGACAGCGATCTCGAGTCCGCCGACAAGCTTGCCACTCTCCGGGCTTGACAGACTAGTCAATGTTTTTTTTTTATCTTGGAAGAAGTCCGTGGTTTCCAGTTCCGGGATGGATGGGAGGTATAGATTTGCCAGCGCTGCATGTAACTTTCTGGGTCGTTTTCATTTAAATCACACGGGCGCTTTTTGGTAAGAATGGGAACAAGGGTATATATAATAGACGTAGAAGCGGTTTGGTTTAATTGTATCGCTAATCACCATGATTAAAAATCATCAAAGTATTTAAGATCTCTCTGTCTTCGAAACTTATCTCACTTCCTACCTACACCTGCGCCCAGCAGCGTTGCAAAAGGTCTCATCTAAACCCCCAGGGTTTGCACCATAACCACATCTACATATTCTTAGCTTGATTTGGCTTTCCTCTTTATAGAGTTCCGCTCATTAGTCCAACCCGTCACGTCGTCACGCTCCCCATCTCCATACATACCCCAACCACCCAACCTCCACCCCCCAAAACCCCACCCAAACACCACCACTCCCTCCCATTCCCCACCCAACGCTCTCTACTCTTCACGCAGACAAAAGCTGCTGGAGGGAAATATTCGGTGCGGGTTGTCTTTTCAAGGAAGGAACTAAATGGGCCTGAGACGTTCTATGTAGTCTTTACTTATGCCCCATCCAAAAATCCTAGAGAATGGAACAGTCGTACTGTGGTGGTCAGGGCTGGGTTTTCGCATAACAGTTGTGCGGGGGTTTCGTTTTTGAGATTACTTTTGGTTGTGAGGCGGAGAATATGGGGAGGGAAAGGGAGGAAGGAGGATGGGAAAGATCCCAGTTAGTTGGTCACCTTGGGTGTCGTTTGCTGTCGTTTTCGCTTTGTTGCGGTGGTAAATATGGTGTTTTCTTTTTCTTTTTCTTTCTTTTTCTTCCTTTTCACGTAGCTTGGGAATAATTTGTGAAGAGAGCAAGTATCAGCCCCCACAATATCCGTGTTTGCATGTCTGAGAAGGGAGGAAGTGTGGGGTTTTGGGGGAAGAGAGAGGGAGATTGTTATTGATAAGGTTGGAGTGAGGAAGGTGGAGTTGATAAGTGAGGGAGTGGTAAATTTCGGGGAAAGCGAGGAGGTGGAGATGTGATGGAAGCGTGAAGACGAGGGGAGGGGAGGATTTGGGTTAGGAATCGATAGAGAGGATATGCATATACAGATAAACAAACCTCTCCAAACCTAGAGACTGTGCATGAGACAGTGTCAGCAGCGAGTGTAAACGCACTGTCATTCTACTCTTCTAACAACCAAGTCAAGTCTCAAACAGTGATTCTGAAACGACATGAAAGAACCCAAGTGTCTGAAAGAAAACATTGGATTGGATAGCATATATATATATATATATGTATATCAGAAACCCGATTTGCCTCCGCCAATGTCTGGATTGTGGATGCGAGGGTTCGGGGTGATGAACTTGAAAGCGATGAGATTAAAGTGGGGGAGATGGTGAACGAAATATTTATGGGACGGAAAGCCTTGGCTCGGTTTAATTTCAAGCACACGATAGAGCTTTGTAGACGGCAAAAGCTAGGTTGCAAGAGGAGGAACGGGGTTGGCAATTGGAGATTTCGGGGCGAGGGCGGAAGGGAGTGTATGAGGGGTTAGAGAGACGGGACGGAGGGGAGGGTGAGGGAGGATTTGGAAAACCGAGCGAGGGTATGGGAGTCTGGGTGACGGCTTTAAACCGAACCATTTGGAAAATGCTACGTTGTAAGAGGGGAATTGGAATTTCCAGTCGACAGTTTCAAAGTTTTAAAAGAATGAGAATCTAAGGAATAAAGATGTCGTCAGAAGGAATGTGCATGGCATTAAAGAAAGAATAGCAGAGCTTTGCATTACGCATCTAAGACCATCTCAACCCATCATTCCAGCTTGGACAGTTCGTTCTACACAAGAGAAAACCACTCTTCCGATTGGAAAGAGTGCTGGAAATATATACAAAGGATTCGAATAATCGAGATGTGACGGAGCAGACAGATGATTTCACCTACGAGATAAAATATCTTTGTTGATTCATCCAGTTCGAGGGGAATGAAAGGGTTTTCCAGATGAAAATGCCGGGTTGGGATGAGGGGGAAATGGGATTGTATGGTTTTACATTTTTCCGAGGGCGGGGTCGGCGTGGTGGAATGGCGAGGGTTGAAGGGGTAGTAAAAGCCAAGAAGAGCAAGCAGGTGGAATTAAATTGGGTGTGAGAGAGTGAGTACAAGGGCTTGGAAGGAGGGGGTTTGGGGGTTAATCTGAGAAAAGACTTCAAAACCAAAACATGATGACGCAAAAACAACTTTTTCCATCATGACTTTGATCCCAAAACCCATATCAAAAGCTTGAGACCGGCATAACGAAACCACAGCAAACATCATCGCCGCTCACGAACCACACCAATCCCACCACCTCCTTTAAACCAGTATTGCTTACTTCGAAATCCACAAATCCCCCACCACCTTGTTACACCCAACCTATCATGAAAGTGTTGTATATTCAAACCCGGTATCGCTCATTGTTTTTCTTGTTTCTGTTGCTATGAAGCTCCTTGTCAAGGTTCTGAAACTGTTGATTCAATGTTGAAAGGTAAGGAACTGACGAGGGGGGTGGGGTGGGGTGTGGAGTTGGTGACTGGAACTGGGGAAGGTGGGGTCGAGGAGTTCTTTGATGTGCTTGGGTGGAAAGGGGGAGGGAGGAGTTGTGAAAGAAAGAGGGGATAGCAGAAGGCGGAACTAGCTGCTAATGCTCTCAAGATGTCTTAAACTTGGGTTGAAATGTTTAATCTCAATGATTCAGATATTTAGAAATGGAGAACATCTTGGCTTTCGAGTCGTTACTTAGCTTGTATACCAACGCCTACCTTTTTCATCATTATGCCATAGCATGGGGATCAAGATTTGTCTCTTGAGTTATTAAAGGGCGATTCAACAGCATCGTGATTTATCTCATCTTCAATGCAATCACTTGTGGGCGAAGCTGTTTCATAATTCTTTCTAGGACACCAAGACAGTTGGCTTACGCTTCTTTGAACGCAAAAGTGTTCAAGCGAAACCCCGTCTCAGAAGTCAGTGCGTTAGTAGTCCTAGCTGCCAATCCGTAGCTGGAATTGGGAGGTTTGGCTGAGGGACGCTATGCTTTGGCTCGCGGGTAATGCTAAATGGTGGCTGACGCTTGGTCTTAGATGTCTGAGAACTTGAACATGTCGAAGACCCTGGAAGTGTGTAAGACCTTAAGCGTGTCCCGGGCCTTGGCAATGAGAAGCTGTTTGAGATTGTGACGGTGAAAGGTCGAAGACTACCGGTTCCAGAACGATGATCCAGTCGGTTGGTAAATGATTTCTGGGTAAGTCAGCATCGCTGAACATTACTGAACCTCTGTCTCTGGTGATCCAGGGTAAAAGACCACTGTTCAGAAGTCAATTGTTCAGCTAGAGAAGAACATGCAATTCCAGGTATCATATGATAACCCAGCAATTCCTTTGTTCCGAATACTGGCACAGCCGAGTACATATTGTCCTATTTTCGTACCAATACTTATTAGACGTCCACAAGCATTCAGCAAACTTGAGCCTCATCAACCACAACAACCCACCACTTAACCCAAACCCAAACAAGCCATGTTCCTCGAAAATCTCAAGACAACCGACCCATTCGCTGATGCCGACGAAAACACAGGGGACGAGGCAAACAATCGAGCTCCAACCTTCATCCACATCCGGGTTCAAAAGCGCACCAACCGCAAGGCTTTGACTACTGTCCAAGGTCTGCCCAAGAAGTTCAGTCCGGAGAAAATCCTCAAGTCGTTGAAGAAGAAGCTTGCGTGCAATGGCAATGTTGTCGATGATCCCAAGATGGGGGAGGTGATTCAGCTTCAGGGTGATCAACGGAAGGATGTGTATGAGTTTCTGGTCGACAAGAAGGAAGGGTTGGACGTTGAGGCTAGGAATATCAAAGTTCATGGGTTTTGAAATTTTGTAGCGCTCCGTGGATCAATCCGTGGATCAGTAGTATAGCTCTTTACAGTAATTTTCGAGGCGAGACTGCTTTAGCCATTATACATCAATGCCTTTGCCATGCAGATTCCCTTCTTGAGCTCTGGAAATTTATATTGAGATTAGAATAGCAGAATTTAAAACCCCAGTTGTGTGTGCGCCAATTGAATAAAGGTCAAGTGCAGACGCTCTAGGTGGCGAATCAACTGGCACTTTTCACTCTTAGCAGAAGAGATTCGGCTCTTAAATGTAAAGCATAATCGATTCTGATCGGCTGTTCAAACATTATCGTTTTGAGATATCGTTGTGTTTAGAGGCCAACCTTCGTCCCGATAGACTTGGCAATATTCATGAAAGCCAAGCTCCTCGGACTTTCCGGCTCTGCCACCACTGTTGGCTTACCGCGGTCGGCGTCATCGCAGATACTTGCATGCAAAGGGATATCCCCTAAGAAGTCGATTCCATGTGCACTGCATGTCCGAGCGACCCCTTCGGATCCGAAAATATATGTGCTATGGCTGCATTGTGGGCAGGTGAAAACAGACATATTCTGGATCATGCCAAGAATCTAGGGGGTATACTATCAGAAAATGGTTGCAAATATTGATCAGGATAGCTTCCGTACAGGTACTTCGACCTTTTTAAACATTGCAACGCCCTTGACGGCATCTTTCAGCGCGATGTCTTGGGGGGTGGAGACGATTATGGCTCCTATTTCGCTCGTCAACTTTAATTCAAGTATAGCGAGCGCATGGAAATGTGGCTCACCATCTAACAGAATTTGTTGAGTAATAGTCAGTTGCGTATCGCCAGTCCCAGGTGGTAAGTCTAAGACTAGGATATCCAGTCCTCCCCAGTCGACTTCATGTAGCAGTTGCTGCAAAGCTTTCATCACCATCAGTCCCCTCCATACAACGGGCGCTTTCTCGTCAACGAGGTAGCCCATCGACATGGATTTGACGCCATAGTTAGACAGAGGCAAGAGCTGGTTGTCTGTAGATCAGGTAAATTTTGCTGTTTTGTACACATTCTAATATGTTTGGATTTACTTGTAGAAAGACGAGGCTCTCCCGAAAGATTCATTAGAGTAGGAATCGATGGACCGAAAATATCTGTATCAAGAATTCCACTTCTATAGCCGCTTCGAGCATACGATAATGCAAGATTGACTGAGTGTAGTAAGTTAGATGTTCAGAGAAACATTTGTAGTAGAAGTCTACCTGCTATGGTCGATTTCCCCACTCCGCCTTTCGCTGATGATACAGCTATCACCTTTCGTACATCTTTTATATTACGCTTCTCTGGCAAACCTCGCTGACGTCGAGGAAGCTGTGGAGGAGCGCCTGAGCGTGGCAGTCCCTAACCATTCAGCTCCAGCACACGTGCCAGACTCTGAGAACTTACCAGCGGGTTCTCATGTCGCAAACATGATGACCTTGAGAAAAGTCTTCTGCTCATATCCAGTGCATGTTTGATGATAGTGTCGGTAATTGTACATGCACCAGAACCCTGCAGAAGCGCGGCAAAGCCTCGGAAATACTTCTGCAGCCGGTCCCGCCATGCCATCGACCACCGCCAGCTGCTTGCGGCCTAGAGTATCCAACCACATTGCATCAATCGTTGAGCAGCTGTTCAACAGCGCCATCTCTTAGTTTGCTCTATTGCACCTTCAACGCTCATGATAAACCATTCGTGCGGATCGAAATATGGACATTGCATATGACCATATCCAAGAGGAAATCCTCTCCCCGGACGAAGCTGCCAAGAAAGAAGGGGAAAAGCAGAAGCAAGGCAACCTCAACTCCGAATTCCAGGAAGCATACAAGTCATTCTCTGCAAGCCCCTGGGGAGCCAGACTGGGTGGCTTCTTCAGTGATGTCAAGAAGCAGAGCGAAACCTACTACGAAGGCGCACGGCAGGAAGCGTCAGCCGCAAGTGGGGAAGCAATCAAGGGCTTTACAGATTTGAAATCAACGATTGTCAACCGAGCTCGGTCTATGTCAACTGGCCAGAGCCCTCCAACGACACCAATAGCAAACAAAGGATTCAGTGGAGAAGCTTCCACCGATCCTACCACTCAAGACCGTTCGAAAAGCGAAGCCCTACGAGAATCCGAAGGCATCATATCCCGCTTTCGCACTGAAGCTACAAAGCGGCTGAAGGAGATTGAAAAGGCAGAGGATGCTGCAGACGAAGCTCTGCTTAAGTTCGGTACCAACATTCGCAATTTCCTCCGGGATGCCGTCACCATTGCGCCGCCTACAGAAGCCAAGAATAAGGACGGCACCAGCAAAGTTCTTTTCGAGAGCAAAGATCAGGACGGAAAACGGGTTATCCATACCACGCGCTTCGACGCTCAATTACATGCCATACAGTCCTCCCTTGACAGCTTCTCCAAGGACCCCGTAAGCCCGGAGTTCGAGAAGTGGAAAAGCGAGTTCGACGTTGAGAAGAAAACCGATACTATAGCGACGGATCTCGAGAAGTACGAGGAGCTGCGGCGGGCGATGGAGAAGCTCGTGCCTGAGAAGGTGGAGTACCCACAGTTCTGGACGCGCTATTATTTCCTCCGAATGGTTGTCGAATCTGAGGAGCAACGGAGACGGGAAATGCTGAAAGGTGGGAGATCCCACACCAAGCTCCTTTCTATACTCTAAAGACAACCCAACTAACCCACTTCCCCTCTCCCAGGCGTAGCCCTCACCCCCGACGAGCCCATCTCCTGGGACGACGATTCCGACACCGACGAGTCCTCACCCTCCACCCCGCACCCCCGCACCAAACCCACCATAACATCAACCACCCACTCTTCATCTACCACCATACTCCCCCAGCCTCAGCCAGCACCAACAACTATCAACCCCTCCGCGCAGCTCAAACCCACAGATGCACCCGCACGCAGATCCCAAGACGAAAAATCCCAGCCGGATAGCGACGCGAGCTACGATCTTGTTAGTGGGGCGACTAGTCGGGCACCGGGAAGCCCGAAGGAGAAGGAGGGGGAGAAGAAGGTCGAGGATGAGGAGGAGCCCGATTGGGAGTAGGTGGTTTCTGTGGGGTGAGGCAGATTGGAGAATGGAAGGAATTCAGGACTGCGGTTTGACTTCTCGAGGGTTAATGTATATTTCCAGGTGTGTCTGCCAGGGCGCGATGGTATGGGCGTTTGGGGACAAGGAAGTTGCCCGGCGTTTCTGTGTACAGACTATTATGACTGTTATTTTTCTGATAGTAAATATCTCATGGCAAGCAGTAGTGTTTTGAATTCCCGATTCGACCGTACAAGATGACTTCTTGGGTTAGAAAGGGGCGCCCCTAGCAGCTTGTTATGAAGCGCCTCACGTAATCTACAAACCGAGCTCACAAATCCCCTTTACAAACCCCAACAGCGTACACCCCTTGCGTAGAACTACAGCCCCAACATAGGAAGAGTAGAGCAAAGTACAGCTCCCACAATGCATGCCTGCTACCGAAGAGTACAGGAGGAAAAAAGCCCCTAGTAATCTAGAGCGGAAGTAGAAGTAGAAGTGGAGAAAGGAAGCGCTACACCAATTACGCAGAGCACCTTAAGCACTCCGAGGACTTGCAGAACCCGAAAAGCGCCGGCGGCAAGGGCAATATGGAAGTACCCAGCCAGAACACACCCCTCATCTATCCACGAGTGACAAAAGCCCGCCCTCAACTCCTTTCTCACAGTTCTCTCGTCCACAACCTCACCCCACAGAACCATCCACCTCAATGCCCATTGCCAAACACCAACCGCCTATTCCTCTTCAACAACCCATTCAGCTTCTTCTCCAGCCCCTCCGTCTCCTTCCGACTCTGCAATAACGCCTGCTCCGCCTCCACCATTGAGATCATCGGTACCCCTCTCTGCTGCTCCTCCGCGACCGAGTTCCAGAAACTCGGCATCGGCCTGGCCGACGGCTGCGCAGACAGCGGGGGCGCAACGAAGCGGTTCACGAGTTCTAAGTTCAGGTTGTCCTCGTCTTCGTCCTCGGAGGAACTACGCAGGTTCATGGTCGCGAGTGTGGCTTGTGCGGGCATGGGCGCGACGGGGAGGTAATGGTCAATGTCTCTCCGCGATGAATTAAACATGGCGAGATCGCCGGTATTGATGGCTTGTTTACGGAGCGCGAGGTATCGCTGTGCTTGGTCGTGGCTGAGGCCGTGCAGGGTCCGGTGGTCTGGGAGGATGACGATGCGCTTGTTGCTGGCGAGCTCTACGCAAATGGCTTCGCCTTTTTGGAGCTCACGGTGTTGTGCTTCGGTGAGGTTGGGAATCCGATTGATAGTTTCGATATCGGTGTGGGTGGTGTCAAAGCGATGATTCAGGCCAGAAACTCCTTTGAAATATTCCTGGATTGCGGACGAAATGGCACCCGCTTTTTCGAGGTTGGAAAATATGGATGCTGCAGTAAGCAAAGGCTTTTGCTGTGGGTCAGTAGAGATGAAAGAAGGGCTCATGGGGCTTTCGGCTTCTTTCTTCTCTGCTTCCACTTTGGCGGTATCTTTCTTTTTCTCCTTTACCGGCGTAGCAGGCATGCTTTCTTGAATGCTCTCATCATTCGGGGGCGGAGAGGCTGGTCGACTGGCAGATGGGCTACTATCAGCGGTGCCCCGGGTTGCTGTTTTCTTAGCCTTTTTCTTTCGTCCAATGATAGGGGCTTGTACAGGCTCCTCGACAACTGCCTTTGCTGGAGCCTCTTCTAACTTGGAAGACTCCTCAGCTTGCTTCGCTCGCGATTGCCTTTCCTTCTTCTGCTGGCTCTTCGTGACTTGTCTTACTGGCGCAGATCCAACTCTGCTTAGAGGTGGTGAGCTGGGACGTGACATGGAGGTCGATGCAACAGAAGCATTATCCGAAATCTTCTCGCTCAGCGGCGTTCCAGGCGGATGGGTAGAGGAGAAACTTCCGCGACGAGATACTTGTTTGCTCGCAGCTGAGCCCGCTGTAGCAGCTAAAACCGATGGCGAGGCACCGGCTGCACGAGGAGGAGTTACGGGTTTCGGCGTGGGAAGTGCTCGGAGGGCACGAGGCTGTTTTGAACGTGTTGCCGATGGAAGGGAACTTTGCGACGCAGCAGTTGCCGGCGTACTCGGTTGAAAAATGCCTGATAATGCCGGTCGCCCATGCTCGTTCGATTCAGCAGACTTGCTGAGCCCAGGCGAAGCTGCAACTGACTCTAAATCCTTCTTCGAGGCATCTTTAGCAGCTGCGATGTCAAGCTTTCCAGGATGTTGCCGCTTGTCCACTGATTTGGAGGACTTTCCAGCTTTACCCTCCTTGTCGATTTTATATGGACCTTGGGGTAGCTGAGGCGCAGGTAGATCAACAGACCCATCATTCTTTGGCGTCGCCTTCGCAGGCAAAGCAACAGGCACTGGAGGAGTAGGTGTTTCTGTTGCAAGTTGTGGCTTTGAGATGGGTTCAAGCGCTGCAGATTTCGTTATTTTGGAGTTTATGACGCTATCTGCCTCAAAGGGATGGCTTGGCTGGGTTTCTTTGGCCGGACCCGCAGCTCTAGGCGCTGTTGTAGGAAGCACAGGTACGACAGGCTTGATAGATGTGGCTGCGGGGTTGTTAATATTTGTCTTCCGCTGGACTTTACCCGGCGGAGCAGGCTTGGTTGGCGCAGCGAGGGGCGGAAAGTCGTGAGGTAGTAATAGTCCGGGTGGAACGGACGAAGTAGTCGGAGTGCTTTCTTTGGAAACCGATATTCCGGACAATGGTACTTCAGGAATGTCCACAGTGGTATTCTTATTAAGCTGGCTTATCGCTGTTGGTGATTC
>JAABUT010001358.1_pt1 | contig 28448 bp, 24 predicted proteins | sample 5559281 | NCBI WGS metagenome assembly JAABUT01 (sample SAMN10711880, study PRJNA513359) | rock metagenome | isolation source: Antarctica rocks | place: Antarctica: Victoria Land, Ricker Hills nord | collected 2016-01-04
TGTTTGCACGCACGCCGTTCTCCTGCACTGGTTCCTGCTCCTTGACAGCTCAGAAACCTAGGCCAGAGAACGGCGTGCCCCCGTTCAGGCGCGATCAACCACCCACACATCAGTCAGGGGAGCCGCAATGAGCGGCGATAGAAGGGCGACGTAGTCCGACACACTGCGGCCTTCGCGGAAGGACGTCACGGGTGGCCTGTCAGGGGCATCGATCGCTCATGGGCGTGGAGTCATTCCTGGACGTGGGGCCGCGTAGGTATCGGGCCGGTGAGTCACGGCGTCCGGGGTGTTGGCTTGGGGGGCGTGTCGCCGGGCGTGCCTAGCTGGCTGGAGAGCTGGTCGGCTGCTTTGGCGACGAATTCGCCGAGCCGGTTGAGTGGGCCGGGGATGCGCGCTTTGGGGGCGCTGATGTTGAGGGCGCCGATGATGCGGTTGGTGAAGTCGGTGACGGGCGCGGAGGCCGCTACGACGCCGACTTCTAGTTCTTCGTCGGAGACGGCGTAGCCGGTGGTGCGGATTCGTGTGATCTCAGCGCGTAGGTCGTTCAGGTTGTGGACGGTCGCGGACCGGGCTGGTGGGGTGTTGAGGATGGTGAATCGAGGGGGTGTGGGGTCTGTGGGCCCTGGTCCGAGGGTGGGCTGGTCGTGGCCGTGTTTGGTGTACCACTCGGTCAGCTCGTCGTGGTCCCAGTCGCTGAGTAGGACTCGACCGGAGGGGGTGCGCCAGGCTGCGGTGGTGATGCCTTCCCATCCGGCGGTGCGGAACTCGCGGGGGCTCAGCTCGCTGACGAGGGTGAGGACGTTCCCGCCGGACAGGACGCTGAGGTGGGCGGTTTCGCCTAGGTGTTGGGCTATTCGGCGTAGGTATGGGCGGGCCTGGGCGACGAGGCTCGCTTCGCGGGTCCGGGCGGCGAGGGCGTAGAGCCGTGGCCCGATGCGGTAGGTCAGCCGCTCCGGGTCGCGGGCCAGGATTCCGGCGTCGGCGAGGGTGGCGAGGGTGCGCGAGATGACGGCCTTGTCTCGGCCGGTGACCTCGGCGATCCGGGTGACCCCGAGACCACCGGCGTGAGTCGCTTCGGGTAGCCCGAGGGTCTCGAGGATATCGAGGTCCCGGCTGAGCCCGGCGGAGTTGCGCCGTGGGGTCGATGAGGTGGGGGCAGGTCGCATCTGTCGACTGTAGCTGTGTTGCCATATGCACAACAGGCATTGCTCGAGTCGTTTCAGCGGTCCTACGGTGCGGGCATCTCAACGACGAGGAGGCACGGCCTTATGGACGCAGCTGGCGCGACACCGACGGACCAGGTGGAGAACCGGGGGTTCCTGCGCAGGATCACCCTGGCCACGGCTTGGGGGGAGGGGCTGGACGGGTACGACCTGGGCATCATCAGCGTGGTGCTGACGCTGATCGCCAAGGATCTCGATATTTCCGCGGGCTGGCTGGGGCTGATCGGTGCGTCGGCGTTGATCGGCATCTTCTTTGGGGGCCCGATCTTCGGGTATCTGACCGACCGGTACGGCCGGCGTCAGATGTTCACCTTCGACATCCTGCTGTTCCTGGTCGCTGGACTGTTACAGGCGGTGGTTACCTCGGGCTGGCAGCTGTTTCTGCTGCGACTGATCCTGGGGTTGGCGATTGGTGCCGAGTACGCCATCGGGGCGCCGATGCTGGCTGAGTTCGTGCCCGCGAAGGGGCGGGGGCAGCGGCTGGCGTTGTTGGAGGTGTGCTGGTATGTCGGGTTCCTGATCGCTGTCCTGGTCGGCTACGGGTTGATGGCGTTGGGCGTGAACTGGCGCTGGATCTTGGCTACTAGCGCGATCCCGGCGTTGGCCACGTTGATCCTGCGGTACGGCCTGCCGGAGTCCCCGCGGTGGTTGATGAGCCGAGGCCGCACCGAGGAGGCGCGGCGGATCGTCGACCGCTACCTGGGCGGGGAGGCGTACTTCACCAGTGAGGACTTCGCCGGCGAGGCGAGCGACGTCGCCGGTTACAAGAAGCTGTTCGCTCCCGGAGTGCGCGGGCGGACGATCTTTGTGTGCGTCTTCTGGGCGTGCCTGGTCGCCCCGTACTTCGCGATCTTCACGTTCGCACCTGCGGTGTTGGAGTCGCTGAACCTAGCTGACCCACGCTCGGGGACGATCGCCACCAACGGCATCGCCGCGGTGGGCGCGGTGGTTGGCCTGTTCCTGGTGGAGCGGCTCGGCCGCCGTCAGATGCTGATCGGCCCGTTCTGGATCATGGCTGCGGCACTGTTCGTGGTCGGCTTCTGGGCCGGCGCCCCGGTGTGGGTGATCATCCTGTCCTTCGCCGCATACGCGTTCTTCAACGCCGTCTCCGGCAATCTGACCGCCGTCTACCCGGCGGAGATCTTCCCCACCGATGTCCGCACCAGCGGTGTGGGGCTGGCCTCGGCGGCCAGCCGCATCGGGGCGGCGGTGGGCACCTGGCTGCTGCCGGTGGGCCTGGACACGATCGGTGTCGGCCCGTGCATGGTGATCGGCGGAGTCATCTGTGTCGGCGGTGCACTGGTCTCCCAGTTCATGGCCCCAGAGACCACCGGCCTGGCGCTGACGACCAGCAGCCAGGCACCGTTGACCGCGCTGGCCGCTGAGCCACCGGCGCGCAGGTAGCCCGCCGGCGAGGCCAACAGCAACCGCACGGATACCAGACGAGCAGGCACGGCGTGTTCGGCCTGCCGGAGAGGACACCTGATGGACACCACCACGGGGGGCCCGGGAACCAGCCGAGTCCTGGGCAGCACCGGGCCGGCCCTACTCGAGGGCGGGGTGCCGACGTGAGCGGGACCCGTTTCGAGGTCGGCGAGAGCTTCGTCGGCGAGGGCGTCAACGCCGCGCACATCAACACCGTGTTCGGCGACCGGGACGGCCCGGCCGGGACGGCGTGGGCGACCGCGCTCGGTTCCCCCAGTACCGGGCATGTGCCGTTCGTGGCCGTGCTGCGCCCGTCTCTGCCGGTCAAGCCGCTGACCTTGTTCGTCTCCAAGGCGGCGCCGGAGAGCGATGGGCACGGCGTGCACATTTGGGGTCCGGCTCAGGCCGGGGTCGCTGGCGGTGTCGCCGACGCGGTCGCCGACGGGGTGGTGCCCCCCGATCGGGTCGACTCGCACGTGATCCTCGCCGCGGTGTGGGTCAACGCCGGCGCCGACGACGCCGAAGCCGTCTACCGCAACAACCGGAAGGCCACCTTCGAGGCACTCCGCAACGGAGCGAACCAGCTGCCGCTCATCCAGGACGTCCTCGCTGCCCGGGACAGCGTCTCGAACCCGTTCTACACACCCGGCTCGAGCCCGACATGACCGGTACGACAGCACAGTCCGACCGCTCGGTGGGGCAAACGTCGCAGCCGGTGGTCGGGTTCATCGGGCTGGGCAGCATGGGCTCGGGTATGACCCGGAACCTGCAACGGGCCGGCTACCACCTCGCGGTCAACGATGTGCGCCGGGAGAGCGGAACGGACCTGGTCGCCGCCGGAGCGACGTGGTGCGACACCGCCGCTGCCGTCGCCGCCGCCAGCGACCTGGTGATCACCATGCTGCCCACCCCGCGGCACGTCGCCGAGGTGGTCAACGGGCCCGAGGGCATCCTGGCCGGTATCCGCGACGGTGGCACCTGGATCGACATGTCCACTTCCGTACCGCAGGTCGCCGACCAGGTCAGGGCCAACACCGGCCACCGGGGGCTGCACGTGCTGGACGCCCCGGTCAGCGGCATGTCGGTTGGGGCCGCGAACGGCACCCTGCAGATTTTCGTCGGCGGGGAGGCGGCCGACGTGGCGCGGGTGCGTCCGGTCCTGGAGGCGATGGGCGAACGTGACCGGATCTTGCACGTGGGCGGGCACGGCGCCGGGTACGCGGTGAAGCTGATGATCAACCAGCTGTGGTTCTCCCACCTGGTCGCCACCGCGGAGGTCCTCTCGGTCGGGGTCCAGGCTGGGGTCGAGCTGGGCGTACTGCGGGACGCGTTGGTGGCCAGCCCGGCCAACAGCAACTTCATCGAGAACGACGTCCTCGGCATCCTCGAACACGGGGACTACGACGAGGGGTTCGCGATCGCCCTGGCCTGCAAGGACCTCGGCCTGTCCATCGACCTGGCCCGAGCGGTCGGCGTACCGGTCGAGCTGTCGGCCGTGGTCGAACAGGTCTACCGGCGGGCCCGGGCCAGCTACGGGGACCGGGCCGGGGAGATGACCCCGGTCAAGCTGTACGAGGATCTGACCGGGCACGACCTGCGACTGTGAGCCGCGCCCGACCAAACGCCCAGGGGACCCACACATGACCCACACCATGAACCACACCATGACCGACACCATGACCGACCAGCGTGAGCAGGCACTGATCGGGCGGGCGCCGACCGGCCTGTACATCGACGGGCAGTGGGGCGACGCCGCCGGCGGGGGACGCTTCGACGTCATCGACCCCTCCCGGGGCCGCGTCTTGACCAGCGTCGCCGACGCCCGCCCCGAGGATGGTGACCGGGCCCTGGCCGCGGCGCACCGCGCGCAGCGCTCCTGGGGGCGCACCCCGGCGAGGGTGCGCGCGGAGGTGCTGCGTCGGGCGTTCGAGCAGGTCACCGCCCAGGCCGACGACTTCGCCTTGCTGATGACCCTCGAGATGGGCAAGCCGCTGGCCGAGGCCCACGGGGAGGTCGCCTACGGGGCTGAGTTCCTGCGGTGGTTCTCCGAGGAAGCCCCACGAATCTCGGGCCGCTACGCCACCGCCCCGGACGGAGCGAACCGGCTGATGGTCGTCAAACGCCCGGTCGGACCCTGCCTGTTCATCACGCCGTGGAACTTCCCCCTCGCGATGGCGACCCGCAAGATCGCCCCTGCCGTCGCGGCCGGCTGCACCATGGTCCTCAAGCCGGCCGAGCTCACCCCGCTCACGGCGCTGCTACTGGCGCATGTCCTCGAGGAGGCCGGCCTGCCGCCGGGGGTGCTGAACGTCATTCCCACCACCGACCCGGGCGCCGTCACCGGCCCGTTGCTGAAGGACGACCGGCTGCGCAAGCTGTCGTTCACCGGTTCGACCCCGGTGGGTCGCCGTCTGATCGCTGACTCGGCCGACCAGGTGCTGCGGGTTTCGATGGAGCTCGGCGGCAATGCCCCGTTCATCGTCTTCGAGGACGCGGACCTGCCCGCTGCTGTCGAGGGGGCCCTGGTCGCGAAGCTGCGTAACGGCGGTGAGGCGTGCGTGGCCGCCAACCGGTTCCTGGTCCACCGCAGCCTCATCGGCGCGTTCGGCACCGCCCTGGCGGAACGGATGCGCGACTACACCACCGGTCGAGGCACCGACCCGGCATCGCGGCTCGGCCCGCTGATCAACGAGGCCGCTGTCGACAAGGTGACCCGCCTCGTCGTCGGGGCCGTCGACGACGGCGCAACCCTGGCCCTGGGTGGAAAACGGGTGCCCGGGGACGGCTACTTCTTCGAGCCCACCGTGCTGACCGACGTCCCGAGTCAGTCGCGAATCCTGAAGGAGGAGATTTTCGGTCCGGTGGCCCCGCTCGTCGCGTTCGACACCGAGGACGACGCGGTCCGGCTGGCCAACGCCACTCCGTTCGGGTTGGTGTGCTTCGTCTACACCACCGACCTCAACCGCGGGCTGCGGATGGCCGAACGCCTGGAGACCGGGATGCTCGGTCTGAACACCGGCGTCGTGTCCAACCCGGCCGCCCCGTTCGGCGGGGTCAAACAGTCCGGCCTCGGCCGTGAAGGCGGCCGCGAAGGCATCGAGGAGTACCTGGAAACCTGCTACATCGGCATCGCCGACCCGTTCACCGACCCGTTCACCGGCCCGCCCGCCGGGGCGCAGACGTGAGCCTGGACCGGTTCGGGCTGGACCTGTTCTCGCTGGCCGGGAAGAACGCCCTGGTCACCGGCGGAAACACCGGTCTCGGCCAGGCTTTCTCCGTCGCTCTGGCCGCCGCCGGAGCCGACGTCCTGGTCGCCGGGTTGGCCGAGGACGACGGCAGCACCGGGCGGCTCATCGAGGCGAACGGGCGACGGATGGTGTTCCTCAAGGCCGACCTGACCCAATCGGGGGTGCCGGAAGGGGTGGCCCGCACCTGCGTCGAGGAGCTGGGATCGATCGACATCCTGGTCAACTGCGCCGGCATCAGCCTGCTGGCCGACGTGCAGGACTTCGGCCGTGAGCAGTGGGACCGGATGGTCGCGGTCAACCTCACCGCCGCCTTCGAGCTCGCCCACGAGGCGAGCCGGCTGATGATCGCCCAGGGCGGCGGCAAGATCATCAACATCGCCTCGCTGTACTCCTTCCTCGGCGGCCAGTCCTCGCCCGCCTACGCCGCGACCAAAGCCGGCATCGTCGGCTTCACCAAGGCCTACTGCGACGAGCTGGCGGTACATAACATCCAGGTCAACGCGATAGCCCCCGGGTACTTCGCTACCGCGATCACCGAGACGACCCGTGCCGACCCCGACGCCGACCGGCGGATCCTCGAGCACATCCCCGCCGGCCGGTGGGGTCAGGTCAGCGACCTGATGGGGGCCGTCGTCTTCCTGGCCAGCCCGGCCGCCGACTACGTCAACGGCCACGTGCTCACCGTCGACGGCGGCTACCTCGTGCGGTGACCAGCGCGCCCGGCACACCTGCACCAGCCCCACCCCTCGCTCATACCCTGCCGCCGACAGAAAGTCCGAACCCACCACCATGGTCGCCTCCCGGTCCGCCCTCAGCCGCGACAGCATCGTCGATCGGTTGACCACCCTGGTCGATCCCGGCGATGTGACCACTGACGAGTCGGCCCTCCTCGAAGCCAGCGTCGACCGGTTCAAGAAGTACACCGCCGTGCACGGCCTCTTCGACGGCCCGATCCCGGCCGCCATCGTCCGGCCCCGCACCACTGAGCAGGTGGCGGCCATCCTGCGGTTCGCCCAGGAGCACGTCATCAATGTTGTGCCCCGTACCGGGCGGACCGCCACCGAAGGTGGTCTAGAGACCGTCGTCGAGGACACCATCGTGCTCGACGGGTCCGCGATGAACGCCATCCTCGCCATCAACACCGTGGACATGATGGCCACCGCCCAGTGCGGGGTTGCGCTGCAAACCCTCGAAGACACCCTGCGTGCCCAGGGCCTGACCACCGGACACTCGCCGCAGTCCAAACCGATCGCGCAGATGGGCGGCCTGGTCGCCACCCGCTCGATCGGCCAGTTCTCCACCCTGTACGGCGGGATCGAGGACATGGTCGTCGGGCTGGAAGCGGTCTTTCCCGGTGGCGTCGTCACCCGGATCAAGAACGTCCCGCGCCGGGCCGCCGGGCCGGACATCCGGCACGTAGTCATCGGCAACGAGGGAGCCTTGTGCTTCATCACCGAGGTGACCGTCAAGCTGTTCCCTTACCGGCCGGAGAACAACCGGTACTTCGGCTTCCTTTTCGACGACTTCCCCGACGCCGTCGACGCGCTGCGCGAGCTGGTCACCGACGGCTACCGGCCGTCGGTCTGCCGGGCCTACTCCGACGAGGACGCCCGGCAGCACTTCGCGCATTTCGCCGGCGAGAAGAACGTCGTCGTCCTGGTCGCCGAAGGCCCCAAGCCGCTGGCCGACGCCACCTCAGACGCCATCGAGACGCTCTTCGCGACCCGGTCAGCCACGAAGGTGGCCCCGGAGCTGATCAAGGCGTGGTTCGACGGTCTGAACTGGGGACAGGACAAGCTCGACGCCGAGAAGGCGGTGATGCTGCAGGACGCGCATCTCGGCTACACCACCGAGGTCTCCGTCGACTGGTCCCGGGTCGGCGACCTGTTCGACGCCGTCATGACCCGGATCCGCACCACGTTCCCCCGCGCCGGCGACCTGACGATGCTGGGGGCGCACTCGTCGCACAGCTACCAGACGGGCACCAACCTGTACTTCGTCTACGACTACCAGATCAACTGCGACCCCCGTGAGGAGCTCGAGCAGTACCACCTGCCGCTTAACGCGGTCATCGTCGAGGAGGCGCTGCGGCACGGCGGGTCCATGGTCCACCACCACGGCGTCGGCAAGTACCGCACCCCGTGGGTCCATCAAGAGCACGGCAGCGCCTACTACCTCCTGAGCGGTCTCAAGAAGGCGTTCGACCCCGCCGGCATCATGAACGCCGGCACCATCTACCCCCTAGACGAACTACCCACCGCAGCCGCCGCCATGACCATGACCCAGGCCCGGCCGTGACGCAACGGTTCCTGCTGGCCATCGACAACGGCTCCCAAAGCACCAAGGTCAACATCTTTGACTCGCACGGCATCGTCCATGCCAGCGCGCAGCGGCCACTGCGCCCCTACGACACCCCTGCACCCGGGCACGTCGTGCACCCGGGCGACGACCTGTGGGACTCCATTCAAGCCACCTGCCAGGACGCGATCCAGCGGTTCCCTGGGGATCCCAGACAGATCGCGGCCGTCGGGCTGTGCACGATCCGGTTTTGCCGGGCCCTGCTCGACGCTGACGGGTTGCTGGTCGAACCCGTGCTCAGCTGGATGGACGCGCGAGTGGGTCAGCCGCACGACCCCGGCGACGCCCGGGTAGCGCATGTGACCACATCGTCGGGATACATCACCGGCAGGCTCACCGGCAGGCTCGTGGACACCCGAGCCAACTACCAAGGACTGTGGCCCATCGACCCACGCACCGGCAACTGGTCCACCGACCCCGCCGCGTACCAGGCCACCGGGATGCCCCGACGCCTCCTGCTCGACCTCGTCTCGCCCGGCGATCTGCTCGGCACGGTCACTGCAGAAGCCGCCGCGGCGACCGGGATACCGCAAGACCTACCCGTCTACGCCACCGCCAACGACAAAGCCGTCGAAGCCCTCGGGTGTGGCCTTAACACCGAAGACACTGTGCTGCTGTCCCTCGGCACCTACATCGCCGCGATGACGGTAGGAACCAGCGCCGACACCGGCGCCGCCGACTACTGGGTCAACCTCGCCGCCACCCCCGGGGCCTACCTGTACGAGAGCCGCGGGATCCGACGCGGCATGTGGACCGTCAGCTGGTTCCGCGACCTCATCGCAGACGCTGTCGGGCCCACGTTGCCAGGACAGCACCCACATGACCTGCTCGACCGCGAAGGAGCCGACGCGCCAGCAGGAAGCGGTGGGCTGATGACCCTGCTGGACTGGCTCGCCCCCCCCGAAGCACCCTACCGACGGGGAGCGTTTCTCGGTTTCGACGGCAGCCAAGGCCGCGGGCACATCTACCGCTCCATCCTCGAAGGCATCGCCTTCACCATGACCGGGCACATCACCAGGATGGAACACGCACTTGGCCGACAGTTCGAGACAGCCATCATCTCCGGCGGCGGCTCCCGCTCCGACCTGATGATGCAAATCCTCGCCGACGTCCTCAACCGCCCAGCCCAACGCGCCGGCATGAGCGACTCGGCCGGGCTCGGAGCCGCCATCTGCGCAGCCGTCGGCAGCGGAGTCCACCCCAACTGGGACACCGCCACCACCCAGATGGTCGCCCCAGGAACCACCTTCACCCCGCGCCCCCAACACGTCACCGCCTACCGCGACATCGCCCGAGACTACGCACGGATCACCGAATACACCGACCCACTCTTCGCGCGCGCAACTAAGCACTGAAACGAAGCAAGACTGTTCCCAGCGTCCAGGGTGCCACGGCCCGCCCCGAGGCGAATCGTCGGTGCTGCGCCAACGCCATCGCTGAAGAAATCCGGTTCTGGGAGGCCGGCGAGTTCATGCGCCAGCTGCGACTTCAGTTCAGTAGCCCCTGCATACAGTGAGACTCCGCCGACTACACCTGGGTCACCTACAAGGGGTCACCCCAGTTCAGCGGGGTAGCCGTCCGCGTCCCACCGCGGCGGTGGCGAGCGGCCGCGCCGCGGACGCCCCGGACCTCTACGGGGCTATACAGCGCCCCAGCTGGAGGGCGGACCTCCCGGGCCGTTTGCGTCTAACTGGGCTACGGAAGGACGCGCCTTCAAGGTCGGTTTCTAGCCCCTGGAAGGTTGTTATCCGAACGCGCGACTCTCGGCATGACAGGACGTGCAAAAGGTGACCTTGTCGCTGATGGTCGTCGGGATGCGGCGCAGGTTCCATGTAACCGAGTGCTCGGTAAGACCAGGTCTAGCGACGGTGGCGGTCGATGATCCACCAGAAGATGAGGCACGCGCCGAAGCCGGTTAGGCAGCCGCTCCAGAACTCGATCGTCACGTGCCCTCGCTGGCCTTCTTTGAGCGCATGATGAGGGCCTCGCGATCGTCGACCGCCGTGATGAGCGCTTCCGTCAACTGCGCGTTGGAGGGGTCCCGGCGCCATGCGCTGGCGGCTGTCATGAGGCGTCTGGTGGCTGCTGCCTGAAGGTCGTGGGCCTTACGTTCGGGGAGGTCGACCTTGCGCCACCAGGACGCCCGGGCCCTTCGCTCCAGCTCATCGTCCACCGATGTGGGGTCGACTCGCCACCGGTCCTCTTGCCGATCGCCGCGCTGCCGCCCGACGCGAATCCAGTTGGTGATTACGCCGGGGGACACGCCGAGACGTTTCCCTGCTGCCGCGGTGGTGAGCCACCCGTCGGGCACGCTCATGGTGTGCCGGGCGTGTGGGTGGCGTGCGTTTCGATCATCGCCCAACGGGTGAGGGGGTGGCCGTCGATGGTGACCTGCGTTCCGCCCCAGGGGTGCTCGGGCGCCCACCCGGCGGCGGCCCGCCTAGCTTGATATGGAGGTGCTGCTTGTCAAGAGGCAGCGCTGAATTCGTCGCATGATGTTGTCTTCCTCGACGTTGCGATCAAGGGTCGGCCGGCACCATGTCGACGTGCGTGTCAGGGCGACGCGCGGTCAGACTGATATGCGCGGGTTGGTTACCGCTGGACGGGCTGTTCGGCTGGAGCGTCCGCTGGTCTAGAGGCCGAGCGTGGCCGCATTGGCCACAGAACACGGTGTCACCCCGGCGCAGGTTGTCCTGGGCTGGCACCTTGGCATGGGCAACATCGTGATACCCAAGTCCACCCACCCGCACCGGATCCGCGAGAACCTCGCGGCGGCTGAGGTCACTCTCAGCCGTGGCGAGCTGGACGCCATCACGGCACTGGAGGCCGGCGCCCGGATCGGCACCGACCCGGCTAAGGCAGCACATACCCAGGTGTAGAGCAGGCGCCTTCCGATGGGAACCACCGGGTCGTCGTCTCGGAGATGCGGACAGGCTCAGAGCTGCATTCAGCCCTGAGTGGTTGTCAGCCGCTGCCGCTGGCGCCCGAGGCCGTCGATCTCCAGCTCCATCAGGCCGCCCGCCCTGAGGTGGGGGAAACGGCCCGACAGGGCGACTCCGTGTGGGGTGGCGGTGTTGATGACGGCGCCAGGGCTCAGCACCATGAACTGCGAGAGGTGCTAAATCAGGAAGGCCACCGCGAGATCATGTCGGAGGTGTTCGAGTCCTGGCGCGGCTCTCCATCGACCCACGAGCGCAGGACAAGCTTCTGTGGGTCAGCGACCTCGTCCACGGCCAGCCAGGGGCCGAGCGGCTGGAGCTCCTCGCAACACTTGCCCTTGGACCACTGGCCACTGGCCACTGGCCACTGGCGAGGGTGGTCTGAAACTCGCTCGGAGACGTCGTTGGAGACGGCGTACCCACCGATGCCCGCCCGTGACTGCTCGTCCGCTGCAGGTAACGGGCCTCGGCACCGACCACGACGGCGAGCTCGACCTCCCAGTCCGTCCGCAGTGCCATCAACGGGATCCGTACGTCGTCATTGGCGCCACGCAGGGTGTTCGGATGCTTGAGGAAGACGATCGGGTTCGTCGGGGGCTCGTCGCCCGACTCGGCCGCGTGCGCGGCGCAGTTCTGACTATGCAGATGATGGCGGTGGGCGGGTGATCGAAGCGCTTATGCGCAGCCCGTTCACGTCCAGGGTCGGTAGGTCCCGTCCGCCACTGAGGCGCGGAGGTCGTCGAGGCCGCCGTGTGAGAAGAAGTCTGGGTGGTAGTCGTAGGTGACAGCGCGGGCGTCGAGGAACACCTCGCCATCGAGGGTGACGACGGGTACCTCGCTTCCTCGCCGGCCGACTTCATCAGCGCATCTCGGGCCTTTCGTTCATGGGGTGGAGGTCAGTGCTTGTGGGGCCGCTCCAGCGGGCATTCGGGGTTCAGTTCGACCCCGAATCCGGGAGTCTCGGGCAGCCTCATCTTGCCGTTGACCGGCAGCGGCTCGTTCAGAAGCAGCGGGGTGAACATCGGCACGACTTCGTCGGCCTCGGGCGCCATCATGAGAAACTCGGCGAATGGGCTGTTATGTCGCGTGACAACGAAGTGGTACGAGTACACGCTCGAGCCATGAGGCACAAGCAGCGCGCCGTGCGCGTCGGCCAGTGCTGAGATCTTCAGCAGCTCGGTGATGCCGCCGCACCATCCGACGTCCGGCTGGATGATGTCGGCACACTCCATCTCCAGGAGCATGCGGAAGCCGTGCCGGGTGGACTCGTGCTCGCCGGTGGCAACGAGCATGCCCGGCGGGACGGCCCGTTTGAGGTCCCGGTAGCCCCAGTAGTCGTCGGGGATGAGGCACTCCTCGATCCACTTCAGCCCATGCTGGTGGCTGCGCAGCGCAAGGCGCGTCGCGTAGTCCAGGTCCAGCGACATCCAGCAGTCCCACATCAGCCAGAAGTCGTCGCCCACCCGGGAGCGCATCTCGGCCAGCTCGGCGATGTTGGCCTTCATGCCCCCTTCGCCCTCTGCCGGGCCGTGGCGCAGTGGCATCTTGCCGCCGAGGAAGCCGAGCCGTTGTGCGTGGTCCGGCCGGGCCCCGGTGGCGTAGAACTGCAGCTCGTCACGGACCGGACCGCCGAGGAGCTGGTAGACCGGCTCCTGCCGGATCTTGCCGAGCAAGTCGTAAAGGGCGAGGTCAACAGCGCTGATGGCGTTGAGGACGATCCCCTTGCGGCCGTAGAAAAGCGTGGAGAGGAACATCTGGTCCCAGATGCGCTCGACATCGGTTACCTGGGCGCCTTCCAGGAATCGGGCCAGGTGCTTCTCGACGATCCACGCGCCGATCTCTCCGGCAGTGGTGACGCCGAAGCCGACCGTGCCGTCGGTCGCCTCAACCGCGACGACGAGCGTTCCGAGGACGTTGATGCCAAAGCTCTTGCGGCTGTCAGCGTAACCCGGGTACTTCGACATCGGGGTGGCGATGTGGTCGTCGATCCAGTGATACCCCTCCTGGTCGTGATAGTCGGCGCCACCCTTGGCGGCCACGGTGTACGCACGAACCTGGGCGATCTTGGCCATCTTCATCAGTTGCCGTCATCCTTGGTCCCGGGAGCGCCGTCGGGGAAGACGAGGATCTTGCTCGCGGCGCTCTGGCCCTTGGCCAGATCGGTGAAGCTCGCCTCGGCGCCCGCGAAGCCAACGCGCCCGTCGATCAGCCGGTGCAGCGGCGCATCCGTCGTCCCGACCCACGTGGCGGTCTGGGCAAAGTGCTTGCGGGAGTAGCAGAAGCTGCCGATCAGGGTGCGTTCCTCGGTGCTGATCGCATAGGCGGCCAGCTCGAGCGACGGCGCGGCCATCCCGACGAGCACCACCCTGGCCCCGAATGCCGATGACTTCAGGGCGTCGGCGAGCGTCGGTGTGGCGCCCACGGCGTCGATGACCAGACTTGCCTTCGTGCCGAGATCGTTGACGATGGACTCTTCGAGTGGCTGGGCGGACGGGTTGATGACCACCGCGCCCAGCTCGGCGCACAGTGCACGACGGGTCGGGTTGGGGTCGGAGATGGCCACCCGTGTCGCGCCGAGCCGCTTGGCCGCGAGGAACGCGGCCTGGCCGATGGGTCCGCCACCGATGATCAGAACATTGTCCTGGCTGGAGCACCCGCCGCGGGAGGCGGCGTGGTAGCCGACTGCGAGCGGCTCGACGAGCGCACCCAGCTCGGGGTCGAGGCCGCCGGCAAGGGCGACCACGTTGCTACGTCGTACCAGCAAGTACTCCGCGAACGCCGACGTCAGGTCGGCGGTCACCCCGATGACCTTGCGGTGGGGGCAGCTCTGCTCGTTGCCGGAGCGGCATACGTCGCAGTCGTCGCACGAGAGCACCGGGTTGACCGTTACGCAGGTGCCCTCCGCCAGGTCGGTCACGTTGCCTCCCACGCTGGCGACGTGGCCCACTGTCTCGTGGCCCATGACCTGGCCGGGCGTGCGCCGCCCGTTCTCGCCCGAGAAACCGTGGAAGTCCGAGCCACAGATGCCGGTGGCCGCGATCTTCACCAGGACGTCATCGGGGCCAGGCTCCGGGGTCGAGACCTCTTGCACCTTCAGGACCCACGGGGCCTGCATGACTAGTGCCTTCATGAGAGTTGTTCCTTCCGAAGTGGTTCGACGGTCTTTGACGCGCAGGGCGCAGGGAAGTCCCGTTTGGCGGTGAGTGGTGCGGCAGTTGTGATGCGCTCAGCCGCTCCTGATGCTGGCCTTCGGAGCGAGCACGGTAATGACACTCGAGTCGTCGTCACCAGCGAGCCCCTGGGCCTGGCCGAGCAGGTAGAGCTGCTCAACGGCAGCTGCCACTGGAGTTGAGAGGCCGACCCCGCGCGCGGCGGTCGTCACGATGCCCATGTCCTTGACGAAGATGTCGAGACGGCTGCGGACCTCTGCGCCACCCTCGTCATACGCCTGCAGCATGCGCGGGCCACGATCACCCAGCATGAACGAAGCGGCGGCTCCCGAGCCAAGGGTGTCCAGCGCAGCCGCCGGGTCCAGGCCCAGAGCTCTCGCCAGTGCCAGGGCCTCTGCTGCCGCGGCGATATGGACCCCACACAGGAGTTGGTTCACCGTCTTCATGCACTGACCGTCTCCGGGGCGGGAGCCGACTCGGTTCAGCGTCGAGGCCATCGCCTTCAAGACCGGTAGGGCCTTCACGTATGCCGTGTCGTCCGCGCCGACAGTGACCAGCAGGTCACCTTGACCGGCACGCACCGGCCCGCCTGAGACCGGGGCGTCAACCAGGAGCATCCCTTGCTCGGAAAGCTGACCGGCGACCTCTCGGACCACGTCGATCCCGACGGTCGAGGTGAGCAGGATGACGGAGCCCGCGGTCAGGACCGGAACCACGCCATCGGAGCCCCAGAGAACCTCGGCGAGCTGGACGCGGTTGCGAACGGCGAGCAGGACGATGTCGGAACCGGTGGCTGCCTCCTGCGCGGTGCTGCAGGCGGTCGAGAAGTCCCGCGCGGCAGCGCAGCGGCCGGGGTCGATGTCGTAGCTTCGGACCGCGAACGAGCTCGCGAGGTGGCGAGCCATCGGCAGGCCCATGGCACCGAGTCCGAGGACGGCGATTGTGGGGGTCATGGGTATCTCCTTCGAGGGGTCTGTGCAGTCTCAGCGTGAGAGCTTGTCAACGACGTCAGCAAGCGAGCTCGGGCCGCCTACGTTGCCGGCGAAGACGATGTAGGGGATCCCTCGCGCGGGGCCGTCCATGGGCTCCCACAGCGAGACGATCCCGGGCAACATCGGCCCACGAACCACGGCTCGCTCAATCTCTAGGCCGCGACTCGCCACATCCGAGGAGGTGATCCCCCCTTTGGCCACAACGAATCGTGGCGCGCACCCCGCCAGGATCCGTTGCACTACCTCCACCACTGACGTGGAGACCCGGCGCGCGAGGCCGAGGGAGTCGGCCGCGGCAGCCCCCGTGACGAGACTGCGGCTCGTGCGGACCACGACGTTTCCGTGAGCCAGTGCCGCGATGGCCCGCTCGGCCACCTCGGCCAGGTATGCCTCGGGCTTGTCACCCAGAATGGTGGCGACGTCGATCTCGAGCTCGACGAGGGACGTCCGCTCGACCAGGGTCTCGAGCTGTTTGGTGGTGATGGCCACGTGCGACCCGACCACGATCAAACCACCGGCAGCATCCTCGGCCAGGCCGCCACGCCGGATCGCAGAGATAGCCTCCGCCTCCAAAGGCGGGTGGGGCTCCTGGCCGATGAGGGCGCGGACGAAGGGAGGTCCGACTCGATACAGCAGTCGGGATCCAGCGCCTTCGGCCTCGTTAAGAGCCAGTGCGAGCAGACGCAGGTCGTTCTCATCAACAATGTCAACCACGGCCGGCTCCGCCTTCGACAGGCTACGTAGCACCGCCACGGTTTCAGCGCGGCTGGACCGCAGGGTCGCCAGGTCGATGCTGGCGACATCGGCTGCCCGAACCTGTCCCGCGCTCTTCTCCTGCACCCAGTCGCGCAGGTCCGACGATCGATACCCGAAGGTGGCGTCCTTGGCGAACTCCGTCTCGCCCGCGGGCGTATAGCCGTCGGCGTAGGATCCTGCATAGTGCACGCACCTCACGGTGACCCGCCCTGCGTCGCCGAAGGCGGGAACGACGATGACCCCGTCGACGGGACTTCCACTGTGGGAGAGGATTTCCTCAGCGAGGACGTTCGTCTCCAGGGGAAAGTGCCCACGCAGGGTGGAGTCAGACCGGGAGACGAAGTCGACCTTGACGCCCACCTTCTCAGCCGCCGCGAAGGCACTCCTGGCGACCTGACGGTTGCGGTCCTCGGCATCCTCGGGGGCCAGGCTGCGGGAGTTCGTCATGACATAGACGGCGGCCTTGCCCTGGCGGAAGGCCCACTCCAACGAGCGCGGCGACCAGTTCATTAGAACCGGGAGGTCGGCGACCGACTGCGTCCCGGTGGGATCGTCGTCCAGGACGACCAGGATGCGATCTGAGTTCTCAGCCAGGGCCGCGACGACGTGTGCTGGCACCTGCGGACCCTCCGGCAGACCCTTCAGCAGCGTGTCGAGTGAGATGGCCACGAGAACTCCCTGCGATCATCGGGTTGAGTTCCACGGAACTCGGGACATCCTCCCACTCCAGTGCTGCGTCAACAGGTCAAGCAACCTGGCCCGCTCGGCCAGCCGCATCACCGGAACCAGACCGGCCCAACCAAGCAGATTTGGGTGAGCGAAAACCGCGGAAACCTTATGCGATGCTTGCACTTGTCGGATGCCCCTCGGAACGGGTCGCACCGAACTGTCACAAGTCCAATCCTCCCGCCCCACAGGGGCATCCGCGCCTCACGACGCGCCACACCCGCCCACGAATCGGATCAGGCCCAGCCACGACCACCGAGGTGCCCGGTCGAGTTCGATGAGCCGGGTTCGGTTGCATTGCTCACCCAAGAAGACTCTTCGAGAGTGTCTTGCCATGTTCGTGCGCTGATTCGTAGCATCGGGTGACCGTAGGCTCCGCGTGACCGGCCACACCCCGGGTGCGCCTTGCCACTCCTCGGTGTCGCCCACGCCCTCCTTGATCGGATTCTGCGCCAACAGCACACCACATCCCCTGCCCGCTGCGGGACCTCATCCTCGACTCCGGTGTCCGCGAGCGCCGCACCGTCTCCCAGGCACTGTGGTGGTGGCACGACGCCGGGTTCGGCACCTCCAACGAACTGTTCGACCCGGCCAGCCCCGAGTCGTCATCGCACACCTACACCCTCGGTGTCCCCGCGCGGCACCATCCCTCTCAACCAACAGAACGTAACGGACCACACGGACCGGTGTTGTTAGATGCAACACCAGGTTTCCACGCCCCCGCCCCGCCCGGGACCTGGCCCCACCTGCGAGTGTTGGTGAGCACGAAGAACGCGGTGGTGGGCTGCCGCAAGGCCCAGCGCACGTCGTCGACCCGCCCAGCTGGTGAGCACCGGGAGGTCGGCGATGCTCTGCGTGCCCGTGGGGTCGTCGTCGAGCACCACCAGGCGACGGCCGGGCCTGATCTCGTCGAGACCGGTGCCGACCTGACGGACTGGAGGCCGCCAGCAGCTCGTCCACGGACACCGGGCCGGCGAAGCGCGGCTGGGGGTGCTGGGGCTTTGTACGGACAAGGGTGGAGCCTTTTCTTGGGCCGGCCAAGGCGACGATGGGCGGCCGGGACGCCGAAAGCACGCCCCGGCTCGCGGTTGAACTTCGTGCAGGCTATAGGATCAGCGCATGTCGACACCCCTGGGGGCGCCCTGCGTGGCGGCATCGCGGGTTTTTCGCCGTCAACCGCCTCGGCGAACGTGACCGGCGCAGCCGCCGCGGGTGGCGGCGTCGTCCAGCGCCGAGTGCTTCGGGACGGCGTCTACGACGAGATCCTGGAGATGCTGCTCGCTGGGCGGGTGGCCTCGGGCGCGTCGCTGTCCATTGACGGCCTAGCCCGGCAGCTGGGCGTGTCCCCGACCCCGGTGCGGGAGGCGCTCGGCCAGCTGGAGCACACCGGCCTGGTCACCCGCGCGGCGCTCAAGGGGTATCGCGTCTCGCCGCCGCTCACGTCGTCTGGGATGGCGGAGCTGATGGAAGCCCGGGCGATCGTCGAGGTCGCCGCCGTCCGGCGAGCGGTGCCCGTCTCGGCGGCGGTGATCACCGAGCTGGAGACCGTGAGCACCCAGCATCGTCGAGCGGCCCAGCGGGTGTTGAAGATGATGACGCGACACCCGAGCCGCCTCCAGTGGGAGACGCTGCGCACGTATTACACGGTCGACTGGGAGTTTCACCTCGTCCTGTTGCGGCACTGTCACAACCCGTACCTGCTCGAGATGGCCCAGACGCTCGCCCCGCACGTGCACCGCCTTCGCCAGTCGATGAACCGCGGCGCGATCGACGTCGAGCTCGCGGTGGTCGAGCACGCCGCCATCCTCGATGCGGTCCGCAGTGGCGACCCACAGGCCGCGGCGGCGTCGATGAAGACCCACCTCGTCGCCGTCCGCTCGCGCGCCCTGGCCGACGGGTAAGCAGCCGGCGCGCGCCGCGCATGCCTCTTGATCCTCTTGCATCGATCCTATAGCGTTTAGCGATCACCCCCGCGGGAGTGACAGGCCACGGCGGCCGTTCCCGAGGACGAACCCCCCGGTTCATACCGCCGTCGCGCCCGGCGAGGAGGGTCGTCCTAGCGTGACCGAGCAGAGCGAGCAGGCCGAGCAGGCCGAGCAGAGAGAGCCGGCCCGGCAGATCGAGCGGGTCGCCGTCGTCGGCGCCGGCTACATGGGCGGCGGCATCGCCCAGGTCCTTGCCCTGGCCGGCCTGCACGTGACGATCGTCGACGCCGAGCCGTCGCTCACCCGGCGGCACCTCGAGCGGCTGTGCCGAGAGGCCGAGGACTTCGAGGCCCGGGGGCTCTTCGACCCGGGGTCAGCCGAGCGTGTGCGGGCCAACATGCATCCCGCCGACAGCCTGTCGCAGGCCGTCGCCGAGGCCGACTTCGTCGAGGAAGCGGTGCTGGAGCGGCCCGAGGTCAAGGGCCCGGTGCTGAAGAGCATCGAGGCGGCTGCCCGAGCGGAGGCGATCATCGGCAGCAACACGTCCACGATCCCCATCGGGGTGCTGAGCACTAACCTGACCCACGCCGGGCGGTTCCTCGGCGTGCACTTCTCCAACCCGGCGCCGTTCATCCCGGGCGTCGAGCTGATCGCGCACGCCGGCACCGACGAGAGCGTCGTGGTCTCGGTCGAGGCCCTCGTCGCCAGGACCGGCAAGCTCGCTGCCCGGGTCAACGACAAGGCAGGGTTCGTCCTCAACCGGTTGCAGTACGTGCTGCTCAAGGAGGCCGCGAACCTGGTCGAGGAGGGGGTCGCCACGGCCGAGGACGTCGACACCGTCGTGCGCACCACGTTCGGCTACCGGCTGCCGTTCTTTGGTCCGTTCGCCATCGCCGACATGGCCGGTCTCGACGTCTACCAGGCCGGCTTCCGCACGCTCGAAAAGCACTACGGCGAGCGCCTGGCCGCCCCGGCCGTCCTCACCGAGCTCGTCGAGGGTGGCCAGTACGGCGTGAAGCAGGGCGGCGGGTTCGTCACCCCAGCGGGCGACCAAGCCGCCCTCATCGCCTACCGCGACACCGCGTACGCCCGGCTCGGCCAGCTGCTGCGTGAGCTCGGGCCGGCACCGCTCGGGGCCCACACGGCCAACCCCCGTCCCGCCCCATCAACCGGCGCCGCAACCGAGAGGGATACTCCGTGAGCACCGCTGCGTACACCGCCGAGACGTGGCCGATCGCCGCCGCCATGCTGCCGTTCGGCAGCGTCGACTCCACGGGTGGACCCATCCACGACGCCGAACCGGAGGAGTGGGCCAAGCATCTCCGCCTGGTCCACCAGCTGGGCTTCACCGAGGTCGACCCCACCGACACCTGGGTCCGCGTCGGTGACCTCACCCCGGAGCGGCTCGCCGACTTCAAGGGCGTCCTGACCGACACCGGACTGACCATCCCCGCGATCTCGACCTCGCGCCGTAGCGTCATGGACCCGGAACGCGGCGAGGAGTACCTCGCCTACAGCCACCGGCTGCTGGATAAGGCCGCCGAGCTCGGCATACCCCTGGTCAGCTTCGGCTTCTTCCAGGCTTTCAAACCAGCGCAGGAGAAAGCGCTGTGGTTCTGGCTCGCCGACGGCTGGCACGACGACGAGTCGCCCGAGGTCCGAGCCCGCGCCGCGTCGCTGATCCGCGAGCTGGCCGTGCACGCACAGGACAACGGGCAGCAAATCACGCTGGAGATGTACGAGGACACCTACGTCGGCACCGCCGACGGCGCCGTCGCCTTCCTCCAGGAGGTGGACCACCCGGCCTGCGGCCTCAACCCCGACATCGGCAACTTCGTGCGCCTGCACCGGCCGCTGGAGCCGGTCCAGGACATGCTTGACACACTGCTTCCGCACACCAACTACTGGCACGTTAAGAACTACCTGCGCGACGAGGACCCGGACACCGGCCAGGTGATGACCTTCCCGGTGCCGATGGACTTCGGCCTCATCAACTACCGGGCCGCCATCACGCAGGCCATCGGTCTCGGCTTCAAGGGTGCCTTCCTCTGCGAGCACTACGGCAGCGACGCCATCACCGTGATCGGGAAGAACCGCGCCTACATCCAAGACATCCTCGCCACCGTCATCGACTGACCGCCCGTCGTATGACCGCACGTCACCGAAGGAGCAGCGCATGACCACCCCCGCACCTGCCACGACCGCCTCGGGAGCCCTGCCCGACCAGCGCACCGCCGTCGTCACGGGAGCCGGCGGCCCCGCCGGGATCGGACGAGTCACCGCACGGCTGTTGGCCGAGAGTGGCTGGCACCTCGCCCTCGTGGACATCAACGCCGGCGGGCTCGCCGAGGTCGAGGCGGAGCTGCGCGACGCGGGGCACGACGGGGTCCTCGCCGTGCCCACCGACATCGCATCCGAGGCGTCCGTGACCGAGCTGTTCGAGCGGATCGACGCTGAGCTGCCGCCGGTCGTCGCGTTGGTCAACCTGGCCGGGATCGCCTGCACCGCAACGCTGCACGAGTGTGAGCTCGCCGAGTTCGAGCGGGTCATGGCGGTGAACGTCACCGGGTCCTATCTGATGCTCAAAGCGGCGGCCGCCCGGATGATCCCGCAGGGCGTGGGGCGGATCGTCAACACCTCGTCGATCACCGCCTTCGATGGCGGCGGCACGTTCTCCAAGGGCGTCTACGCCACCGCTAAGGCGGCCGTGGTGGGGATGGCGCACGGCGGGGCGCGCGAGCTGGGGCAGTACGGCATCACGGTGAACGTGCTGGCTCCCGGCCCGATCGACACCGAGATCATGGGCGGCCGGCTGACCGACGAGCGCAAGACGTCGATGTCCGCCGGCATCCCGCTGGGCCGGGTCGGCCGACCAGACGAGATCGCGGCCACCGTGGCCTTCCTGCTGTCCGACGGCGGCGGGTACATCAACGGCGCGACCATCCAGGTCGACGGCGGCAAGTACATGCACTGACCGGCGCGGTTCCACCGCCCCGCCGAGGAGAGACCCCGCTCCTCAACCGCACCCACCAAGGAGACATCGATGTCTGACACGGCCACGACGGACGCCCGCCGGCGTCATGACCTGAGCGAGCTGGCGACCAAGAAGGTCTTCCGGCGTCTCGTCCCGTTCCTGCTGCTGATGTATGTGATCGCTTTCCTGGACCGCAGCAACGTATCGTTCGCCCAGCAGGAGTTCCAGGCCGACTTCGGCATCAGCGCTACCGCGTACGCCTTCGGCGCGGGCCTGTTCTTCGTCGGCTACGCCATCTTCGAGGTGCCCAGCAACATCTTGCTGCACAAGGTCGGCGCGAGGTGGTGGCTGGCCAGGATCATGGTCACCTGGGGCATCGTCGCGGCGGCGTTCATGTTCGTGACGGGAACGACCAGCTTCTACATCCTGCGGTTCCTCCTCGGGGTGTGCGAGGCCGGCTTCTTCCCCGGCGTCATCCTCTTCCTGACCTACTGGGTCCCGGCTCGGCACCTGAGCAGGGCGCGCGGCTACTTCTACATGGGCATCGCCCTTGCCGGCATCCTCGGCAACCCGCTGTCCGGTGGGCTCCTCGAGCTCAACGGCACCCTCGGGCTGCGGGGCACCCAGTGGATGTTCCTCGTCGAAGGTCTGCTGGCCATCATCGTGGGCGTCTGGTCCTACTTCTACCTCACCAACAAGCCCCAGGACGCCCCTTGGCTGCCCGAGGACCAGCGGAAGGCCCTCGTCGAGACCGTCGCCGCCGAGGACACCGCGAAGGCGTCCGGCCACGGCCCGCAGAGGGTGTGGGCGGCGCTGGGGAACTGGCGGGTCTGGTACTTCTCGCTGATCTACTTCTGCATCCAGATCGCCGTCTACGGTGTGACGTTCTTCCTGCCCGCCCAGGTGACGGCCATCACCGGTCAGAAGCTCGGCTTCCAGGCGTCCCTGGTCACCGCGATCCCCTGGGTGTTCGGGCTGGCCTCGGTGGCCTTCTTCCCGGGGCTGGCGGACCGGACTCGCAAGCACCGGCTGATCGGGACCACACTGCTGCTCGTCACCGCGTTCGGCATCGTCATCTCCGGCGCCCTGAGTGGCACGCCCGTCCTCGCGATTGCCGGGCTGTCCCTTGCAGCCATCGGTTTCGTGGCCATGCAGCCGATCTTCTGGACGCTGCCCACCGAGTACATGACGGGGTTCGCCGCTGCCGCCGGCATCGGGCTGATCAACTCGCTGGGCAACCTCGGTGGCTTCCTCGCCCCGAACATGCGCGACTACTTCAAGGAGAGCGTCGGCGGCAACGCGGGCCTGTACGCCCTCGCGGTGGGGGCCGTCGTCGGGGCGGTCCTGTTCGCCCTCACGGGTCTCTTCAAGAGGGCCAACGAGGTCGAGGCCGGCCGGTTGGACGAGGTCGACGCGGCGACGGTCCCGCCGCACTGAGCCATCCCACGATGTTATCCATCAGGCTGATCGCGAAGGAGTCACGGTGACCTTTGTCCTGAACACCCGCGAGGACTTCGCGGCGCAGAGTCTGGCGGGTCTCGTCAGCGCCAACCCCGACCGGGTCCGGGCCGCCCCCGGCGGGGTGGTCCGGGCCACCAGGCGGGCGCCGGGCAAGGTTGCCGTCGTCGTGGGCGGTGGGTCGGGCCACTACCCGGCGTTCGCGGGAGTCGTCGGCACCGGCCTGGCCGACGGGGCGGTCTGCGGCGACGTGTTCGCCTCGCCGTCCACCCGGCAGGTCATGGACATCTGCCGGGCCGTCGATCAGGGCGCCGGGGTGTGGCTCAGCTTCGGCAACTACGCCGGCGACGTGCTCAACTTCTCCGCCGCCGCCGCCCGGCTGCGAGCCCAGGGCATTGCCGTGGAGCTCCTGGCGGTCACCGACGACGTCGCCAGCGCTCCCGTCGGAGAGGAGCATCAACGACGCGGGGTCGCCGGGGACCTCATGGTCTTCAAGATCGCCGGCGCGGCCGCCGAGGACGGCTACGACCTGGCCGGCGTGGGGACGGTCGCGGTCCGAGCGAACTCCCGGACGCGGTCCTTCGGGGTCGCGTTCGACGGCTGCACCCTCCCCGGGGCCGACGAGCCCCTGTTCACGCTGCCGGACCAGACCGTCGCCTGGGGCCTCGGCGTCCATGGTGAGCCGGGCATCGGCGAAGGGCCGCTGCCCAGCGCCGACGAGCTGGCCGCCCAACTGGTCGAGAAGCTCCTCAGTGACGTCCCGTCCGACGCGGGAACCCGTGTCACGGTGCTCGTGAACGGCCTGGGCGCCGTCAAGTACGAGGAGCTGTTCCTGCTCTGGAACGCCGTCTACGCCCTGCTCAAGCGGGCCGGCCTGGAGATCGTGGCCCCGGAGGTCGGTGAGCTCGTCACCAGCCTGGACATGGCCGGCTGCTCGCTGACCGTCACCTGGCTGGACGACGAGCTGGAACGCCTTTGGCTGGCCCCGGCCGACAGCGTGGCCTTCCGCCGGACCCAGCCGGGGCCGCTCGACCCGACCCCGGTGCCCGAGGGCGCACATTCCGCCGCTGTCGTCCCGGCCGCCAACGAGGACGGCCGACGCGCGGGTTCGTGCGTGCTGAGCGCCCTCACGGCGATCGAGGAGCTGCTGGCCCGGATGGAGGAGGAGCTCGGCCGCCTCGACGCCGTCGCCGGGGACGGTGACCATGGCCGGGGCATGGCCCGCGGGGCGACCGCGTGTCTGGCCGCGGCGCGATCGGCGGTCGACGCGGGTGCCGACGCTCCCACCGTGCTCCGGCAGGGCGCGGAGGCGTGGGCGGACCGCGCGGGCGGTACGTCTGGTGCCCTGTGGGGCGCGGGTCTGCTCGCCGTCGCCGACCGGCTGCCCGGCGACGCTGCCGTGACCGGTGCCGACGTCGTAGCCGGCGTCGTCCACGCCTGGCACGAGGTCACGGCCATCGGCCGTGCGCAGGTCGGCGACAAGACGCTGGTCGACGCCCTGGAGCCGTTCGCGACGACGCTCCAGGCGAGGTTCGAGGCCGACGCCGACCTGGTGTCGGCCTGGACTACGGCGGTGGGGGCCGCCGATCAGGCGGCAGCCGCGACCGCCGATCTCGCCGCCCGGATGGGCCGCTCTCGGGTCCTGGGCGAGAAGAGCCGGGGGACGCCCGATCCCGGGGCGGTCTCGCTCGCCGCCTGTTTGCGCGCCCTCCTGCCGGTGCTGGCGCCGACGCCGCCTGCTGACCACGCTTGACCTCACCGAAAGGACCCCCATGCCCCAGGACCTGCGACTCCTCGTCGGCAGCGACGCCGCCGGTTTTGACGTGAAGGACGCGATTCTCGCCGACCTTCAGCAGGACTCCCACGTCGCCAGCGTCGAGGACCTCGGCGTCGCGGCCGACGACCTCAAGGGCGGCAGCTATCCCAGCGTCGCCATCGCGGCAGCCACCAAGATCGCCGCCGGCGAGGCCGACCGGGCCATCCTCGTCTGCGGGACGGGCATCGGCGTAGCCATCTCCGCGAACAAGGTGCCGGGCATCCGCGCCACCGTGGCCCACGACTCGTTCAGCGTCGAACGGTCCATCCTGTCCAACGACTGCCAGATCCTCGCCCTTGGGCAGCGGGTCATCGGGCTGGAGCTGGCTCGACGCCTCGCCCGGGAGTGGCTGACCTACGAGTTCGACCCCACCTCGCACTCGCAGGCGAACGTCGCCGAGCTGGAGGCATACGAGAACCGTCCATGAGGACGCGGGCACGGACGACGGTGGCGGTCAGCCTCAAGATGTACTTCAGCCACGCCCGCACCCTCGACTACTGCCGAGCACTGGCCGCGCTGGCCGCCGCGGACGAGGGCGTCCAGACCGGTGTCACCGACCTTGTCGTGCTCCCCACCTTCGTCGCGATTCCCGCTGCGCTGGCGGCGGTCCACGGCACTCGCATGTTGGTCGGCGCGCAGGACCTCGCGGCCGAGGACAGCGGCGCCTACACCGGTGAGGTCTCCGGAGCCGAGCTGGCCGAGATCGGCTGCACGCACGTCGTGGTCGGGCACGCCGAACGCCGCACCGAGTTCGGCGAGACCGAGGCCGTCGTCGCCGCGAAGACCCTCGCCGCGTTCCGCAACGGCCTCGTCCCGATCCTCTGCGTCGGCGAACCCACGCGCGCTGACCCCGCGGCGGCGGCCGACGTCTGCTTGCGCCAGGTGCGCTCGGCTGTTCCCGACAGGGGCGCGGCAGCGGCGGTCCCGCGGATGATCGTCGCCTACGAGCCGTACTGGGCGATCGGTGCCAGTCAGCCGGCCTCCACCACATACGTCGCCGAGGTGTGCCAAAGGCTACGCACCACCCTCAGCGACCACCTCGACGACGCCGCGATCATCTACGGCGGGAGTGCGGGCCCCGGACTGCTGCCCGATCTGGGTGGCACCGTCGACGGGCTGTTCCTCGGACGCTTCGCCCACGATCCCCAGGCCGTGGCCGGCGTCCTGACGGAGGCGGCCTCCGAACCCACCCGGGGCGCGTCCTAGCGAACCTTGGGGACCCGTCTCGCATCGCCCTGCTGGGCGAGTGTTTCGAAGGGTGACCACACCCGCGCCGTGCTCGCCATGCGTTCGGCGCTACCTTGTCCTGATCGAAGGGTAGTTGTCCGCAGCGCTTCGACACAATGATTCGGCTCTGCAAGGACGGCACCGCCAGGCAAGGGCTTTTTGTCATCCGCTTGGGTGACCGCAGCGTTTCCAGCAGGCCTGCCGTTATCGTCGCGGTGGCGCTACTTTCCACTCGGTAACCCACGAATCTTGTGAGTGAGGCCCCGGCCCGCTCCCCCGGGCGGTCACTCCAAACGGTCTAAGACCGATGTGCTCGATGCGGTCTGGTTGTACAGGGTCGCGGAGCGGCAGACAGCTGCCTGCCAGTTTCCTGCCGCCGCGGGCGATCGTTCAGCTGCGCGACTTCACTCGCCACCGGATCGATCTCGTCGCGTCACGAGGCGCGGAGAAGAATAGGGTCGAGAAGTTGCTGGAGGACGCGTGTATCAAGGTGTCGGTGGTGGCCTCGGACATCTTCGGTGTCTCTGGTCGCTGTCCATTGACGGCCTGGCCCGGCAGCTGGGCGTGTCCCCGACCCCGGTGCGGGAGGCGCTCGGCCAGCTGGAGCACACCGGCCTGGTCACCCGCGCGGCGCTCAAGGGGTATCGCGTCTCGCCGCCGCTCACGTCGTCTGGGATGGCGGAGCTGATGGAAGCCCGGGCGATCGTCGAGGTCGCCGCCGTCCGGCGAGCGGTGCCCGTCTCGGCGGCGGTGATCACCGAGCTGGAGACCGTGAGCACCCAGCATCGTCGAGCGGCCCAGCGGGTGTTGAAGATGATGACGCGACACCCGAGCCGCCTCCAGTGGGAGACGCTGCGCACGTATTACACGGTCGACTGGGAGTTTCACCTCGTCCTGTTGCGGCACTGTCACAACCCGTACCTGCTCGAGATGGCCCAGACGCTCGCCCCGCACGTGCACCGCCTTCGCCAGTCGATGAACCGCGGCGCGATCGACGTCGAGCTCGCGGTGGTCGAGCACGCCGCCATCCTCGATGCGGTCCGCAGTGGCGACCCACAGGCCGCGGCGGCGTCGATGAAGACCCACCTCGTCGCCGTCCGCTCGCGCGCCCTGGCCGACGGGTAAGCAGCCGGCGCGCGCCGCGCATGCCTCTTGATCCTCTTGCATCGATCCTATAGCGTTTAGCGATCACCCCCGCGGGAGTGACAGGCCACGGCGGCCGTTCCCGAGGACGAACCCCCCGGTTCATACCGCCGTCGCGCCCGGCGAGGAGGGTCGTCCTAGCGTGACCGAGCAGAGCGAGCAGGCCGAGCAGGCCGAGCAGAGAGAGCCGGCCCGGCAGATCGAGCGGGTCGCCGTCGTCGGCGCCGGCTACATGGGCGGCGGCATCGCCCAGGTCCTTGCCCTGGCCGGCCTGCACGTGACGATCGTCGACGCCGAGCCGTCGCTCACCCGGCGGCACCTCGAGCGGCTGTGCCGAGAGGCCGAGGACTTCGAGGCCCGGGGGCTCTTCGACCCGGGGTCAGCCGAGCGTGTGCGGGCCAACTCGGCCTCAAGGGTGCCTTCCTCTACGAGCACTACGGCAGCGACGGTCCGGGCTCTTCGGCGAGCTCGGTGGCACCGTCGACGGGCTGTTCCTCGGCCGTCGGGCGCACGACCCGGCCGGGTTCGCCGCGGTCCTCGACCAGATCGACCCGGCCAGGGCCGCACCCTGATCCGGCTTCCGGATGCCGGCCCCTGACCCGCGCACGGCCAGACCGTGCCGCGGACACGTAAAGGAGTTCCCGTGAAGGACATCGCAGGCAAGACCGTGGTCGTGACCGGGGCGAGCTCCGGCATCGGCCGAGAGATCGCCGTTGCCTTCGGCCGGCACGGCGCCCGGGTGGTCGTGCACTACCGTTCGGACGCGGCCGGTGCCCACGAGGTCGCCGATTTGGTGAATGACGGTGGCGGCACCGCCCAGATCTTCGGAGCCGATCTGTCGGTCGCCGCCGAGTGCCAGGCTTTTGCCGACGAGGTGCTCGACGCCGTTGAGCGTGTCGACGTGGTGGTCAACTCGGTCGGGGGTTTCGTCCGACGGGTGCCCCTAGGACTCTGCTGAACAAGGCCGTTGGTGAGCCGGCAAGGTGGCGGGAGGCGCATGGGGCGGCGCTCTCGGCCTGTGAGCGTGTTTCTCAAAGTGGATTCTGGGACCTCCTCTTGGTGGTGAGC
>JAABUT010001359.1_pt1 | contig 28427 bp, 28 predicted proteins | sample 5559281 | NCBI WGS metagenome assembly JAABUT01 (sample SAMN10711880, study PRJNA513359) | rock metagenome | isolation source: Antarctica rocks | place: Antarctica: Victoria Land, Ricker Hills nord | collected 2016-01-04
CTCACATTCAAATCATTTAGTCAATCTGTTATTTCATTCGCTTGATTTTCAGCGTTGATGCTTTCATTGTTCATCGATGATTCTTTATGCTCAGTTGATGCTGCGCATATGCTCAGTCGAGATCTTAAATATGAATTATTTTGTGATCTTGCTTGATGATCTTGACATATGCTTCGCATCGGCTTCGATCCAACCCGACGTCAGATCTTGAATGTGCGGGGCATATGCAAATTTTAAAGTTCAACCCGACGCCAAGAATTTTTTCCGACCCCGGCTCAACTTTTTCAACCCCCCGGCCAGCTGTAACCCGGAAATACTTCAGCGCGGCTGAAGGCTACTGTACGCCACAGTAGCGCCCGGCCATTGAAAGGCGTTTTGCCGCTGAGGCTGAGGAACTAAACTTCAGCACATATGTATTAATGTCAACGAAGCTGTGAAAGTCATCCGTCCGGTATCATAAGATACTCCATTAGAGCATACGCGCAAGATGAGCGGCGCAGAAGGCCTTGCTGTTCTCGGCATCATAGTCAACATCATGACTCTCGCTGACCTTAGTGCGAGAGCTCTGAGTCGGGTCAAGGAATATAGTGACAAGACCGATGCATTACCCGAATCGTTTCGTGAGGTTGAATCGATCTTGCCCCTGGTGGCTGGCACTTTAGGCCGAGCGAAAGAGCGAGCAGAGAGTGAGCCATGCGACAAGACATTGAAACAGTTACGCCCAGTATTTGAGAGATGTGATGTCACAGCTGAAGGTAATCTTTGATGCAGCACTTGCACGCGAAGGCGCTACAACTCTTGAGCGTGGATGGAAGGCACTGAAGAGTATGCGCAAGGATGAAGAGGTCCAGAAGATTGCGCAAGGACTTCACAATTTCATTGCACTGTTGGCGCAGCATCAACTATTCGCAACGGCGACCTCCAAGGAGGTTGCAGGTCTCGCAGAAGGAATGCAAGTGATTGCACTGAGCCAGCCAGTAGCGGTGAAGCCAAAGACTTACTTTATGGTTCCAGTGCGGTGGAATGATGACTTTGTTGGGCGAACGGAAATACTTGCAGCTCTGGAATCAAAGTTATGTAAAGCGAATTACTGTCGTGTGGCGTTGGTGGGCCTTGGCGGTATGGGGTGAGTGAACTGTTGAATATTGTGACTATGAGAATCATCTGACGTGAGGGGTAGGAAGACCAGCGTCGCTTTGCAGTATGTCCAAAAGCACAAGGCTTCATCAGACACATCCGTTTTTTGGATCCATGCCAGCTCCTCTGATCGCTTGAAAAACGCCTGTTCTGAAATAGCCCAGAAGCTGAATCTTCCTGGATGCGGTAAATCGGGGGTTGATGGACTTCGAATTTTTAAGGATTGGCTTGAGAGCGAAGAATCAGGGCTGTGGCTCATTGTTCTAGACAACGTCGATGATATGGAGGTCCTCTACGAGTCAGGCCATATGCGTCTTGCCGAATATCTTCCACGCTCGGAGAGACGCTCTATCCTTCTGACCACTCGCTTCAGCAAGGTCGGCAACAGCTTTACAGCTCGTCGAGATATCATTAATCTCTCCGCCTTGTCTTCGGAGGAAGCGGAATCTCTTCTCACTCATAGACTTGGTGAAGAAAAACCAAAGAGCGATCAACGCCGTTACGTTGAGCTTGCCAATGAACTAGAACGACTGCCACTATCGCTTGTGCAGGCTGCCTCGTGTATGTTTCAAAATGATGTGTCCATTTCGGACTATTTGGAGCTTTACCGTCGAAGCGATGCGTCGAAGATTCAATTGCTCAGTGAAGGGTTCGAGGACCATGATGTCAATACTTCGATCGCAACAACTTGGGTGATATCTTTTGAGTATCTTAGCAAGCACGAAGTTCAGGCTGCAGACTTGTTATCTTGCATGTGTATGTTCAGCTCGCATGCCTTACCAGAAAACCTTCTGCCTCCAGGACAAGACCCGGTTTCTTTCCAAAAAGCCATTGGGACTTTGAAGGCCTACAGCTTTATCTCAGTGTTCGAAAATAGTTTCCACCCACTGTTGAACCCAAAACCACTATTCAATCTTCATCGCTTAGTGCGACTTGCTACACGCAATTGGCTCAAAATGAATGGCGTCTTTGACTTGTGGACAGCGAAGGCGATCAAAAAAGCTGCTATAGAATGCATGCAAACGGATAAGGACCTAGCTGACAGCCCCAGCATATTTCAATCAAGCCCACCTATCGTATTGGTACCACACATCAATGCACTAATCCAAGAACCAGTTCTACTACCTGCAGATAATGCGGCCGGCTTGCCAGATATGTTTGCTGCACAAGATAATGGGGAATGCGCGGAAGACAACATTATATGTGCAAAGTGCACCGCTGTTGTTTTAACTTTTTTGTCGCACTGGGCCTCCCAAAGTGATAGTTTAGGGCTAGACGAAGAGCTGATTTTAGCGCGAAGAAACCACGCTCTCAAGATGCACATATATGGCACAGAGCACGCTGGCACGCTTGCAAGTGTTCGATCGCTCGGTGTTGATTATGAAAGGTCATTAAACTACGAGATGGCTGATCAATTCTATCGAGAACACCTTAATCTTTCGCGTAGGATGTACGGCTTTGCAGATTCGCGATCTGCACGCAGCATGCAGAACCTGCTCCGCTTTTACGAAGACCGTCACTCGTGTGCAGTGAGATCTCTAATACACCTTGAGTGCGAAAGGTATACCCAGCAACATGAAGAACACTATCTTCCAGAAATTAATGCTTGGGCAGCTGAGTACAGATATGAGCTGAAAGATTTCCTGCAAGCGGAACTACATCAAGAGCGGGCGGTGTCTAAAATTTTAAAGAACTGGAAGTATAAAGATCGCACGCCTTTGGCTACCAATTTCTTTGAACAAATGCAAAATTACATCCACACGCAAGACGGAACAATACTTAGGTGGATAAAGAGGTTGGCATCTATCTATACACGTAACGAGAAATGGACAAAGGCAGAATGGGCTTATCAACTAGCACTTGCCTTTGGCGAGAAGACCGCGTGTGACTTCAAAAAAGATCGCCGCCGAACAAGGGCCAAATTAAAGAGTCTCACTCTTCGGGAAGCGGTGCATGAGGCTAAGGAGCAAGAATCACTCGCTACAGAGCAGTGGCAGAGCGCTGTGGAACATGGACTTCCCTGACGGATTTGAGAGGCTGATGGAACTAATTGAATGATATAAGCCTTGTTTATCGCGGTCTCTCTCACCGCATATATTGCCGGCAGTATCACTATCAGCTGTCTTTGCTAGGCTGTCCTTCTCCGCTTTCAAGCCTTCACAACAGTGGAATTGTTCTCACAGGATTGTCTCGAATGCGCTTGTCACCGAGAGAAACCGGCAGTCATAAGCAAAGGGTTATAGTTCTATTAAGGAGAACGAGCTTAGCCTAAGACGATAAGAAGAATTGCGTGATGGCCGACTCTACTCAATGTTTTTGTCGTGGGAAACGCTCAGATGTGCTCAAGAAAGCGGTGATAGTAGCAGTCGAGGACCCTACCATATCAGCGGACCCACAGGCTGGAAGCTGGGGCCTATTCAGAGGGCTCAGCCATCTGTTTCTGCCCGTCGTCCTTTTCAACTCTGCTAGATACGCTCCTATCTAACCATTCACTTCATAAACTCAGTCGCTGAAAAAGGGAGGCTACATGCACAATATTGTGCGGCTTCTGAAGTTTCTACGTGTTCTAGGGGCCGATAAAGGGTGTCAGGTAGGGGTTTTTTTTTCAATGTACATGATTTGTAGTCTGGACATGAAGTTGATGTCATAGCATTGGAAACCGGGTTTACTGTGGCTGCGGGCCATCTGCTCAAAATATAAAGTTCCTCCGCTTGATTTAAAGGTTCAATGATTGGATGCAGGTGGAAGGGTGACTTGGTGGGGAAGGTTTTCATGACTTTATGCAGGGGACTGTAAGTATAAGCTGTTATTGGAAATTCTACGCCAAGCGTGGCTGATCGCCTTCCTCAGCTATCTCAAGGCTCAACCATCATCGCACTGAAGAGCTTCTCATCCTAGCGTTGTTGCACTCCTGCCATGTCTCATAACTTAAAAAATACCGCTACAGTCATTGCTATGGATCCTATTACGGCACTTGGGTTGGCAACTAATGTTGTTCAACTGGTGGATGTTTCCTGGAGGGTCGTTTCGAAGAGCCGCGAGATCTACACGAACGGAGCTCTGCCGGAACACAGAGATTAAGAGACTATTGCACTTGATCTTCGGCGGGTCAACGCAAGGCTATTAGGGCTCTTACATCAAGTCGATATAGAGAGTGAGCTTGGTGAAGAAGACGAGGGTCTCCGTACACTCTGTCTATCTTGCAATAAGATTGCTGGGGAGCTAGTGAATCGGCTTGACATGCTCAAAGTTGTTTATAGACATCGGAATTGGAAGAGTATAAGGCAAGCTTTAAAGTCTGTATGGATCAGCACGTTGGATGAGATCGCTGCACGGCTACAAGCATATCGATTTCAGTTGAACACAAGAATTCTATTGTCTTTGAGGTATGAATCAACGTTTCAAAGTATATCTGAAACCTCCCGAGCCTCACTTTCGCCCACTTCCACCCTTGATCCATTACTAATATGATGGCCCTGTCAGAGAGCGTCTAGACGTACTGCAGGCCGATGGGTCACGTCGTTTCAATGACCTGGATCAAACCACCAGAGATATATCAAACAATCTCCTGGGGAGCCGTTTACATCTGAACACTAGCCAAGAGATTCAGACGCAATATTTCACGCGATTCGTTGCTTCTCAGCATGATCAAAACCGTAAGCTCATTGCCGGTACCACGGAAGCATCGAGAACATGTGAAACCTCTCCAGGGCCGATATCAGCGCTGCCAAGGCAGATATCGCCAGCAAAAATTCAGCTAGCTGTATCTATCTTCGATGCGGCTGAAGAAGAATCTATACCAAGTCTACGGACTATCCTGAGACAAGATCCGTCCGCTATATTCGCATTCGATGACTTCAGACAAACCGCTCTGCACATTGCGGCTGCAAAGGGGGATCCGGAGCTCGTTGCATACCTCATAAGAAATGGAGCGAAGCTGAATCCTGACTACAATGGCGGTAAAACTCCATTGCGTTGCGCTGTACTCTGTGGGAATGAGGTAATCGTACGGGCACTAGTCAACAAGGGGGCAGACGTGCAAGCGAAGGACGTGTATGGCCGGACACCAAAGGACTACACGAACCCTTCATCTCTCCTTGAGTGGACTCTTGCGTTCGGAGCTCATCTGGAAGCTAGGAATGGCAAGAGATACACGGCGCTGTATCATTTTGCCTTCAACGGTGATCTTGAAGCTGTACGCTCGCTTCTTGGGCAGGGTGCAGATATTGAAGCCGAAGGACGCTGGGAGCGGACTCCACTAATGGAGGCATGCGATCAAGGTCACGCTGAGGTGGTGAAGTTTTTAATGGCTCGTGGTGCCAACACTGAAAAAACGGCCGATCGTAAAGGGACTGCAATTATCTAAGCTGGGTGGCATGGGTATACCCGTGTTGCTGAGCAGCTACTAGATAATGGTGCTAAAATTAACGCGCAGAACCACTACGCCTAAACGGGCTTGGCCGAGCGAGACCTGCAGTCATGGTCATGAAGAAATGGCTCAAATGCTACTCCAACGGGGGGCTGAGATTGAGACATATACCACAGACGGCTATGCGCCACTGCACCAAGCAGCCCAGGGTGGTTATACCAGTACCGTTTGCGATCTACTCGATCATGGTGCAAAGATTGATGCAAGCAACAATCGGGCTTACTAGACTGCACTTGCCGAAGCTTGCTGGCATGGCCACTTAGAAGTCGTGCAAGTCTTACTCTCTAGAGGTGCCCTAACCGAAAATCATGACTATGGGTTTCTTTGTACGCCACTGATACGAGCTGCAATAAAGGGACACACTTCTATCGTCATTCAAATGTTAGATCATGGTAAGGCTAATATTGAGGGCGTCGATAAGGAGGGTAGAACGGCTCTATTTCACGCAACTCTTGAAGGACAAGCTGGAACTGTCGAAGCATTACTCGACAGAGATGCTAATACAGAGATTCAAGATTCCATGCAATCTACACCGCTATGCAGAGCTGCCTAAAGCGGCCGACTTGCCATTGTCGAGAAACTGCTACTGGCCAATGCAAATGTTCACGCGTCAAATTGTCACAACTGGACTCCTTTATCAGAAGCCCGCCACCACGGCCATCCCAAGGCTGCCGAGGCTCTCCTTGTTCACGGCGCCAACACAGAAAGCCGAGATAACCTGGAATTCACACCGCTGAATAGAGCTGCGCAAGCGGGGCGACTGTCACTTATAATCCTTTTGTTAGACATGGGAAAGGCTAACATCAATGCCACGAATCACGACGACTGGACTTCTCTGGCCGAAGCGAGCTTTCACGGCTATCCTGACGTTGTGAAAGCGCTGCTCGATAGTAGGGCAAGCATCGAAACCAAGAACAGTGACCATGAGACCGCTTTGGATTTAGCCGTCAGAAAGAAACATAAGCTGATTATCAACGAGTTTCTTATACATGGTCACTTTGACACTGATCGCGATAGGCGAGGAAATCTTTGTCCAAAATAGGAATTCATTTTAGTTCGCTGCGTACTGGGCCGCAACCGCCTTGAGACTCATTGAATATTTGACCGTGAGGTAAACAGGTTTGATTAGGCTGGGTTATAGATTGAGCTGTTAAATTGATTGTATAAAGAATCATGAAATCAGTTACGAATAGCGAAGTAGGTTGAACTTGATTGATTCAGTAACTTACTATCTGTCGAGTCTCGAGTCTTGAGTACAGCAGTATCTATATGAATTTTATATGAGATTTCATCCCTCATCTTCGTGACGCATGCGCGCGTTTCCCTCACAATGGTTTGAAAAGTCACCCTTTTCTTTCCTTGATCTAGCCACGAGATTTAAGGAGATTGATTGGTGAATATGTACATTAGGATCAAAAACCACTTTTCCCATATTCACTCTGCTTAATAGTTCACCTCCCAAGCTCCATCCCCATCCACATCCCCATCCCTTTCATCATCCGCGTAGATTCTTTTGCCGGCTCTACCCCATTTTATGTACTCCCAACACATCTCCATTAGTCCGTATCACAAACAACGAAAATTCCCGCAGTGTGAATTCTTCGCCTTTTGTCGACATCGTCTGTCGCCATTACCACGTTCTCTTATGCCAGACCATGTGCTGTTCAACTCGACGACAACGAGAATTGATGTGAGAAGTTGGTTGAAGAGATGTGGGGTAAGAGGTGTAAGAGGAGGTTTCGTGTTTTAGAGTGTAGCGCACGAACTTGTCATTGAAGCTTCTTCGATATCTAATCATACCTTTCAAACCCATTTTGAAGCATAAATTGGCAACCGAGCCATTTTCGGCGTCTCAGATTCTAAGTCAAATTCTGGCGGGAGATTTGATTGTTATGTGGCTGTAGTATTGTGCTATAAAAAACTAGATTAACCTATATCAAGTGTGTGCATTTATGATTAAATCAAAATCCAACATTCACATAGACCTCATACCATTCGCCACCCCCTGCTTCACACCCACTATTGTCGACGCCATATCTAACGAATATACATCATTATTCACAATCATACTCACAACCATAGATCCTGTCCCACTCCACGGCTCTCACCAATCCAGTATCCCACTACCAGAGACATCCCACTAACCTCAAATCGTAGAAGGTATAACGCTAAGATCTAATACCTCAACCAATCTCCCCGTCTCACCCAATTCAGCTGAGCTTTGGATTCTCATGTCCCATTGCGTGATGTGTAATGGCTTTGGTTTCGGGATGTTGGTGGGGGGCTTCGTACTGGATATGGCGGGTGGATGGTGATAAGTAAGGGTAACGCAGACCGTTCTGCAGGCTTGGAGAGACGTAAAAAGTTACTCCCAAATATTGGAGATTCCTCCCCTCTAAGTAAGGGGTCGACGGTATATTGGTGGGCATGCGGCGCTTTTTGAAACGAACTCCATGAGATAACATAACAGAGAGCATGTGTGAGCCTTCTGCTGCTATTCATTCCTTAGGGTCCAGCTCTTTGACATAAACACTCCGGAATAGCAAGTAATCTTCCATCCGGGTTCTCGCTCCCTTGCCAGCCTTTCCACTTTTCTTTTGATAGATAGATTGTAGTCAAACAGCGACGCAAGGGCCGCGTTTCTGTGGTGGTCGATGGGATGGTGGTGGGTTATATCATATTCTCGTATGCTAAATAAGTGCCGCAACCAGTCTGTGCCCAGAAGTGACCTTGTAGAACCCTGTTCTCACAAATTATCAAGCTCTTTCCTTGCATATTCCATCCTGATTCGCTGAACGCCGAATGATGGCAGTGAGATGATTGACGTCGAATGAAGCAGTGCGGAGATGCACTTTACGCTTTAGGTCTAAAGGGAAGATGCGTATAGCATGTCGAGAAGTGAAGGTAAAGGATTGGGGTTGGTTCGTAGGCCGCGGGGTTTGTGGCCTGCGACATGAACTCGAGAAGGTGACTTGAGTGATGGAAGTATTTGAGATGTCGCTACAGCCTTTCCCACGACCTCGTAGAAGTAGCAAGCGTAACAGGCGAATTTGAATGAACTGTGACGAAAAAGCCAGGGGAAATCGAGAGCTTTGGTGATAATTGGCTGGGTGATGGATTTTTGTTTAACGGGAACGCTGTTGATGTTGTTTGTCGGCCAGAGCTAAAGGTTGTTAACACAGTCTATTGACTTCATTTTCTTCAGCAGGCTCCAAACCCTATAACCCACTTGACCTTGTCCAGACGAATAATTTAAGGACGACATTCAGAGCTATCTGAAGCCTGCGTCCAGTCGCTTACATCTTCAGCTGATTCTCGTGTGAAGGGGTGATCAGCCCCGAGCACTCTGGTACGACGCTCTAGTACGTCTTTCATCAATCCAATTGCCTCATCGTTCCAACCTTGACTCTTGTAAGTATGAGCAAGGTTGGCCATGCTGATCAGCGTGCTCGAACGCTCTACCCCCAGCACTCTTTTTCTCATCTCAATAACCTGCATCTGCAGTTCCTCCGCCTCTGTCCATCTCCCTTGCTTAGAGTAAATCATTGCCAGATTGTTCATGCTAATCAGCGTGCTCGAATGGTCTACCCCCAGCACTCTTTTTCTCGTCTCTAGAAATTGCAGATTCAGTTCTATCGCCTTCGCATATCTTTGTTGATACGTATACGTTAATGCTAGATTATTCATGCTGGTCAGCGTGTCCGGATGCTCTACCCCCAGCACTCTTTTTCTCATCTCAATAACCTGCATCTGCAGTTCCTCCGCCTCTGTCCATCTCCCTTGCTTAGAGTAAATCATTGCCAGATTGTTCATGCTAATCAGCATGCTCGAATGGTCTACCCCCAGCACTCTTTTTCTCGTCTCTAGAATTTGCAGATCCAGCTCTAACGCCTCTGCATACCTTTGTTGATACGTATACGTTTTTGCCAGATTGCCCATGCTGACCAGCGTGCTCGGGTGCTCTACTCCCATCACTCTCTTTTTCGCCTCAATGACCTGCATCTCCAGCTTTTCCGCATCTGCCAGTCTTCCTTGATACCTATACGCCGTTGCCAGACCACTTACAATTCTCAGCGTATCAGGATGTGCTGGCCCAAGTAGATTCTCACTCTCCGCTTTTACTCGATGGTAAATCATCTCTGCGGATTTTAATGAGGCCATACTTAGGAGGAGCTCAGCGAACCAGGTTCGCGCGGTTAAGTAATTACTGAGTTGTTCTTGACTCAAAGGCATTGTAGATTGCAATCGCGTGTGGGTTTCATAATTATCCTCTTGTGTTGTGATGTGAACTAGAATAGTCTGTTTAAGTGTTAGGGGTAGGAAAAACTCGTCGTGACGGTAAGAAATTGCAATCATTTGACCAAGAAGTACAGCTGCTACTAAAGTATTTTTCTGATAGACAGACTTCTCTATTCGTATTTGAATCCAGTCTTTGACAAGGGGGTGTAACGTTGAATGATAGAATCCGTCTGATCCGTGACTAAACGATTGCAGCAGCGAGAAATCTTTCAAATTTATCAAGACATCTTTAAACATATCACTATTCCATTGACATTGATCATCGGTAAAGTCTTTAAGCCAATCAAGTACTTCGACACTTTCTGTAGATGATCCTTCATCGCCAGAATTTACAAGGTGATTGCCGACGTAGTCAGCAAGGAATCTCTCAGATATGTCCTTGGGGTCGAAAAACGCAAATAGTGTTAAGGTTCTGATCTCCAGACTTTCTTCAGTAGAGTGTGACTGAAGCTGCTGAAACGACAATTCCCAGGTCGTAAATACGTTCAAGGAAGTCTCCTTTTCTGCATCACCTAGCTTTTTCCTGTACTGGGATAGTTGTGGCGTATTCTTTAGAATCAGTTCCCTACGACACTTGTAGTCATTCAAGAACCTTCTAAGCGTAATTTTCCGCTTTCTTATATAAGCACCGGCCTGTGTGAGGGCGAGTGGGTGGTACCCAAGTCTCTCTACGATGGTTTCCGCATCTTGAGAGCTAGGATCTTTGATCTCACTCTGTTCGATAAGCAAGGCCAAGGCTGCCTCTTTGTCCAGACCAGGCAATTGGATAAAACCAATATCACGTCCGATCACCAATGCACCAGCATCTGCATGTCTGCCAGTGACTAATATTGCTCCAAGGTCGTTTTCGGGAAAGAAGTCCCGGATGTTTGGGAAAGCGGTGGGATCATCGTAGTTGTCAAAGACCAGAAGCCAGCTAGTGAACCTCGATGTCAAAGCTCGAAGTACGAAAGCGACTCTTGCGTCGGAGTCCGGAAGATGATCTGTTGGGCTCTTGATGCGCTCGGAGATAGACTGAAAGCTTCCAATTGTCGTGTTTTCATTCGTCGCGTCGACCCAGAAGATGGCCGAGTATGGCGAGTTCTTCTTTCTGTGACAGTATTCCAATGCTACCTGACTCTTGCCCTGACCGCCCATTCCCTGCAGGACTGCGATGCGAGGGCCTTGTCCGGCAGAGAACGCTTGGTCAATCCCACTTATAATATCCTCACGCCCTACGAAGGAGCGGATCCGGCGGTTGGAAACCTCGTAGTAGAGCTGCTCCCGAATTGGTGATGGCGAGAAACGGTCTTTTCCTACGGACACAGTTTGCATAATCAGCATTGGTTTCGATCACCATGAGTTCTTGCCACAATACGGAATGTAGTAAAATGCTGATTCAAGTTCACAAGCTTCAAAAGAACAATTGTTATATATCCCCCAAGGACTTAGAAACCTGCGCTCCTCTCAAGGCTGCCAGTCTAATCTCAAGCCCCCCTTCGGGAGCATTAGGGAGGATCTTACCCTGCCTTCCGAGCGCACCCTCGTACAACTCTTGGAAATTGCCCTGGACTTTCTCATAATTGTCCATGTCCATCATGATTGAAGGATCAAACCGGCAGATCTCGCTGTGGCTTGCATCAATACCAACCTGATTTTCAATGTCTCCAGGAAGTCCGATTACAGCAGACGATCTCCGCACAATACGAACCTGTAAAGTTTCAGTCCGATCAATTTGAAGGAAACTATAATCAAGACTTACGTGATGCTCATCCTCTTTTTCGTAAAAAGAAACGATTTTATAGAGGTTGAGTTGGTGTCTCCAATTCGCTTGAAGCACATCGGCGAACAGCGAGCCATGGGAAAGAGCCTGCATCATATCGTTAGGAGGATTACGGAATATCCCCCTGACGATAGCCATGGAAGTTCTCCCCAACTTGACAACCGCGTCGTTCCCTCCATCATGAGGGGTTCCGAAGAAAGCAAGTCCAAAGCTGCTTTGAATTACAACGAGATCAGAACATGTAGGCCGATAGACTTACGTCGACTCTCGTATGGCAGTATACCGACGATTATTGTGAGCATTGACTAGCGCCTTATAGCCTCGTGGTCAACAAGAGCCACGAATGGTTACTATGGAGAAATTACCTGTTTAATGACTATACCACCAAGACTATGTCCCACAAAGATGATAGGCCTTGTTGGGTCCTTGGTACGCTTCAAGTGTAGCGTTTCGAGCAGGTCATCAGCTTGATGAACCAGTCTTTCCTTGGATGCACTAAATACGGGGTTCGCGTTGTAGGCGTAAAGGAAAACCCGAGCATTTGGAGCGACCTCTGGTAGTTTATCCCTCAGCCATAGATTTCCATCAGCGGTCCCGGGTTTCCTCCACGTGTTCCAGGCATAATTTTTCTGTGCTGTCGCGATTGAACGGATTCAGTCCGTGCACAGCAACGATGCTAGTACTTTACATCAGCGATCCGTTATATTGCAGAAACACTTTGACAAACTCGACTTTAGCCTCCTCGTTGTGTCCGGGACCTGTACCAGGCTTCAACTCCCGCAAAGGCTTAGACGGTCAGCAAGCGGTTCTCGAGCCCAAACATTGAACATTCCGGCATACCATTGTAGAGTATCAGCCAGCGTAAGCTCGAAAACGTAGAGGTGAGAGCCCAAATAAAAGCGACGTCAAAGAAAGGGCTTTTCGGCTCGCAGAGAAGATGAGCAAGGCGCTTTCTTGACCCCACCATGCGACCGTGCTCAGCCCCGACATCTCTGAGCCAGTCGTTCTCACGCCCCTGCATATGGAAGGGGGGCAGAGCAACAAGCAAAGGCTCATGATGGCTTTACTTAGAGCGCGAACGATGGAGCGGGCCACCCTCCTGGATTTACCTGATCCTCTGGATAGCCACGAGGGTGGAAGCGGGGGCCCGCCGCGACATGTGCTTCGGCGAGGGTAGACCGGAGCGTGTGGAAGGAAATACAGTAAAGAGGTATTCACGGGGATGCTTAGCCATATATTCTAAGGCCAAGATTACAAACCAAACTACCTAGAGCGCCCCACCTACGACTACGAGACTATTTCAAGAACATTTCATGTCACGCTCGACAACGAAACGATATCATTCTTCGAGCTCCGTCCCCATAGTTTAAGATTAGCAGTCTATCAGGAGATGTAAGTTGGCTCAATAGACGAAGAGATTCTCCCTCAAGCAACCTTTTGCTCGACTAATGGCCGTTTGCCTTGACAGCCCCGTTCGACGCGGACGTATAATTCAAATACGGCCACCCATTCAATCCCAATGTCAACGCGCTCCCCTCTTCAAGCTCCTTTGCGCGAGCCGTCAACTCTTCGACATCCCAATTACTCCACACGAGCTTTCCTTTCAAGAACTCGGCTACAGGACTCGCTGCCCAGACTAGGAAATCCGCACGCAGTGACACTAGCAGTACCGCCAAACATCAGCAATGCACGATGAGCACCTTAGGTTGTATAACCAAGAAGTATGGAAAGAGACGGAAAGGATAAGAGTTGGGCGCAAAATACGGGAAGGAGGATTGGAAAGGAGATGGCAAAGACAAGAGACTCACCCTCATCAATCGGAAACGGCGACCCAGCATCCAAGCCCTTCCTTCCCATCAACGTCTCTACAACACCCGGATGCACACTCAGCACTCTAATTCCGGGGTTCTCAACAGCGACCCCCTCGAAGAACTTCGTCCCCGCGAGCTTACTAGCCTGATATGAGCTATAATTGGGATACGACGAGAGATGGGCCGCGCCCGTGGTGAGGTTGATGAGCACGGCATCTTTCGGCGCTGCAGCGCGAAGGAAAGCGCGGGTAACAAGATATCCGCCAAGGACATTGACCTCGAACGCCTTCCACCAATTCGCGGGCTCCGATTCAGATACGGGGACGAGCTCCGCCATGAAGCCTGCGTTGTTTACAAGCACATCGACGTGGCCAACCGTTTGAAACGCTGCGTCGACGGCCTTCTCATCCGTGCTGTCGGCGACAAAGGTGAGGACTTTGGTCTCTGGGAAGGAGGACTCGACTGCTTTCTTGGTAGCCAAGAGAGTCTTCTCCGTTCGCCCTGAAATGGCAATCGTCGAGGCGTGCGCCACTGCAAAGCTACGAGTGATCTCAACGCCAATGCCGGTGCCGCCGCCTGAGGTTCAATGTCAAGGTTAGCTAGACTGTTGGACCAACTGCTAGTGGATGGAAGGGATAGTGGACTGCGCGCTCACGCGCCTGTGATGAAGATTGTTTTGCCAGCGGCGGACAGGGAGGGGTTGCTAGGGTTTATCGCAGGGTAGGTCTTGTTGTGCCAGGTCTTGGTCATGGAGGGGAATTCCATTGCTGCTGGATTCTGTTTGGTTGTTGGGGCAATAAGTGCGTGTTGAGCTTAGAATGAATAAGCGTTGGTGTCGGGGATTAGAAGGATTTCAAGGACAAAGGCAAGAATTTGGGAAACAAGCGCTTTTCGAGAGATTGAGAGTGCAGTTGAACGAGAATGTGTTCTGCGCATCTCAAAAGCAGAGACCCAATACCTTTAAATACACCTTCCCTTTCCATTCCGCCTCGCAGCAGACCAAGCGCAAAAGGCTCTGTCATTCCCCGATTACTGATCTCAACCTGCTACGTCTAGCCTACTTCGTGCTCCGAGGCCGAATAAGAGCAGCAAGGCTTCTGCATTGCAAATCAGAGTTCTCCGCATAATCGTAGAAATGCAATGGGTTTGTGATGATCGAAGATGGAAACAAGAAGCTAAAAGATGAATAACCAGACACATGCTGTATCTATCCGTGCCCCTCACTTTCATGATGGCACGGATACCAGATCAAGATACGTTTTTCTGCGCTGAGTCAGTAGTGATCGACAAATTCAAACATGGCTCCATTCAGCCCTCGCTAATTGATATTGAATTCTATCGAGTACCTTCCCTCGTAGATGGCGCGACAGCATGAGTGATCCTGATATGTCTGAGCATTTGTGGACTCGAGATTGAGGAAGGGATGGACACGATTATTTTACAAGGCTCGATAAAGTCAGCATTGCTCATCCGAATATTGCTCTGCAGTCCCTTTTACGCATACTTTTGAACGTTGCATTCATGACCGAGAGTATTATACAACATCTAGCTGAATAATCAACGGAAAACCCCTAGACAGATCTTCCGTCCATTGCTCCTGCCCTTCCCAAACTTTCAAGAAGACTAATCATCTGCTGATCCCCACCCGCCTTAGCCACTGCATAAGCCGTCCGCCCCTTCTTATCCAGAAGATCAGGATCAGCGCCTCGATCTAGCAACAACCGCACAACTTCTAAATGCCCGCTCTCAATGGCCGCGTGCAAGGCCGGCCAAGGGTGACCCTTGCAAGGATGTGTGATCAATGCAGCGTTTGTGACAATATCATTCACATCAGCACCCTGCTCCAGTAGCCAGCTCACCACTTCTATCCGCCCGGTCTTCGCCGCTGCTGCCAAAGCCCCAGAATGCAGCAGCGAGGCGCCGTGCTGGAGTAGGATCGTGCAGAGCTCCACGGATCTCGTTTGCCATCTTCCGCATGCGAGCCGGAGTGGACTCGCGTCAAAGGGGTCGTTGCTAGGCTTGAGTCCGCAGGAGATGAGAAATGTAATGTACTCCGGTGATGCCGGGATGCTCAGTGCCTTGCCTAATTGGGTTTCTCGGCCTTCGCTGATGATCATGTGTATGATGCTTGGGTCGTGCGTGAATAGTGTTTTGTACATCCCAATCGAGGGTGATAAAAGTGCCCGGCGGACTGTTTCCTCGGGGATTTTCATTCCAGGAAGGAGTGTTAGAATGTAGCGAACAGTATCAAGGTGGTTGTTTTGGGTTGCTTTGGTCAACATGGCGGTGGTGAGGGAAGATTCCAACGATGCGGAAGGTTGGGCGTCGTGATCTTGACCATGTTCTTGAGAGGTGTGAAGTAATTCCTGCAACTTTGAGGTTTCCCCATTTGAGCATGTTTGAAGAAGAGCCTCGCGCTGCGTAGACGTACTAAGCGTCGAATCCATTGATGCAATCCTTCGAATGATAATAGGCAGACGATACTTGAAGAAATTGAGCGTTGAAAAGTACAAAGACAAGGATTTTTGATCTCGTTGTACTGAGAAAGTTGCTGTTGAGGAGAAACTTCGAAATTCAAAAGTAGAAGATGTCTAAGGAGAGACCTTAGCAGGACAGTCTACCGTATATAACAAAGGCAGGTGTTGGTGATTAGCAATACATAAAGCTATGAAACATGAGGATTCGATCTCACAGCCACTATCTGCGGTTCCTCCTTGCGAAGGATTTGCAGCTGAGTGAAAGGTAAGATGAAGGGAGATTCTGTTGTTGTTCGGGGCTCAGCCTTAGGAGCTAACCCGATTAAAAACCGTGACGTACTGTAAGTACAGTACATAAGCCCAAATTTGCTTCAGCTTAACCCCGTATTCCACGTTGATACATGCTCTGCTCCGTCGTTCTTGTACAATAATGACAGTCTATCTTACTGCAAACAGAAACGCTTGAGTTGCAATCCCACAGCAAAGTTCAACAATCACGCGATTAGAGATCAAACTCCACGCCGCCAGGCACAGCCCGCTATCAATAGTTGGTAGCCACTTCGGTGGGATCAGCGCTGAACCTGACTACTCCACCCACGTCCAGCTCTCCTCCTTGACTGTTACCGTTGCCATTCTGGCAATAGTTGTTGAACGCGTCGACGGCCGCTTGACAAAGCGACGGATTGGAGATACTGTTCGGTTGCAAGATCTTGACGCCGAACCTTATGTAGGCAGCCAGACCCTGGACATCGTTCTGCGTCGCCGACTGCCAGATTCGAAGTACATTTGCTGCGAGTGGTGGTAAGGCGTTGTTAACGAGCCCGTCACATGCGCTCACGGCGAATTGCGTGATGTCGTTGTCTGTTGCCAATGCGCCGCGGTTGTAGCACACTGCATTGGTGACTGCGTAGCCGGCTACAGTGCCATCGTTGGGGGCTCCTCTTCTGTCTTTGTTGCTCTTGCTCTCTCCTACAGCGTCTAGTGCCTTGTTGTAAGTGTCCTCAGGTATATCAACATAATGGCCGTTCCCTGCTGGCTGCCAGGTGACTTTGTTGTTGCTCTGAAGATGCTCTACGACCTTGTCTTGAATAGAACGAGAAGCATCACGTCTAACCGCTGGTGATGCTATTCCCTGACTAGACTGGAGCAGGCAGCAAGGGCGCAAAGTGTCAAGGTACTGTCTGTATTATGAATTAGTATGAAATCATCTGTAGGAAGATATGAGCTTACAATGCATCGTGGAAGAATGCTGACTGTATGGGATAAAGACTTGATGAGGAGTAGAAGGTTTGAGTGGTTGGACTTTTGATAATCTGTCGAACAAGTATGGTCTTTGTGATCGAGGTTGAATACTCAGTTGAGATTGCAGGCACTGTACTATTCTGATTGCGGAATGGTTTCTGATGCTGAGAAAGGGGGAGCAAGGCAGTCTTTTATATTCATCTTCACCCCCATCTTTCCCATTCTGTCGTCTGATATGAACACGTAACCAAAGGAATTGATATTCTTAGCGACGCTTCTAAAATCATTCAGCTTCATGACAATTCCAAAGACGCTTGAAACAACAACATCCTTTCTCACCTACGGTACAAGATCATGTGTCGAATTTCTGATAGCTCCTATTAGCACGCTGACTCTCAGACCAACCCGGTGGGATTCCTGTCACTCCGAGATCCCCCGTTGCAGCGCAATACGATGATCACTCAGGTTGTTCGAGTCGATCCAGCGAATACTGGGAATTCATCTCCGGTGTGGAAGGCAGGCGATCCTATCACCCTCCCTCCGAGCACGGCTCCGTAGTTCTTGCAAGTTCGACGTTCGCATACAGGCTGGCTACGTTTGACGAAGATTGACTCACGGCTCAAGGGGAATTCCCAGAGGGTTCTCTCGGTCTCTGATTATTGATCGACAATATATGTTGACTGCGCGAAATTTGTCAGTGCACACTCACTTACTGCGAGGTATTTTAGATATAGTGAAGATCTTCTCAAACTTCAAATATATGATAACTGCAACCTTTGTCATGATTCTTGTCTGCGTGTGCTAGTTCTACATCAACAGATTAGAGACCGGCGCGGGAAAAGTGATTTGATCTTGAGAGCCTTGAGATGACTCTCAGAATCGATCTATCGTTGTATGCGAAACCTGTGCCGTTTTTTTTGAATTCACCGAGAGTCTCATCAAAATTAGTAATGAATCTGCAAAATAAGAATCAGAGTTGTAAAATCAACTTCACTGCTTTCTCCTGTGCTTCATATGTACTATACTCAGTGCTTCATATGTACTAAGCTCCGTAGTAATATCTAATTTTAGGCCGTGGATAGCTACTCAATTATTTACTAGGGAGGGAGAGCGGTAGGCTCAAAGGAATTTGTTAGAGTAGACTACGATTAAATTAGCTATTTAACCTTTTTAAGAGTATTTCTTTAAACATATAAATATATTTGGCTTATATTTAATCTATTTTTTTGGTGGTTTAGTGGCTTACTAGAGAGAAACGCTCCTATATTTCTATAAAAATTAAGAAATAAACAATAACGACGAGTAGAACTAGTACTAAGAAACCTAAAATCTGCAATTTAATTGGCTGGGAAGCTTAGGAATCAAGGCAAAATGGCTGCTTACATTGGTGGTTGGACCCGGATCTAGTACCGAGAACGGAAATCAATTACTTTTGGGCGGCACTAACTAGACTGCGCTGAGCCAAGGTGGCTCCTTTCTGCTATCTACACACCCACGTGTACGTAGATTTTGCCCCACAGAGGTGCCGCTAAAGCCTTGCAAAGCATTTGCACTGTAGTATAAGGCTCAGGCAATTGATTAAAGATTACGTTGTCGGGAAAGATAGATCCCAAGAGAGAACAGGATACAACCACAAGAATCTTTATTATGGTAGGATTCGATCGTCAGAGGTAGAAGAGGTGTAGAGTTAAGATGGGGTCACTGGGGGGAAGCCTGCTAAGAAGCAATCCCGCTAATCTACATATGTGTCAGGGACTAGGCTAGGAACTATCAATTGAAGAATGGTATGGTATTAATGATAGGATCTAGGTACAAGACATACACCAGGTAATGTACAAGACGCAAGACAAAGGACGAAAGCGAGGGCGAGCTCCTATTTACATGATTCAAAGGCCGCGTGTAAGATTGCGACACGCTAGACAGTTGCTGCGCCCTAGAGCTGGGCCAGGTATCTGGGCCAGATCTAGGTCAGATCTAGGCGAGAGCTAGGCTAGATCTACTCTCAGAGCATTTTCTACTTAACACTCGCCGTGCCAACAATTTTCAAACATTCATACGCATCATAGCGTTGCTTATATTCTTATTATGGTCCCTTCCATCCACGATAAATGGCCTGCACTATATTACTATCGCCTTGCGCTGGGCACGCTTCTGTCCGCAGCAGTCCTCTTCCCATCCCTCTACCAACCGGCGCTGTCGGGACTCTGGCAGTACCTCTACAAGTCTTCATTCTATCGCTTTTCGGGCTTCGAAACGCTTTTGACAATCATCAGTTATATCATCATTGAACCACTTTACACGTACAAATTCGGCAAGCACCCCCATCTTCGAATCGACGTCCGCGGCAGGCAAAACGATGCCATTTCGCATCCAAAGCTCCCCAAAATGCGGCGACCACAACAGCGGCTCGGCGAGATAGCGGTCTACATTGGACCTCTGCTTTTCCTAGATTTCACGCTGGTCAAAAAATTCGCCGGGGTCCCAATCGAGGACATTCGAGCCTCAGGAGGCTATTCCCCCGTTCCAGAGGTGCAAGAGGATAACCTAAGGCCCACTGGCGCTGTCCCCCCCCAAATTTCTTCAACGTTCCTGCTCCCAACCCTCCATAACTTCTCATCGACATCGTTGATTCAAAGCCGCCGTGCGCTTCCGCCTCTACCGCCAACCAGTCGACAGCTGATCTTACAACTCGCCGCGGCCTTCTTCATCTACGACGCTCTCTTCTTCTTCATTCACATCGCTTTTCACCGCCTCAAACTTCTCTCCCGAATCCACCTCCCGCATCATACCCATGGCGAAATGCATCCCCAAGTAACCAACAAGCTCTCGGTCACAGAACGTGTGTCTCTCATTATGCTCGCTAATTTTGCCCTCAATATCATTAGCTCGCATGTCCTGACTCGGACCTGTTTTGTTCCAATGTTCGTGTGGCTGTTGGTTGAGGTGCATTGTGGGCTGGAGCTGCAATGGGGATACGATAAATTGTTGCCACGGGGTTGGGGGGCAGGGGCAAGGGCGCATGCGTGGCATCATAAGACGGGGCAAGGAGGGTACGCACCGTTCTTTGGGTGGTGGGATGCTGGATTGGAAATGCTTGATAGCTGGCGAAGCAATGAAAGCCTGTAGATCAGGGCGGACAGCCACGTGGTAATGATAGATGTTCGGGCAATTGCAATGTACCCCCGTGAAGGTTCCTATGAGCTGGCAGCATTGCATTCCCAAGCCGCTCTCCGTACTCCCTAAAGGAGAGTGAGTGCCTTGTGCCAATTCCGGAATGCGACGGCCACCCAATTTGGGCCAACAGTCATTTGTGCAAAGCTCCAAGTTCCGTGAGGGAAGTCACGCCCCTCATTCCCAATTTTTCTTTCCCAGCAAAAGTGTCTACCTCTTTCAACGTCTCCATCCTGTGTGTTTGTTTGAAGTTAGTCAATCTAGTGAAAAGGGTTCACAATCAACATCAACCGCAGAGCTAAGATTAAGAGGGTGGGATGCCCTACTTTCAAAAACGGGATAAAATGACATCATATCACATGCATATGCGTAAGATGATTGCGGGGTAATACATACGTCTTCGAGTTCTTCCACCAACGCCCGGTGGAGAAGCCTGCAAATCTTCTGGGAGCCCTAGACAATGTTTTCGAGATTGAATCAAACCTTTGCCTTTCATTCCTCTCCTGAAGCTTTCATCTCTTCTCGGCTCGAGGCGATGACTATCGATGACCCAGAGCTACTTGCCCCCAATTCACCACATGAAAGACAAGGCGTTATCAAAGCATCAATACTTAATCGCAATGTTCACATTGTATCTTCCTATCGCTTATGTAGGGCTATTTTACAGCATCCATCCTCTGTTGGTGGGCAGCCTTCTGGTCTGGTATCGTGCCCGCAGAACACGGAACATATATTCACAGTGGGACCGGCTTATACACAGCTCATGTCTGCATTCTTCCCTGCCCCTAATCTCCTCCTTGAGGACGGGGAAACACATGCCTTCCACAAGAGCCAATGGATGTCTCAAGTGGGAAAGCTGCCCTCAGATGCTGACCCGATTGTTCGTCGAATCGCTACAAGGCTTATACGCACCAAGCTGCAACAAGATCGGAACATTGACCTTTACAACGTGTTGAAGTCTTTCTCGTGGGATTGTATGCTCGGCATCTTCCTAGGGCTGGACTCCGAAAGAGATGGTAAAGCATTTTCTGAGGTTGAGTCAGCGCAGGAAGACTTGCTCCGCGGTCAATTCTCTTTATTCCCAGTGCCAGTGACAACGCCGTTCTGGTCATCAACTAGAAGCAAAGGCATCAAAGCAGTCTCTAGGCTTCAGCAGATCTTGAAAGAGCGCGTCAATTTGTCGCGCTTCCATGGCAGTTGTCCATATCTTAGCGGACATAGGCATATCAACGATGTCAACTTAGCGTCGCATTGTCTGTTGTTCACAAGTAGTATTGTGAATAAGGCAATTTCGTCGCTCTTGACAGCGTACATGCTCAATATATTCCTAGGGGAAAATGAGGGGCAGTCTTTGGCCAGCCTTTTACGGCAGCATCCATCTAAGATTCGACAAGCCATGCTGAGAAGTATCCTACTGGAGACCGAAAGACTTAGCCCTCCAGTGATAGGTGTTATGCGCAGAGTTGCGCATGACGTGACATTGAATGGCGCCATGGACGGCGGTAGTCCGTCTATTATTCCGGCCGGTCACGACATCTGGCTCTATTTCTCCAAGGCAAATCGTGATGAAACGGTTTTCAAGAATGCTGCAAGTTTCGTATGGAATCGTTTCATGAAGGAGGACAGCCTGGAAAATGCAGGACTAGCTTTCGGTGACGGTGCGAAATATTGTCTGGGGAACGATCTCGTGAGACAAATTTGCTTGATCGTTGCCCAAGAATTTCTTGATTCAGGAATTGATCTGACCGGCGATATTCAGGCAGAAGGCTTGAAAGCATGGTTGGGATGGGTCCCAAATGTAGATCCTGCAGTGCTTGCAAGAGACATGAAGCAGTTGCCTTGTCAGAGACCGAGAGAGCCTGTGACAGTGAGGATTCGGATCTCACCATCAGCCTCAGATGGTGAGGAATCCAGTCCTCGTATCAGCTTGCACGCTTGAGGTCCCTAGCAATGAAATTTTTTACGGCCATGAGAAACCAGGCCGAGTTGACTATAGCCATCGTTGCCGTCCCTGCCTTGCAAGGAAGTCGCAGCTTCTGGAAGCTTTCAAATGCAGATAGTCGTTGTTGGCTGCCGAATATTTTAAGTATGTGGTAGATCAAGTAGACACGGCAGACCCCATAGGTGCAAAGGTACCCAATTGTAGCCGTCGCAATTGCCCGACGATTTCTCGGACGGAAGTTTATCAAATACCAGCGCACGGTTCCGAACGGAGAGGAGGCGTTCATGAGCATCAACATCACAATAACCAAAATACCCTTCTCCCTGCCCTTCGAAATGTACCATTGCAGCGTGACCAGAGGTAATACTAAGCCAGCGTGATGCCATGATAAATGGCGGCCAAGGGGTGATCCTTGCACCATTCCAGCTTGCACCAATCTTTTGCTCTTGTGGAAAGCATAGCGGAGGAGGACCGAGTCTTGCAGCAAGTATGCAGTCTCCAGTGCCATGATATCATTGCCGAAATTAGATTTGGTAGCGATAATCGGGAGATTAGAATCTGGCGATAGAGCAGCTGCGGTGTCGGGTGAAGGAGTAAGAGCAGCGTGATTGCCGCGGAGACACATGCCAGCGAGAAGCACCATAGACGTGCAATGAACGAAGGAGATGATTTCTCGTGATAACGCAAGTCGAGACGGAGTCGCGCCCTCAGGTATAGACAGGTAGAAGGCCAGAGGATACAAGGCCAAACCTGCGGCGAAGAAGGTTGGGGGGGTGGCAGAAACGCAGCCCATGTTGATAATGGTATGGTAAACCGTTGGTAGCTTGCTGAAACTAGGAGGCAGAACGTTGCTCCTTGACTTGGCTGAGGAAGATGTGTGGTTGTGGTATGCTTCAGGAGAATGATGTTAAGTCTAGGATAAGACGGGGCAGATTCTTGTCTTCTGGGGGCTATTGGCCGAGCACCCCAGCAGCCGGGGCCCATAGCCGTGTGCCAAGCACACTACCCGGGGTTCTCACCCGACCACACCCGGGTGACAACCCATTTCGGCCTCGTCGGCCTCAATTCGAACCCCGAGAGTGGCGGGGAGCAAGGGGATATATAGGAGGCATTCCTACCTGTTTCTGTCCTTCATCTCGTCGATTTTCGGGCAGACAGCGCTTTTGCCCACCCACCCACTCCATAGCTCAGTCGCTTAGATAAAGGGAGTTCTTGGCGCCGTTGGGCAGCTTTTGGGGCCTCTTTTGGCTCTGAGTGCTGCCGATCGGTGCCGGGCATGCCCAACCATAGAAAATATAGATTGTTTGTCACCACAGTGCTTCGGACCAATAGCCTGATGCAGGCTGATATACTTCAAGGCGATTGAGCTGTTTTTAATGCCACTATGCTGTGAAATCATCTTTGCGGCATAGAATCCTTCAAAGTTTTGCTTTATCGCTTGCCATGATGATGATTGGTGAGTGCTCATATACTTCTTAAAGGATGATTGTTCCGATTGGACGCAGGTGCATTCTCAATGCAGCATGTTCTCTAATTGGATTTTCATGTATTACAACCACATGCAGGACATCAGGCTGAGCCCCACTTTGATGAGAGCGGAAGTATATCTCTTGCGCAGCTTGCACCACCTGTTTAAAGGATTCCCTCATACTACTCTTGATGTCTGTTATTTATATCTTGCGAAGACTCATCAACTCATTCTTGGTTTGCATTCACTTCTTCCAGTTGTCTAAAATGCGTTCTCTATTGACAGTATCCCTAATCATTTGTTTTTTTACGAGCTTCAGCATCTGCATAACAGAAGGTAAAGTTCATGAAAGTGCCCTTTAGCTTTTCGAAGATAATCTCTGACAAACCAGCCTCTATAACTTCCCGGCCGCAATGCAGTGAATGCTCCATAGTAGCAGATTTCACTTACAGTACCCTAAAGAGTAATGCAGGCCAATTCACCTTCGCTCCCTTAGGTACCACAAGCGCCACGGGTGCCGCGTAGGGGACAATCTAAAGGTCCTTGCGTCTCTGTCCTCGTTGACTAATTCCTGGACGTAGTTCATCACCCGGCACTTATATCGTATTCTCGGCATATTCGATTACTTCCTGCTATCTTTCGAACGGACAGTGCGTCACCTCTTCAGGCAGTCCAGTGACCTTACCATCACCATACTCTCTCACAAAGCCGTCGACTACCGATAGTGCACTATTTCAAGAGATGGCTGAATCACTCTTTGTAAACTTATTAGGATTTTCGTCATGCTCAGGTGGTGGCGAAAACGTAGTGCCGACACCTTTAGTTACAGCGATACCAGATACAACAAATTTGACAATATCTGCCTCACGCACCGCCATCAGTTCAACGACTGCCACCAATTCGACCTCTGAACCACTCACATCACCACCTCCAATGAACATAACTTCGAAACCTGCCTCATCCTCGAATTCTACACCCAAATCCCACCAAAAAGACGTAAAGTTGGCGGTTGGCATTGCAGTACCAATCGGTAGCATCGCGTTGTCCGCCCTTGGAATTTCTCTATTGCGCATCTATCGAAAGCAGCGTCATACGAACACTGTCGATCAAGATGCACAAGAGGACTCGCTAGCATTCCTTCAGCGAAAAGCCGAGCTTGAAGCGAAAGAAAGAAGTAGGTACGAATTACCGGCGTTAGATATAAGACATGAATTAGAAACAAGGGAGATCAGGCCCGAGCTGCATGGTGGATTGACATGGCAGGAGCTGAGAGGCGCAGAGCATTCGCGAGAGCTTGAGGTTCCCAGATGAACTCATCAATTCTGTAAATGTTGACAAATCCAGTGTTCTTGAGTGCGGAGATTGCACTATCGGATAAGTTCAAAAAGGTTTTGCAAGATCAGGACTTTCAGCAGCATCTCGTCCTAGTGGCTATCGATGAAGTGCACGTCGTCAGCGAGTGAGGCCAGCACTGGAGAGGTTCATACAGTCGCTTGGCGTTGCTGCGAGACTTAATCGATAGGTCTGTGCCTTGGCTGGGCTGTTCCGCAACTCTCGACTCGGTGATACTGACCGAAATCCAAGAGCTTTGCGGATTTGATCCTATCACTCGTATTCAACGTACCTCGATTGATCGACCGGACATAAGGCTTGGGATTCGATGTACACAGCATTCCGTAGATACATTCGGTGACCTTGATTTCCTTATTGAACCGGTCAAGGCAGCTGTCGAGCGAACGGCAGAAGAAAATAGTGATAATATGGCCAGAGAGGCACTCAGGCGCGGTGACCTTGCTACTGCTCACTCAATCGTATCGGCCCATACTCGTCAAGAGACAGAACAAGCGGGATCCGGTAGTCGTGCATGCTGCAGGACTATTCCGAAGACTGTTGTGTATATCGACTTCATAAAACTGGTTGAGGCGGCAGTCCACGTGCTGGTCAAAAAGTTGATCCAAGCGGGCAGTTCAAAGACGTCTGCCTTCAACGTCATTGAAGCCTATCATTCAGAGCTCGCAGAGTTCGACAAGAGATCGATTGCCGCAGAATTCGCAAAGCCTGATGTCGAAGACGTTCTGAAAAGCCCGAGGCATCGTATTATCGTAGCTACCGACGCAATGGGAATGGGTATCGATAACCCAGATATCCGACGCGTTGTTCAATGGAAGCAGCCACCAAGCATGTGCGCTCTGTGGCAGCGAGCCGGTCGAGCGGCGAGAGGTCGGGCAATCTGCGGCGAATTTGTTTGGTTTGTTGAATCATGGTGCTTTGGAGATAGGCTCGACTCATCGGCTCAGGTCAAGAAGAGAACGACTGAGCGTGAGAGACGATCCGTGCTACCACGGGGCCTGTGGGAGCTGATTAACCTTCCAACGTGCATTCGAAGAAGCATCCTTGAATTCTATGATGACGACTTGTCCTCACAACCCCATCTGGGAACAGACCCACGTCTCTGCTGTAGCAGATGCGTCAGCATTGAGACCAGACCACGTACCAGCAAAGCAGGGCAGTCTGTCAGGGTCATTCAGTCTCAAAAGCATATCACTGCTGCGGTGAACTCGGCACTGATTGAGTGGCGAGAGACAAAGGCAGCGACGGTACTATTCTCGACGATATTCTCGACGATATTCACGGATCATAAGGTGCAGTTGATCCTTCCGGACAAGGCTATTTTCGATATATCACGAACTGGTGCAACAGTCGACTCTATCGACGCATTGGTCACCGCGGCCAACGGGCGATGGGCAGACCTGCGCCTCTATGAAGGTGAAGTTGTTGAAGTGATTCAAAATGCATGCTTGCAAGCAACGCTTGCCAAAACCCGAAGCAGGCGTCCTTTGACAGCGATAGATGTGAACTCTGCAGGGATTAGAGATGGGCCGGATCCAAAGCGGATGAGGTTGATGGGAAAGGCACGGGGATAGCCGGCACAGGTTAGTGTTACTCGACATCGTCCGTAGCAAAGAACTGAGCGATTTCACCCTCGTCTTCGTTGTCTTCGTCGTCGAGAACAGGATTGTCTGCCCTCGTATAGCTATACTGAAAGCTGCGGCATTCTCTTCTGTTGAATTTCACTAATGCATCATCGGCAACGCGCGTTGCTTCAAGGTGTAATATATCAGTGGCCTCGTATTTGACGGTTCGGCCACTGTGTAGGGCGATTGACCCAGTCCGCGATAAGCGCTGAGCCATGATCATGATATCAAGCTTTGCTGACTTCTCTGAATGTCTGTCGTTTCGATCAAGGCCGTACAGTGATTCAATATGATTAGCAAGAGTGACGAAAAACTCGATGTTCAAAGCACAATGCTCGAAGAGATAATTCAGCGTGATAGCAGACTCACGCTTATTCTTAAATAACTTCTTGAGAGTGTCATTGTTGTTGCGATCGTGCACTTCAAGTTAGCCTAACATAGATCATGTCAGACTATCATAGATCAGTATAGAACTGATGTTGACACGCTAGCGACCTAGCGTGCCTTCGTGAATAAAACTCATGACGTGTTGCATCTTCTTTCTTCTTCAGCTTTGAACTTCTAGTTAGAATACACTCATATGATTCACTTTATGCAGATTCATAACATTAGTTCAAAGCTCATCAATCTTGCTATCAATGTGTAAATGATATAAAAACAAGCTACATCACTTAAGCTTGAATTGAAATCGAAATTTGAAAATTGAACTCAGAAGACTCATTAGAAATCAAGAAATTTCTAGAACAGAACAGAAGAACATGAATGTATTGTTCTAGACTAACTCTTTACTGAACTCATCATCAGAACAGAAGAATAGAAGAACATGAATGTGTTGTTTTAGAACTGAAATCAGAAATTTCAGTTGAATCTCGATCAGCAATTTTCTATTCACTAGACTGATTGCATTGAATTGAGTCATTGAGATTGAGTTGAATTCTCAGCTCGTCAAGACTTGATTCAAGTCAGAATTCTTGACTTGAGTATTTGAATTAAGTCAGAAGATTCAACTTAAGTAATTGAGTTAAGTTAAAGAATTGAAATCGAGTATCAACTTGAAATTTTCAACTCGACTCGTCAAGACATGAAAATAGATAGATAAATATTTTATTATGACTTTTTATTATGACTTTCTATCATGACTTTCTATCAAATAGTCTTCATGTTTTCTTTTCATGACTTTTCTTCATGACTCTTTATCAAATGATCTTCATGTTTCTTTATCATGTTTTTCTATCATGTTTCTTTATCATAACTCTCTATCATAGCTCTTTATCATAGCTTTCTATCATAGCTTCTCTTCATGACTTTTCTTCATGACTTTCTATAAAACAGTCTTCATGTTTTCTCGTCATGACTTTCTATCAAATAGTCTTCATGTTTTTCTTCATGACTTTCTATCAAAAAGATAATGCAAAAGCAAAAAATCGAAAAAATCTTCTATATTTAACTTTCTTAATATCATATTCAATTGCTTGATGAATTGAATCAAGAACTCAAATCAAATTCTGACTTAAGATTAATATTAAGTTGAGTCAGAAGATTCAACTTGAGTATTTGAGTTGAGTCAGAAGATTCAACTTAAGTAATGTTATGAACATGTCTGAATCGATCAGAGTTCAGATCTAATTCTAATCAATTTGATTAGAACAAGTCATGACGCTATGCCTAGTTTGAATCTAGCGCACTTCTTTGAGTCATTCTCAGCACTTCTTCT
>JAABUT010001361.1_pt1 | contig 28415 bp, 24 predicted proteins | sample 5559281 | NCBI WGS metagenome assembly JAABUT01 (sample SAMN10711880, study PRJNA513359) | rock metagenome | isolation source: Antarctica rocks | place: Antarctica: Victoria Land, Ricker Hills nord | collected 2016-01-04
ATACATCCATTGAAGATCTCCAAAATCATTAAAAAAGAAAGTATTTTAATTGCTCCCTTATTTAAAAGCACTCCTTTTTTTGGATACCAGGCAATTTTTATTTATGATATATTGAATCTGAATGATTGATCAAGTTAAGTCGTTAAATTCAGTACAAACTTAAATTATAGTATTAGCAAAAAGAATATGCAAATTGATATTTCGCATGTAGATTTTGGCCGTGCAAATAAGTCAAGATGACTGACCAGGTCATTTCTTATTAAGTAAAACTCATCTGCAAAAGAGTATGTGCATACCTCTTTTAATATCATAAAAGATCGGCAACTCTAAGTGTAATAAAACAGTTGTATTTTCAATCATTTATAAGATGTATGAATAACTATTATAAATATCTACCAACAAGTTCAGGAGATGAAAGATGGGGAATGCACGTACTGAATGCAGGGTGCAACAGAATTGATGAGTACGTTGATTATCCTGCAGCAGAACACCCTGTTCATCACTATTTCGATTGGAGTAAAGGCCGTGTCCTGAACGAATATCAAATCATTTATATACCTATTGGGTGTGGTTTATTTGAATCTGCCAGTTGTGAGCAACAGAAAATAAAAGAAGGAACTATTTTATTTTTATTTCCGGGGGAGTGGCACCGCTTCAAACCTGATCCACAAACAGGATGGGATGAATTCTGGGTAGGATTTAAAGGAGCAATCATCGAAAATATTGTAAAGCAACATTTTTTATCAAGAAAAAGTGCTGTCCAGGAAATTGGATTATCTGAAAAAATAATTCAATTATTTACAAATATCATTGAAATAACAAAAGAAGAAAGAACCGGGTACCAGCCTTTAGTATCTGGTATTATAATGCACTTGCTAGGTGAAATTCATTCGCTGGCGAAACAACAACTTTATACAGGAGAAGAAATAACTGAATCTATTATTAATAAGGCAAGGATTATTTTCAGAACCAATATTGACCAAGATATTAACATCGAGAAAATCGCAGACGAATTATGCATAAGTTACGCGTGGTTTCGAAAGGCTTTTAAAGCCTACACTGGTATCGCGCCTCATCAATACCTCATTCAATTAAAAATTGAAAAAGCAAAAATGCTTCTTCTTAACCCGTCGAGATCAGTAAAAGAAATTGCCTTTAGTATGAATTTCGAATCTGCTTTTTATTTTTCAAAATTATTTAAAGCTAAAACGGGCGTATCGCCTGATGTGTACAGAAAGAATTTGAAGATAGAACGTTAGACGCATGGTATTACATAAGCAGCCATCCTACGGAAACGTGAGCACGATGAAAATGAATAAACTACCTTCCTATCTGTTATATCGCATATCAGAACAATCATCAATATGGTGTTGCAAATGTTGCCTTTATTATTATTAAGTGAAATTCATTCATTTGATTGTGCACATTTCTTTGGCAACTAAAATAGACATTGCAAGAATTGCGAGGCCGTAAAGTGCCTATAGGATGTGATTTTACTTTAAATTTGAATCCACTTCATTTTTAATTAAACGGCCGTTTTCTTAAAAACAATTTTGTAATTCTTCCCTGATTTCGCAGGTTAACCAAAGAAATAAGCCTCGAGCCCTTTAAAATAAAGGGTTTGAGGCTTATGGCAGTTTCACTTAAATGAGTGAAATTGCGGTTGAAAATTTAACACATGCAAGTTCAGGTAAATCCTACTTTTTTCCACTCATTTGGCGGTATTAATTTTATAGATGCAAGCCTGGGAAAGTTGGGGGTAAGTTCATTAATCACCGGTGCATTAGGTCATCGCAGCCTTATTGCTACATACAGTTATGCCGATGTTATAAAGACTATCTTTTATTTGCATGCCATAGGAGGCGATGTTTTGGATGATGTAAATACCTTAAAACAGCAGTTGCAGGACCATCCTGAACTGAAGATTTGTTCAGCCGATACCATTGAATATGTAAGCCAGGAGTTACGCTGTCCAAGCAGTGAGGTTACCACATCCAAAGGGGTAGTGCATACAATTAATGAACATGAAATGTTTAATAAGTTATTGCCCAAACTATGCAAGCTGGGCGGCGTGTTAGATAATACCATTGGTCACACTATGGATTACGATGGACATATATAACAGAAAACACCAAACCCGATAATGGCCACAGCTACAAAAAAACAGAAGGCTACTACCCCGTTGTATGCAGCATAAACAAATTACCTGTGTATATGCAAAACCGCAAAGCCAATACCCCCGAAAGCTATGGGCAGTTAGCGGTTATAACCAAAGCCTTTGAACAATGCCGGGCAGAAAAAATCGCTCTTGCAAAGTTTCGCGCTGATGCATGCTGCTATGAAAAGCAAACTATAGTCTACATGGAAGCGCAGGAAGGGCTGAAATACTATGTCCGTGCCGAAATGAATGCCTCATTACGCATAGCCCTCCAGGATGAAAGAGACTGGAAGCCTGTTATGCTCAACCATCAAAAAGTGGAAGTCTGTGCCATTGAACATCAGGTATTTGGAGAAGAAATGCATCGCCGCATAGTAGCTCACCGTAAAAAAGCAAAAGGCCAGTTAAGCTTTGATAGTGAAGGCGGCTACGACTATCATGCGATCCTTACCAACGATAGTGGCGAAGAAATGAGTGTGATTGAATTTTACAACCAGCGTGGCTGCCAGGGCGAGCATCACTTTAAAGAACTGGATAATGATTTTGGATGGAACAAACTGCCCTTCGACAACATAGAAACCAATACCATTTACATGTATTCAACCATCATCGCTTACCTGTTGTTTAATATTTGTAAGACTATGTATTCGGCAAAGGTTGCATTTGTAAAGCCACAAATGCGGTTAAAGAATTTCAGGCTGCACTTTATAACCTTAACAGCCAAATGGATAAAAACTGCTCGCCGGTGGGTGCTTAAAATCTTCACCACAAAAGACTATAGCCCTGTGTTTTGTACCTAAATATAAAAATTACCGGGAAAAAAATCTGGTCATAAGCAATTATGGGTAAGGGTTATTATGTTCTGTAAGATAGCAAAACAGGAAATATTAAATATTATTTATATGTAATAGCCGAACCGAATGGTTTATAGGCGAAAATAAAGTAGTTAAAAATACCTTGCGAAATTTGGGCCATCATATAAATGTTTTGAAAGAAAGGTATTTGTAAGCTTTTTTGATTAGCGGCTTTCTTCTGCTGTTCAGGCTTACGTTTCATCCACGTTCAGGAACTTTTTCAGCTTGCTGATGCAAATCAGGTACGAGCGTGATGCGGCGGCACAAAAACAGTGTCATTGTTTGCAGCTCCGCCAATCCGGTTTTGGCTTGGTGAAATTCTCCAGGTAATTTATTCTTACCTCTTACACCCTTTAATAAGATTTTATGTGCTTCTTTTATCAGCCGTGAAGACAAGGGCAATTTCTCCAAATCTTTAATTAATGGAATGATTCATTGCTTCAATATAGTTTTGTACCTCTTGCCAATCGTCCTTTAATTCAGAGCTGATGTCCTTTTCCTTCTAATACAGCTTCATTCATCCGGGTACGTGTTCCTTCAATATGATTGGATTGCGTAGCCCCTTTTACTATATGCATCCTTATAAAAACATCCACATCCGGTACAAAAGTCGAAAATGTGTTAAGCTCCCCAACCGCTGATCAGGATGCTATGTTACCCCAACTACGAATACATGTAGCTAATCATGATCGTATTATTCATCTTCAAACTTTTGGCAATCCGGCAAACCCTATCATTTTTGTTTTGCATGGGAGGTACTGGTGCTGATTTCAGGCTATTTCTACCATTTAAAGCGTTAGCAGATAGCTTTTATGTTTTAATGTGGGATTCAAGGGATGCTGGATTATCAGAAAGAGTAACTAAAGAAGAACTTTCAATAGCAAGCTTTAGTGAAGAAACACCATATCAAACCTCTATGGCATTAAAATCACAAGCTAAAAAAGTGACAACTTGTTGTACTTTTTTTTTGCCCTTAGCGCCTAAGTTACTACTACTTTTAGTAAAAACAAGTTTTTGCGAACTAAAACTAAATACTAATCCAATAGATTTAATAGAGGGGAAGCCGCAAAAGCATCTTTCATAATTTGATAACAAGAATGATCAAATACCGCATCCTTCTTCATTATTAAAAAACTGTTTGCACTATTCTACCTAATTCAACTTTTTTAAATAAATATTGTACAATGAATTTTTTAAAAAAGTTATATAATATTTTACAGATGAATGCTACATTTTCTTTTATTCAATTAAAATGCTTTACTTTTTAAATTATATAGTAGATTTTTAATCCTTCTTTTGAATATAAATTTGTTCTACATAAATAATATTTCTAATTCACGATTGCCGGTTATGAAAGAGATTAAACTAACGTATTGCTGGTATAAGCAAATATTATCTTTCCTAGTTTTAAATTTCTGCTTTCTTAATTTATCAACTAAAAAATCTGCCATATGAGATTATTCCATCCATTATTTTTTTGGGTGTTGCTGAGTATATGTAGTATATCAGCATTTGCTCAAAATAAAACAATAAGAGGGTCTGTTACAGATGAAAAAAATCTGGCACTCACCGGAGCAACGGTGAATGTTCAGGGAACAAATATTTCTGCAACCACAGATTCAAGTGGAAATTTTAATATTAAGTTACCTCCCAACAAAAATATTTTGGTTATTAGTTACATTGGAATGCAGACCAGGGAAGTTAATATCTCTGGTCAAAGCATGATTAATACTACTCTTCAATCCTCTGCATCAAACTTAAATGATGTTGTGGTAGTTGGTTACGGTACAGAGAAAAAAGCTACAGTGACAGGGGCAATTTCATCCATTGGCAGCAAAGATATTAAAACAATCTCCACGTCTAATTTGGTAACCGGCCTGGCAGGTAAGCTACCGGGATTAAGGGTAACACAAAGGAATAGTGAACCTGGCGGTTATTCGACTGCGTTTGATATTCGCGGTTTTGGAACACCATTGATTGTTGTTGATGGGATCGTAAGAAGTGATTTCAATAAATATGATCCCAATGATATAGAAAGTATTACCGTTCTTAAAGATGCTTCAGCAGCAGTTTACGGTGTAAAAGCTGCTAACGGGGTTGTTTTAATTACGACGAAAAAGGGAAGCACTGGTAAACCAACTGTTTCATATTCTGGTAATTACCAGCTTTCGGAGATATTAAATTATCCAAAAGTTGGTAACGCATACCAATTTGCAATTTTAACAACTGAAAACGAAATTAACTTGGGGAAAGCTCCGGGATCTACGACCTACACTCCCGAAGATATTCAAAAATTTAAAGATGGCACTTATCCAAGTACTGATTGGTTAGACGTGATGGAAAATAAATTTGGGTTCCTCCAGCATCATAATTTGAACATATCAGGGGGAAGCAAAAGTATCAGATATTTTACCTCTTTAGGATATCTGGATGAAATGGGGATTTATAAAAGTGGGGATCTAAATTATCAGAAATATAACGTTCGCTCCAGTGTTACTGGTAAAATTACTGATAATTTGACGGCTCAATTGAATGTAGATGCTATATTAGAAGACAAAAATGCACCTAGCTATAATGTGAATGATGTCGTTGAGTTTACCTGGATGAATAAACCAACTTTTCCTGTATATGCAAATAATACGCCTCCTTATTTGCAGGACTTTGGGTATCCATTTCATCCTCTGGCAGTAACCACGGCAGATATTGGTGGTTTCAGAAAAATAAAATCTAAAACATTTCAGGGCAATTTTACTTTGGATTATAAATTTAAACCAATTGATGGACTTTCAGCAAAGTTAATGTATGGCTTTTATTCTATAGATGTGTTCGATAAGTTATGGAATAAAGCCTATTCAGTTTATACCTATGACCAACCTACCGATACGTACTTGGTTACAGGTATTCAAAATTTGCCGTCCAATCTAAGTGGAAATTATTCTCCTTTACAAAGAAGCACGCTTCTTGGCCAGCTTAATTATCAAAAGTTATTTTTACAAAAACACAACGTTAAAGCTTCTATCGTTTTCGAAGAAAGACATGAAAAGAGCGATAACATGTCAGCTAGAAAGGAGTTTGCTATAGATGTAGATCAATTTTTTGCAGGTGTTTCTGCAAATGCAACGGTAAACTCGAGCAACATTTATGAAAATGACAATCAGAGCGTTATAGGGAGGCTAAATTACAATTATTTATCAAAATATTTATTTGAAACTGGGTTTAATTATGGTGGTTCATCAAAATTCCCTGCAGAGAAAAGGTGGGGATTCTTTCCTTATGTTTCTGCTGGATGGAGAATTTCTGAAGAGAAATTTTTTAAGGATAAATTGCAATTTGTAACGAACTTAAAGCTAAGAGGATCGTGGGGTAAAATGGGTGATGACGGCGCTGCTGCTTTCCAATTTTTAACGGGTTATGATTATCCGAGTGCAAGTTCAGTTTTCAATAATAGCGTCATATCAGGTTTAGGATTTAGAGGCCTGCCAAATCCAAATATTACCTGGTTTACAGTTACAACAAAAAATATTGGTGTGGATCTTAGTCTTTTTAAAGGCTTAATATCAATGCAATTTGACCTTTTTCAACGTGACCGTTCAGGATTACTGGCTACCCGTAATCTTACAATTCCTGGAACTGTTGGTGCTAATTTACCACAGGAAAACCTCAATAGCGACAGGCAAAAGGGTTTTGAACTTGTGATTGGACATAAAGAAGAATTAGGTAAACTAACTTATGATATTTCTGCCAACCTAACTTATACCCGAGGGCAGAACACATATGTTGAAAGGTCCGCTGATGGAAATTCATACCTGAATTGGCGAAATAATTCTACTAACCGATGGAACGATATTGTTTGGGGATATAAGCTGTTGGGCCCTTTCCAAAATGAAGAAGATGTTCTGACTTCCCCAATTGAAGACGGTCACGGAAATAGTACCTTAAGGCCAGGGGATAATAAATATGAGGATTTGAACAAAGATGGTATCATAAATAATTTAGACAATATTCCTATTACCAGAGGATCAATTCCATTAACTAATTTTGGATTAAATATTAATTTGGCCTGGAAGAATTTTGATGTGAATATATTTGGACAGGGCGCCGCTGGATTTAATATGGTTTACAGTATTCAGATGATGCCACTAAATTGGGGACGAAACAGCCTTCAAATGAATTTTGACAGGTGGCATCACGAGAATATTTTTGACGTTAACAGTCCCTGGATACCGGGGAAATACCCTCCGATTAATTATAATCCTGTTGACTTACTCCCGTCGGTCCTTTTTCGTCCTGATGCTTCCTACTTTAGGTTGAAAAATGTTGAAATTGGATACACCGTTAATCCTACTTTGTTAAAGAAAGCTGGTTTAGAAAGCATAAGGATCAGTGTAAGTGGTTTTAACCTTTTAACCTATAAGTTCCACTACATGCCTGATTTGGATCCTGAACAAGGTCAAGCACCAGGTTCAGCATCGTATCCTCTTTATAAGAATTATAATATAGGATTAAATATCACATTTTAAATCGTTAGAATCATGCAAAATAAAATAAAATCATTATACCTTTTCACAGCCATCTCATTATTAATGTTTAATAATTCCTGTAATGATAAACGGCTGGATATTTTACCACTCAACATCCTTACCTCCTATCAGATTTTCGGAAGTGAATCAGGAATAACAGCCTATATGGCATCTTTATATGCTCAATTACCAATAGAGGATTTTACTTTTAGGGGATGGGGACAAGATTTAGCAAATTATACCGATGAATCGGTAGCAAGCTCTTCAACTGAAGTAAATGGTATACCGGACGGAACATGGTTGCAATGGTGGGGATACGCTCAAATAAGAAATGTCAATAATTTAATTGAAAAATTACCCACTGCAAAAATTGCAGATATAAAAAAGAAATCGCTTTTAGGTGAAGCTAAATTTATTAGAGCTTTCGATTATTTTGAATTAGTGAAATTGTATGGTGGAGTTCCAATTATTAAAACAGTACAGAGTGTTAACGGAGACAATATAGGTGAACTTCAGGTACCGAGAAATACCGAAAAAGAAGTTTGGGATTTTATAGCTACTGACCTTGATTCAGCAGTTTCTCTTCTTCCGGAAACAAATGAATCAGGAAGAGCAACCAAATATGCCGCTTTGGCATTAAAATCACGCGCCATGTTATATGCTGCTTCATCTGCTAAATATGGTTCTGTAATGCTTAATGGGCTTAATGGAATTCCTTCTTCGCAAGCAGATAACTACTGGAAGTCCTCGTATGATGCAGCAAAGTTAATAATTAATTCAGGAGCATATTCTTTGTACAATAAAAACACTAATAAAGAACTCAATTTCGAGCAGTTATTCATTGATCAGAGTAATCCTGAAGCCATTTTTTCAAGATATTATCACTACCCTGATAAAACACATCTTTACGATCAGTTCAATCTTCCATTTGGCGTAAGGGCTCCTACAGGATATGGTTCAGGGGTAGGGCCATACTTGGAACTAGTTGAGCAGTTTGAGTATATAGACGGGACTCCGGGAAAACTTCACCTTAAAAATCCCGATGGATCTCCCATATTTTATACAAAACCAACCGATCTTTTTTTAAATAAAGATCCAAGATGTATGGCAACTGTGATTGTTCCTTTCGGAGTATATAAAGGTAGTGTTATTGATGTCCAGGCAGGAATTTACGATCAGGGGATAAAATTTGAAGCAGGGGATTACTCTTCTTTGTACAATCCAACTACTCACCAACCTGATAACACAAACGGAACTATACACATTGTTGGCAATAACGGATTTGGTAGTGGTGCAACTGAGAAATCACAGTCGGGATTTTATCTGCGTAAATACCTTGATTATAATCTTCCTCAATCACGGGCTCAGGCTTCCGATCAAGCCTGGATTGTATTTAGATACGGAGAAGTGCTTTTGAATTATGCAGAAGCTGCTATTGAATTGAAAAATATAGAAGATGCAAAATCAGCTATCAACGAAATCAGGGATCGAGCTGGCATTAAATTACTTGGTGATGCTGAAGTGACTCTTGATAAGGTCAGGCATGAAAGGCTGGTTGAACTTGCCTTTGAAAACCAGAGATGGTGGGATTACAGGAGGTGGCGCGTATCAGATAAAATATTAAACAATGTACGTTTTTCTTCATTAAAACCCTATTATGATATTAATGCAAAAGCGTATCGATTTGAAGCAGGAATTGCAGGAAGATGGCCTAAAACTTTCCTGGTAAGAACTTACTATGAAGCTATTCCAACAATCGAAATTTCAAAAAATCCTAATTTAATTCAGAATTCTGGGTATTAAATCATTTTAAACTTACAATAATGATACTTAAAAAGATAATTTTTCTACTATTAATAATTGTTGCTTTTTCTGCATCATGCAAAAAAATAGATAATTATAATGAACCGAATGGTGATATCTATGGAAGACTTATTGATGATATAACCAATGATTCTTTACAAACGGAACAGCCGAATGGATTTAATATTAATCTATACGAGAAAGGAGGACAAATGAACTCACCGATTATATTTTCGGGTAAGCCTGATGGGACATTTGAAAATGCCTGGATTTTTAAAAATGAATACAAGGTTATTCCTACAGAAGGGGCATTTTTTCCTGTTGATACTGTCGTGGTTAAAGTTGGTGCACGTACGGAGGTGAACTTTACAGTAACACCCTTTCTGGCTGTTACTAATGTATCAGTTCAGTCCGGTACAGGAAAAATTACTACCAGTTATAAAATAGTGCGTAGCCAGATCGGTGATAAGATCTTTGAAAGAAAGACACTGGTTTCGGGAATTCCCACTGTAAACAATGTGGTATTTGATTTTAAATCACAATCTGATTTAAGCGGGATTTCAGATGATGACATATTATCTTCTCAATATTCTGATGAGATAAGTGGTTTAACTTCTGGCAATTCTTATTTCGTTAGAATAGCCGTTCGTACAGATAACTCCTTGAAAAAATATAATTATAGTAAGATTTTTAAGGTTAAAGTGCCATAAGGCTTTTGATGTTCTTTTGAATTTAAGCAAATTGTAATCAGTAGGTGGTAAGATTACCATATAAATATAAAGAATATGAATGAAAAAGAGAGGATCATAAATAATAGTATTGAGCCTGATTACGGTGCCAGTTATTTAAGATTCACTATGAACAATCGGATGTTAAACTGATTCTCATGACTACTGATTATTTTGGAAAGCAGAGAAATATTAAAAATCCTGCTTCATGACCATTTGGAAATTATAAAACAGGGTAGATATATTTGAAGACTATTATGAAGAAGAATAATTTGTGAATAAAATTTTAATAATGATAATACAACAAAGAGTACAATTACATTAGATAATGAAGGTGATTATTTAAACAATGATACGGAATAAAGAATCTTCAATTATTTTTTTATTACAGTTTATGCATTAAAAAGAAAAATTAGTTGCCACTGTATAATAAAAAAAGTAAAAATGAAATATAAACCTAAAGCTTATATTATATGACTATTACTAAACTTTTTAAGATGAGAAGTTCAAGTGTATTATTTTTTTTACTAATTGCTATTTCAATTGGATTATATAGCCGGGCAAATGGCCGAACCTCAATATTGAATGACAATCTTCTTAAATACAAAACTTACCATGTTTCAGTTGATGGCAATGATGCCAATGCCGGCACGAAGGCAAGTCCGTTGAGAACTATATCGGTAGCCGCAAACTTAGCGATGCCCGGAGATACTGTGCTCGTTCATGCAGGAATCTATCGGGAGCAAATCACACCCCCACGCGGAGGAAATTCCAATGCTGAAAGGATTGTTTATGAAGCAGCTCCCGGCGAGAAGGTAGTGGTAAAAGGTTCGGAAATTATAAAAGGGTGGAAAAAATTAGAAAATGATACATGGGAAGTAAAAATTCCGAATACATTTTTTGGAGATTTTAATCCTTATAAAGAATTGATTCATGGCGATTGGTTCCACTCTAGGCCGGCGGACCGGCAATACCATAGGGGAGCTGTCTATTTAAATGGCGATTGGCTGATGGAAGCAGCAAAAAAGGAAGAGGTGATGACTGTTGCGGATAAAAAAAATCCGCTCTGGTGGGGAGAAGTCGATTCGACTACTACAACCATTTGGGCACAATTTAAAGATGCCGATCCCAATAAAAATTTGATAGAGATTAATGTTCGCCCAACAGTTTTTTATCCCGACAAACCATTCATTAATTTCATTACCGTGCGGGGCTTTACAATGGAGCAAGCCGCCACCAACTGGGCACCGCCAACGGCAGAGCAAATGGGAGTGATTGGCACACATTGGAGTCGTGGTTGGATTATCGAAAATAATACCATTGAATATTCCAAATGCGCAGGTATTGCTTTGGGTAAATATGGCGACGAATTCGATAACACGAGTGGCCAGTCAGCCGAAGGGTATGTCGGCACCATCAAAAGAGCACTTGCCTTCGGCTGGAACAAAGGCACGATTGGTGGACATATTGTTCGGAACAACACAGTTGCCTACTGCGAACAGGTAGGTATTGTAGGCAGTATGGGCTGTTCTTTCAGTACAGTAGAAGGAAACACAATACACGATATTTATGTGCATCATCTATTTACCGGAGAAGAAATGGCCGGAATTAAATTTCATGGTGCTATAGATGTACAAATTAAGCACAATCATATTTATCGTGTAGGCGGCGTTGCCGGAATATGGCTCGACTGGATGGCCCAGGGGGCACAGATAAAAGACAATTTAATGAATGACAATTCCACGGATATCTATTTGGAAGTGGATCATGGGCCAATGCTGATAAGTAATAATATTTTATTATCGAAAAGTAATCTTTTAATGTACTCCAGAGGCGCTGCTTTTGCACATAATTTGTTTGCAGGTAAAATAGAAGTTATACACTATGACGCAAGATTAACACCATATATGAAACCACATTCAACTTATGTAGTGGCACTTCACGATAACCCCAGTGGGGATGTTCAATTTATAAACAACCTTTTTGTCAATGGAGGAGATGCAAGTCAGTACAGCAAAGCATTGTTGCCGGTTGTTTTTAAAGGCAATGTTTATACCAAAGGAGCGGTTAGAGCCATAAAAAATAATGAGCAGGATCGATTTGGTGAAATGAATAAAAACGCAGAGAAGGAAATGAAGGAATATAAAGAACATACTGCTACCGAAATAAATGCTTTGGTAGTTAAAGATTTTGATGCTTCAGTCAGTTTGTTGCAGCAAGATCAGAAAATATATCTCGAAATAGCTTTTGACAAAAAATGGCTGGCTCAGAAACGCAAACTGGTAACAACTGAAACTCTGACTAAAGCAATAGTTCCAGAGTTGCCGTTTGAGGATGTGAATGGTTCTCCGCTTCGGATTGACAGGGATTATCTGGGGGAAAAGCGGAACGTTGCAAGCCCTTCCCCGGGACCATTTGAAATAAAAGATTCAGGAAAGCATAAAATTAAAGTTTGGGGAAATTGAATGATTAAAAATAAAATAGGTAATGAAAATAGCTGTATTAGGGTGCCGATCTGTCTTGTATTTCATGTGGAATTAGACAGGGATAAACTGTATTAATATCCTAAATATTATAAAGAAGTTGGTGTTTACGCTTACGGGTCTTTCAATTTCACAGATGGTTGGCGGTGTCCGCTAATGAAGATTATGATTACTCAAGTATTTCATTAATTCGCTACACAAACTTCAATTAGATTTTTTTTCACAATCGATGAGTGGTGATTAATACTTTAAAAGAAACAAGTAATTACTAAGTGAATAATCACTTTTAAATATTAAAAACTCACTCATCAAAATTAACAAGAAATGAAAAAGAATCTATTTTTAGGAACAATATTTCTAATAAGTTTATTTCTAATCAGTTTAACGTTAACTGCAAAAGAATATCACGTATCAATAAATGGTAATAATGCAAATGATGGTTCAGCTAAAAAACCTTTTAAAACTATTTCTTTTGCTGCTACCATCGCCAGGGCAGGAGATGTGATAACAGTTCATTCAGGGACTTATCACGAGCTAGTCAATCCCATATATGGTGGTACAAGTGATAGAAATAGAATTGTCTACAGGGCTGTAGTGGGAGAAAAGGTAGAAATTAAAGGTTCTGAAGTGATTACAGATTGGAAAAATGAAAAAGGCACTGTCTGGAAGGTAATTATCCCTAACTCATTTTTTGGTGATTACAATCCTTACCAAGATTCAATTTATGGGGATTGGTTTTCAAGTCACGGGAGGATCCATCATACTGGGGAAGTTTTCCTTAATGGTAAGTCCTTGTACGAAATGGAAAAAATAGAAAAAGTATTTAATCCAACACCACTTACTAAAATTAAAGATACTGAAGGATCTACGTACACCTGGTACTATGAAAGCGATAAGAATAACACTACGATTTGGGCAAACTTTCAAAAATTTGATCCAAATAAACAGTTGGTAGAAATAAGTGCAAGAAGGTCCTGCTTTTATCCCGAAAAGCTAAACATTAACTATATTACTATCAGGGGATTCCACATAAGCCAGGCCGCTACCCAATGGGCAGCACCCACAGCAGAACAGATTGGTATGATTGCTACTCATTGGAACAAGGGTTGGATTATTGAGAACAATGTAATCAGCGATTCAAAATGTTCCGGTATTACCTTGGGAAAGGTGCGCAGTACTGGTCAAAATGTTTGGATAGCTAATCCAAGCCTCGACGGTTCAATTCACTATATTGAAGTAATATTCAAGACATTGAGACATGGTTGGAATAAAGAAAATATAGGATCTCACATAGTAAGAAACAATGAAATTTTCAACTGTGAGCAAACAGGTATTTGCGGTAGCATGGGAGCAGCCTTTAGTCTTATTGAGAACAACCATATTTATAACATCTGGACAAAAAGGCAATTTAGCGGGGCCGAAATTGCTGGCATTAAATTTCATGGTGCAATTGATACCAGGATTATAAAGAACCGCATTCATAATACGGGGCGTGGCCTATGGCTTAGATTGGATGGCCCAGGGAACACGGGTTTCTAAAAATCTGATGTATGACAATGATTTAGAGGATGTATTTTTTGAAGTAGATCATGGTCCTACACTGGTTGATATTAACCTTCTATTGTCTCCAACCGGTATTCGTACCCAATCAGAAGGTGGCGCTTTTGTTCATAATCTAATAGCTGGTCAGCTTTGTAATTATGCTGAGCCAGGTCGTTTTACTCCTTATCATTTACCCCACTCCACACTGCAGTTGCTGGACTTTCTACCATTTATTCCGGGGACGACAGGTATTATAATAATATTTTTCTTGGATCAGGACTGGAGCTGAATAATAAAAATCCCAGATGTAATTATGGACTGATTGGTTATAAAAATGTAAAACTTCCGGTGTGGATAAGTGGTAATATTTATTATGGGAAGGCTTTACATTATGAGGGGGAGAGCAGTTATGTTGAAAAGACAGGTTTTTTATCAGATCTTGAAGTGATAGAAGATGGAGATAATGTATATCTCAATTTAACTATAGATAGTTCGGGTCCTAATCTAAAAACTCAATTTATTACAACAGAAATGTTGGGGAAAGCAAAGATGCCAAAAGAAGGATTCGAAAATCCAGATGGAACATCATTAAAAATTGATACTGACTATTTGGGTAACAGGCGTTCAGAATCTAATCCCTCGGCCGGACCTTTTGAAAATCCAGGAAAGGGCACAGTTAAGTTGAAAGTTTGGTAAAATCGTTCTTAATCATATGTGTGCCAAAATCTTGAAAGAAAGGGATACTACAAAAGTTTTTGAATTTGTAAAGCATAAAAGGACATGAAAAAATTATATTCAGCTATAAACTTAAACTATATTATTACAGGTTTTCTCCTCGTAATAACATTACAGGGATACGCTATTGATAAGTTTCCTGTGATTTATATTAATCACAAGACCGACAAGGCGGAGGAATTAGCAGCACACGAGATCAGAAAATATATTTACCAGCGCTCAGGAGAGTTTCTATCAATAACAGAATGGAACGAAAATAGCTCAATTAAAGGAGATGCTATTATCGTTGGGAACTTATCTAAATTGATAAAATTAAATAAGTATAAAGTTCCGAAACTTGAACATGATGCCTATATCTTAAAAACCATTTCTTCCCGTGAAGGTAAAAAACTTTTAATTTGTGGTGGCAGTCCCATTGGGACGCTTTATGCTGCTTACCATTTTGCAGAACAATTAGGTATCGGCTTTTTTCTTGATGGAGACGTAATTCCTGATAAACAGGTTCCTTTTGTATTACCCGATTTGGATATAAAGCAAACACCACTATTCGATATACGCGGTATCCAACCGTTTCATGATTTTCCGGAAGGACCTGATTGGTGGAGTAATGATGATTATAAAGCGATTATTGCTCAGTTACCAAAACTTGGAATGAATTTTATCGGGTTTCACACATATCCGGAAGGGGGAGTAGGTCCGGAACCAATGGTGTGGATTGGTTCACCATGGGATATTGGAAAAAACGGACAGTAAAGTCAAGTTATGCCTCAAGACATTTTAACACATTAGAAGGTGAGTCGGGATACGAACCCATGAATACAAGTGAATATTATTTTGGAGCTTCACAAATGTTTGAAAAAGATCTCTTTGGAGCTAAATATATGATGGAAGTGGGTCATCCTAAATCAGAAAGCTTTGTACAGCAAAATGAATTATTTAATAAATTTGGAATCATACTTAAAGATGCTTTTACTTTTGCTAAGGGAATAGGAGTTAAGACGTGTATTGGCACAGAAACTCCTCTTACAATTCCGAAACAAGTAAAAGGACGTCTAAATTCATTGGGGAAAGATCCTAAAGATCCGAAAGTAGTGCAAGAGGTATATGAAGGAATATTCCAAAGAATTAAAGATACTCACCCTCTTGATTATTTTTGGTTTTGGACACCTGAAGATTGGACATGGAGTGGTGTAAATCAAAGTCATGTAGATACCACTATATCAGATTTGAAATCTGCAATTGCAGCAGCGAAAGTAGTGAATGCACCTTTTACTCTTGCAACAAGCGGTTGGGTACTTGGACCGCCAAAAGACCGGGCCTTGTTTGATCATCTTTTCCCTAAGAACATGCCATTAAGTACTATTAATCGTGAAGTTGGGTGGACACCAGTAGAACCTGGTTTTGCTACTGTAAAGGGCCGGCCAAAATGGGCGATACCCTGGTTGGAAGATGATAATGCTATAATAATCCCACAGTTGTGGGCTGGAAGAATGCGGAGAGATGCTGCCGATGCATTAGCTTATGGTTGTACCGGCTTGATAGGTATTCATTGGCGTACCAGAATTTTGGGGCCTAACGTTACAGCTTTGGCACAGGCAGCCTGGACTCAGGAAGGTTGGAATCCTGATTATCCGAATCCAGGAAATCCGTTTCCGGATTCAGAACCAAGTTTGCAAAAATATGAATCAGGAAATAAAAGCCGGGATCTTCCTGTACGCAATTTTTATATTAAATGGGCGCGAATCCAATTTGGAAGTAATGTATCTAATGAAATCGGAAATATTTTTAGCAGATTGGATGGCAGCAAATTTAATCCTAAAGAAAAGAAAGCTAATTTACCACGTCCTGCAACGTGGGTAGGCGGCCCAGGAGGAATTAATCCGGACGAACACCCATGGGATAGTGTTAGGAAGCAATATTTATTTGTAGACACATTAGAACATTTCCATTCTCAGGTAAAGGGTCCGGGAAATCTGGAAAGATTTGATTACTGGCTTAACCAATTTAAATACTTGCGAGAAATTGGACACCTTAATTGTATATGGTTTCAATTCAATAAAGTAATGAAGGAGATTCAGGACAGTAATGATCCGGAAAAACAGAGTGCTTTGGCTCATAATAATGCGCTCCCGCTAAGAATTGAAATGATTAATGTTTTAACGGAAGTACAAAACTATTTAATAGCTAGTATTACTACTTATGGTGGGTTGGGAAATGTGGCCAACTGGCAGCAGCATACTTTCCCACGGCTAATTCGTGAGCCCGGTCTTCAATTGGAAAAATATTTAGGAAAAGAGTTAACTGAAAAGGCAAGATTACCAAAGCACTATACGGGAGTTTCACACATGTTCGTTCCAACAGTACGTACTATTTTAAAAAAAGGAGAAAGTCTGAATGTGAAAGTGATAACAATAAGCGCTGATACTGCAAAACCAGTAGAGGAAACGGTATATTGGAGAACACCTGGAGAAAAATTGTTTAAATCACAGAAATTAAATCATCTTGGCCGTGGTGTCTATGAATTTAAGATAAGTCCGCAAGAAATTTCAGATAAAGGATTAGAATATTACGTGCAGGTGAAATTTAAAAATGGAGATATAAAAAGGTTCCCAGCTACAGCACCTAATATTTATCAATCTGTAATCTTATTACCGGAATAAATGAGAAGATGTTTATTACTTGTCATAGTGACCTCCTTATTCCTAATAATTCGAGATGAGTTGTATTGCCATTGCATAATTTCCTTTCCGCAGTGCCTGGAATAAAGATGACTACATAAAATACCTGGATGAATATAAAAAAAATGGTATTAACCTGATCGCATTTCATAATTATACCGGAGGTGGAGAAAGGTAGCCGTTCCATAATTGATTATCATTAACCTCAATCTATCTTTTAATAATAATGGTTTCAATTTCTTAAATTCAATCAAAGAATTAATAATAAATGATTTTGTTTTGCAGATGAGAATACCAATGGTAAAATTTAATTATCGTCAAATTAATCGTAGTTGAAAAAGAAATTATTTTTAGTATCTAACAACTTAAAACTTAACCAAAAATGGCAAGATATTTTTTAGCCTTCTCTGAAAAGGAATACCACCTTAGCTTTCAGGGGATTTTAAATAAATTCAACTTTTCTTTTTTGCCTCTTTGGTTCTGGCTTGTCCAGGTTAGGATTAATATTTCTATATATAATTAGTTTAACGCTATCCCCAAAGGAATATCAGGTATCAATAAATGGTAATGCTGCAAATAATGGTTCGACTATTTTACCCGAATGGTTTGGCAAAGAAAGCTCTCAGGGATATTCAGCCATTTAAGCGAGTTAATTAAAATAATGCTAATACCTGCGGCAATCCATCTCTGCTTTGCAATGGAAATTTCACTTCGTTAATGCGAGTGATACAGCAATAGGAGGGAGAATCGGCAACTTAAAAAAGTAACGAGATCGTAAATCTCAATTACTGGGAGTCAATGATCTATTATGGGCTAACAGCATATTACTTGTCAGTAAATAAGGGGCCGAATTGTATTGCAAGTCTTTACGACTAAAAATCAAACATTAAAGTTAAAGTCAGTTTAAACTCCCGTTTGCCTACCGGGATTGTATAATAACTCATTGTTCATCAACAATACCAATATTATTTTGAGGCAATGTAAGCTTTGAGGTAAAATATTTTCTGTATTGGAGTGGGGTAAACTTTTTTATCTTAAAAAACTGTTTATGAAAATTTGCGACGGTATTATAACCGCTTTCGAAACATATTTCAATAACAGATTTTTTAGTGTCCATAAGTAAGGTACAGGCATAACCGATCCTTACTTCATTTAAAAAGTCAATATATGTTTTCTTGGTGCTTTTTTTAAAATAATTGCAAAATGCAGGAATGCTCAGGCAGGCAATATCGGCAACTTGTGTTAACGTAACAGTATCTCTGAAAGAGTTGATCGTAAATTGGAATATTCTGTCGATACATTCTTTGTCTTTGTTGGTGAATTGTTTTATTTCTTGTGTAGATACTGCTGTAAATTCTTTTGCTTCTGCAATTATCTCCAGGCATTCTCCCAATATCAACACACGTTTAAAACCATTTGCGTTTTCCAATCCTTTAATAAGTGGAAAGAGTTGCTCTTTGCTCTTACCATTAACCTTCAAACCATACATTGATGTCTCAAATAAATTTTTTATAGACCGGCTTTCTCCAATGTTGATGAAATCCTTGCCCCAGAAATCTTCCCGGAACTGTACGACCACAGCACTTGTAATCATATCAGGTTCGCGTTTTTGAAAAGTGTGCGGCAGGTTGGTACCAAGAAAATATATATCACCAGCTTCAAATTCACCAACATCATTACCAACAAAACTTAAACCTGATCCTTCCGTAAACAGGATAAGTTCGTATTCTATATGCTGATGCCAGCCTACTTCAAAGTTGGGGGTACGGAATGTTTTAGCAACAAAGGAGGTGCTTTCGCTAAGGGGTAATTTCTGAATAAGGGGTTTCATAAATTGACAATATTTTGCAATTTATACAATTTTTAAAGATATTTTTTATTAAAATAATTTACTTTTTGAATAATAAAATGTAACACTTCAATAGGGAAAGCCAGTAATTTAGTGCCTTGTTATTCCTATCAATTTCTTTAATATTTACTTGTCATAATGAGTGTAAATACTGTTTCAATAAAGATAGTTAAACCTGTGGCTCCAGTAGCGAAAGAAGCAAATACAAAGTTTATTCTTACAGTAAGCGGGGTTGCGGCATTGGGAGGCTTGTTGTTTGGATTTGATACGGCTATTATTTCCGGTGCTATACCATATATCGCTTCTTACTTTCAACTGAATGAATATGCTTTGGGCTGGGCAGTGAGTTCTATACTTATTGGTTGTGCCTTAGGTGCTATGGGTGCAGGAACCTTTGCGGACAAATTTGGCAGGCGTTATATGCTCATCATTTGTGCTATCCTGTTTGCTTTCTCAGGCATTGGTGCCGGATTGTCGCATGGATTTTCCACGTTTGTTCTATTTCGTTTGATAGGAGGATTAGGAGTAGGCGCTGCAGCCATGGTATCTCCCATGTATATAGCGGAAACTGCGCCGACAGCCTGGCGCGGCAGACTGGTAGCATTATACCAATTAGCTATTGTGTCAGGTATTTTACTTGCTTATTTTTCCAATTATATATTTGACAGTTTTGGAGAAAATAACTGGCGGTGGATGTTTGTATCACAGACAGTACCATCCATTTTATTCCTGATACTGTTAATGTTTGTTCCGGAAACTCCACGCTGGCTTGTGAAGAAAGGGCGTAAAGAAGAAGCTACTGCAATACTTATTAAAACAACCGGCACTTCATACGCAAAGCGGGAACTGTCACAAATAGAACAAAGCTTTAGCCAGGAAAGTAAGACGTCGTCTTTAAAGGAACTCTTTAGTAAAACCTATAAGCCTGTATTGTACATTGGTGTGTTGATAGCAGTGTTTCAGCAGGTAACAGGTATTAATTCCATTCTTTACTATGCACCCGTTATATTCAAAGAAACCGGCTTAGATACTGCCTCCTCTTTATTGCAAACCATTGGTATTGGTATGGTCAATTTGATCTCTACATTTATAGCCATAGGGCTGGTGGATAAGTTGGGCAGAAAGAAATTTTTGTTGACAGGAAGTCTTATAATGTTCATATCCCTTATTGTTATTGGGCTTTGTTTTTATTTCAGATATTTTGAAAATTATATTGTACTGGCTTTTATGCTGCTTTATGTGGGATCGTTTGGCTGTACATTAGGTGCAGTAACATGGGTCTATCTTTCAGAGATTTTTCCTAACCGCATACGCGGCATTGCCATGTCAGTTGCCACTCTTGCTTTATGGCTGGCTGATTTTATTGTAACCTATACATTTCCCGTTATGACGCAGCAATTAGGAACTGCTTATACCATGTTCTGTTATGCTGTTTTTTGCGTGATCGCTTTTGTTTATATACTATTGAAAGTGCCTGAGACCAAAGGCAAGTCGCTTGAAGAAATAGAATTATTGTTTATTAAATAAAATTTTCTCTATGAATCTTGAACATTCCTTTATAAAAAATGCTGAAATAACACAGGATAATATTAACTTCTATAAAGGGCATGGTTATTTGGTAGCAAATAGCCTTTTAACTGCTGATGAAATTGCAGAATTAAAAAAAGAAACGGCATGTATCTTCAGAGGTAGCAGAGGATACGTGGATGGTATGATAGATGTAGCTGATGTTAGTGATGAAGAAGTGCTGAAAAAATATGTGGCCATACATTTTCCGCATAAAATATCACCTGTTATAATGGGCTACCTATCCCATAAAGGGATAACAAATGTTTTGTCAAAAATTGTGAGTCCAAATGTGAAATGCATGCAGTCAATGTTATTTGTAAAAGCTCCAGGCAAAGCAGGCCAGGCATGGCACCAGGATGAGTATTATATACCCACACGTGATAAATCATTGGTAGGTGCATGGATCGCTATTGATGATGCCACTATTGATAATGGATGTTTGTGGATCATTCCCGGATCTAATAAGCCAGGTTATATTATGAAACGCGTTCCCAATGAAAGTAAGGAATATGCCGATGTTGATACGATTGATGTTTCTGATTTTGCCTCTGAAGAGATCATTCCTATAGAAGTAGAAAGCGGTTCGGTTGTTTTCTTCAACGGCTATACTTTGCATAGCTCTTTAAAAAATAAAACAGCAGATTGTTTTCGTATGGCTTTAGTGAATCATTATATGACGGCAGAATCTATGCTCCCCTGGGACCAGGATGGTAAACTTGAACCAACAGAAGACCTTCGTGATATTGTAATGGTTGCCGGCAATGATCCATACACTTACAAAGGTGTTGTTGATGTAAACAAGCCGTATTTAAGACCGGAAGTATTAAAAATAAAAACTGGGTTATAAGTATTATGAAGGTAAAGTTCTTCTGTCCCCGATGGGGTAGTGAGCATTTAAGCTGGGATGCATTTTTTCAGAAAGCAAAACAGGAAGGTTATGATGGGATTGAATATGGAATAGCAAATGATACTCCTGCATCAACACTGTATGACGTCTGGAACAGTGCAGCAAGACATTCTATGTTCATTATAGCCCAGCATTATGATACATATGATGCTGATTATGCAAAACATTATGATACGTATGCAGCATGGCTTGAAAAAATGAAACCGTTTAAACCTGTTAAGATTAATTCACAAACAGGAAAAGATTTTTTCAGTTTTGAACAAAATAGTTCATTGATAGAAGCTGCAAAAACATTTACAAAACAAACAGGCATTGAAGTGTATCATGAAACGCACCGCAATAAATTTTCCTTCGCTGCACATGTTACAAAGGAATATTTGTATAAGATCCCTTCCTTACAAATAACGCTTGATGCATCACATTGGGTTTGCGTGGCAGAGTCGTTTTTAGAAGATCAGCTGGAGGCCTTACAGCTTGCTATTGAAAGAACAGAACACATTCATGCAAGAGTTGGTTATTCAGAAGGCCCTCAGGTTACTGATCCACGTGTGTCTGAATGGGAGTATGCACTACGCATGCATATGAATTGGTGGGATAAGATTGCAGCACGCAAAAAACATGAAGGAGAAAATACTGTGTTAACCATTACTCCTGAGTTTGGTCCTTATCCTTATCTCGTTCAGTTGCCTTTCACAAGACAGCCTATTACTAACCAATGGGAAGTGAATGTGTTTATGATGCAGTTGTTAAAAGAAAGATATGGTTAGTAAAAGGTGATGATGTGTTCTACTACGACAATAATTATGGACATGCCATTATTAAAGACATAATATAGGGATTTAGGCTACATGAATGGAAAGGGTGTTCCGCGGATACATCAATAAAGGCAAAAAAGTAAAACTTACTTCCCATATAAAGTATATGTATTATCCTTTCCTCTCGTGCGATTAAACCTGTTAAAATTACACAGCGGTAAATTTTATCATATTACCCTGATTTCGCAGGTTACAAAAGAAATAAGCCTCTGGCCCTTTAAAATAAAGGGTTTGAGGCTTATGGTAATTTCACTTAAATGAGTGAAATTGCGGTTGAAAATTTAACACATGCAAGTTCAGGTAAATTCTACTTTTTTCCAATCATTTGGCGGTATAAATTTTATAGATGCAGATTTGCGCAAGCTGAAGATAAGCTCGTTAATTACCGGTGCATTAGGCCATCGCAGCCTCATTGCTACATACAGTTATGCCGATGTTATAAAGACCATCTTTTATTTACATGCCATAGGAGGCGATGTTCTCGATGATGTAAATACCTTAAAACAGCAGTTGCAGGACCATCCTGAACTGAAGATTTGTTCAGCAGATACCATTGAATATGTAAGCCAGGAGTTACGCTCTAAAAGCAGTGAGGTTACTACAGACAAAGGGGTGGTGCATACAATTAATGAACATGAAATGTTTAATAAGTTATTGCCCAAACTATGCAAGCTCGGCGGCGTGTTAGATAATACCGTTGGTCACACTATGGATTACGATGGACATATAACAGAAAACACCAAAGCCGATAATGCCCGCAGCTACAAAAAAACAGAAGGCTACTACCCTGTGGTGTGCAGCATAAACAAACTGCCTGTATATATGCAAAACCGCAAAGCCAATACACCGGAAAGTTACGGGCAGTTGTCGGTTATAACCAAAGCCTTCGAACAATGCCGGGCAGAAAATATAGCTCTTGCAAAGTTTCGTGCTGATGCATGCTGCTACGAAAAGCAAACGATAGCTTACATGGAAGCGCAGGAAGGATTGGAATACTATGTTCGTGCCGAAATGAGCGCTTCATTACGCATAGCCCTCGAAGATGAAAGAGACTGGAAGCCTGCTATGCTCAACTACAAAAAAGTGGAAGTATGTTCCATTGAACATCAGGTATTTGGAGAACAGGTACATCGCCGCATAGTAGCCTACCGCAAAAAAGCAAAAGGGCAGCTAAGCTTTGATAGTGAAGGCGGTTACGACTATCACGCTATCCTTACCAACGATACTAACGAAGAAATGAGTGTGATTGAATTTTATAACCAGCGTGGCTGCGAGGGTGAGCATCACTTTAAAGAACTGGACAATGATTTTGGCTGGAACAAACTACCCTTCGACAACATAGAAATGAATACCATTTATATGTATGCCACCATCATCGCTTACCTGTTGTTTAATATATGTAAGGCTGTTTATTCGGCAAAGGTTGCATTTGTAAAGCCACAGATGCGGTTAAAGGATTTCAGGCTGCACTTTATAATCTTAACGGCCAAATGGATAAAAACTGCACGCCGTTGGGCGCTTAAAATCTTCACTGCTAAAGACTATAGTCCGGTGTTTAGTACATGATCCTATAAATTACTGGAAAAAAATTGAACGTAAGCAATTATGGGTAAGGGTTACTATGTTCTGTAAGGCAGTAAAACAGGTAATATTGAATATTATTTATATGCAATAGAAGAACCGAATGATTTATTGGCCAAAATCAAGACATTAAAAATACCTTGCGAAATTTGGGATTCTTAAAGTTATTTATACCCTTTACTTCTTTTATATTTTTGCCATTTACAAATTCACATTTTAATTAACTTCGGAATGATGGGAAGCGTAAAATTTATTAAGAAATTTTAAATAAAAATTTATATGATAAAAATTATTTTGCTTCTCGAAAACAAGAGCAATCTTTTGACGTAGAATGTTTTTTGAAAACGCTGATTGTTTTTCAAAAAAGATGAAAAAAAGATTAAATTCTGAATCCATAGTTGAGTTTAATTCCCTTAATTTTTAAAACTATATTTGTAAGAATATTTATCTGAAATAAAAAGTTTAAAATTGAAGCTATGTTGAATATGCAAGAGTTCGGGAACAGAGTGCAATTGATAAGAGAGAATGTTTTGTTGATGACACAAGCTCAATTAGCGAATAAATTAGGCATTACACAAGTTTTACTTTCAAGGTTGGAAAGAGGAATTGGAGGCAACATTACCACCGTCTTTGATATAATTAATTATTTATACTCTCAAGATATTGCGGCGATGTATATTTTTAGTGATCACTTTTGCATTGATATGGTTTCAGAAAAATCTAATAATCCTGTTGCTGTAGGTAGCCAGATTGAGGAGTTAATAAAAGAAATGCAAAAGACTATTAAAATGATATGGATAAATTATTAATGAAGTTGTCGTTACAGAATCCCAAAAACTCCTGATACAGTTAAATTTTTATACAAAAGAGTTATTCACTTTACGTAGGCGTTCATGTTGCCGTTCCTTTTCATTAAATGCGTAGTGTTCAATTGTAATTACAGGTGTTGTATGACCTGCCATTTCTGAGGCATCCTTTATATCTAAAGCGTCAGCAGTTTCATCAATATTCAAATGTTTCAGACTATAAAAATCTGCTGAGATATTCAACTTTTTCTTCACATGCACATTCCACCGTCTTGTAATTTGTTCTCTAATGATTTTCTTTGGCCCCGGTTTTAATCCTACGCTAAATAAATAATCTTCCGGATTTGCATCTTTTAGAATTTCAACCCATAATGGCAAAGCAATATCCTTAATTGTACGATATACTTCTCTCTTTTGCCTTCCTTTTTTTATTAAAATTTTAAACCTGTGTTTCTCTACATCAACATTTTTCGCCTGTAATGCCAGCATCTCATTTTCCCTTGCACCTGAATGAAAGAAAATATTTATAAAACGCCAGAAAGTGTAAAAATTTGGTTTTAAATAATTATCTATTTTTTGCCTTTCTTTATCATGAATACATTCGTTCAAAATAGTTGTACCCAAATAAATATTACCATCTTCGCTATTGGCTGCAGCGTTGGGAGATTCAGAGTCATCATAATAAAAATAGTTACAGTCTAAATTGTAAATACTTTTAATTTTATTAAAAATTGTCCTAATTGAATTGTCATAAGATACGGAACTTTTTGAAATAATATCAAAGCTGCTCTTAGGTGACTTAACAGCGCATTGACTAAAACTTTTTTTAGAAAAAAATAATAGCGGTGTAATAATAATAATAATTATTTTTTTCATGATAAGAATTAAAAAAAGAAAAAGTTGTTTAAACCTTGGTTGACATTTAAATACAATTCTGATAACTTATAAATGTATATTATTTATTTGAATTTATTTAGATCGTAGTAGAATTTTTTTTGTTATATGACGATAGTGCTAAACTATAGCAGTAATAAGTATATCTTTTCAATTACTAAAGTTTCTTCCATCTCATACTCTTGCCTTTTGATCCTCCCTTAATTTGAAATCAAATAATAACAATCAAGCGAAGGAACATCTTTCCGCCTTCTCGGTGATAACAAAAATATTCACGTTTGGGCTTTTTTATGTCCATACATCAGTAAACAGAAGTACTCCCGTAAATAGTCTGTAATGGGCATAAGTTCCTTTAAGAAACTTTTGCAACGGGTCAGTACTTCTGTTTACTATTTTTTCAACTGCTTTAGAAAGCAAAAAAATCTTAAAAATGAACACTACAAAAACCTTTTTTATTAGTGGATCTGAAGTTTCTATTAATGAAAACATTAAGAAGCAATTATTCAAGAATCAGTTTACATGAACTTTTAACGATGATTGCTGAAGGTATTTCTAATGAAGAAAACGCTATTGTTTTAGTTATCGTTGTCGAAGAAAGATTTCCATCACCGGCTCAACTTCCCTTATTAAATTGCTTATATGAAAGTTAATTACATTCCGGTTTTATCTTTAGAAGGGTTAATAAGCCTCCCTTTTATATATTCTATTCTTTAGTGCTTTTTAGCCTCTTTACGGCCTGCACCTTTTTTGAAGGCAGTTGTGTACGAAAATGGTTTTGCTGCCTGCGTTGAGCCCGTTGCATTCATATTATGATGATAGTTATCATCATCCCCTGACGTCGTCTACTCTATTTGCCTGTTTACATTTCTAATTTGTTGATTCGCTTTTTGGCTTTTCCTTTTATTTATAAGACAACCACGAAATAACAAGTGATATTAGAGCAGCAGGCGTTGTCACCCATTTGTCACTAAAATTACCTATTGACAGTCCAATTCTACTTAAAAGATAAAGAGTTCTGAACAAAAAAGGTAAAAGGATTTCAAACATACAAACAATAAAGCACGTTATCCATAAAAGTGCTTTAAGATGCTTGAGTGTGTTCTTAACTTTAAAAGATACTATAATACAATAAGCCCCCAAAAAGCATTTACATAGTCTAACAAGGTTTGAAGTTCAAGTTTCCATACCTTATCTCGATAACTGTAATTTACGATGGTAATAATCCTGAGAATGATCATAAATAAAATAGTGACAACTTTTATTTTTAGCTGCTCAATTACTTTTTCCCAGAAGAATAAAATGATAGATAAACTTGTTGTCAATCCAATTGCTAAAGGAAAGTTTAAAAAAGAAATTTGAATTGCTGTAAGTTATATCTATATGCGGTCGAGGTTATTTTCCTGGAATAACAACGTTTAAAACTTCTGCAATTTGATAAGCTAAATTATTAAGGAAAGTACGAGGAAATATTGTATAAATGCTAATTAATAGCACTATAAAAGACATTGAAATAATAATGAACCGTCTAAGGATAATATTGTGGTTTGACAGAGTTCAGATAGATATAAACGCTTTTATTTTTTATAATATGCGTCCGTGTATTTATAGGTAAATTCTAACAGAGTTGTTTTTCCTCTGTGTATTTAGCGTCCCGCTGCTTTTTTTATTACCAAATGTTTTAAACCAGGAGTGCTTATAATCCGACGCACTTCGGTATTTACAATATCCTGCACCTCCTGTTTTATCTGCACATAATTGCGCTGAACTATTGCATTGTCAACCTTTCTTATTACCGGCAGGTTTTTGTAATTATCCTGTTCTTTTTTCAGGACTTCATGATCGTTTAATACCTGGCAGTAAAACGCTTTCAATTCAATTTTTTTGTCCGGGTCATCGGCCACCATTCCTACAAATTCTCCTGATGAAAGCGCAGAAATTTTTGATGGTGGTATGGCTGCTTCCAACTGCTTGGAATGACTGATGGAAGTATCCGAACTGTTAACTGAAAGGCTCTCTCTGTCCTGCATAATCTTTCCAAAACGTTCAGAAAGTTGTTTGGCAGTTTCCCCGGATACCTGCCCGCTAATAATGTTGCCCGTAATGTTCATGATCACATCGGCATACTCTTTACCGTAGTCTTTGCGGAGTTGACTTAAGTCCTGAATACCTAAAGTTGTGGACACTTTATTTGACCTGGCAGTTGCTATCAGGCTGTCCATATGGTTTAAATAAATAGTAGGGAATTCATCAAAAATCAAACTGCTCTTCAACTTATTTTTTTTGTTTACCTGTTTTACCAGCCGGGTAATATATAAAGAAAGAACTGCTCCGTAGATCTGAATTTTTTGCGGATTATTACCCATGCATATTATCTTAGGTTCTTTCGGATTATTTATGTCCAGGGTAAAATCATTGCCCGACATAACGTAGTATAATTGTGGCGAAGAAAGCCTTGCCAATGATACTTTAGCCGCCGCAATCTGACCTTCCAGT
>JAABUT010001363.1_pt1 | contig 28369 bp, 28 predicted proteins | sample 5559281 | NCBI WGS metagenome assembly JAABUT01 (sample SAMN10711880, study PRJNA513359) | rock metagenome | isolation source: Antarctica rocks | place: Antarctica: Victoria Land, Ricker Hills nord | collected 2016-01-04
TCTACAACTCACACCGGCGGCACTCGGCGCTCGACTACCTGTCACCCGCAGCATACGAAAGGAGATGGACAATCCTCGACCGCGTCGCGTAGTCTTTCACTGTCCACTAAACCGGGGTAACTCCAGTCCGGTATTGTCTAAGTCCTCCATGTCTACGCCCTGCCCTCTCAGTAGGCGCTTGACATGGAAGCGCATGGTACTGCAATAGTGATACATGTCGAAATCATAGCCGGGAGTTCCGAAAAGCTCGCGTCCGATACTCGCGGCGCCCTCGAAGGCATCATACAGTGGCGTACGAAACCCCTCAAGATCGGAGAGTGCCTCTGCTGGTGAAGGGAAGAGAGTGCGTTTCATGGGTAATAATATAACCCACTGGACGTACATATGTCAAGAGGGCTGCAGATCCTCGGTGGAATAGGCAAGGAAGAGTCGGGTCTCCGGTATTACTGGAACGGAAACCCGGTCGAAGCCCCGTCTGCGGCCTCGGTTTCGGCCCTCCCCGGATCGCGGAGCGGCCGATAGTCGCCCCGGCGCACCGACTCGGGGACGACGAACTGGTAGCGCCCGAGGATCGTGAGGTGATCGAAGCCGAGCGGCGAGAGGCGTGCCACGTCTTCGGCGCGCACCGCCATCCCCGCACGACGCATGCGCGCGAGGATCCGCTGGGTGTAGCGCAACTTGTGCTGCTGATTAGGAGAGTTATCAGAAGCGACGTGGCCTCACCGCCGGGCGATCAGTGGTTGGACCGGTTTTCCGTTCCGCTAATACCGGCGACCCTAGCAATCGAGGCGATGTCGCCGCGCGTCTCGGCGGCGGAGCGAGGGGGAGGGCAACATGCGGAATCGGGAAGCGCGACAACTCGCGAAGGGCGATGTCGTCCGGCCGTTGCCCCGTGGATCGCGCTGCAAGGAGAGTCATATGCTGCGGGCACAGCAACCGGCCGTCGATGGGATGGATGCCGCGCGGATGCTGCGCGGTCGCATGGCGGGTGGCATTGTTCGAGCGGGTGCCGTCGCCATCGCGCTCCCGCCGCTGGCAGCGTTCGGTGGATTGCGGGATGCCCCCACAAGCCCCGGCCTTTCGCCCCCCACCGCCTCGACAGGTGGCGGCGGAGGTGCCGACGTGGTCATGCTGATAAGACATACCGAGAAGCCGGTCGCGGGCGGGGCGGCGCAGGGCGTCACGTCGGACGGCACGGCGAGCGCAACGTCTCTCACCGTGGCGGGGTGGGTGAGGGCTGGGGTGCTCGCCGCACTCTTCGCCCCCGCTCGCGGCACGCCTCCGTCGGGACTCTCCCGACCGACTGCCATCTGGGCGTCCGACCCACGGGGCGAGCACGGGCAGCGGCCACAGCAGACCGTGACGCCGCTCGCCGGCCGCCTCGGCGTCGCGCCGCGAGTGGATGGCGATCTGACCGGCACCGGCACGAGCGTAGACCCAACACCGGGGATTGTGGCAAACTTGTTCCTGCGGGTTCATGCGACTCCTCCTGCTGACCTCGAACACCAGCAAGACTGCCGCAGAACCCGTTCCCTTTCAACTCCCGCACCGTCCACGGTTCACTGGGGTGCTACCGCTCTCTTCACCCGCTGCGTTTTTACCCCTGTTCCCTCAATTGGACCACCGCTATTGGGGCGAATAATGTCACGGTACACCGGTATGGCGCTTGTGCACGCATCGCCAATATCGGCCTTCCATCATCGCCATTTTGGGTGAGCATTCATCCATGGCCAGCGTTTATGACGAGCGGGTACCTGCGGCGGGCGGCACTTGTAGACAACCGTCGCGCCGACGAGGCAGACGATGCCCAGACCGTAACCCTAAAACAGCGACCCGCCGTCTCCGCGTGTCCCAAAGGGTCCGATTGGCCAGTTGAACCCGTCGCACATTATTGCATCGATCTGCTCTTTGGTGGCGAGTCCCTGCTCGACGATCGTCCGCGCCTCATCGCGGACCTTTGCATTGATTCGATTGCCGACGAAACCCCAGTGGAAGGGGTCGTCCTTCACCACTTGCGCATTCTTGCCGCAGCGTCGGGCCATCGCAACGATCGTGTCGCGGAGTTCCGGGTCGGTTTCCGGGTGGACGACAATCTCGGCGAGGCGCATGACCGAGCACGGCTGGAACCAGTGCCAGCCAAGCACGCGTTCCGGTTGCTGCGTGGCGAAGGCGAGCGCAGTGATCGGCAAGCCCGCAGTGTTCGATGTGAGGATTGCATGAGACGGGACAAGCGTGTCCATTTCGCGGAAGATCTTCATCTTTAGCATCAGATCTTCGAAGACGACCTCGATTGCCATATCGACTTCTGCGCAGGCAAACGCCAGATCGGTCGTCGTCGTGATGCGCGCAATAGCCGCATCTGCCTCACTAGCCGTCAGTTTGCCACGCTCGACGCCACGCCGCAGGCCGAAGCGGTGGTTTTCGATACGGTCCAACGCGGCAGGCAATGCATCCGCACGTATATCGTGCAGACGGACATCGTATCCGCTGGCCGCGAAGGCCTGCGCAATCTGCGTCCCCATCACGCCTGCTCCGATGACCGCGACCGTCTTAATATCCATGTCCCCTCTTCCCCGCATAATCATGTGGACGATAAATTGGGCGTAAAGATCGGCAGCGGCGACTCTCCATCCCGCTCTCGCCACATGAGACGCACCTCGTCGCCGATCTGCGTCTCGCCCCCGACGATATTCGTCAGCAGGCGTGGCCCTTCGTCCAGTTCGACCAGTGCGGCTGTATATGGCGGCGTGAAATCCGGTGCGATCTGGATGTGTACGGTCGTTTGTGCGTAGATCGTGCCACCGCCTGCTACTTGCACCCACACAATATTGTCGGACTGGCAAGCCAGGCAGTACGGACGAGGGTAGAACTGGTGGTGCCCGCATGCCGCGCATCGTTGCACAACCAACTCATGCCGCGTGGCGGCCTCCCAAAATGGTGCGCTCAGCGCATCGCCGTAGTTGGCCAATGTTCCGCCCTCAATCCTTCGCGAGGACCACCGTCCCCGCAGTAGACATCATGCCGCCGACGCCGTGCGCGACGCCGATCTTCGCATTCGCGACTTGGCGCTCGCCCGCCTCGCCACGCAATTGCCGCACGGCCTCCACGAGCAGCAGCAGCCCGAGCGCGCCCGGATGGTTGTAGGAGAGCCCACCGCCGGAGGTCAGCGCGGGCAGCGCGCCACCCGGCGCCAGGCGCCCGCCAGACACGAAGGGACCGCCCTCACCCTTTGCACAGAAGCCAAGGTCCTCCAATGCCATCAGGACGGTGATCGTGAACGAGTCGTACGGCTCGATGAGATCGACATCGGCGGGCGCGATTCCTGCCATCGTGAACGCTTCTTGACCGGAGACCGCACCGGCGGAGACGGCGAGATCCGGCATCTGCGCGATGTGCCAGTGCGTGTGACTCTCGCCCGCGCCGATGACGCGGATCGGCCTTTTCAGGGCATCCTGCGCACGCGCCGCGTTCGTCATGATCAGTGCGCCGCCACCGTCGGTAACCAGGCAACAATCGTCCCGATGGAGAGGTGTGGCGATCATCCGTGAGACGAGGATATCCTCGATGGTCAGGGGCTCGCGCTTGAACGCCTTCGGGTTCAGTTGCGCCCATCGACGGGCGGCGACGGCGATCTCCGCCAACTGCTCGGAGGTCGTGCCGAACTCGTGCATGTGCCGCGCGGCGATCATCGCATAGTGGCCAATCGGCATCGGCAGGCCGTACGGCGTTTGGAACTGCGCGGTGAGCGAGGTTGAATCGCTGATGGCCGTCATAGTGCGGTTACGCTTCGTTCGCTGGCGGGAGGCGTAGGCGATCAAGGCAACTTCGCACCGGCCCGCCGCGATCGCAATCATCGCGTGGTGGACAAACGCCTCGAAGGCAGCCCCGCCGAGATCGGACGAATCGGCATAGCGGGGCTGGATGCCGAGATATTCCGCGACCTGCACGGAGCCTTCCTCGCCCATGTAATTGACGAAGACCGCATCAACGTCCTTGAGCGTCATACCTGCCTCGGAAAAGGCTTCGCGCGCGGCAAGTGCGACCATCGAGAACTCGGTCTGATCGTAGACCTCGCCGAGCGGCGTCTCGGCCACACCCGCGATGTAGACGGGGTGCCTATTCAGGTCAAGCACGGCTGCGCTCCCCTGCGGCAGCCTTCACGCGGACGATTCCTGGCCAATTTCCCCCAGCGCGTTCCGTAGCCATCGCGGAGCGGCGGATTTTCCCGGTGTCGTCGCGCGGCAGGACGTTAACGACTTCGTATGACTTCGGCACCTTGTAGGCCGCCAGTCGATCTCGGCAGTGTGCATTCAGGTCGTGGATGTCGTACGGACTTGTCAGATCACGCAACTGGACGATGGCGTGGACGGTCTTGCCCCAGTCATCGTCCGGGATGCCGATCACGGCGACATCGGCGACGGCCGGATGTTCCGTGAGGGCGGCCTCAACCTCGGCCGGGTAGATGTTCGCGCCTCCCGAGATGATCAGATCGACGCGACGGTCGGCGAGGAAGAGGTATCCTTCGTCGTCCACCCAGCCCATATCGCCGACGCTCATGAAGCCGTCTGGCGAAGTTCTGACAGGTGGGGAGCCGATGTAATAATACGTTGGATCAGACTTGCGCAGCCGAAAGAAGATCTCGCCCACCTCTCCTTGCGGTACTTCGCTAAACTCCTCGTCGAGGATGCGCATCTCACAATCCTCCGGCGGGCGGCCCACGCTGCCGGGATGGAGGAGCCATTCGTCGCCGCGGATGGTCGTGTGTCCAATCGCCTCCGTCGAGCCGAACCCCTCGTACAACTTCTCGCCGCCGATCAGGTCGATCCATGCGCGCTTCAGCCACGGTGGGCAGGGCGCGGCGGTCTGGAAAATACCTTCGATGCTCGAGAAATCACGTTCTCTCCCGCCCGGCTCGTCAAGGATGCGCTTCATCATCGTTGGGGCGAGGAAAGCGAAATTGACACGGTGTCGCTCGATCAGATCAATCGCCCGCGCGGCGTTGAAGCGTTCCATCAGGACGAGCGTATGATCCTCGAACAGCCCCAAGTGCCCCCAACTGAAGGGCGAATTATGGTAGAGCGGCCCGGCGATCAACTGCACCTGTCCGGGGCGGAGGCCTGCATTGCCCAGCACGCCGAAATCCAGCGGTACTTTCGCCAGTGGGTTCGGATCCACGATGATCTTGGAGCGGCCCGTCGAGCCACCGGAGCCTATGGACTTGCCGGGGTGAGGGATGCGATCGGGGTGCGGCGTGTCCGCATATGCATCTGCACTCGCGAGGTCCGCTGTCGTGAGCAGCGGGAACGCCACATCCTCCCAATTCGCAACGACGACGGCGGGTGTGCCGACTGCAAGGATCTGGTCCCGCTCACGCGCCGGAAGCGACGAACGCATCGGCAGGACTAAAGCGCCGAGTTTCCAGGTGGCGAACGTCGCAACGTAGTGCTCCGGCCAGTTCGGCAGCCCGACGACGACCATCGCTCGCCCGTTCACACCTCGCTCTTCGAGCAGCCGGGCGATGCGGTTCGAGGCGCGGTCGAGTTCTCCCCACGTCATTGTGCGCCCCGGCCCCTCTACCGGAGCGAAGATGATCGCGGCCTTGTTCGGATGCTCGGCGGCGAGCATCGAGAGCCTGCGCCCGTAGGAAATCGGTTCGTTCGTCTCCTCCGCCACGTTCGTCCCTCCCTCGAACCTCTCGCTCGGCACCTTCCCATGATAGGGAAGTATGACTGATCCTGTCGATCCGGATGCGCTTCTCCCAACACCCCGATGTATAAGGCTCCTCTTAGGGAGGGGCGGATGTATAGAGCCGCCTTGACCAATGAAAATCGTTGATACCTCCCGGGGTGATCAGATGGCCCGGCAATGCGCGGTCGAGCGCGCCCAGCGTCCAACGCCCCTCTGTCTCCAGCTTGTGCAGGATCGGCGGCATTGCGGAGACGACCAACTGATTACCTGTGATGTGGAAGACCTGAGCCGTTGCCGAACAGTCCGCCGCGATGAGCCAGGCAATCAGCGGCGAGACGTTCGCCGGATCGTAGTAATCGAACCCGGTTTCGGGCGCGCGCAGGGCATCGTCCGTCCCCGGCATCGTCATCGTGATCCGCGTTCGCCCGCCCGGCGAAACGACGTTGGAGCGCACGCCATATCGCCCACCCTCTAACGCCGCGACGCGAGAGAGAGCCAGCACGCCGAGTTTCGCCGTCGAGTAGTTCGCTTGCCCGAAGTTACCAGCCAATCCGGAGATCGAACTCGTATGGACGATGGAGGCTTCGATGGATTTCCCCGCGCGGGACTGTGCGCGCCAGTAGGCGAACGCGTGGCGGGTCGGCGCTGCGTGCCCCTTAAGGTGCACGCGGATCACATCGTCCCATTCGCGCTCGCTCATGTTGGCGAGCGTCCGATCCCGCACGATGCCCGCGTTGTTCATGAGTCCGTCCAGATCCCCGAACGTCTCGATAGCGTGCCGGATCATCGCGCCCGCATCGTCCCAATTCGCGACGTCGTGGCCGCTAGCAACAGCGGCACCTCCCATCGCCCGTATTTCCTCGGTTACCTCTATGGCAGGCGAAACGTCCGCGCCCTCGCCGTGGACAGTTGCGCCGAGATCATTGACGACAATCTTGGCACCCTCGGCGGCGAGGAAAAGTGCATGAGCGCGCCCGAGGCCCCGTCCCGCACCGGTGACGATCACCACCTGCCCAGCTAACCGCCCCATCATTCCCTCCGCGCAATTCGGCGTGCCGCAAACGTCACTCGGCGACCCCGCACCATTCCAGCACGAAGCCACCGATCACCTTCGCGGTCGGAACGAGCGAGGTGAGGTCGAGCCATTCGTCTGCGGCGTGGCCGTTCGCGCCCGTCGCGCCGTAGCAACCTGCGGGTATGCCGACGAAGTTGTAGTAGCGCATGTCGTTGATCGAGGTGCCGACGATCTTCGGCATCGGCGTCCCGATCACACGGCGGTGCCAAGTCCCTAATGTCTGCACGGACGGTTCGTCAAGTGACACGATCGATCCGCTGCTCTGGAAGCCGTCATAGGTCACGATCGGTGGATGCGCTCGGAGCCAGTCGTCCTGCGCCGCCGCTTCGCACACCGCGTCTTCGATCAGCGCATGCATCTCCATGGCAGTCCGGCCCGGGAAAAAGCTTAGGCGACAGTGCATCTCGCATGAGCCGGGGACGGTGCTCGGCCAGTCACCGCCGCGAATCACGCCGATATTCAGGTTAATGGGGTGCTCGATATCCTGCCACGCAGGGTGAATGTCCTCGTTCAGTCGCCGCTCCAAGGCGCGCAGCCCCCGCATGATTAGCACCATCTTCTCGATGGCATTGACGCCCTGCGTAGCGATCATCGCATGCGCCGATTTTCCCATGACGCTTACACGGAACCAGAGCACGCCGAGGTGTGCCCAAGTGAAGCGGAAGCACTCCGGCTCCGTCACCAGTGCAGCATTCGCGTGGTAACGACGGCACATGTCCAGTGAGCCGACCCCGGTACACTCCTCCTCGATCACACTCTGGATTGTCAGGTCACCGTTCAACGCGATGCCCAGGTCACGGATGAGGCGAGCGAGGAAGAGGTTGATCGCGATCCCGCTCTTCATGTCGTAGGCACCCCGCCCGTACATCCGGTCACCGACGATCTCCGCGCCCCACGGGTCGAAGGTCCAGGCAGAGATCGGTTCCGGGCTGACGATGTCGATATGTCCATTCAGGATCAGCGACCGCCCACCGCCCGCGCCCGTCGCGATTCCCGCAACGTTCGGTCGGCCCACAAACGGCACGCCGCTATCACCACCCTCGGGGAGCGTGCGCAGGTGTTCATCGAGGTCCCACGACTCGACCGACAGGCCAGAGCCCGCCATGTGGTCGGCGACGTACGCTTGTGCGGCCGCTTCGTGTCCGAGGAGGCTCGGTCGCCGTACCAGTTCGGCGACAAGTTCGGTGAGTTCATCCTGCCGCTCCTCGATCGCCGCCCACAGCCGCTCAATCACCGGTGTCATTTCACCCCCTTTTTTGCCACACGTATAAAGAGCGCGCCGGGGATTGAGGGGATAGACAAATGGGATACTCCCGGATTCATCGCGCCCGCACTCCATCCTTCTTTCACTCTTGCATCTTCATCCCTGTCTCTGTGTTCGCTCGCACTTCTACTCCGCGCGCGCGCGCGGATCGAGGACATCGCGGATGCCGTCGCCGAGGATGTTGAACGAAAATACGGCCAGCATGATTGCGATGCCGGGGAAGATGCTCATCCACGGGGCGGTTTCGAGGAAAGAGCGCCCCTCGGCCAGCATAGTTCCCCACGATGGGTTCGGCGGCTGGGTGCCGAGGCCGAGGAAACTGAGAGATGCCTCGATCAGGATTGCATTCGAGAAGGTGATCGTGCCCTGCACAATCAAGGGCGAAAGGATGCTCGGGAAAACATGCCGGAAGATGATCCGAGGTGTGGACGCGCCGAGGACACGTGCTGCCTCGACATATTCCTTGTCACGCTCCGCGAGGGTCGAGCCCCGAATGATTCGCCCGAAGAGCGGCACGTAGACGACCGCTAGGGCAATCACCGCGTTCTTCACGCTCGGGCCGAGCATCGCGGCGATAGCGATGGCGAGCAGCAGGGCGGGGAAGGAGAAAAGAATGTCCATCAGGCGGCCAGCGAGCGTGTCCACCAAGCCACCGAAATACCCGCTGACGAGGCCGAGCGCCACGCCGACTATCGCAGCGAGCGATGTGCTGACGAGCGCAACGAGCAGGCTTGTCCGACTGGCGTAGATAACGCGGCTGAATACATCGCGCCCGAAGCGATCCGTGCCGAAGTAGTAAAGGGAGGATGGCCGCTGCAAGGCCGCGCGGACATTGTTCGCGATTGGATTGTACGGCGCGAGCAACGGCGCGAAAATCGCGACGAGCACGACGAGCACGCACATCACGAGGCCAGCGATAACGAGGCGATTGCGCGTCAGCGTGCGGACGCTGCGCTGCCACTCGCTGCGGTGCTTCGCGATCGGGAGCGGCGCGGCCGCAATCGTCGCCATCGCTAACGGTACCTGATGCGCGGGTCGAGGTAGCCGTAGAGAACGTCCACCACCAGATTGGTCAGCATGAAAATCGCGGCGATGACGAGGATGGTACCCTGAACGACCGGGTAATCCCGCTGATAGACCGCGTCGAGCACGAGACGCCCCGCGCCGGGGAGCGTGAAGACCTGCTCGGTCACCACCGCGCCGCCGAGCAGGTAGCCGACCTGCGCGCCGATCACGGTGACGATTGGAATCAGTGCGTTCCGCAGGGCGTGCCGCAGGATGACGGGCCGTTCGGCGAGGCCCTTAGCGCGCGCGGTGCGCACGTAATCGTTACGCATCACATCGAGGAGCGCAGCGCGCGTCAACCGCATCACCTGAGCGGAGACGACCGTGCCGAGTACGACCGCTGGGATGGCGAATTGCTTGAGATTGCCCACTGGATCATTCTTAAGCGATACATACTCCACGGGCGGGACCCAATGCACCCAGAGCGAGAGGGCAAGCAATATCATCGCCGCCTGCCAGAAGATCGGGATGGAGAGGCTGAAGAGGCTGGCGATACGGATGACATGATCGAGCGGGCTGTTCTCTCGGATCGCGGAGAGGATGCCGAGGGGGAGGGCGACGAGCAGCGAGATGACCAGCGCGAGGCCCGCAAGCTCCGCCGTCACCTCCATTCGTCTGGCGATGAGCCGACTGACCGGGACGCCGGAGCGCCAACTCGAGCCGAGGTCGCCGTGTAGCGCCCCGGCGAGCCAATGCACATACTGGACGGGCAACGGCTTATCCAGCCCGAAAAGCGCGCGTGCCGCCGCCTTCGCCTCTGGTGGCACGCCGCTGCTGTCCGCGCCGAACAGCTGATCTACGACTGTGCCGGGCACCAGTTGCAGCATCAGGAAAACGAGGATCGAGACACCGAGCAGCGTCGGCAGCAGGGAAAGCGTGCGTGCGACGATATACTTGCGCATGCGGTTTTCTCCGTCCCGCTATCTATGAGCCGTGTAGGCTTCGGCCTGAGACGCAAATGTAGCCTAGATTCTACGCGACCGAGCGACAATGTCTAACGTTCTAGCCAGGCACTGACTAGCCCCGGTAGGAAGGACGACGGGTTCGGCACGTATCCCTTGACGGACTTCTTCATCACTTCCGCGAGATCGGGCGCGAAGAGCCAGATTTGCGGCGCCTTGTCAATGAGCACCATCTGGACTTTGTTGTAGATCTCCTTGCGCTTCGCGAGATCGAGTGACGCTCGACCTTGTGCGAGGAGATCATCCACCTCGGCGTCGCTCCAGTTATTGTTGTTCGCTCCCTTCGAGCCGAGCCGACCGGTGAGGAGCGTGTCCGGGTCCGGGTTGCCCGCCGTGCCGTTCATCGTCGTCGTGAAGGTATGGTCGTTGAAGCCCTTGATCCAGACACCGTACTCGACCTGCTTTATCGTTAGGTCAATGCCAATCTTCTTCAGCTGATCGGCGACGACCTGGCCCTCATTGATGTTGACCGGGGACGCGACGATCACCTGGAGTTCCGACTTGAAACCGTTCGGCAGACCAGCCTTCGCCAGCAGGTCTTTGGCCTTCGCGAGATCCGGCTTGAACTGCGGGATGGTCGAAGCATCGAGCGCGAAATCCTTCAGCGCGGGCGGAATCGGCGCTGTCAGGCTGCCAACACCCGCGATCGCGGCTTGGAGGACCTCGCGACGGTCCACCGCCCACGAGATTGCCTGGCGCACTTCCAGCTTGCCGAACGGCTCCTTCGTGTGATCCATGTTCATGTACTGCATGCCCTCACCGGGGATACGGATCGCGGTGAGATTCGAGACATCCTTCAGTTGATCGTAGTTCTTGAGGTCTTGCAGCGAATACAGATCCACATTGCCGCTGCGCAACTGTGAGATGACGGAGGTTTCCTCCGGAATCACTTGGTACGTGATCCCGTCGAGGTATGGCAGGTCCTTGATGTAGTAGTTCGGATTGCGCTTCAGTTTGACCGCCTGCCCCTGATCCCAGACATCAAGCATGAATGGCCCGCTCCCACCATCACCCTTGTCAAGCCGACCACCACCCTTGTCAACTTCCTCCTTCGCGACGATGGCGGCATATGAGGAGGCGAGACTGGCGAGCATCGCGGCATCTGGCCCCTTGAGATTGAGCTTGACGGTGTACGGGTCCGGCGTGTCGATCGTGTCAATGCTGCTAATGAACCCTCGCCCATAGGACGTCGGCTCGAGGATCCGTTCGAGGGAGTATTTCACGTCCGTCGCCACGAGTTCGCGACCGTTGTGGAACTTGACGCCCTTGCGCAAAAAGAAGGTGTACGTTTTCGCGTCTGGTGCGACATCCCACTTTTCGGCTAGGTCCGGCTGGATTTTCAGATCCTTATCCGCTTGGACGAGGTAACTGTACATGAGTTGCGTGCGTAGGGCACGGCCCGTCGCGGCGTCCTTATGCGGTTCCAGGCTGGGTGCGTCCGTTGTATTCCCGACGACGAGGATGCCACCCCGCTTCGGCGTGCCGGCAGCAGGTGCGACGGATGAACCCGCAGCGGCGGTTGGCTGGGTCGTCCCTGATCCAGTCGCGACGGTTGGGACCGCCTTGCCTGCCCCCGATCCGGTCGTCGCCTTCGGAACTTCGGTCGGCGGATTTGGTGGCGCGCCACCTCCGCCGCACGCAGCAAGGAGGGCGCCCGCTGTTGCGGCACTGGCGGTAGCAAGCGCCGCCTTCAGCGCATCTCGCCGACTGATATGCGGTTGAGTTTCACTTCGAGCCTGCCTGGTGAGCGTGCCAGATCGTTCCACGCCGTACCTCCTCGTTTCACGCCACGGGGTCCTCTCGACATTTCAGGGTTTCAGAATCCCCATCATCGCAAAGTGCGCGTTGCTGTCGTTCCCCGGTACGAGCCAACATGTCGGCTCGTATTGTCTCTATCCTCTGCATTGTGACACGCGAAGTCTAGCAGTGGCCTCGCACGGTTGCAACACAGGCCCGCTTCGTGGATTTTTGAAGCATGATAAATCGATGTCGTATTGGTAGTCATGGCACTGACCCGTTCGGTTGTATTCGTACGTTTCTGTTGATGGTGGACCCGCTCGTCACGGCGGCCATTGTCCTCCATGATCGCAGATGATATCCAGCCGGAGGGCGGGCCCGCTACATCGCAGCGAGTTTCGAACGAAGCGCAAGCTGCCCCAATGGAGTCGTCTTTTCGTGCGACGGCTGGTAAATTGCTACGTTAGATACGCTAACACGGCGGACTCCCGTACATAGGTGTGCCCGGTGTGCGTTGGCGCGTACCCGCCTTTTGGGGTGATATGTCGGTTTGATGGAGGGTTATCAATGCGTCGAGGCCATCGCCGCTACCGTTGCGCATCGCTCCTGCTCGTCGTCCTGCTAGTCGGATGCGGTGGCTCCAAGGCGGACTCGACCGCCCCTTCCGACGCCGCGCGCGCCCCAGTGGCGGCCACGTCGGCCCCCTTCCGTCCATCTCCCACGGCCTCACGCGTTGCATTGCCCACCGTCTCGACGCGGACGGACGTGCCGACGAAGGCCTACGAGACCCTCCGCTACGTCGAGACGCACAACGGCGACCCGCCGTCGGGCTACGTGGGCGGGACAACCTTCGAAAATCGCGAGCGGCGGTTGCCGGCGGGTCACTACAAGGAATACGATGTGGATCCGCGGGTGCCGGGCGGACGAAACGCGGACCGGCTCGTGATCGAACAGGATAGTGGCAGGGCATACTACACCGCCGATCACTACGACACATTCATCCCTCTCTCGTCAGGGCGGTGAACCATGGCACTACGATGGGACGGATGGAACACGCTTCTCACCCCGCGCCCCCCGTGGGCGCATCTCGTTCGCGCGACGGCGCGGGACCTCGAGGTCGCGCTCCGTGACGGCGCGCCTGCGAATGTCGGCGCGGTCGTCCGCATGCTGCGCGGCGATCGCTGCGCCACGAAGCGCGGCCTGTTGCAGGAGTGGGGCGCGGCGCTCCAATTCCCCTACTATTTCGGCGGGAACTGGGATGCCTTCGAGGAGTGCGTCAACGATCTGGGGTGGCTGCCCGCGCGGAGCTATGTTCTCGCCGTGACCCGCGCGGAGAATCTCTTGATCGAGGGCGACGACTTCGTCACGCTCCTCCACATCCTTGACGCTGCGGCGACGCGGTGGGCGGGCGGAGCAGGGCCCGGGTCAGACCACCCTGGCCTGCCCATCTCTCTCCATGTGATATTTCAATCCGAACAGGAAAAAGAAGCCGAGACGCGCTGCCGCTTCGACGACGTCGGGATCGCGCTGGGGGCGTTGCACCTGCCGGCGCCATGACCAGGCAATGTCCGCGATGACATCATAAGGAAGGCAGACTGGTCGCTGGGGCAGGGTCCGATGTGTCGGGCCGCTCCGGGGTCGCCCGATGTAGCGGGCCCGGCGGTAGGGCCGACTCCATCAGGGCGTTGAGCGCCACGCCGAACGCCAGCCACCGGAGCACCTCCACCGCCACCAGCACCTCGTTGTGCCGCGCCTCCCCTCCTGCCTCCCGCACCTCCGCCAGCGGGTAGACGACCAGCACCAGGAGCACGAGCGGCGGCACAGCGAACAGCGCCACGCGGGCAAGGCTCGGCAGCCGGTGGAGGTCGAGCAGGTGGTAGCCCGCGCCGATGAGGCTGGCGGCGACCAGGAAGAGCGGCCAGCCCAGCAGGAGCCGCCAGCCGCTGCCCACCCCGGTCGAGGCGAGTACCCCCACGTGGCCGGAGAGGCGGAATACAAAGCGTACGAGACCAAGCGCGCCGTTCGTGGCGAGCAGTGCCATCATCCCCGCCAGCACACCGAGCGCCACCGCGCGCTCCTCGCGCAGCGCCGCCCGCGCCTCGCGAGCCACATAGACGAGGGCAGCGAGGGCGATGAGGGAGCAAAGTGCCCCGACGGGTAGTGCGAGGTGCTCGAAAGCGGCGAGGGCGGCGGGGCCGGCGAACACCCCGACCAGCGTGAAGGCGAGGATGTAGAGGAAGCCACCCATGGCGAGGGCGGGCAAGAAGAAGATGTACGGCTCACCGAGCACCCCGGCAGCGATTGGGGTGACGACGCGCAGACCAGGGATGAGGCGCCCCATGACGACGGAGAGGAAGCTGTGGCGGGCGAGTCGCGCCTCGACGGCGGCCAGCCGCCCCGGCGTGAGGTGGATGAACCGCCCGTAGCGTTCGATGAAGGGGCGGCCGACGCGGCGACTGGCAGCGAAGAGGCCGGAGGCGCCCGCGAGGGTGGCGAGCGTCATGACAGGGAGGACGATCCAGAGGTGCTGGCGATGCTGGGCGACCTCTACCCCGGCGAGAAGCATCACGAGGTCCGAGGGGACGGGGCTCGGGACGCCGAGTTCCTCGACGAAGATGAGGGCAGCGACGACGAGCAACGTGTGGGCGGCGAGGAGCGAGCGGAACGAGTCGCCCAGCGCGGCGGCGAGAATCGTCAATGCGTCCTCCCCCCTCGGTCTCTTCCGTCGGCACCATCCGGCGCGCACTCTCTCGTCGCACGAACGTGGCCGCGACGTCCGCAGAGTGGATTCGTTGCCGTGCCTTCCGCCGGGGAATCGAAGCGCCCCGCCGCTGGCATCCGTCCTACATTATTCATGGCGATGCTGCGGCTCGGAACGGGTCGTCGGCGCCCACAGAATTTCGCTCGGTATTGTGCCCGTTCCTTGGCGAACGCGGGCAGAATTGAGGATGTAACGATGAAACTATTGCTCCGCTTCCGCAGTTTCGCGCGACTGCCGGGATTGCTGCGCCTCGCGCTCCGGCTCCTGCCCGATCCGCGCGTCCCGACGTACGCAAAGGCCCTCGCCCTCGGCACTGTCGCGCTCGTCCTTTCACCTCTTGACCTACCTAACTGGATTCCGTTGGTTGGCCAAGGACTCGACGTAGTGTTCATCGTCGCGATCCTTGACCGCTTCATCCGCTCGGCCCCGCAGGCGGTGCTCCGCGAGCACGAGGCGGCGCTCGGTCGGCGCGGTGCGTAGACGAGATGGCTGTAGGCGTCTCCCCAATCAGATAATTCCTTCATCCGTATTGCGTCATCCGTCGAGGCGAGACGCCGATGATGACGTAGTACGCGACGGTTACGGCACTGCGATTTGCGCTGTGAGCGTCAGTGTCTAAGTTACACGTCCGGGTTCGTCCAGCGCAACGATACGCATTTAGGCCGCATATTGTGGTATGGCGACAGAGCGGGTATATCCCCCTCTCGCTGTTGCTACCGCACTGCGACCTCGTGGTGACGAACGGGGGCTCGGGCACGCTGACGGCGGCGCTCGGCCACGGGCTGCCGGTAGTGGTCGTGCCGATCGCGGCGGACCAGCCAGCGAATGCGGCGCGCTGCGCAGCGCTCGACCTCGGGCGCGTCGTGGAGCACACGGAATTGACCCCGGAGCGCGCACGTGATGTCGTGCTGGGGGTGCTGGGCGACCCGTCTTACCGGCGGAATGCCGAGCGGCTGCGCGACGAGATCGCGGCGTTGCCAGGGCCAGGATATGCGGTGGCGTTGCTCGAACGGCTCGCGATAGAAAAGCAGCCGCTGCACAGATCGTAAAGAGAGGAGAGGGTGCTCATCTTGCTTGGCTGATGAGGGTGAATGATTTTACAGATCATTGTGGATACACCCCGGGAAGGAGGAAAACCGTGACCGTTGCTGCAGCGGATTTGGTTGCGCTTGTTGATCCGAAGCAGACAGCCGTTCTGGTCGTGGACATCCAAGAGGTGTTCGTCAGAATTCCTACCCTGTATCCCCCGGTCGAGGAGGTTCTGCCGCGCCTGCACCGCTTCATCCACGAAGCGCGATCCGCGGGCGGCCTCGTCGTCGTTATCCAAATCGCCATTCCCCCGGAGTTGTACTCGGAGAACTGGAAGCGTCAGTACACCGATCGCCTGCGGCCCCTTCCGGACGATTGGCTGGCGCCGGGATCTGAGGATGTCGCGCTCCATCCGGGATTCGAGCCCCAAGCGGGGGATGTGCTGATCACGAAGCCCCGGTACAGCGCCTTCATCGGTACGTCGCTCGAAGCAATCCTGCACAGCAACGGCATCCGCACGGTGATCGCGGCGGGACTAACGACCGACGTGTGCGTCGGATCGACCGCCCGCGATGCGTTCCAGCGCGATTTCACCACCATCACGCTGGCGGATTGCACGGCTGAACGGGGGCGGGAACAACATGAGGTCGGGCTACGGACGCTCGCTCAGAACTTCGGCATGGTCTGCACGTCCACCGAGGTCATCGCCGCCTGGCAGGAGCAGCGAGCTTCCATCCCGGTGTAAGCCCATGATGGGCTTAAGTCAGTAGATTCCAGAGAGTTCTGAAAGGGGGATCGTACTTCGGGATGTGCCCGCATTGAAGAGGCTGATGAGCGTGGAGGAAATTACAGAACTTCACGGACACAACCGCTGTAGCAAGGTCCAAGGTTCAAACTGGCCCACTCTCCGATTATCCTCTGGAAATCGGGCGATGTCATTCCTCCAGCATGCCGACATCCGCTACAGCCCCAGATACGCTTGTCGGACCAGGTCGCTGTTTAGCAGCTCCGGGCCGGTACCCTCCATCATCGTAACACCCGTCTGCATGATGTATGCGCGATGGGCGATTTCCAACGCCTCATGCACATTCTGCTCGACGAGCAGAATGGTCATCCCGCCGGTGTTGATCTCCTTGATACTCGCGAAAATCTGATCCACGACCTTGGGCGCGATTCCGAGTGATGGCTCATCGAGCATCAGCAGTTTCGGCCGGAGCATCAGCCCGCGGCCAATGGCGAGCATCTGCTGTTCTCCGCCGCTCAAGGTCGCGGCGCGTTGGTTACGGCGCTCGGAGAGGCGCGGAAAGAGCGCAAAGACCTGCTCGCGTGCTGTCTGTTTCGCCGTCTCATCCACATCAATGTACGCGCCGATGGCGAGGTTTTGTTCGACGGTGAGTCGGCCAAACAGTTTACGCCCTTCCGGGACGTGAGCAATGCGGCGTTTCGCGACGGCATGCGCGGGCAAGTGATCCAGCCGTTCATCGAGAAAGGTGATCGCGCCGCGGTCGGGACGGAGCAGGCCACTGATCGCCTTCAGGGTCGTCGTCTTACCCGCGCCATTCGATCCGATGATCGCGACGATCTCGCCTGCGTCCACATGGAACGCGACGCGATGCAAGGCCGGAACGCCGGCGTAGGAAACGGCGAGATCCTCAACTCGCAGCACGGTATTTCTCCCCCAGATACGCCGCGATCACGTCCTCATTGCGGACGATCACTTCCGGCGTATCTTCCGCGATCTTGCGGCCCGATTCGAGCACGATCACCCGCCGCGAAAGGGGCATAATCACTTCCATCACATGCTCAACAAGCAGGATGGCGATGCCGCGCGCGTTGATCGTGCGGATCAGCGCGACCGCTTCCTGCCGCTCGAAGGGCGTCAGGCCCGCCATCACTTCATCGAGCATCAGCAGTGACGGCCCCGTGGCGAGCGCCCGCGCGACTTCGAGCCGTTTCTTGTCCGCGATTGTCAAGTCACTGCCGCGCATAGATGATTTCGCTGCGAGATGCGTGAATTCGAGGAGGTCGCGCGCGACAGTCCGCGCTTCCCGCTCGCTTTGCGTTCGTGCAAACGCGCCGACCATTACGTTTTCGAGCACGCTCATCTCCGGGAAGGTGCGCACGATCTGAAATGTCCGCGCGAGGCCCGCGTGGAGCATTCGCTCAGGTGCCCAGCCGATCACGTCCCGGCCCCCGAAGCGCACCTGCCCGTCGTCCGGGCGATAGAAGCCGGAGAGGCAGCTGAAGAGCGTCGTCTTGCCGGAACCATTCGGCCCGATCAAGCCGACGATCTCGCCCTCGTCGAGCGAAAACGAAATTTCGCTATTCGCGACGAGGCCGCCGAAGCGTTTGGTCAGATTGTGAACCTCCAGGAGCGCGGTCATTAGTGATTCCTCATACGAGCGGGCGCGTTTCGGTCGCGATCTCTTCCGCTCCGGTCGGCAGCATCCGGCCGCTCTGGTGTTGTCGCCGCCCCTGGAGGCGTCGCACAAGCCCGGCAATGCCGGAGGGCTGGAAGACCGAGATGAGCATAATAAGCACGCCGTAGAGCACAAGATCAATCGCTTTACCGCCGCCACCGAGATGCGTGCGCGTGAACTCGGAGAGGGGGATGAGCACGAAGGCCCCCGCAGCCGGTCCCCAGACACTCCCCGCACCGCCGAGGATGGCAACAAGCGCGATGAGCACGGAGAGTTGCAAAGCGAGGGTGACGTCCGGGTCAATGAACAGGAGATACTGGGCATAGAACGCGCCGACCAGCGCGCTCATCGCGGCGCTCGCGGCGATGGCGAAGAGTTTGTACCGCGTGACGTGAATGCCGAGAGCACGCGCCGCGACCTGGTCATTCTTGATCGCTTTTAGGTAGTAGCCCGGCTTCGCCCGGTCAATCAGCACGACCGCGCCGCTGATCAGCAGCATAATCGCCAGCGCGAGATAGTAGTAGGGGAGGCGGTGATTGTTGAACTGGAGGTAATACCAGGAGTCCGTCGGCTTGCCTTGCGCGTCCCGCACCAGCGGCAGCGAGATACCACTCGATCCACCGACGGCATCGAGATTCGTCATCACGGTGCGCGCGATCTCCGTCACGGCGATGGTGGCAATCGCGAAGTAATGGCCGCCGAGTCGGAAGACCGGGTAACCGATGATGAGCGCAAGCACGACGGCGACGACCATGCCGACGGCGATGCCGATCCACGGCGACAGTTGCGCATGGACGAGCAGCAGGGTCGTGGTATATGCGCCAGCCGCAAAGAAGATCGCGTTCCCGAGCGAGAACTGCCCGGCCAGCCCGCCGAGGACATTCCACGCCTGGGCGAGTGCGCCGTAGAGGAAAACGAGCACGAGGATATTCCGCTGGGACGGGCTGCGGAAGAGCAACGGCAACGCCAGCAGAAGGAGTATGCCGCCCGCCAGTGCACCACTCTGGATCAGTCGCCGGGTCGAATTCACGCCAACTCCCACCTAGAATCGCCCGAATAATCCCTGTGGCCGGACAAGCACGACGAGGAGATAGACACCGAAGACGATTGCGTACTTGTATGCTTCCGCGCTCGGCACATGCACCGCGCGGAGGAAGACCGGGCTGACGATCTCCACGAGGCCGACGATGATCCCCGCGAGGAAGGCGCCCTGCACGCTGCCGAACCCACCGAGCGCGACGACGACATACGCGATCAGTGCGAAAGTAACGCCGACCTCCGGATAGACGTAGTAAAACGACGCCAGCGCGGCCCCAGCGATCCCGACGCAGGCCGCGCCTAATGCCCAGGCGAGTGCGAAGACCGCATCGCTGTTAATGCCCATGAGCGTCGCAGTCGCTTTGTCTTCGGCGACGGCCTGCAAGGCGAGGCCCATCTTTGTCTGCGTAATGACGAGATGCAACGCGCCGAAGGCGAGGCAGGCGAGGAGCGCCGCCGCCACCTGCGGGACGCCGATAGCGATGTTCCCGATCACGATTCGCCCCGAGAAGAGCCTGCTCAGGAATGGCTCGCGGATCGAACGGACATCGGCGGACCAGAGATATTGGGCGCTGCTGCGGAGGAATAGCCCCAATCCGAAGGTCGCGAAGATCTGCGCGAGCATCGGCCCGCCGAGGACGTGCCGGATGAGCGCCTTGTGGACAATCAAGCCGACCAGCGCGAGCAGCGCCGCCGTAATCGGCAGCGACACGAGGGGGTCGAGATGGAGACTGTCGTGCATCCAGAACGACGCAAACATCGCCAGCATGAGGAACTCGCCATGCGCGAAGTTGACGAGTTCAACGATGCCGAAAATCAGGCTCAACCCCGCCGCGATCAGCGAATAGACGAAGCCGATCAGCAGGCCACTGACGATGCTCTGGAGCAGGATCGTGCTGTTCATCGGGTCGCCCTAACCCCCCGCCCCCCTGCCCCATCCTGCCCAAAGGGCACCCGAAGGGGGGAGAAGGAAGGGAAATACCTTCTGTTGCTTCCCCATCCCTCCGAGGGAGGGGGATTGAGAGGATGGGTCGCCGCCGTCACTTCCGCTCGGACCACTTCTTGATCGGGAAAACAACGTCCGTGGTGGCGAACTCGAATGGGAAAACGGTCTTGTACGCGCCATTCAGGAACTGCACGATGATCGCCGTCCCGAGCGTGTTCTGGTGCTTCTCATCGAACTTGACCCCCGGCCACGGCATGATCGTTTGATCGCCGGGTGTGTTCGTCGCTTCGAGCGCCTGGCGGATCGCGTCGGGACTCGTCGAACCGGCGCGGTTGATCGCGTCCGCGAGGGTGATGAAGCCGGTGAAGGAGCGCGCGGAAATATCAATGATGTCCCGACCGCTGTTCTTCGCCTTGAAAAGATCATTGACCGTCTTCGCCTGTGGCTTCACATTGAGGATGTCGCTGGAGAAGGCGGAGCGGCTCGTTACGCCCTCGGCATCCTTGCCAACATTCGCGAAGAACGAGTTATCGGTGAATCCGGCATCCTGCGCGACGATCACCTTCGGGTTGAAATCGAGCTCCTTCATCGTCTTCATCAGCAGGATCGCATCGTTCCCGTACGACGTGGGCAGGAGAAGATCGGGATTGCCCGCTTTCAGGGTCTGCACTTCCGTCGTTAGCGAGGTTGCGCTCGCGCGGTACTTCACGTCCGCCGTCACGGCGATGCCGGTTTTTGCAGCGAGTTCCTTTTGCGTCTTTGCACTGTTCGTGCCGAAGTCGGTGTCTTCGTAGAAGAGCGCGACGCTCTTGATGCCCGCGTTCTTCTTCTCGTTCAGTCCCTTGATGAACGCGAACATCGCCTCGGTAAAGGTCGTGTCATTCGGCGTTGTGCGGTAGAACCACTTGAAGCCGCGTTCGGTGAGATCCGGGGAGGAGGATTCGCCATTGACGAACGGGATGCCGAGCCGTTCGGCGACTGCGCTCGAAGTTTTCGTCACCGCGCTCGAATAGGACCCGTAGAGCGCGACGACCTTCTCGCTCGTGACCAGTCGTTCCGCCTCGGACTGCCCGACCTCCGGTTTCCCTTCGTTGTCCACATAGACCGGCACGATTTTCGCACCGCCGAACGCGGGCAGGCCCATCCCTTTGGCGAGGGGGAGCGTTAGTTCCGGGTGCGCGTCGTTGATCACGTCCACCGCAAGCGCGACCGCCGCTTTCACCTCATTGCCCGCCTGCGCGAGACTGCCGCTGAGCGGATAAAGTACGCCGATCTTGATGTCTGCGCCCTTCGCGACACTTGTACCTGTCCCCGGCGCGACAGAGGAACCCGTCGTTGTTGCTGCGGAAACGGTCGTCGCGCCGACACTGGCGGCTGGGGCCGTCGCCGATGTACTGGCAGAGGCAGGTGCGGTTGTGCCAGCTGGTTTCGCAGCGGCGGTCGGGGTGGGCGCGCTGGTCGGGGTGCTCAACGTCCCGCTACCGCAGGCGGCGAGTAACGCAGACGCAGCAGTTCCCGCCGCCAGGCGCAGCAGTGCACGACGGCTGGTACGGCGCGCACCGGGGCTGATTGATCGGTCGGAGGTATCGTCCGTCACATGCCTTCTCCCGTTCGTTGCCACGCGTTTCCACGGGCGTCGCCATTCCAGTTGTGCCGCTGTGGGTGTTCCAGTATGGAAAATAGCATAGACCGATTGTGTAGTCAACCTGCGGCTAAGCGCATGTCGGTGTTCTATGATTCTGACACCCGGTACCTGTTCTGTGAAAATGTCGCGCTATGGAGAACGTGACAATGAACCAACAGGAACAACGACGGGTCATTATCCTCACACAGGTCGTGGGCGGGGCATTGACGGTGGCGGGAGCGGCAGAACGGCTGGCGCTTTCCGAACGACAGACGAAGCGATTGCTGGCCGGATTCCGGCGGGAAGGAGTGACCGCACTGGTACATGGCAATCGGGGGAGGCAACCCGCATACACGATACCGGAGGAGGTTCGGCAGCAGGTCATGGCGTTAGCGACGGGGAAGTATGTCGGCTTCAATCAACAGCATCTCACCGAGCAGTTGGGGGATGAGGAAGGAATCGCCCTCTCCCGGTCGAGTGTGCGACGCATTCTTGGGGCAGCGGGGATCGGTAGCCCGCAGACGCGGCGTGCCCCGCGACACCGCAGCCGACGGGAGCGGCGCGGACAGGCGGGGGCGCTCGTGCATGCTGCCCAGAGGGCGCCCGATGCCAGCCCGCATGACTGGCTGGAAGGACGGGGGCCACGGCTGACCCTCTTTGCGGCGATTGACGGGTGCCCTTTGGGCAGGACAACGGGGGCGCTGCTGGCGCTGCTCTTTCGGGCAGAGGAGGACGCGGCGGGGTATTTTCTCCTCGTGCGTATGATCGTCACGGCCCACGGGCGACCAGCGGCCGTCTATCACGACCGGCACAGCATCTTCCGGGTGAACGCACCGGAGACGAGACGGAGTGTGCACCCAGGTCGTGAAGCCGGAGAGCGAGGCGAGATGGTTGTTGATCGTCGCCGAGGCAAAGCCCTGGTCTTTGAGCGCCCGCTGCCAGGCGAGGACATCGCGCTTGAGGAGGGTTGAGATGCGATCATGGCCATAACTCTCGGTGAAGAACTGGATGAAGCGGTCGAGGTGGAGGGCGATCTTTTCGGCGATGGCGGGAGAGCGGACGCCGACGACGGCGAAGGTCAAGTACCGCGCCGTCCACGCCGTGAGCGAGTCCGGGACGGCATCATGCAGCGTGTCGGCGAGGCCCGTCACCTTTCGTGAAGTGAAGTTTACAAGTTGTTGCGGGCTCGCGGGCGGATGTTTCGTCGTCATAGCGTCATTTTACTACCCAGAAGGACTGTTCTGTCTAGTACAGTCAGATTAGCAGATTGATGACGGGGCACGCAACGAGGGAAACGCAGCAAATGGGGCAGCAGGCTGATGAGCACCTTTCACCAGAACAGTAAAGTGGAAGATTCTCATCAGTACTGTCTTGTGAACGAAGGATTCCATACCATATTGCCCATAATCGTGTATAATGCACCATGATCTCGCTATTTTTGATGCAGTTGCCCGTAGTGTGTGGATCGAGGGACACGTATCGTGGCGGACATGAGCGAACCGGATGAGCTCGATATGCAGCTAATTCGCTTGCTCCAGGAGGACGGGCGCCGCCCGACCGCCGCGATCGCGCGCGATGTCGGCTTGCCCGAGGGGACCGTGCGTCGTCGGATCGACCGGTTGCTGCACGAGCGGACGATCCAGATCGTCGCGGTGGCGGATGACGAGAAGCTCGGCCTCGCGTTGCATGTGCTGATCGGTGTGCAGATCGACCTGCAGCATGTTGAGCTGATCGGGAGCGCGCTGTGCGCCCTACAGGAGGTGCGCTGGGTCGGGATGACCACCGGGCCGTACGACTATATGGTCGAGGCGTTTTTCCATTCCACCCGGCACTTCCACGACTTCCTCACGACCGTGATCGCGCAGATCCCCGGCGTGAAACGGACCGAGAGCCTGACCGTGCTCCGGCTGCTCAAGGACATCTATCGCTGGGATCTGCTCATGCAAGCAGGAAAAGATCGCGATGGGAGGGAGACGACGGGAGGTGCAGCGAACGCGCGTACCTGAGAATGACCGTGCAATATCGGAGGGCGTGAACCGCTCGGAGGGAGGACGGAGCATGGATACGACAACAAGCCGCGAGATCACCACCGCCTGGACGCAAGCCGGGTTGCGCCGTCGCGATCTGCTGCGCCTCCTCGGCGCCGGGGTCAGCCTGGCGACACTCAATGCGATCCTCACAGCCTGCGGCGGTGGCGCCGCGACGCCGACGACCGGGGCAACCACGGCCGGGGCGACGAGCGCCCCCAAACCGACGGTCGGCGCGACGACCGCGAGCGGGAGCGCGGCCGCGACCAACGCCACCGCCGCGACGACGGGCAGCGCGACGACCGGCGGCACGGCGCGACCGGCGGCGGTCGGCAGCCCCGTCGCCAGCCCGGTCGTCACCGGGAGTGTCACCACCGGGGTCACCCTGACGCTGCCGATCGTGACCACGACGGATATCACGCTGGACCCGCACAAGGCGATCAACTCGCTCGTCTTCGGCAATCTGTACGAGTACATCTACGGTGGCCTGACGCGCTACGACAAGGATGCCCATGTTATCCCTGATCTCGCAGAAAAGTGGGACAAGTCGCCGGACGGCCTCGTCTATACCTTCCATCTGCGCGATGGCATCAAGTTCGCGAACGGGAAGCCGATCACGCCGGACGATTTCATCTACTCGTGGAAGCGTGCGCTCGATCCGAAGACGCCCTCACCCGCATTAATCTTCCTCGAGGACCTCAAGGGCTACGACGAGTACCGGACGGGCAAGGCGACCGAACTCGCCGGCGCGCGCAAGATCGATAATAAGACGATCGAGCTGACGCTCTCGAAGCCCGTCAACTATTTCCTCAGCTACCTTTCCATCTATACGTGGTATGTGGTGGACAAGGACCTGGTGGAGAAATACGGAGACAGCAACAATACTGCGTGGACGAACCATGAGCCGTACGGTACCGGCGCCTGGAAGGTGGCGAAGTTCGACCCGAATACCGGCATCGAGCTCGTGCCGAACGAGAACTACTGGGGCAAGCGCTCGCAGTCCGTCGCGAAGATCAACATGCCGATCATCAAGGGGCCGACCGGGCCGACCCAGGCACTCAACCTCTACCGGGGCGACCAGGCCGATGTCTACTCCAACTTCCCCCTCTCGCTCCTGGACGCGGTCGAGAAGGACTTCAAGGATCAGATCGTGGACATCAATGTCGGCGGCACCGCGTCGGTGGCGATGAGCTGGACGAAGAAGCCGTTCGACAACATGCTCGTCCGCCTCGCCTTCGCGATGGCGATCGACCGCGAGCGGTACGGCACGCAGATCTGGCGCGGCTTCTATCGCCCGACGGAGGCCTTTGAGCCGCCTACTATCCCCGACTATAAGTCCCCGCCGGGGATCAAGTTCAACCTCGAGGAGGCGAAGAAGGTGCTCGCCGCCGCTGGGTTCCCGAACGGGCAGGGGCTGTCGCCCGTCACGCTATACATCGCCAGTTCATCCGCAGCGGAGGACGTCAACCGCTATCGCGCCCTCGCCGACATGTGGAACAAGGGCCTCGGCGCGAATGTGATCATCGATACCTCGCTCACCAGCTCGCAGATCATCGACAAGCGGACGGCGGAGAAAGGCTTCCAGATGGAGCTGATGGGGTGGATCAACATTACCGAGACGCCCCAGCTCATCAGCGAGGTCTTCCGCACGCAGGACATCTACCAGAAAGACCGCTTTGACTGGGGTACGCCCGTGCCGAAGGTGACGTACAACGGCGTGGAATACGACCCTGCGGCGGACGCGAAGAAGTTCGACGCGCTGATGGAGCAGGCGGATGTCGAGCAGGAACCGAAGAAGCGTAACGACCTCTATCAGCAGGGCGAGGCGCTCGTCCTCAAGGACGCCGTCTACGTCCCGTACGGCAACTTCCGCTACCGGGCCATCGCCAAGCCGAAGGTGAAAGGGCTGGAGTTCGGCGCCTATTTCTACTTCTTCCCCTTCCCGGTCGAGGAGAAGGTCGTCGTGACGAAATAATCCGCAGTGGTCGGCGATCGGGGGCCGGTGCGCGAGGATCGGCTTTCCCGATTGCCGGTTATGCCGACGAGGCGAGGAGACGGTATGGTCGCGTATCTCATCCGACGCATCCTCTACAGCATTGTCGTGATCTTCGGTGTGCTCTTCCTCGTCTTCGCCGTGGCGCGACTCTCGCCGGTGGATCCCGTGAAATACGTCCTGCAGCAGAGCGGGCGCAATGTCGGCGATGTGAATCCCGTGGAGTATGCCAATCTGCGCCATCAACTCGGGCTGGACAAGCCGATCCCCGTGCAATTTGTCACGTACATCGGCCAGGTGCTGCACGGGGATTTCGGTGTGAGCATCATCAATCGCGGGCGCAACGTCTCGGACATCATGGGGGGCGGCATCCCGGTCTCGCTCCAACTCGCGGTGATGGGGCTGGCGCTGCAATTCGTCCTCGGCAACCTCCTCGGTGTGCTCGCGGCGGCGCGGCACAACTCGGTGTTCGATCGCGTGTCAATGGGCGTGGCGATCGTCGTCGGCTCGATCCCGCAGCTCGTCTGGGGGGTCATTTTCATCATCGTCTTCGCGGTGAAGTTGCGCTGGCTGCCGATCCGGGGCTGGGACGGGCCGCGCTACTGGGTGCTGCCCACGCTGACGATCGCCGTCACGGGCCTGGCGATCTATGGCCGGTTCGGGCGGGCGGCGATCCTCGAGCAGATCCGGCAGGACTATATCCGCACCGCCCGCGCGAAGGGGCTGCAGGAGCGCACCGTGCTCTTCCGCCATGTCCTGCGCAACGCGCTCGTGCCGATCCTCACCTTCGTCGGCCCGAGCTTCGCCGCCCTGATCGTCGGCAACTTCGTCGTGGAGACGATGTTCGGCGTGCCGGGCATCGCCTTCTATGCGATCACCGCGAGCATCAACGGCGACTATCCCGTCATGCAGGCGACGGTGCTCCTGATCGCGGTCTCGATCATGGCCGTCAACCTGATCATCGATCTGCTGTACGGGGTGGTCGATCCCCGCATTCGCCTGACATAGGGGGAACCATGGCACAGACCGAGTCCTCCGTCCTGGGCGAGGAGCGGCGCGCGGCCGTCGCGGTCCGTGCGGTACACACGCGCAACAACTGGCAGATGGCCCTCGCCCGCTTCCGGGGGAATCTCCCCGCGATGGCGGGGCTGGTGATCGCGCTCCTCTCCGTCGTCGTGGCGCTGATCGCGCCGCGGGTCGTGCCGTATGACCCGACCGAGACGGATTTCGACCACATCAACGCATGGCCGAGCCGCCAGCACCTCTTCGGTACGGACGCCTCGGGGTCGGATATCTTCAGCATCATGATCAGCGCCCTGCGCACGAGCTACACCGTGGCGTTCATCGTCCTGCTCATCTCCGTTGTCATCGGCTTCACGCTGGGGATGGTCGCGGGCTATTTCCGGGGGTGGGTCGATACGGTGCTCTCCCGCCTGATGGATGCGCTGTTCGCATTCCCGAACATCATCGTGGCGATCCTCATCTCCGGCACCTTCGGCGTCGCGATGTACAAGCAGTTCGGCCCTGCGGGGCGGCTCTACCTCACGGTCGGGGCCCTTTCGCTCTTCAACTGGGTGCGACTCGCCCGCATCATCCGCGGTGAGGTCCTGCGCCTGCGCGAGCAGTTATTCGTGGAGGCGAGCATCGTCGTTGGTGGCAATGGTTGGTGGATCATCACCCGGCACATGCTGCCCAACCTCCTCGGCATCGGCGTCATCTTCGTCAGCCTCGATGTCGGGTTCGCGCTCACCCTGGAGGCGACGCTCTCCTATCTCGGCCTCGGCGTCACCGCCCCCACCCCCTCGCTCGGCAGGCTGATCCAGGCGGGGCAGGCATACATCGACCCGTTCTGGTATCAATTCCTCTTCCCGGCCATCGTCCTCGCCCTGCTCGTTCTCGCCTACGCCTTTATCGGCGACGGGATGCGCGACGCGCTCGATCCTCGCCAGCAACGGGCACAGAAAGAACGCGAGTGACGGACTCGACGTGAAGCGGGCGCATAAATCGCGAGAGTGCCGTGGTCGGGCCTGCATCCACGCATCACCCCGACACAGAGCGCTGAAGAATATCGCCAGTTAGCGGTTCTCCGGCACTCCCGATGAACGCTAGTCGGCCGGTTAGGCAGCGTGCAGCATCCGCTGCCGGAGCAGATCAAACTTCGCGCGCCCATACATCGCCCGCTTCGTCGTCTTGAGGCGATTCACCTGGCCCTCGACCGGTCCGTTGCTCCACTCCGTCGCCACCGCTGCTTCCACGGCAGCGCGGTCGCGCCACAACCCCTGCGCGATCGCCCGCACCTCTGGAATGCCGCTCTCCTCCGCGCGTCGTAGCCAAGTGTACAGCCCGTCCACGTCGTGTTCCCGCAGCAGGGCGGCGAACGTCGCAACGGAGCCTGCGACGAAAGCAGCCTGCGGGCATGCCGCGTGCAGTTGCGCCAGATAGGCCCGCTCATCGTCAGTCAGTTCGCCGCACGGTCGCAGCAAGAGCCAGCATACTTGCCGCGGGGTAACGCGCGCCTCGGTCGGAGAGGAGGAGTCTCGGCGCTTCTTGGGCTGTCCGCGATAGCGATACCCCACGCCGCGCCAGGGAGCGACGTAGAGCGCCACACTCGTATAGCTGCCCCGGAAGCCGCGATCGCGCAGTTCGTGCCAGAGCCGTGTGGCATTATGGCACCCCGCCCCCCAGCGCTCACGCAAATAACCAGCGAAGGGCGCAAGTTGGCCGGGGCGCTCCGCTCGTC
>JAABUT010001364.1_pt1 | contig 28340 bp, 30 predicted proteins | sample 5559281 | NCBI WGS metagenome assembly JAABUT01 (sample SAMN10711880, study PRJNA513359) | rock metagenome | isolation source: Antarctica rocks | place: Antarctica: Victoria Land, Ricker Hills nord | collected 2016-01-04
ACCAGAAAGCCACCCTCACCCGATCAACCTGGCGACGCCGCCACCAACACCGGGCCCGCCAATGCCACTACCGAACCCGAGGACACCAACCATAGGTGCGACTGTAGTACTAGGGGGTTTACACTTGCCGATACGGTACCCACGAGCACGACGGAAAGCATGACCGTCACAAATCGGACTGAACCCAAGCCGGCTGTACCAGCCATTAATGCAGCGCTCGCATGACGTCGGATATCCGCTGCGAAACGACATTCCAATCGAACACCCCACGTGCCTTGTCGTAGTCCGCAGCCCCCATCTTCGAGCGGACAGTCTCCGAAGAATACACATGGTCAAGCGCCGTGGTCCGCCCATCGACATCATCGGTCTCAGCAATCAAGCCGGTCGTACCGTCGTCGATGATCTCCGGAACCGCGCCTTGATTGTTGCCGATACAGGGAAGCGAAGCCTTGGCGAGCCAGAGATGTCAGATCGACTGAGTTCTCAGCATCCAACGACTCCCAGCCGCTCGGCCCGATCCTTGGACCTATTCTCCCACGAGCAGGTAGCCAATCAGCGGACGTGAGTAGCACAGCCCGCTGCACCGCAACGACTCAGGCTCCGACTTTTTCATGGGAAAGTAGCTAGGGACCCCGAACGGGCTGCCACGTCGGATCAGAGGTGTCCTGTCCGACGGTCGATTCGCCGGTTGGCAAACCCTGTAGCCGCGCCGTTCGCTACTCGACCGAACCACCTGACCAATCTCACATTAGGGAAACCTGCGGCGATCGGTCGATACACGTCGTCCGCGTTGCTGTTCGCCTCTGTTCCCGCAACACCACCATGTGGTTACAGCTGACCTGCGCGCCGAACTCACGGTTCGTCAGCCCTGCCGCGGTGACCGCCGCGATCACCGCCCAATCCTCCAACGTCAGCAACCTGCGTGCTATCTGCATCTCCGTCATCCTCCACCTGCGGCCTCGCTACGAGGGGATGAGACCGCGGATGTTTCCCGGGTCCGGATGGTGATGACCGTTTCTCGCTTGTCCGTCCCCGACGGGGCTGGGAGTGTTGGTCTGTGAAATCAGCACCCCTCGAGGAGAAGCCCTCGATCCGGGCTTTGCTTCGGGCAGCACCGGCGCCGGTACGGTTCGTCCTGTTGGGAGTCTTCGTCAACCAGTTTGGCGCGTTCGCGGAGTCATTTCTCGTTCTGTATCTACTGAACAAAGGATATGACGCCCGACTGGCGAGCCTAAGTCTAGCGGCATTCAGCGCAGGAACAATCGCGGGGACTGTGATCGGTTCCGAGCTTGTCGCTCGTGTGGGCCCGAAGCTGGCGATAGTCTTCTCGATGGGAGCGACCGCGGTCGCAGTGGGATTGATCCCAGTGTTCGCAAGCACCGGCGTGTATGCGGCAGTGCTTGCAGCGAGCCTATTCTCCGGCGTTTGCAGCCAGGCGTATCGGCCTGCGAGCTCGTTGCTACTCACGGCGTTGATGCCGGAGTCGATGCGGGCCGCGTCGTTCTCCCTTATGCGAGTTGCACTCAATATTGGGGCGGCTGCGGCGCCGTTGTCGGCAGCCGTGTTAGTTCTGGTGGACTGGGATTTGCTGTACCTCGCAAATGCAGTTGCTGCGGCGATGTTCTGCGTGATCGCTTGGTTCGGGCTTCCGCGGCGGCTGTTGGTTGCGTCTCGGGAGGGCGAGGCTGTAGCTTCTGCGAGGCAAAGCCCGTACCGGACGTTGCTTGTCGATCGACCGTTTCTGGTCTACCTGTCTGGGATGCTTTTCAGCGGGCTCGTTTTCGCGCAGACCTTCGCGACGCTGCCTGTCATGTTGGAAAATCAGGCCCGCCCAACCTGGACGTACAGCCTCATCCTGGTGCTCGGCTCGCTTACGCTGATCTTCTTCGAGCTTCCGGTGACGTTCCTTATCGGCCGGTGGCCGAGGGTGACTGCGGCCGCTGTGGGCACGGCGATCTTCGGTAGCGTTTTCGCCTTCCTCGCCATACCCTATGTCGCGATCTGGCTGGTAGTGGTCATCTGCGTCATCTCCGCAGCGGGAACCTCGATCAGCGCACCGACTCTTTGGTCGCATCCGTCATATGCGCCCGAGCCTGTGCGCGCGCATTATCTCGGCGTCTCGCAGGCCGCGTTCGGTGTCGGGGTAGCTCTCGGGCCCATCGTTGGGGTGGCTCTCTACAGCGCCATCGGGCTTTCAGCATGGATTGTGGTGGGCCTGCTCGGTCTGATGTCAGCGTGGGCCGGCGCGCTGGGGGTGGGGCGGAGTCCCGGAACGGGCAGTTCGATGCGGTTACGGGTCGATGGCAGTGAGGTGCCATCGACCACTGGCTGACACTGCGAGAATCTAACCGCGCTAACTTATTAATCTTGATCAGGGGAACCAGCGACATGATCCGCAAGAAAGTTTTGGTGCTTGGCCCGGGAAGCCGATGCTACCGCGAATATCTCCTACGCCAACTGGCAGATGAGTACGACGTCTACTTATTCAGTGAACGCCACAACGACTGGGCCGACGAATATTCAACGGTCCAGCGAGAGGTGAATCTGTTCGACCCCGTAGCGATCGCCGAGGCCGTCGGACTACTCGGTATCAGCCCGGACGGCATCCTCTCTTGGGACGAGCGTTTCGTGATCGCGGCGGCAGATCTGGCAGAGAAGCTCGGTCTTCTCGGTCCGACAGGTGTAGGAATCCGCGGCTGTCGGGACAAGCAGCTCAATCGCCAACGACTCGCCAGCGCAGGCCTCATCCAGCCCCGCGTAAAGTTCTGTGTCGACGAGAGCCAGGCGGTAGGTGCCGCAGAAGAACTTGGGTATCCGGTTGTCGTAAAGCCCCGCGGCATGGGAGGCAGTATCGGGGTGCGTCTCGCCCGCGCCCGCGACGAGCTGGCGCTTGCCTTTCATGATGCGGACAAGCTCAGCCTCGACGGCGCCATGCCGTTCCGACACGGCGCGCTCGTCGAGAGTTACCTCGACGGCGAGGAAATCTCGATCGACGGGGTTAGCGCTAAGGGCGCTTACATCCCCGTGTTCATTGCGCGGAAGGTTGTCGGGCTCGTCCCGTACTTCGAGGAGTTGGGGCATAGCGTCGCCGCAAGCGATCCGCTGCTGAACTACGACGTACTGATCGAAGCCCTCCGGGTCGCACATGCAGCGATTGGATTTCAGGACGGGATCACGCACACCGAGGTGAAGCTGACGAGCGAGGGCCCGGCGATCGTCGAGATCAACGGGCGCCTCGGCGGCGACCTCATCCCATACCTCGCTCAGTTGGCGACAGGCATCAAGCCCGGCCTGATCGCCGGTCAGATCGCGGTGGGTGACCCGGTGGACCTTTGGGCACCCGTTGCCTCGAACGCAGCAATCGCGTTCCTCTACCCAGCCGAGCCATTGGTGTTCGCGGGCTTAAAGAATCAGCCCGAGCCCCGTGATACCGCCTCGGGCTATCTCACCAGTGTCGTTCAGCTCGCAGCAGCTGGGCAGCGCCTCGCGCCACCCCCGGATGAGTTCATGTCCCGCATTGCGTACGCAATCACCGTCGGCGCCGATCCCGAAACAGCCCTCAGGATTAGCAATCAAATCCTCAAGCAACTTGATATCGCCAGCAGTCCTCAAAACGCGTGACGCCAAGGAAGCGAGCACATCATGGACTACGAACTGATCTGTATAGGAATTGGCCCCTCCAACCTCGCATTGGCTGTCGCGATGGAGGACTCGGCACCGAAGTTAGCCGGGCAGACACTCATGCTCGAGCGCGAGCCGGACGTCGCTTGGCAACGCGGCATGCTGCACCCCGGGTCGCGCAGTCAGGTCTCGTACCTGAAAGATCTGGTGACACTGCGCAACCCTCGGAGCCGCTTCACGTTCGTTAACTACTTGCACGAGAACGGGAAGCTTGAGCACTTCGTCAATTCGGGGACATTCACTCCCTATCGCTTCGAAATCTCCGACTACCACGCCTGGGTCGCGCATTCTCTGGAGCACATCGAACTCCGTTTTAATGCTAATGTCCGGGCCATCGACGCAATCGGCGCCCCGCAGAGCATCGAGGGTTGGATGGTCTGGACAGACAGCGGCGAGACCATCACAGCCCGCAAGCTCGTCTTCGGATGTGGGCGCGACGCACGGATCCCCGAGGCGCTCAGCCATCTCGACTCACCGCGAATCATTCACAGCAGCACCTATCGGAGCAGGATGGATGAGCTTCTTAAGACGATCCCTGATCCGCGGCAGGTAGCTGTCATCGGATCGGCACAGAGCGCGGCAGAGCTCTTCCTTGACGCGGGGCGACGTCTCCCGAATGCAAAGCGGACGATGATCATGCGCACAATCGGTCCCAAGCATTACGAGTCGAGCAAGTTCACAAACGAACTGTTCTACACCGAGTTCGTAGACGACTATTATGCTTTCGACCCGCTGACGCGCAAGAGCGTCCTGGAGCAGATGGGTTCGAGTAACTACGGCGGGCTCGCACCCGCTACCCTCGAACAACTCTACGAGGAGCGCTACCTAGCGCGCGCCCGAGGTCTAGACACCGTGCGCTTCCGCACTCTGACAACCGTCATGGCCGCAACGCTCGAGAGTGACGGTATTGCACTCGCAATGTCCTCTCCGACGACTGGCGAAAGCACCGAACGATTTGATGTCGTACTACTCGGCACCGGCTACGACCCCCAGCGGCCCCTCCTGCTTCGTCGGCTTCTCACCCAAATCGGCCAAGAGAACGCCGCCGTCCACCGCAACTACACCGTTAATCTTGGCCCCGGTGGGCACGCCGCGTCTTTGGTCCTCCAAGGTATCAACGAGGCAACGCACGGTATCGCCGACTCGCTCCTGAGCGTTCTTGCGTCCCGCGCGGGCACAATCTCGGACGCGCTGATCAAAACCGCCACAATGGTGTCCGCGTGACCGACTCCCAGATCAAGCCTCTTGACGTCGCCGGACTCGTACATGAGAACGGCCTCGACGCGCAGCGGCTCCTGCCCTTCCCGGGTCTCGTAGCACCGTTCGAAGGATCCTGGTGTGTCATCCGCCCGAGTACGACGTCCACGCCTCATACGCACCACGAACACGAACTGTTCATCGCCCTTATTGGGAGCGCTGTCATCGACCGAGATGGGCAGCAGTTTCCCTTCGTCGCGGGTGACATCGTCCGGTTTGATCCCGGCCAACAGCACTCCGTGCTCAACCACAGCGATACAGATTTCACGATGTACAGCATCTGGTGGGACAACACCATGAGTGAGCGGTTCCTTGCTTCCAACGTCGAGAAAGGCTTGACTGCGTGATTCAACTCGCTGAAAGCTCTTTGACGATTGTGATCGGGCCGCCGCCGACGCCGAACGGTGATTTGCACCTAGGACACATTGCCGGACCGTATATGGGTGCCGATGTGTTTCGCCGGTATCGGCTCCTCTTCGGCGAAACGGTGCTGTATGTGTCAGGGACTGACAACAGTCAGACCTATGTGGTCGGCGCTGCGCGTCGCGCTGGGCTATCCCCTGAGACGCTCGCCGCGCAGTCCACCGCGGCCATCCGAACCTCGATCGCGGCGGCAGCGATCGAGATGGACGGATTTGCACCGTACGACGACGGGTACGCGGAGACCGTCCGCGATTTCCTGGGCGCACTTCACGACCGCGGCCTATTCCGTTCGCGGACGCGCATGCTACCCGTGAATCTCACCACCGGTGAAGTGCTCGTTGAAGGCCTCATCGAAGGCGATTGCCCTCATTGCCTCGCCCGAAGCCGCGGCGCACTGTGCGAGACCTGTGGGCTTTGCTTTGCGTTGCGAGGACCTTGCAAACCCTCGGTGCACATACGACTCAGCGGCCGTCGTCGGCTATGAGGAGCACACCATCCTTGTCCTGCCGCTCGAGGACTATCGCGAGCAGCTCACCGCGTTCTATTCGGACGAAATGCTGCAGCGCCTTCGCCCGAAAGCGAGGCGGGTCATCACGTCCGCGCTGAGCAAACCCTTGCTGGACTTCCCGATCAGCTATCCGTTGACATGGGGTATCGCCGCGCCGTACTCGGAGGTCGAGGGGCAGGTATTCAACGCCTGGGCGGAGGGCATGCCCGCATCGATCTACTGTACGGCCCACGCCTTCAGCCCGCCCGATCGTGGACGCGCGGACTTCCTTTGGCGTGAGCCGTCAACGGTAGTCGCTTACTTTCTCGGCATCGACAACGTCTACTTTTGGGGAATCACCCATCTTGCGCTCCTGATGGCGCACGAGCCCGCCTACACGCTCCCATCCCAGATTCTCTCCAACCAGTTTTATCTCCTTGAGGACAAGAAATTCTCCACCAGCGGGCGCCATGTTCTGTCGATGACAGACCTCCTCCAGAACTACTCCACGCAGGCGGCGCGCTTCTACCTCGCCCTTTCCGCGCCTGAGACAGTGGAATCAACCTTCAATCGCGGCGGGTTTGAGTCGGTTGTCTCCGACAACCTGATCGAGCCGTGGAATGCGCTGCACGCGCTCCTATCATTTGGCGGTCAGCCGGCACAGATACAGGACGCCGATTCGGAAAGGCGGATCGCGGTGGTGCGGCAGGCATTCATGGACAGTTCGTCGTTGGAGGGGTTCTCGCTTCGAGACCTCGCAAAGCTGATCGCAATGCACCTGGAACGACTTCTTCGTACTGCGCGCACCGGCAGGGCCGATCTCTCGACTGTGACAGCCGAATTCAGCAGCCTTGCCCGGCTGGCTTCGCCGCTCCTTCTTCTCGACGGTCTGACGGCTTCATTCCCGCCTGCCTTGCATCTGGCGGCGGACCGCCGCCCGATAGAGCCTGACCCCCTGGAACGATGAATGTGGCCATGAAGATTGGGATCGTCGGGGCAGGAATCCTCGGTTTGATGACCGCACGGCAATTCTTAAGAGCCGACTGCAAAAATCAGGTTGTGCTCTTTGAACGTGCGCCTGACGTTGAGCACCTACTCGGCGGCACCTCGTGGGGTGACACCCGCACCATTCGCCCGGCGGAAAACCGTGATGGGGTCGGCGAAAATGTCGCCGACTGGCACCAGACGATCGTCGAGTTGGCCCTGGCGCCGCGCTACTGGCGAGCGGTGCCAGTTTTGCGATACCTATCCGTGCGCGCGGGCGGCACTCGGATGGAGCCAGGCATACTTGTCGACACCGTCGGGCTCCTCGCCGCGTTGCTAACGGAACTCGAAGATACCAACCGTTTCAGCGCCCGCTGGGGCAGCGAAGTAGCCAAGATCGACGCTGATCAGAGGCTCATCAGCGTCGCCGGGCATACGCAGCATCACGGGCCGTTCCGCCAGATCGTGATCGCTGCAGGTAGCGGATCCAGAGACTTCGCACCTAGTGATGCCGGGGAGCCGACCGTAGTCTCCCAGCCCTGCGCACATCTCAGATCTAGCCTCCCGTACGGCACCCCTCACGCATTCGCTCCTTTTAACTCAGACGAGAGTTTCGGCACTGTCTGGGGGACGCCTGCGACGGCACAGCGCCGAGCGAAAATCAGCGCGTCCATTTTTGCCACGACCGCTTGCATCAGGCATGCGAGACAGCGACAACGAGAGCGCGAAAGCCATCTCCGGGCGATGCTCTGGCGTGTTCTGCCGAGGTTCGAAATCGGGCAGATCGACCATTGGTCGTATCCCACTTATATGGAGACAGTGACGCACCAGCACGAAATAGAGATCGCTCGTTGGAGTCGGGGATGCGTCGCAGTGCTCAGCGACGGGGGTGGCGCGTTCAAAGTCGCTCCATCAGTCTCTCGATACATATTCAACTCCACAACTCAGACAGGCAATGGATCATGACACGTATCTTAGTGATCGAAGCTGTGCAGTACGGCTCCTACTACGCTGAGCGATATGAGCTGCTCGTCCAGCTTGGTTACGAAATCCAGGTTCTCTACGGCTGCGCCAACGGGCCGGCCCAGTTCAGCGGTTCTATAACGGCGGGGACCACGGACGTCGCGACGATCGCAGACAAGGCGGCTGTACTTCACGGCGAGACTCCATTCGACGGGGTGACGACACTGGCTGAGCCGTCCGTCCTCGCGACTGCATTCATTGCGGACAGATTGAGCCTGCCCTACCTCTCGCGGTCCGCTGCTTTGAGGTCCCGGAACAAGGCGTGCATGCGGCGCGCCCACGCCGCAGCGGGCGCGCCGCACCCCGACTTCATCTTTGCCTCCGACATCTCGGATCTGGCCGGATGGGAGTCCACGGGTCACAACTATCCGGCGATCATCAAGCCAACCATGGGCGCAGCGTCGAGCTTCGTCTTCAAGGTCTGCAACCGCGCAGAGCTAGAGCGCTTCGGTGCTCTAGCCCTTGATCATCTCAGCGAGGTTCCTGCCATTCAACTCGAGGCGACAGGACTCGACTTGGGCCCGCACGGGATCATCGTCGAAGAGTTTCTAACCGGCAGCGAGCACCTCATCGAAGGATACGTGCACGCCGGCCGGTTCGTGATGGGATCTCTCGTGGACCGGATCGCCGTTGAAGGCTCCACGTTCGACAACGACGTACACCACGCCCCGACGGTGCTCCCTGCCGACAAGGTGGCTGCCGTCCACGACGCAATCCAGTTGGGTACCGCCGCCCAGGGCATTGACGGCACCACTGTGCACGCTGAAGTCAGGTTTCACGGCGGACGGCCTTTCATCGTTGAAATCGGCGCTCGTCCAGGCGGCGGTGGCCTGCACCACATGGCCCAAGCGTCCTATGGCTACGACGCGCTGCGCGCTACCGCGGAGATCGCCATAGGCCGTGACCCGGAGCACCGGTTTGCCCCCGCCGCGCGCCACACCGTCGCTGCATGCCTCATCAGTGAAGCTGAGGGCGAGATCGTCGGCGTAAATGGGGCAGATGGCATCGACGACGCGGATGTTCTCTTCACTCGAATTGTGGCGCGGCCTGGGGACATCAACCGGCGACCGCCGAATGGAAACTCGATCTTGGGGTTCCTTGGCGTACTCGGCGATGACTTCGAGCAGACCAAGGCGGCACTCAGCCACGCAAGCGCGCGAATCACAGTCAATGTGAAGGGCGGGACCGTCCGATGACAACGACGATTATGGTGGGGTACAGTCTCGCCGCCCTGAACTCCCTGCAGTCTCTGCGTCCAGACGGAACCGTCATCCTCGTAGAGGAGCCGGACGTCCTCCGCAAGCGCGAGATTCGAAAGATGCAGAATAGGTACTCGGTGCTGCGCGAAATTGTTGCGCTCGAGTATCAGCGTGACGGCGCGGCAGACGCGTTCTATGTGGAGCGGCGGGAGCTAAATCCAGTTTCGATCACGCCGATCGTGGAGTACGCAACCCCGTTTGCTGCCCGCCTCGCGGAACGCTACAACCGTCCGGGCTCCGGCTACGGGGCCAGCTTGCTCTTGCGGAACAAGGACCAACTACGTTTAGTCACCCGCGCCGCCGGCATCCGCAACCCGCGCTGGCGTCTCGTGGACACGATCGAGGAGGCGGAGGCGTTCCTGGCGTTTTTGGATGAGACCGTGATCCTAAAGCCCGCGAACCGTCAGGGCTCCATTGGAACAGTCATCGTCGGTAAACAGGACGACTTCGCTGCGGCCTGGGCATTCTCTCAGCAGCGCGACGAGGGAGTGTTTGTCCCCGACCGCGGCCTCGAAACGCGGACGCTCCTTGAGGAGTTCATCGCCGGGCCCGAGTATTCTGTGGAAGCCCTCGTGCAGGGCGGAGCGATTCTCTTCGCGAACGTCACCGAAAAGCGCCTGTTCGAGGGGGCAACCCCGGTAGAGTCGGGTCACATCGTCCCCGCAACTGCGCCCGCGGCAACTCAAGACAAGCTTGTCGCAGCGACCGGGAGAGTCTTGGAGGCGACGGGCTTCTGCTCGGGCATTGTCCACTGCGAATGGCGCTGGAATGCAAACGATCCCGTACTGATCGAATGTGCCGGGCGGTTCGCTGGTGACGGCATCATCGAACTCATTCAACTCGCCTACGGGTTCGACATCGTCGGGTCGTTCCACGCTCTGATGCGCGGAGAACCGCTCGAAGACCTGCCGACCTCGGCGACGAGGGCCGCTTCGGTGTGTTTCCTCGGAGGTGTCGACGGGATCGTCAGCGACGTTCGAGTAGATGAAGCGGGCATCAACGCGATCGGCGGTCTCCGTCACTTCGACATGTCAGCGGCAGTTGGACAGAGCACTCGCCGCCCACGCTCCAGCTGGGACCGCCTTGGGTCGGTGACCACCATCGGCGGCAGCCCCGAGGAAGCCTATGACCGTGCACGACTCGGCGTCAGCCGCATGGTAATCGAGTACGAGAGATGAGCGCTCCGGAACTGACCACCACGGTGGTGCGCTCATACGACGGCAAACGTTTTCGTCCTGTCGGGACAGAGCCGGCTGGCATAGCGGCCTATCGCCAACAGGACACCCTGCTCACGGGGACGATGTCCCCCTGCGGCGACCTGCTCGGAGGGTCACTCGCAGGCTTCGCCGACTCTGAAGGGGTGCTCGACTTTGCTTACACCATGGCCTTGAAGGGTGGTGTCGTTGTGGCCGGTCTCTGCCGGTCGACGCCTGCCGTCGATGTCGACGACCAACTTCACCTGATCGAGCACTGGACGCGGCTGCATCCGATACAGGAGGAAGGCGTGTCCTGGCTCGTAGAGGTGAGCGCGGAATGACCCGTCAAATTCCGGCGTCGGTGGCAGCGTTCGCGCTCACAGTCGCAGACCGTAAGCGTCTCGCCATTGACCGGCCGCATAACGAGGCATTCTCAAACCGTGGCGGTGGACTCGCACTCGCACTCGCCCCGCGCAGCGAGGCGGAACTTATGGCGGCGATGAGTTACCTTGCGGACCTGCCGGAGCCATTCACCGTACATTCGACGGGACACTCGTTTGCGGGTCTCTCCGTTCAAACGCGGACCGTCCTCACTCTCGCCCGGCTTACGGAGTGCACCCTCGATAATGCAGGAATCCTCTACTCCAGCGGAGGAGCAAGGGTTCTGCACGCGAACGCGGAACTAGCCCCCGCGAACCGGGCCATATCGACCGGCACTAACCCCTGGGTCGGGCTCGTCGGGCTGTCTCATGGCGGCGGCGCCGCTTACACGACCCGTCTCCACGGCCTCACCTGCGACGCCCTGATCGGCGCCCGTCTGCTCACCTACAGCGGAGACGTTCTGGACATCAACGAGGAAAGCTCTCCAGAGATCCTGTGGGCTCTCCGTGGCGGCGGAGCGGGCGCGCTGGGCATCACTGTCCAGGCGCAATTTCGCACCTACCCCACCTATGACGTCGCCTCATTCTCGATCCGGCTCGGTACACCGTCGGCCGATCTGATTGCCAGGCTGGAGGAGATGATGATCGCGGCACCAAGAGAGCTGGCGTTCCGCGTCGCGGCTGTGTTCGAACGTGACGCGGAGGCTATCGAACTCCAGCTGTCCGGCCAGCATCAACACGCCCACTACGAACGCTTCACCGCGTTCCTCGCCGAATGGATCGGACACCCCGACCACGACTACCTGCCCCTCCGTTATCACCATGCTATGGCTGGCGCTGCGCACCAGAGCGCCGGCGGCGCCTACCGGATCATTGGAACTCCGGTGTCGGCCTCAATCGGAGTCGAAGGCTATGAAGTCCTCCTCGATGCTCTGCAACGACGCCCGCGCTCGTCGAACCCTGATGGCGCCGGATTCAATCTGTTCTCCTGGGGCGGCGCGGTCGCGGACATGCCCGCCGAGGCGAGCTGCTTCCCGTGGCGGCAGACCGAGCATCTAATGTCGATCGACACTTCCTGGACAACCGACGACGGGACAGCCACTATCGACCGTCAGCATGCCTGGCTCAACGACACCCGGCAAGCGCTCACAGGTCGCCTTCCCCACACCGCATATGTGAACTTCCCCGACCTCGGCACCCCGGGCGTGGCCAACTCGGAAGTCGCATCCACCTTGAACAGCCTGTTTGGCCCTAACCGCGAGCGACTCACAGCACTCGTGAATCACCTCAACCCCACTCGTGCGGGCGAGAGCACATTCGCGGTGTTCGAAAAGGCCGAGGCCGCCTGCGCCGACCTGAAGGCGCCCGCATGACCGTCGAAATCCACAATGTTGGCGCGCGGATCCTCCGCTTGCGCTGCGCAACCGACCCGCTCAACGACGCCCTACTCAGTCAGCCCTATGCGCAAGGTCGGATGCCACCCACAACGTCTGCGTTGCCCGGGCTCCGAGCCGAGCTCCACGAGGTCACCGGCCTACATGCCCGGCTTCCTCTCGGAAAACCCAAAGAGGCCCTCCGCGCCCGGGCGTTCGACGCGCAGCTCATCGAGTTGCGACTGCTCACCGCGGACGTTTTCCGAGGGCGCTTCGTTGCCGGCTACGATTACTCGCCACTCGGGAACATCCTCGGGGGGTTGGCCAACGTCCCCTCCTCGACTGGCTTCGACTCGATCCGCTATCAGGAGCAGCTCCAGGCGATCCCAGACTTCCTCGACGACGCTCTCTGGCAACATAGACTGCAAGCTGACGCCGGAGCACCACCAACACAAGGCGCAGTGCGGTACGCCATCTCCCAGGCCGAGGCCGCAGCAAAGAACCCCGAAACCTACGCCGCGACTCTCCCAGAGACCCTGGGCAACAGGGTCCGGGAGACCCACAATGAGATACTTGCCGGAGCCTTCCACCGGTTCGCGCGCGGACTCAACACCCATCTTGCATCCAGCGCACGCGGCCCCGCCGAACAAGGGCTCTGCTACACCGAGGCGGGCATCGAGGTCTACCGCGCACTCATACATGTGCATACAGGAAGCACACTCTCCGCCGCAGAGATCCACGACGTTGGACGAGAAAGCGTCCAACGGCTGTGGCTCGAGATCAACAACGCGCTACGCCTCACGGGTATCGACTCCATCACGAAGCTCCGGGTCACCGAACCATGGACTACCCTGGCCGACCAGCACTACAAGTCAGAGACTGACTACCTCAAGCATCTGCAGAGCATTCTCGCGGCCTCAATACGCGCCGTCCGAGGCGTAGGTTTCGACGTCGAGCCGCCGCGCATGGAGCCCATCCCGCTCCACCAGGTAGCAACCGCGCCGGCCGCGTACTACCTCCCTGACCTTAGTCCGGCCGGCACTGGTCGGCTCCGTGTGAACTTTGACGCCTGGCGCAGCGCTTACCCTTGGCAGACCGAGGCGCTGCTGCATCACGAGGCCATTCCCGGGCACCACTTTCAATTCGCCCAGATCGACAGTACCCAACTCGAAGACTATGAGCGGGCAGCATGGTTCAGTAGCACGATTGAGGGCTGGGGCCTCTACGCCGAGCACTTAGCAGAAGCACTCGGGCTTTATTCGAGTCGTGACAGCCTGGTCGGCCGACTGTTTCTCGAGCTATTCCGCGCCGCCCGTCTCGTAGTGGACACCGGCCTGCACGCTTTCGGATGGACATCCGAAAGCGCCGCGGCCTACCTGCAGGAGCATTCGCTTCTCTCGCCGGCCCAGGCGGACGCCGAGATCGAGCGCTACACCGAATATCCTGCGCAGGCGCTCAGCTATCAGATGGGCAAACTCAGCTGGATCAACTCCATCGGTTCCCCAAGCCTCGACACTCTTCTGGCCAGCCGGCCCATCCTCCGCGCCGGCATCATCCCACCCGGAGCCCTCATGCTCGCAGCAGCTGCTGAACAATGAACACTACTTCCAACCACAAGCTCCTCCACCTGCTTGCTTCCTCTAAGATTCCGTACCGACTCCTGATCCATCGGCCAGGCACCGACACGGCCGGAGCGAGCGCGGAGCGCGGGCACGACCCAGCTGAGGCCGCGAAATCAGTGCTCCTGCGCGCAGGTTACGGCCGACGGCGGCGCAGCTACGTCACGGCCGTCGTCCCGGGTGACCGGCGCGTCTCCTTCAGGAAGATCATGTCCCAGATGGCCTGCGATGACATCTCTTTCGCCGCACTCCACGTGGCTGAGACACTCACTGGGTGCGAGAGCGGCACAATTCCGCCTCTTTCGTTCGCCCCCGACCATCAGGTTATCGTGGACAGTTCCTTGGCCACCGCCGGGACGATTTACTTCAATACCGGACGCCACGACCAGTCTGTGGGCGTCGCAGGCAATCACTGGGTGCTGCTCACCGAACCTGTTGTCGCCGACATAGCCTGGACACCTATCATCTCAACAGACCGTTCGGCATCGAACAGCGGGCCCGAGTTCGACTGACTCGAAGTAATAATTGAAACCTGCAGATGAGCGTGGAGGACGTACCTCCGCGTTGGTCCGGACAACTCGACAAGCAAGTTGTGCAGGGGCGTTCCGCCCCGCCGTGGGTGTAGAAAATTGGTTGTGTGTGGCGAGGCGGTCGGTGTAGCGGATCGCCGTGCACAGCGATCCTGATGGCGCTCACCTGAACTTCCTCGGACCTGCTACTGAAATTCCCCAACCTGCCTGGCTTCCCCTACCTACCGGATGCTGGCGGTCTTCTGACCACCCGCCAGCTGACCGGACGGGCCCTGTTTCATGCTCGACCAGGAGAACGACGTGGACATCCGTGCGCTACGAAAACAGTCGCAGTCAGATCGCGGGGCAACCCTGCGTGTCGAGGCGAGTTGCTTCGACACCGCACCCTTCGATCATTTCAGCGCGTGGTCGTCGGCGATCACTGGTTCATTGAGCGTAGTCGGCGTCACCGACGATACGAGGCGCCTACCGCGTCAGCAGCCCATTCAGAATGGGATAGCTGAGTGTGGGATGCGTGGCCGGAACGGACACGGAGTCCCGCAGTTGCAACGCGAGGTCGTAGGCGCGAGAATACGCGGCCTCCGCCAGCGCGGTACCCAGGCTCACCCGTGCCACGCCCGAGTCTGCGAGAGCCAACACGGTAGGACCGCCGGGGCCAGTCATTATATTTAGCGGGACATTGATACGGGACACCAGCTCCCGAATTTGATCGAAGTCCGCGACTCCAGGAACGAAAATCCCATCTGCGCCCGCATCGACGAAGGCAGCAGCGCGAACGCTCGCCTCCTTCACCTTAGCCCGGTCATCCCCAACTCCGATTAGGAAAGTGTCGACCCGAGCGTTCAGAAACATCGGCCCCGACGACTTCCTAACCGCGGCCAGGCGTTCACACTGCGACGAAATCGGAAGAAGCGCACCGTCCCATGAGTCTTCAAGGTTGAGGCCAGCGACCTCGCGTTTTGCAAGCTCGCCTGCGAGCGCCGCAACATCTGAAGGCTCAACGCTCAAACCTGCTTCGATGTCCACGCTCAGCGGTAAGTCCAGGACGGCGAGCATCTGGTCGACACTTCTGAGCATCGCTTCCCTGGAGATCCGGTTGCCGTCCGGAACTCCATTGGTCCATGCCACACCACCGCTGGTCGTCGCGATTGCCGCGAACCCAGCTGCTGCGAGTGCAGCAGCGCTAGCAGCATCCCATGCATTACCGACTACGACAGGCGTTCCGGGTACGTGCAACTCGCGGAATTGTTTGGCGAGCGCGCTGCGACTATTTGTCATTTGAAAACCTCCTAGACATCGACCCTACTATGACCGGCGTCCTTAGACTGGCGGGAATCAGCCACGGTGTTCGAAGGACTTACGGCATGCTCAGCGGCAGCGCGCCAAGCATGGAGCGTGAAGTAGGAACGCCACGGGTGGAATCGCTCCGCAGCCTCCTCGGGGTGCCCCGGGAAGCCCAACTGACGTGTCCCCGCGCGCACCTCGGCATCGTCGGGCGGGAGGATGTCAGGGGCGCCCAGCACTCGCATCGCAACGTAGGCGGCACACCATGGGCCCACTCCCTCGAACGAGAGCAACGTCTCGACGAGTCTGACTTGATCCTCAGCAAAATCGATCACGCCGGGACGCGCACTGAGCTCCTCGCCCGCGAGACGTAAGGTCTCATTTGTCGAACCCGAGCTATGAATGAGCTCATGGCCGATGGTCGCAATGAACGCCGCAGACGGGAAGAGTCGATTAACCGGACCGTCGAACCCGAGTCCCGGCATACCCGTAGCCAACTGAGCGAGAGCCCCAGTGGCACCCTTTACCGTGAGATGCTGGCCGACGATCGCGCGGAACAGAGTTTCGTGAGGGTCCGCACTGCCCGGGAGCCGAAGCCCCGGGAACTGCTGAACCGAGCGGGCCATTATCGAATCCGCACCCAGCGCCTGATCCACTGCCACCGGGTCCGCGTCGAGGTCAAGCATCCGTCTGACCCGGGACACCGCGGCCGGAAGATCACGCAGGTGTGCGTAGCGGAGTGTGAGCTGCACATTCCCGGCTTCATTGCGCACGGTCGCCAACGCGGGCCCATGAGGGAGAGCCAGCGAGCGAGTGTATGAGTCGGCGTCGACGAACTCGACGCCTTCCACAGCTCGCGCAGAATAGAACTGCAGAAGGTGAGCGAAGTTGAACGGTTCACGATAAGGCAGCGAGAGTGAGATTTCCCCAGATACAGTCGGCTCGCGCGGCGCATAGTTGGAGCGTGCGCGGATCTCTGAAGGCGTCAGTGAGAAGACTCGCCGAACCACGTCATTGAACTGACGGATCGAAGAGAATCCGGACAGGTAGCCGATCTGCGTGATCTGTACATCCGTCTCTGTCAACAGTTTGTGCGCGGTCTGCGCCCGATGCGCACGCGCAAGCGCTAGGGGGCTTGCTCCGAACTGCGCAGTCGTGATCCGATTCAGATGCCGAGCCGTATATCCGAGCCTGCCAGCGAGCTTCTGTACCCCGTCGCGGTCAACGACCCCGTCCTCGATCAAGCGCATGGCGCGATGCGCCACGGTCGCCCGCACATTCCAAAGTGGAGACCCAGGAGTCGCGTCCGGAACACAACGTTGGCAGGCTCGGAAACCAGCGGTCTGCGCACCCGCGGCAGTCTCGTAAAAAACGACATTCTTCGCCTGAGGCTTGTTTGCTGGGCAAGAGGGGCGACAGTAGATCCCCGTTGTCTTCACTGCGGTGTAGAACTGACCGTCGAACCGAGTGTCTCGGGCGGTAATCGCGCGATACATGAAGTCGAAGGGCGGCAGGTTCGCCCCGCGCGACTCGTTTGCGTGGATCTTCGAATTCCCCATGCCCGAAGGGTAGTCGGCGCGCGGCGGCGTGGCCTTGCTGGTCCCGCTCACGTTGTCGAATTGCGCTGCCCGCCGCCTGGCTGCCTGGAGCACCTCGGTCTAGGCAATTTTAAATGTTGCGTCAAGGGCTGGTGTACACGCACATAACGTAAGAGCCGGTTAACGGCCACTACTCGCTCGCTCAGGACGCATCGGTCAGTAAGGAGGGGGCGGGTGAACTCCGGACTCGGCGGCGATCGGGTTGGTTGTGAACGTGGCAGCCGCGGCGATGGTCAGGGGGCCGCCCGAATCGACTGGATGCGGGTATCCCGAGGGGGACCAGGGTCAGCGCCGTGGTGCATAATCATGCTGCAGCGCCTGGCGAAGGCCGGGCTTCCAGAGAGGTGAGAACGGGGATGGAAGAGAGCGCCGTTAAGGCGAGAATCGTCGATCGAATGACGATCCTGAAGGTTTACGTATCCGTCCGTGCCGCTCATGATCTCTCCGACGTCGCCTCAGCCCTCGAGGTCCTACTGCGAGGTGCTGAACCTGACCAAAGGTTGGGATTTGACGTCGGCGAACTACCCCGAGTCTAAACTCTCCCGCGGTCGATCTTCATGACAAAGGTAGACGCATTGCCGTCCTGATCACGGCGACCTGCGGCACGAAAAAGATCACGGAGACTCAGGAAACATGGGAGCGCAATGGGCTGTCAGCCGCTTATGAGGCTCTTCAGAATTAGCAGGGGCGTAGCGCTGTAATCCTGGATGGCACCGGCCTGGTTCGGCGGGTGCACGCCCATCGTATCCGGCGGCGTTGGTTGTCACTGTTACGAAACCCGAACGCTATCCGGCCGATGTGCTTCACGATCCGGTTGTAGCCTTCGCTGCGGGCATTGGACAGGCCGGTGTCGATCGCGGCGATGATCGGCTGCTGCCAGGTGTCGACGGTGGTGGCCAGGGTGTGGATCTCCGGGACCTTGCAGCGGCCGCGAACGCGAGAGAACTCCTCGAGCGCGGCGGCGATCTGGTAGCGCAGGGCGCCGCGGTACTTGCAGGCCATGACCTTGCGGAGCAGTTCTTTGGTGATCCACGCGGCAACGAGATCACCGTCGGGGTCGAAGGTGTCGAGTTTGTGGAACATCTTCTGCCGCTGCTGGTCGGTGAGGCGTTCCACGCCGCGGAGCAGCCGCCGTCGGCTGGTCCACTCGCAGGTCACAGGCGCGGCCGCGCCGGCCGCGGAGCGCTTGGGTGGTGCGGCGGCGGACGTCATCGATCATCTGATTCGCCAGTTTCACGACGTGGAAGTGGTCGACGACGATCCGGGCGTGCGGCAACGCCTTGCGGACTGCTTTGGCGTAAGTGGCGGACATGTCGATCGCGACGTGGGTGATCCCGGCGCGGAACTCCGGTGTCTGAGAGTTGATCCACGCAACGACGGTGGCGACCTCCCGGCCGTTGACCTGGGCCAACAAACCTTGCTCGCCGGCGATGTCGACCATCCCGGTGTCGAACCGGTCCACCCACGTCCGGATACCGGTGGCCGGGTCGGTCTCCCATTTCGCTTTGCCGCGCCTGGTTTCATCGATCCCCAAGACCCGGATCGGGGTCAGCTGCTGGGCCAGGACCGGGTCGGCCATCGCCACCACCGCGCGGTGACAGGTATTCCACGTCGTGCCCCAGGCGGCGGACACCTCAGCAACCGATCGCCACCCATCCAGCACCGCAGCGGCCATCTCTGCCTTGGCGCGGACGGTGAACCTGGCCCGCGGCGGGATCTGCGGCACGGACTCGGTGAACTGCTTCTGGACGCAGGAAGTGTTGCGGCACAACCATTTCTGTTTGCACCACAGCAGGTTCGGGAAATCAGGGCCGACCTTCACATCCTTCGGGCGGGTCACCACCCACCCCTTGGACCTGGTGGACACGACCGAACATTGCGGGCACCGACCGCCCCACGCCGGCGCCGTCAGGACCCGGACGTCGCGGCCGCCGTCGACGCCGATCCCGACCAGGTCAACATCGATATCGGTCAACCCCAGAAGCAGTGAACTACAGTTGGACATGCTCGCGCCCCTTGTTCTGGATGCCTGAAAAACACCCAGTTCACAAGGGCGCGAGCCCTCGATCAGTCACCGACACGGATGCCGCTGCTCACAGCCACTGCCCCTATCAACTCTGAAGACCCGCTTATGACGAACTGATCTTCGTTGGCGTCAAATTAGTCCAAAGATTGAGATATCCCAAGGCCTTGGGCGAATATTTATACGCAGGAGGATCTGCTAAACCTAAGTAACCTGAACCTCTCCCAGCTCAGAACGCTGGATGAGCGTCTGGCGCTATCCATTAAATTGGGACCAATATACGAACGAGTCGGACTCCCATTGCTTCGATGTTGCGCTCGGCGTACTGGACCGCGACGCCATCCGGCACGCGACTATGGTCGAGGGCAACTTCGATGACATGCTCGACGCGATCCGAAAATCAAGCAGATCATCAATCAAGGGCTATTGACGGATCGGGACAGCGAGCCAAGCCGCTCAGCTTGTACGGACCGGAATACGCTGACATTTTGGAAACGATTGACATTCACGTAGGTCAGATGTCGAGCATCGTGCGGAGGAATTACAACCCTCACCACCAGTTGCTTCCTTGGGAGGCCGCAGCCAAGGTCGACCAAGAGCGGACGGTCATGGTCGACGCCGTGAACAAGTTCACTGAAGCGCGCGGCTACACTCGCCGTATCGCCGTCTGGCACGGTTACTGATATTTCGTAGAGTAAGTGGATGATCAAATTTAAGATCATGCCGGCCCGCGTGGCCGGCCACCCCGTGCACATGAAGCGTGATCGTCCGAACAGGCCAATGCCTGGACGTGCGCGCAGGGGCCAGTGCGTTCCAGCAAAAAGTAGTGCTTCAGATCACGGATTAGGCCGCGGGTACACAGGCCACCCCAATCGTTCCAGTTCCGTGGAAATGGGGACACCGCCGGCTTGCCCCAGAAAAATCGTCGATTCGACAGCTAACGTCTAATACACCTGTGGCGTCCGAGTCCCGTTCGGCGGCTCTCATCGGCGCCCCACTTCCAAGGTTTCGAGACAACCCCAACAGCCCACCAGTCGTCGCCATGCGGATTCTTGTTTCTGCTGGTCAACGACTGATCGCCGATTCCCGAAAGTCCGTCCCAAAACCGGCTACCACATATTGATCTATGTGCCGACTTATGGGACAATGAGGGTATGTCGTCCCGCTCGCGCCGCCCTGTGCAGGACAAGCCGGCGCAGCCTGCGCACGCGGTGTTGGGGTATGCCCGGGTCAGCACGGGGCATCAGGTGTTGGATCAGCAGCTCGATGCGTTGGCGGCGGCCGGCGTCGATGGCCGGGTGTTCACCGACACGATGTCCGGGACGCGGGATGACCGACCGGGTCTGGCTGAGCTGATGGCGTACGCCCGGGCCGGGGATACCGTGACGGTGGTGGCGCTGGATCGTTTGGGCCGCAGTCTGTCCGGGATCGTGCAGACCGTGAAAACTTTGGGAGAGCGGGACATTGTGTTGCGGTCGCTGCGGGAGGGGGTCGACACGTCGACCTCGACCGGGCGGATGGTGTTGGGCATCTTTGCCAGCTTGGCGGATTACGAGCGGACGTTGATCGCGGAGCGGGCGGCGGCGGCGCGGGAGGCGGCGCGGATCCGCGGCCGGCAGGTCGGCCGGCCGTCGGCGTTGACGGGGGAGCAGGTGGCGATGACGGTGCGGATGCGGTCGGCGGGGGAGTCGGTCGGCGACATCGGCCGCACCTTCAGCGTCGGACGGTCGACGCTGTATCGGCTGTGGTCAACCGGAGCAGAGCTTGCTGTGGTGGACCTGGCCGAGGTTGGCGAAGTCAAGATGAAGCGACGACGAACGGGGAAACGAATGCTGAGGCGGCGCACCACCGCCTCCGCCGAGCCATCCATGACGCTGACCCCCCAATAACGGGTCTCGCGCACGGCTGCCCAGAAGCGGCCATCCGAGTTCAAGCACGCTAGAACCAATCGGGGACACAATGACATGGATGTGAAAGCGTTGGCTGTCATAGCCACGTCCAGCCGCCTCTCGCCCGGCATCCGTGTGGTCAACACGCACACACCCGTCGCGAACTCGCCTAGCGCCTTCATAAAGGAGTCTTCATCCACAGGCGGTTGATCGTCCAAAGGCGTTTGCGGAGCAGACGGAACCCTGCCGCAGTCAGATGTCATCTGCACCTCCCCGGACGACGGTCGCTGCAGAATCCGCTCGAGACGCTGAATCCGTGCCTTGTTCGCGGTTCATTGACCGCAGGGCGAGGACGACCGCACAAAGCGCCAATGTTATGATCGCTAGTCCAGCAAGCGTCGATCGCAGGCCTACGCGGTCACTGAAAAGCCCTACGACCACGGGGCCGGACAGCAGCCCGATGTATCCGATGCTCGTTGCGATGCTTACGGCCCGTCCCCTCTGATCCCCAGCCACGGATCGCCCTATGAGCCCGTAACTACTGGGTGCCACGGCTGCGAGGCCGCATCCGGTCAAAGCCAAGGCGAGCAGCCCGGCCCCAGGATTCGTAGCGAGGGCCAACAGCAGCACGCCGACCGTTGCCGTGACAAGTGATCCCAGCAGGAGCGCGCGGTCGGAAAGCCGAGCTTGCTGCTTCTGAATAATCAAACGGGTCAGGACCATCGCGCTAGCGAAGACCCCCGGCGCCAAGCCGGTGAGCGCGGGAGAAGCCCCGAGAGTCGACCCCAGGTGCACGCCCCCCCACTGGCCTAGTGCACTTTCAACCAGCAGTGCCCCACCGACCAAGCCCGCCAGGGCGAGGACCTGTGATGGTGGCTTGAAACGAACAAGCGGCGTGCTCTGTGTGCGGGCCGAAGCCGTCCTGATCGGCAGCTTCTTGATCACCGAGGATGCAACGACGTACGAGCCTCCGCACACCAAGCAGGCCAGCACTGCCGGTACTGCCAGCGATGACCCGCCTACTAGTGTGAGCGCTACGACGCCTGACGCGATGGCTACCCCGACGGAAAACATGGCGTGACCGCCGTTGAACACGGACACTCCAGTGATCTCTTCGTGCTTGGCGGCTGCGTGGTTCGCCGCCACATCAGTGCTTGCTGTAGCCGCGCCGAAGATCAGTAGCGAGACTGCCAGCGTCCACTCCGACGGCGCAAAGATGGGTAGCGGTGTGCAGGCGGCCAACAACAGAGTAGTGGCGCGTCCCGCCGCTACACCTCGTCGATCGAGCAATTTTCCCATCGCGAGCATCGCCGGGATGCCGGCGACCTGTACGGCGGCCAGGAGGACGCCAAAGCGCGCGTTGCTGATATTTATGCGGTACAGGATGGTTGCGATACAGGCCGCGAAGGTCCCCCAACAATGGCCGAGGCAGTAGAAGTACGCGAAGGACGCCCACCGGAGGCCCCTTGGGCGGGCGCCCGATGACAAGGGCGCCGTCTTCCTTCGAGGATCAACTGGCATGTGCGGCGGTCACGTACTTGTCGAGTTGGCCGATTGACCTTTGCGCGGCCCAGTCCTCCCACACATCAAGGTTCATCAAGCTTCCTGCCGAGGACCTCATTTGAGGCCGCGGATGATACAGATGTTGGATGGCTCGGCTGCTGCGGACCATGTCACCATGGCGGCGCAAGCGCCGCACGAAGTCGTTGTCCTCTCTACCCCAGCCTTCGTAGCGCTCGTCCATACCGCCGATGGCGGCGTAGGCATCGGCGGTTGCCCAGTTGCATCCGCCTGGTGGGTCAACCAAGGTGAATCCACGGACGGCGCTCGTGTCCGTTAGCCGACGCTCGTCTAGGAGTTCCGTCGCGACACGGTTCGAGCTCGCGGGGTCGAGGCAGGTCAAGCCGGCGTAGTGCAGACCCACGACCTCCGGTGCCGCCAGTAGGTTCAGCCCGTGGCGAAGGAAGCCGGGCGTCGCAGCGATGTCACCGTCGTAGATGCACACAGCAACGCCCCGCACAGGCAACGCGGTGAACGCGCAGTTGACAGCCCAGGCCTTGTTGAAGGGTCCTGGGTTGGCGGCAAAGACGTATTGGTCTACAGAAGACCGAATGACGGGTTCCCAATGCGGCCGCTCATCGGACTCGACGATGGTCACAAGTATCTGTACCTCGGAGTCTGCGGCATCTATACGCAGCGAGGATATAGCCGCAAGTAGATTGCGCAGGCGTTCGCCGCCGTCGCCGTCTCGGAAGGGTATGATGACGTTGATATCGGGAGCCGCAGGGGCCGGATCCTTAAGAGATCGAGCCAGCTTCGCCAGTTGCTCGTTCGAGGGTGAGGCAGGAGGCGGAGAGGGATGGCCCCGTCCTGCGCTGTAGATGATCCGCACGATCTCCTCGCAGTGCGAGAACGCCGCAGACAGTTCGCCAAGCATGGTCCCGTCAATTTTCAGCCGACGTTGCAAGAAGTCCGCTAGAGCGTCGTAGGCGCGAGGGTTATCCGGAGATGACCGCAACTCGTCCAGGGCAGTGCGGCCCTCAGGGTAGTCCTTGACGATCTGATACACCGTTTCGTGCACACGCTCGTAGTGAGGCCTGCTGATGTCCCACGACGTAGCCGATGCGGCCTCTACGTGAGGATCAGAAAGCAGCACGATGTAGTCCGTCGCAAGTTCGACCAGGCGGTCCCGCGGCATAGTGTTGCTCCTCTACAGCGCTCTACAGTTCGTGGTAGGAGCTGCCCGTCACCAGCATGCGGCCGACCAGCTCTTTGCAGAAGTCATCATTCGGACCCATCAAGGACGCTGCAGCAGCGTCACGCATGTAGCGCTCGATCGGCAGGACACCTCGACTGTAAGCGGCGCCTCCGCTGGCCATCATCGCCTGACGGGTGACATCTGCGGCTCCCTCGGCAGTGATGACCTTGGTCGAGGTCATGAAGACTGCCAAGTCCTCGAAGGACGTACCGGCATCGATCTGCGTAGCGAGGGTGTCCACTACAGCACGCATGCTGATCGTCCGAGCATACATCTCGCCGATGTGTCGCTGAGCGACGGGGTAATCGCTGAGTTTTTTCCCGAAGGCCGTCGCATTGTGCGAGTAGACGCGGCGCTGAACGCGGCCCACAGTGGATTCCAAGGCTGCCTCGGCGATCGCTGCGTAGACTGAAGCGACGCCGAGATGATACAGAGGCTGGTTGGCCTCGTTGTACAGACGCAGCCCCGAGTCGTCGTCGCCGCCGAAGAGCATGGCGTCAGCGTCAACCACCGTGTCGAAATCCATGCCAGCGCTCATATTCCCTACCAGCCCCATTCCCTGCCACTGGCCGGCGCGAATGCCGTCGCAGTCAGCTGGAACGAGGAACAGCGCGTGGTCGCGGTCTGATGTGGCACCTGGAGCGCGGGTGGAAACCACGTAGAGGTCCGCGAACCCTGCGGCTGTCGCAAAGCTCTTGCGGGCCCGCAGATGGTAACCGCTGCCGGTGCTTTCGGCGGTGCTGGACAGCGACCACCACTGCGAACCGGATCCGGGCTCACTAATCGCCTCGGCAACCAGCCACCGGCCCTCTACTACCGGCTGTAGGTACCGGTCGCGCTGGTGCGCATCGGCGAATTGCACGATGGAATTCAAGGCCGTCAGGTGCATCACATAAACCATGGCTGTGGACGCGCAGGCTCGGCCGATCTCGGACACCACAGCGGAGAAAACCTTGGCAGATGCACCCTGACCGCCCAGACCAGAGGGTACCGTGAGTGCGTAGAATCCGGCGTCCCCCAAGGCCCGCAAGCCCCGGGTGGGAAACCGGCGCTCGGCGTCAACTGAGGGCGCCTCGGGAGCGATGACGTCGCGGATGATCGGCTTGAGCGTATCTAACAACGGCTCCTCCTCTGTGCTGTACCTCTCGTGCACGTCCTGCAACGTGTTGACGTAGCTCATCCGCGATTGCCTCCGGATCTGGTTCCGCCAATTGCTTGCTGGTCTGCATCGTTCGTCGCCTCAGTGACTAGCCGACCGACCGCCAGCGTGGTCGCCGTCATGTGAGCTCGCCAGAGCGGCTGGCGCAGTCGCGTCACAAACTCCCGATAGAAGGGCTTGTAGAGTTCGTCCACGGTAGACCTGTAGTGCAAGGCCTCGGCAGGCTCGTCAGTAGTTCCCTCTGGGGATCTAATCGTCAGGACGCCACCTATCCATCCCACGGTGGTGGCTGTCGCCTTGCAAGAGAAGTGCATCGACGTCTCCCGCTTTTCAGCCCCGTAGTCGACGTCGACGCGCATCACGCCCGTTCCAGCCGTTAATAGCACTGATGCCGACTCGCGCCCGTATGGATCTAAACTGCGGTAGCTGTCGAGGAGCCGAAGTTTTGGGGACACTTCGTGTACGAGCCCGATGTAGTGCGACGCATGGTCGCCCACTGCACCTCCTTCCACCGCGTTGTCTCGCCATGTCGAAGCGGCATGCAGGTCCGTTCCGGGTCGTTCCACACGGACATGCAGGTCATAGCCGGCACCGGCTGCCTCAGCCACCTCAATGGCTCCTCGAAACTTCGCCCACCCCCGTGAGTGCTTGTACTGGCCCACGGTTGCGATCACCTTATGCGAGTACCGCTCACCGAGCTTGCAAAGGCGGTCGAGGTGCGTGTGGTTCGGTACCACCGGCTTCTCGCAAAGGACATCCACGCCTTGCTCCACAGCAGCCTCAATGAGCGGCAGGTGCGTGGTAGGTGGTGTGGCAACCACTAACAGGTCGGGAAGTGTCTCTTCGAGCATGGCTGAGACGGCATCATAGGTAGGCACCCCGTAGCTTCGCCGCGTAAGCACGGGGATTCGCTGCATATTCGCATCTGCCAACCCAACCAGTTGAGCCTCGCCGGCGGCTGTGAGGTCTTGTACCGCGGGCAAGTGACCACGTTGTCCTGCGCCTCCTAAGCCGACAAGGGCGATCCTCATGCCACCACCTTGTCCAGCACGTCCAAAAAGTAATCCACATCAGCCAGTGACGTAACTACAGGAGGGTACAGGCGGACCTTGGGCACGTCGGCCACAGCTAGCACACCTGCCTCGCGAAGGTCGTTGAAAACCTTTGCGCATTCTTCGGCGCCCGCAAGCTCTCCTGTCTGCGGGTTCACGATGTCGAACCCGAGCATGAGCCCTACCCCGCGAGGCGCAGCCATCCTCGACGACCGCTCGCTGACCTCACACAGACCTCGCGCCAGCGCGCCGCTCACGCGCTGCACGTGGTGCAGGACCTCCGAGTCGGTGACGACGTCAAGGACGGCGATGCCAGCTGTGCAGGCCAGGGGGTTGGAGCCGTAACTGCTCGACGTCGCCGACGGTTCGGCCAGCACCGACGAGTGCCACAGGTCACTCGCTGCCGCGACCCCACTCAGCGGGAAGCCCCCGCCCATGGCCTTCCCAAGGATGACGACGTCCGGACGCACCGCAAAGAAGTCCGCAGCGAACGGTGTTCCGAGCCGCCCGAAGCCTGTGATGGACTCGTCGAGGATCAAGAGCCATCCCTTGTCATCACACACGCGGCGTAGCGCTTGCAGGAATCTGCGCTCAGGGGGGACATTGCCCCCAGTACCCAGTATTGGTTCGACGATGACTGCAGCGACATCGTCCGCGTCCGATCGAGTCCTAAGCGACGAGAGTGTCGACGCCCCCTCGTCGTCGCACCGCGGGTAGGTCAGGACGTCGTGAGCGATGCATCGCGGATACTCCTCGAACTCCAGCCAGGTCGTGGCCAGTTTGTGGCGCTCCTCCTCGAAGCGCCCACCTGTGAAGCGCACCCCGGCTGTCTTGCCGTGGAAGGCTCCCTGGAAGGAGACGATTTTCCTGCGTCCTGAGGCCGACTGGGCGAGCCGAATGGCTGTCTCACTCGCCTCAGTCCCACCTGAGAACAGCGCCACCCTGTCCAGGCCCGCCGGGAGAAAAGCTGAAAGCTTGTCAAGGTATAGGCTCAACGGCCGATTATAAAACGGGGTGGCGACGAGGGTCGCGGCTTGATGCTGCACTCTCTCGGTCCACAACGGGTGCGCGTGACCGAGCCCGGCGACACCGTAAGCAGAAACGAAGTCAAGGTACCTGCGGCCAGTCTCGTCGTATGCGTAAGCGCCCTCGCCGCCAGCAATAACTAGTCCAGCCGACTCCGCGATGCGCCGGACGCCACCGCCAGCTCGCCGACGAATGGTCTCCATGGTGGTCAAAGAGCACTCCTTCGTGTGTGCTTCTACTCGGCGTATGTCGTCGGGCGAGGCTGGACTGTGTGACTCGCCAACAAGCATCGGCGCAGCGGTTGATATAGCGACGGATTGCAAGCGAGAAGGCCACCTGTCACGTCGTCCCGCTCGTGCACTAGGCACGACGCCTCACGGGCGATCAGCGTCCCAGCCGCAATGTCCCAGGTTTCGAGGTCAGTCTCCAGGTAGGCTCCGAGTTCGCCATTGGCCACTGCGCACAACTCCAGTGAGGCGGCACCGTGAATGCGAATGTCCCGAACCTCAGGCACGAGGCGTCGCAGGGTGTCCGACTGCTCGCTGCGCTTGTGGGGTATGGCCGAGAATCCGGTTGCTACGACAGCATCCTGAAGATTCAACGGTCGCGGAGGGGTCAGACGACGGCCGTTTCGCCATACACCCACACCCTTAGCAGCTTGGAAGGTGACACCAAGGGCCGGCGCGTGTACGACCGCAGCTTCGACAACATCGTCGACGACGGCTGCGATGGACGTCGCCCAGAAGGGAAGTCGGGCCAGGAAGTTCGTCGTCCCATCAACGGGGTCCACAAGCCAATTGACGTGCCCCTGGGTAGTACTAAGCCCCAGTTCCTCCCCGAGGATGCCGTCTCCAGGTCGCTGTCGGGTAATGAACTCGCGTATCAAGCGTTCGGCGCCGATGTCGGCCTGAGAGGCTACGTCGGCGAACGACAACTTGCGCCAGACTTCCGCGTCCTCACGCGCAGTATTTGTGAGGAAATCGCCAGCCGCCGCCGAGGCTTCTGTTGCCAGTACGAGAAGTCGGCAGGCTTGGCTGGACCGATCGCGCAGCGTGTCGTCGGGTAAGTCGAGCACCGCTGATTGCACCATCCTTGTGCTAGTAGTCCAGGTCTGCCATCTTGCGCCCTCGTCATGTGCAGGTCACGCTACACGTTTCGTAGGGCCACCTGCCTACATTAGGTGGTCATGAACCGCTGTTGCGGGCATGTGAGCCCTAGTACTACAGTCGTGGTTGTTCTGGTCTTTTCGGCGTGTCTTCGCAGGTAAATGTTGAGTTGGGCCGATCCTGCGGTGATGGGTGATGATCTGTGTGTGGCGCAGGTGCAGGAGTGGGCGGAT
>JAABUT010001365.1_pt1 | contig 28317 bp, 28 predicted proteins | sample 5559281 | NCBI WGS metagenome assembly JAABUT01 (sample SAMN10711880, study PRJNA513359) | rock metagenome | isolation source: Antarctica rocks | place: Antarctica: Victoria Land, Ricker Hills nord | collected 2016-01-04
GCTCGAGAGGCCTCATGACGCACACCTACAGCGATGCCGGGTGGCGCGCGCCAGACCTCCTCAGTTCCTACCTGGCTGCCGACGATCGGTACTTCGATGTGGTGAGCCGAGTGAGAGTGCCTAGCTGGACGCGGAGGCGCGTGGTGCTGCTCGGCGACGCCGCGTCATGCATCACCCTGTTCGGTGAAGGGTCCAGTTCAGCCATCTCGGGCGCCGAGACACTCGCGCGATCGCTGGCTGCCTTTCCACAGGACGTCGCTCGTGCGCTGCTGCACTACGAATCCGACCACCGCGCGCTTGCAGGTCGCGGACAACGAGTGGCGCCACTCGCATCGCACCTCTTGATCCCGACGTCACGCGTCGGGATCATGCTCCGGAATTACGGACTTCGACTTGCAGGCAACCGATAGCCCAGAGCAACGCCCGCCCGCTGGCACTACTGCGTCGCAGAAGGATCCCCATTTGAGACGGCCAAGGCCAGTCGCCGACGCCCCCGGTTCGGACATCCCGACTTCGCGGTAGGAGGTTCGGCGTACGGCACGATGACCCGCCACCGTCGGCCAAGTGCAAGGGCGGGAAGATGGTAGCTGGCAGTGTTCGCTACCTTTCGGTTCTGTCATTGCCTGCGGCGCCTGTTCCTGCTGCGCCTACGGCTGCCGCGGCGAGCAGCAGCAGGCCGCCGAGCAGGTACACGGCGCGAATGCCGACAGTGTCGGCGAGTAAACCTCCCCCGAGCAGACTCAGCATCCGCCCGCTCTGCCACAGCACGTCGAACCCGGCGAACGCCCGGCCTCGCAGCTCGTCCGGCACCCGTGACTGCACAAGGCTGCTGAACGTGACGTTGCCCGTCGAGGTCGACAGCCCGTAGACCACCAACGCAGCGGCCGCCAGAGGCAGCGCAGTCACAGCGGCAAGGACGAGGTCGACGACCCCCCGCACGGCGTACGGGCCGAACACGAACAGCGGCCGGCGCGGGTTCTTTATCCGCTTGAGCAGCAGCAGCGGCCCGATCGCAGCCCCGAGGCCGATCGCCGCAACGAGCAGACCGTAACCGCCGCCGCCGCCGAGCCGTTCCTGGGCCAGCACGACCAGCAGCGCGCTGGTCGCACCAGCTGACAAGGCTGCGAGGAACTGCCCGGCGGCGAGGGCCTTGAGGAGCGGGATCCCCGTCAGCGCCGTCAACGCCTCACGAGCGTGGACGAACGGGCTGCTGACCGACACGGCCGTAGGCCGCGCCGGCTCGCGCAGGCCGCGCAGCACCAGCGCAGACAGAGCGAACGAGGCGGAGTTGACGGCGAACGCCGCACCGAACCCGACCCGGACGGCGATCACCGCCGCGACCGGCGCGACGAGGACCTGCGCGGTCACCGCCGCGGTCCAGATGCCGCTGTTGGCCGCGACAAGCTCATCGTCCTCCACGACGGCCGGCAGCAGGGACTGCGCAGCCGGGCTGAAGAAGACCTGTCCCGCCGACAACCCGAACGCGACCGCGTACGCCACCGCCACATTGTCGTGCCAGACCGACAGGACGGCGGGCAGCAGGACCCGCGCGAGGTCGGCCGCGACCATCACCCGCACCCGCGGCAGCCGGTCCACGAGGCTGCCCGCGAGCGGTGCGAGCAGCAGCACCGGGGCGATCTCCGCCAGCACCGCCCCGGACACGCCGAGACTCGAGCCGGTCAGCGCGATCAGTAGCAACGCGAGGGTCGTGAACTGCGCGACGTCACCGACCTGACTGATGGTCCGCGCCAACGACAGCCGCCGGTACGCGGGCCGAGCCAGCAGCTGACGCAAGCGATGGCCGGCGCCGAGTTCAGTCACCGCAGGTCTCTCCACTGCGGCACCGTCAGTGCGGCGGGGCAGCGCAGCCGGATTACCCACGAGGACGTCCTGACCGGCCGGGCCAGATAGCAGGCCGCGACCAGGCCGTTGTGGCTCAGCCAGCGACGACGCGCACGTGCACTCCCTTTTCTGCATGTCCGGCCGGCGCGGGGGCGAGCCCTGAGCGTCGGGGCGTGGACCGCACCGCCTCCCGGTGACCGCCGCGGTCGCTCAGAGACCGGCGGGGCGGTCGCCCTGGTCGGTGGATGCGTCGACGGAGGTACAGGCCTGCTGCCGGTGCTGTTGTCGCGCCCTGTCGCCGTGCTCCTTGTTGACCGCCCCGGACGCAAGGTCGTGCTTGTCACGACTCCGACGCCGCGGGCCCGCCGCCGGCCACCGCGGTGGCTGGCTTGTGGGCCGCGAGTCGTAGCACGATGCCCCACTTGGACCGGGTGAGCTCGTCGGTGATCAGCTCGGCGGCACGAACGGCGGCGTCCGGTTCGCGGAGGAGGTGGTCGCCTTCGAAGCGGACCAGCAGGGGGTCGAGGAGCCGTTGCACGGCGCGGACCGGGCGGGCGGGGCTGGCGACGTGGTCAAGCAGGAACAGCCGGCCGCCGGGGCGGAGCACCCGGGCCATCTCGGCCACGGCTGCACGCTCGTCGGGAATGCTGCACAGGGTGAGCGTGGCCACCACGGTGTCGAAGCTTGCGTCAGGGAAGCTCAGGTGTTGGGCGTCACCGAGTCGCAGATCGACCGACCGGTGCAGCGACTGGGCGCGGGCCTGTGCCTGGGCCAGCATGCTGGGGCTGAGTTCGACACCGGTGAGGTGGACGTCGGCGGGATAGCAGGCCAGGTTGCGGCCGGTGCCGACGGCGACCTCCAGGACCTGCCCCGTGGCTTGGCCACACGCCCACTGCCGTCCGTCGCTTAACAGCAACCTTTCTGCAACGGCGATGATCCGGTCGTAGCGGGGCGCCATCGCGTCGTAGATGCCGCGGACTCGGGTGGTTTCGACGTCGACGGGCGGCTGCGCATCCTGGTGCACCACCGCCTCAGTCCTGCGCCAGGGCGGGCGGCGCGGCGCGGGAGCCGCGCATCTGGTTGATCTGCTCGGCCTGCTCGGTGGCGATGGTGGCGGCCAGGTCCCGCAGCTGGGGATGGGTGGCTTGCGTCCGGGCCAGCTCGGCTTGCTTGTGCGTCGACGTCTCGTCGGTGGCCGGCTGGTTCCTGTTGCCGCGCATCATGATCCCCACCATCAGCCCCTCCCGACCGGGCAGGCCATGAAGGCCAGGGCGTAGAACGACTCGGCCATCGGTTCCTCCATACGGTTGTGAGCGCGCTCAGACCCCTTGTCACGGTAGGCTACCCCCAGGGGGTAGCCGATGCCAAGCTAGCTGACACTAGTTGCACACCCGGATGGGGGCGGCTGTCGTGTACTACTCCCTGCGGTAGCCAATGCAGGACCTTCCAGGAGGAACGCCAGTGAGCGATCAGCGCGAGCACACCAAGACCCGCCCGGGCCAGACGGCGACCGCGCCGGACGTCGCGCCGCTCACCTCGTCCGGTTGTGCTGCCGATCCCCGGCCGATGATGGAGCCGGAGCGGCAGGCCGAGGTGCTGCTACGGCTGGCCAAGGCTGCCGGGCAGGTACAGGGCGTGGCCCGAATGGTCAGCGACGGCCGGTACTGCGTGGACGTGCTCACCCAGATCTCCGCGGCGCAGAAGGCGCTGGACGGCGCAGCGCGGGTGATCACCCGCAACTACCTCGAGCGGTGCGTCACCGACGCGATCGCCAACGGCGACCCGCTGATCTACGACGAGGTCATGAAGGTGATCGACCGCCGCCGCTGACCGCCGGCACCCCCACGCCGCCACCCCACGCCGTCCGGGCACCCACCGCTGGCCGCATGCAGTCCGTCCCCCCGTATGCCGTGCAGGGGCGCAGCGCTTCCTCCCGAACGACTCAGAGGAGCACCGTCGTGAAGGTGCCGACCTCGTGGAACCCGACCGCCCGGTAGATCGCCCGCGCCGCGGCGTTGTAGTCGTTGACGTAGAGCGTGGCCTGCGGCGCGACCCCGTCGAGGATCAGTGCGGTCGCCGCCGCCATGAGCGGCGTCGCGAGGCCCTGCCCGCGCAGCCGCGGCGCGAGCCACACGCCCTGGATCTGCGAGGCACCGATCGCGGCCGAGCCGACGTCCGCCTTGAACAGCACCTCCCCGCCCTCGACCCAGACGAAGGTGTGCCCCTCGCTCACCAGGCCGGCGATGAGCGACCGGTAGCCGCGCGAGGAGCCGCGGTAGGGCGGGTAGCCGATCTCCTCGGTGAACATGGCTGCCGCCGCCGGCAGGATCAGGTCGACCTCGTCCGTGCGGGCGAGGCGGACCCTCGGGTCGATCGCCAGGCCGAGGTCGCGGGGGTGGGCCGAGGTCGCCAGGAGCGGCTGCACGGCGCGGAACGCCCGGGGCGTGCCCCAGTGCGGCGCGAGCTGCTGCCACAGCGCCTTGACCTGGTCGCTCGGCCCGAAGATCGAGGCGCAGCCCCGGCGCCAGCGCCGAATCCGGGCGGCGATGGCCTCGACGGCGTCCCCGTCGCACTCGACCGGGACGACGTTCGCCGACGCCCAGCACATGCCCTGCAGCCGGCCACCGACGTGGTAGCCGAGGAGGGAGCCAGCCGTCGCGCGAAGCGCACCCTCCTCGATGCGCGAGGCCACGAACACGTTGGCCGCGGGGTTCCGGGCGCACAGCTCGAGCGCCTCGTCACGGTCGCCGACCGACAAGGCGCGCACGGGAGAGCTGGTGCGCAGCACGAGGTACAGCCTGCCCGTCGTGGTGGTCGCTGTCGACCACCGGCGCTCCGGGACGCCGATCAGCCGACGGTGACGGTGGGCTTGCCGCCGTCGGACTCCTCGGGCTGCTCCATGCCCTCGGCGATGCGCATGGCCTCCTCGATGAGCGTCTCGACGATCTGGCTCTCGGGGACCGTCTTGATGACCTCGCCGCGGACGAAGATCTGCCCCTTGCCGTTGCCGCTGGCGACGCCGAGGTCGGCCTCCCGGGCCTCGCCGGGACCGTTGACGACGCAGCCCATGACGGCCACTCGCAACGGCACCTCGAGACCCTCGAGGCCGGCAGAGACCTGGTCGGCGAGGGTGTAGACGTCGACCTGGGCGCGGCCGCACGAGGGGCAGGAGACGATCTCGAGCTTGCGGGGGCGCAGGTTGAGGGACTGGAGGATCTGGTTTCCGACCTTGATCTCCTCGACGGGGGGTGCCGACAGGGAGACCCGGATGGTGTCGCCGATTCCCTTGGCCAGCAGGGCGCCGAAGGCGACGGACGACTTGATGGTGCCCTGGAACGCCGGCCCTGCCTCGGTGACGCCGAGGTGCAGCGGCCAGTCGCCGCGCGCGGCGAGCTGTTCGTAGGCCTTGACCATGACGACGGGGTCGTTGTGCTTGACCGAGATCTTGAAGTCGTGGAAGTCGTGCTCCTCGAAGAGGCCGGCCTCCCAGACGGCGGACTCGACGAGGGCCTCGGCGGTCGCCTTGCCGTACTTCTGCAGCAGGCGCGGGTCCAGGGACCCGGCGTTGACGCCGATCCGGATCGAGACGCCGGCGTCCCTGGCCGCTTGGGCGATCTGCCTGACCTGGTCGTCGAACTTGCGGATGTTGCCCGGGTTGACGCGCACGGCCGCACAACCGGCGTCGATCGCGGCGAAGACGTACTTCGGCTGGAAGTGGATGTCGGCGATGACCGGGATCTGGCTGTGCCGGGCGATCTGCGGCAGCGCGTCGGCGTCGTCCTGGGTCGGGCAGGCCACCCGCACGATGTCGCAGCCCGTCGCCGTCAGCTCGGCGATCTGCTGGAGCGTGGCGTTGACGTCCGTGGTCTGCGTCGTGCACATCGACTGCACCGAGATCGGGGCGTCCCCGCCGACCTCGACCTTGCCCACCTTGATCTTGCGGGAGGCGCGGCGAGGGGCGATGACAGGAGCCGGCGCCGCCGGCATACCAAGCGAGACGGTCATTCCTCCAGTATCCCCCCTCGCCCGGGCGGACCACCGCGTCGGTATGCCGTCCGGCGGCTCACGCGACGCGATCTGCGCTCTGGCGCTACAGTTGCGCTATGGCGACGATCCAGATACGCGAGATCCCTGAGGACTCCTACGAGGTGATCCGCAAGCGGGCCCGAGCTGACGGGCGGTCCATCCAGTCCTACATGCGTGACTGGGTGGTTGACTTCGCGGCCCGTCCCACCAGCCAGGAAGTGCTGGTGGCGCTGGAGGCTGCTCTGGCGAGCCACGACACTCCCGGAGCGACGCGTGAGTCCATCCAGGCCGACCTTGCCGCCGACCGCCGGTGAGCGACTGCGTGCTCGACGCCTCCGCCATGGTCCTGGCGGTGAGCGGCAAGTCCGACGCAGCGTCGGAGCTGCGAACGCGGATGTCGGGCGTCCGCAAGCATGCCCCGCACCTGATCGACGCCGAGGTCGGCAACGTGCTGCGGCGCCATGAACGAGAGGCCCGTCTGAGCCGTGACGAGTCGCTTCTCGCCTTGCGCGCAGCACGCACGCTCGTCGACCATCGCTATGCCCATGTCGGGCCGCTGACCGAGCTGGCGTGGACGTGGCGGCACAGCCTGAGCTTTTACGACGCGCTCTACGTCGCCCTTGCCGCCCTCTTGGAACTCCCGCTCATCACCGGGGACGTCCGCCTGAGCCGGGCACCTGGCTTGTCCTGCACCATCGAACTCGTCTGACCGTGAGCCCGCTGCCGGCAAAGCGCGCACAAGAGCAGTCCGTCACAGCTCATTGCCGCGTTGCTCGAGCCGACGGAGGGACTACAGGAACGAGACCGGTTTGACGATGTCTGCGTAGATCAGCAGCGCGGACATCCCGATGAGGATGACGGCCATCGTGTAGGCGATCGGGAGCGCCTTGGCCACGTCGACGTGTCCGGGGTCCGCCTTGCCGAGAAGCTTCGCTCCCCGACGCTTGATGCCCTCCCACAGGGCCCCGGCGACGTGTCCGCCGTCGAGGGGCAGCAGCGGGATGAGGTTGAAGACGAACAGCGCCATGTTGAGGGACGCGACGAGCGAGAGCAGAAAGACGAACTTCGTCATCGTGCCGTTGGCGCCGAGGTCGGCAGCGGCGATCTCGCCACCCACGCGGCCGACGCCGACGACCGAGATCGGCCCGTTCTTGTCCCGCTCGCCCGAGCCGAAGGCCGCCTGGAAGATGCCCACCATCTTCTGCGGCACGTGGACGACAACGGCGGCGGTCTGGACGAAGGCGCTCCCGACGAAAGCCGGTGCGTCGGCAGGCGAGCCCTTGACGTTCTCGGCGGTCGGGGTCGCGCCGAGGTAGCCGACCTGCTCGGTGACCACCGCGCCGGACGCGTCGACCTTCACCTTGTCGGTGCTCACGACGACGGCCCGGTTGAGCGTCGCGATGGGCGCCTCGAGCGTCACCTGTTGGCCCGCCCGGTCGACGACCAGGGTCAGGGTCGTGCCCGCGCCGTTGCGGATGCGGCTCGTCACCTGGTCCCAGGTCTTCACCGGCGTGCCGTTCACCGCAATGATCCGGTCCTGCGCCTTCAGCCCGGCCTGGGCCGCGGGCGACGGCTGGTCACCCGGAGAGCAGGTCGGCTGCGGCGTCTGCACCGTCGGCGAGGCGCTGGGAACGCAGGCGGCAACGCTCGAGACGAGCGGCGTCACCGTACCGATGCCGAAAAGCGTGAAGATCCCGGTGAGCAGGACGGCGGCGATGACGAAGTTCATCATCGGCCCGCCGAGCATCACCGCGACCTTCTTCGGCACCGACAGCTTGTAGAAGACCCGGTCCCGGTCAGCCGGCCCGACCTCGTCCATGGAGTCCTGGCGGGCCTGGTCCATGACCTGGCTGAACCGGCCGGTCGACGAGGCGCGCAGCCGGTCCGGCTCGTCACCGGGCTTCGGCGGGAACATCCCGATCATCCGGATGTACCCCCCGAGCGGGACCGCCTTGAGGCCGTACTCCGTATCCCCGCGCCGGGAGGACCAGATCGTCGGCCCGAAGCCGACCATGTACTGCGTCACCTTCACGCCGAACTTCTTGGCCGGCACCAGGTGACCGATCTCGTGCAGGGCGATCGAGAGCCCGACGCCGACGGCGACGAAGAGCACTCCGGCGATGTACGCGATCACGCGTGGGTCCTTCCCCTGCTCGTGGTGTTGCGACCATTGTCGCCCAGCCCGAGGACCGACCGTGCCTGCGACCGCGCCCAGGCGTCGGCGCCCAGCACCGCGTCAACGTCCAGGTCGGCTGGATCGATCCCGCCGCGGGGCGACTCGCCGTGCTGCTCGACGACGCGGGCGATGGTGTCGACGATGTCGGGGAACCGGATCCGGCCGTCGAAAAAGGCCTGGACGCACTCCTCGTTCGCCGCGTTGTAGACGGCAGGGAAGGTCCCCCCGGCCGCGCCGACCTGCCGGGCCAGCGGCACCGCCGGGAAGGCCGCGTCGTCGAGCGGGAAGAACTCCCACGTCGCTGCCCGCGTCCAGTCGCAGGGCGGGGCGGTGTCCGGCACCCGTTCCGGCCAAGCCAGTCCGAGCGCGATGGGGATGAGCATGCTCGGCGGGGACGCCTGCGCCAGAGTCGACCCGTCCGCGAACTCGACCATCGAGTGGATGACCGACTGCGGGTGCACGACGACGTCGATCCGGTCGAACGGGATGTCGAAGAGCAGGTGCGCCTCGATGACCTCGAGCCCCTTGTTGACGAGCGTGGCCGAGTTCGTCGTGATGACGGGGCCCATGTCCCACGTGGGGTGAGCCAGCGCCTGGGCCGGCGTGACGTCGTGGAGCCGCTCACGCGGCATACCCCTGAACGGACCACCGCTCGCGGTGACCACGAGGCGGCGCACCTCGTCGGCCGTCCCACCGCGCAGGCACTGGGCGATCGCGCTGTGCTCACTGTCGACGGGCACGATCTGTCCCGGCCGGGCCGCTGCCTTGACGAGCGGGCCGCCGATGATGAGCGACTCCTTGTTCGCCAGCGCGAGCGTCCTGCCGGCCCCCAGCGCCGCCAGCGTCGGCGCCAGGCCGATCGACCCGGTGATGCCGTTGAGGACGACGTCCGCCGGGCGGGCGGCGAGGATGGTGCTGGCATCCGGCCCGACGAGCACCTCCGGCCGGTATGCCGGGCGGCCGGCTGCCGCTGCCGCCGCGCCGATCGCCTCGGTGACCTCCTCCGCGGCGCCCAGGGCGACGCCGACCGCCTCGACCTGCAGCCGCACCGCCTGCGCGGCGAGCAGCGCGAGGTTGCCGCCTCCGGCGCTGAGCGCGCTCACCGTGAAGCGGTCGGGGTTGGCGAGGACGACCTCGATCGCCTGCGTGCCGATCGAGCCGGTCGACCCGAGGAGGGTCACGGTGCGTGGCGCGGTCACTCGCCCATTCTCCCCCTGCCTGGCGGCCGTCAGGTCACGACGTCGGGGCCGCCCGCCGCACGGCTCGGTGCATCATCGCCCGGGTGACCGGGTCGTGGAGGACCCGCACCGGCGCGAAGTAGAGGCGGCCACGCCAGCCGTGCAGCCAGACGGCGGTCGTCACCCGCAGCAGGCGCGCCTCGTGGTCGACACCGACCCCGCACCGGAAGTCCAGGTGTGACTCGCGTTCGACGATGAGCGCCTCGTCGCCGACGACCTCGTCCACGTCGAAGACGGTGCTCGGTGCGCGTTCGATGCCGATGAACCCGACGAGCAGCTCACGCAGAGCCATGAGGGCGTGCACCAGCTTCGGGCTGTCCTTCACGGAGAAGACCTGCTCGGCCCAGAAACGCGGATCGCCGGAGGCACCGTCGGGCAACGGGACGATCACGACGTCGGCCCAGTCCGGCGGTGACTGGCCGGCCAGGGCGAGCGACGTGAAGGATGGTTCGGTGCTGGTCATGGTCTCTCCGTACGCCGCCGTATGTTGACACGCCATACGGTAGCGTACGGAGGTGCGATCGCGACAGAGGCTGACCCGGGCCGACTGGGTCGACGCCGGTCTCGTCGCCCTGACCACCAAGGGTCCCGACGCCGTGGCCGTCGAACGGGTCGCGGCGGCGCTCGGTGCGACAAAAGGTTCCGGCTACTGGCACTTCGCGAACCGCCAGGATCTGCTCTGCGCCGTGCTCGAACGGTGGAAGCAGACCTACACCCACGACCTCATCCGTCGGGTCGAGGACTCGGGTGGTTCTGTGCACGATCGGCTGACCCGCCTCATCTCCATCGTCAGCGCGTCGGCGGAGACCTCGCCCGCCGAGCTGCTCGTGATCGGAAGTCACGACCCGGTCGTGCGTTCAGCGGTCGAGGACTCCGTGGCGGCGCGGCTGGCCTATCTCGAGGGGCTGCTCCGCGAAGCCGGCCTCAGCCGACCACAGGCTCGCACCCGCGCCGTGCTCGCCTACTCGGCCTACCTCGGGCACGCGACCCTCGCCGCGACAACGCCCACGGCTCTGCCGCAGAGCGTCGCCGAGCGCCGGCGGATGCAGCGCGCGCTCGTGAGTCTGGCGCTCCCCGAGCACACCGACCCGCCGGCCGGCGCCCGATGAGCACCTGCCCCGTCGGGCGAGACGTCAGAGCGCGATCCCGACGTACTTCGTCTCGAGATACTCGTCGATGCCCTCGAAACCTCCCTCTCGACCGAACCCGCTCTGCTTCACGCCACCGAACGGGGCGGCCGGGTTGGAGATGATGCCCTGGTTGACCCCGACCATGCCGTACTCGAGCGCCTCACTGGACGAGATCGCCCGGGTGAGGCTCTCGGTGAAGAGATAGGCGACGAGGCCGTACTCCGTGTCGTTCGCCATCCGGATCGCCTCGGCGTCGTTGCTGAAGGTCGTGATGGGGGCGACCGGCCCGAAGATCTCCTCCTTCTGCAGCCGGGCGCTTCTCGGCACGTCGGTGAGGACGGTGGGTGCGAAGAAGTAGCCGGGACCCTTCTGCGGCTCACCCCCGGTGAGCACGGCGGCGCCCTTGGCGACCGCGTCGTCGAGCAGCTCGCTCACCTTGTCCCGCGCCTTGGCGTCGATGAGCGGGCCGACCGTGACGCCCTTCTTCGTGCCCTTTCCGAGCGTCATCGCGGCCATCTTCGCGGCGAACTTGCGGGAGAACTCCTCGGCCACCGCCTCGTGGACGTAGAACCGGTTCGCCGCGGTGCAGGCCTCGCCGATGTTGCGCATCTTGGCGAGCATCGCCCCCTCGACGGCCCGCTCGACGTCGGCATCCTCGAAGACGAGGAACGGTGCGTTGCCGCCGAGCTCCATCGAAAGCCGTAGCAGCTGCTCGGCGGACTGCTCCACGAGCATCTTGCCCACCGCGGTGGACCCGGTGAAGGTCAGCTTGCGCAGGCGCGAGTCCCGGACCAGCGGCTCGATGACCTCCTGCGTGCGGCTCGTCGTGAGAACGTTGAGGACGCCGGCCGGCACGCCTGCGTCGGTGAGCAGCTCGGCAAGGAGCAGCATGGTCAACGGCGTCTGGCTCGCGGGCTTGACCACCATGGTGCAGCCGGCGGCGATGGCCGGGCCGATCTTGCGGGTGCCCATCGCCAGCGGAAAGTTCCACGGGGTGATCATCAGGGTGGGGCCGACCGGCTGCTTCATCGTCATCAGCCGGGTCGCCCCGTTGGGCGCGACGGCGTAACGACCGTGGATCCGCACGGCCTCCTCCGCGAACCACCGGAAGAACTCGGCGCCGTAGACGACCTCGGCGCGTGAGTCCGCCAGCGGCTTGCCCATCTCGAGGGTCATGCAGAGGGCGAACTCCTCGGTGCGGGCTGTGATGCGTTCGTATGCCGTGCGCAGGATCTCGCTGCGGTCGCGCGGCGGCGTCGTGGCCCAGGACGACTGGGCGGCCGCGGCCGCCTCAAGGGCGGCCCGACCGTCGGCCACGGTCGCGTCCGCGACGTCGGTCAGGGTTCGACCGGTGGCGGGGTCCTCGACGGCGAGCGTGGCCCCGTCCGAGGAGTTCCGCCAGGTGCCGCCGATGAACAGCCCCTTGGGGACGGACCGGATGAGCGACGTCTGGGTCAATGGCATGGGCAAGCCTCCTTGGTGTCCCTCGCAGCCTAGGACTCCCGGGATTGCGGGTTGCGGCGGCTGGTGAGCAACGGCCGGGACGGATCCCAGCTCGTGCCGTCGCGCTCGTCGGCACGACGGCGGGCGATCGCCGAAAGGGCCTCCAGCACCACCCGGTTCGCCAGGGCAGCGGTGATGTCGGCGTGGTCGTACGGCGGGCTGACCTCGACGACGTCGACGCCGACGACGGGCAGCTCCAGACAGCTGCGACGCACGGCGTCGAGCAGCTCACGTGCGCTGAGCCCGCCGGGTTCCGGGGTGCCGGTGCCCGGGGCATGGCCGGGGTCGCAGACGTCGATGTCCACCGAAAGGAAGACCCCGTCGCAGTCGTCCACCGCGATGGCGAAGGCCTCGCTCAGGCACGCGTCGAGGCCGCGGCGCCCGATCTCGGTCATCTCGTAGGAGCGCATCTGCCGGCCGGCCATCCAGTCCAACGTCTCCGGTGGCGGCCAGTAGCCCCGGAGCCCGATCTGCAGGAACCGGTCACCGCGCAGCGCACCGGACTCGAGCAACCGGCGCATGGGCTGGCCGTGGCCCCACAGCGAGCCGAACTCGATGTCCCCGGTGTCGGCGTGGGCGTCGAAGTGGATCATCGAGACCCGCCCGTGCCCGAGGACGTTGGCCACGCCCTTCACGTCGGGATAGGCAATCGAGTGGTCCCCGCCGAGAATCATGGGGATCGCGCCCGAGCGGGCGACCTTCTCGACGGCCCTCTCCAGCGCCGGCAGGGCGACCTCGATGTCCCCGGAGAACATCTCCACGTCGCCGGCGTCGAACACCCGCAGGTCGCGCAGACCGTCGGTCCGCAGGGCCAGCGACGGACGTGCCCCGTCGTGCGGAAGGTAGTCGGTCATCCGGATCGCCTGCGGCCCGAAGCGGGTGCCCGGCCGGTGGGAGGTGCCGCCGTCGAACGGTGCGCCGAGGATGACGACGTCAGCCCCGGCATACGAGCTCGGATCGTCCAGGTCGCACCGCTCGACACCGAGGAAGGTGACGTCCGGGCCGTACTGGCTGCCGTAGCGCGTCATCCGACAATCCTAGGGGCGGACCCTCAGCTGTCGAGATTGGCCATGACGTGCTTGACGCGGGTGTAGTCCTCGAACCCGTACATCGACAGGTCCTTGCCGTAGCCGCTGCGCTTGAACCCGCCGTGCGGCATCTCGGCGACCAGGGGGATGTGGGTGTTGATCCAGACGCAGCCGAAGTCCAGCGCCTTCGAGACCCGCATCGCCCGACCGAAGTCCTTCGTCCAGACGCTCGAGGCGAGCCCGTAGTCGACGCCGTTGGCCCAGCGGATGGCCTCCGCCTCGTCGGTGAACTGCTGCACCGTGATGACCGGCCCGAAGATCTCGTCCTGAACGGCCTCGTCATCCTGGCGAAGGCCCGAGACCACGGTCGGCTCGAGGAAGAAGCCGTTCCCGAGGCCGCCGACGCGCGAGCCCCCCGCCCCGATGCGGGCGTGGTCGGGCAGCCGGCTGAGGAAGCCCTGGACCCGCTCGAGCTGGCCCGAGCTGTTCACCGGGCCGAAGAGCGCGTCGTCGTCGTCCGGCATACCCACCTTCGCCTGGCTGCGGGCGTAGTCGCCGAGTGCCGCGACGAAGTCGTCGTGGATCCTCGGGGAGGCGAGCACCCGGGTCGCGGCGGTGCAGTCCTGGCCGGCGTTGAAGTAGCCGGCCACGGCGATGCCCTCGACCGCCGCCTCGATGTCGGCGTCGTCGAACACGATGACCGGCGCCTTGCCCCCGAGCTCGAGATGCACGCGCTTGACGTCCCTGGCCGCCGACTCGGCCACCTGTATGCCGGCCCGGACCGACCCGGTGATCGCCACCATCGCAGGCGTGCGGTGCTCGACCAGGGCGCGGCCGGTGTCCCGGTCCCCGGTCACGACGTTGAACGTCCCGGCCGGGAGGAACTCGGACGCGATCTCGGCGAGGAGCAGGCTCGTCTCGGGCGTCGTGTCGCTCGGCTTGAGGACGACCGTGTTGCCGGCTGCGAGGGCCGGGGCGATCTTCCAGACGGCCATCATCATCGGGTAGTTCCACGGCGTGACCTGGCCGATGACGCCGACCGGCTCGCGCCGCACCCACGAGGTGTGTCCCTTGAGGTACTCGGCCGAGGCCCTGCCCTCGAGGACGCGAGCCGCTCCCGCGAAGAAGCGGATCTGGTCCAGCATCGGCGGGACCTCTTCGCTGGCGGTCAGGGCGTGCGGCTTTCCGGTGTTCTCCCCCTCGAGCCGGACGAGCTCGTCGGCTCGCGCCTCGATGGCGTCGGCGAACCTGAGCAGGGCGTGCTGGCGCTCGCCCGGAGTGGTCTCTCCCCAGGTCTGAAAGGCCGTTGCCGCGGCGGCGTAGGCGGCGTCGACGTCGGCGGGCGACGACAGCGGCGCCGTCGCGACGACCCGGGCCGTCGAAGGGTCGACGATCTCGCTCGTGGCGCCGGTCTCGGGCTCGACGTAGCGCCCGCCGACGAAGTTGCGCAGGACACGTGGCTCGGTCATGGCCCGACCCTATCCCGCGCGCCGATGTTTTGCGCAGCGCTCTCGGTCGGAAGTGACGATTTCGGCGCTGCCTGCTCGGAGGACAACTGATTCCGTCGTAGGATGAGGTCATGACCACGTCGACGAGGGCCCCGGCCACGAGACGTCCGGTCCCCCTCGACGACGTCGCCAAGGCGATCATCGAGCAGCTCCAGGAGGACGGGCGCCGGTCGTATGCCGTCATCGCGGCGAGGGTGGGCCTGTCCGAGGCAGCGGTGCGCCAGCGCGTGCAGAAGCTCCTCGATGCCGACGTCATGCAGATCGTCGCCGTCACCGACCCGCTGCACGTCGGGTTCCGTCGCCAGGCCATGATCGGAATCCGGGCCGAGGGCGACCTCGACCCGGTGGCCGAGGCGCTGGGCAGGCTGCCCGAGGTGTCCTACGTCGTGACGACCGCCGGCAGCTTCGACCTGCTCGTCGAGGTCGTCTGCGAGGACGACGAGCACCTGCTCGAGCTGCTCACCCAGCACATCCGCACGTTCCCGGGCGTGCGGTCGACCGAGACCTTCGTCTATCTCAAGCTCAACAAGCAGCACTACAACTGGGGGACCAGATGACCACACAGCCCACGCCCGTCCCCCAGCCCGCCGCGGAAGGGGACATTGCCCGCACACCGGCCGGCACGGCATACGCGGACGCCGCCCGGGACCATCTCTGGGGCCACTTCACCCGCCACTCGGTCTACGAGCCGCTCGAGAACGGCGGGCTCGGGGGGCAGGTGCCGGTCATCGTCCGCGGTGAGGGGCACCGGATCTGGGACGACCGCGGCAAGGAGTACATCGACGGCCTCGCCGGGTTGTTCGTCGTGCAGGTCGGGCACGGACGGACCGAGCTCGCCGAGGCCGCGGCCAGGCAGGCCGAGCAGCTCGCCTTTTTTCCCCTGTGGTCCTACGCCCACCCGAGGGCGATCGAGCTCGCCGAGCGCCTGGCCAACGGTGCCCCCGGCGACCTCAACCGGGTGTTCTTCACGACCGGTGGCGGCGAGGCCGTCGAGAGTGCGTGGAAGCTGGCCAAGCAGTACTTCAAGCTCGTCGGGAAACCCGGCAAGCACAAGGTGATCAGCCGTGCGGTTGCCTACCACGGCACGCCGCAGGGAGCCCTGTCGATCACCGGTATCCCCGCGGCCAAGGAGATGTTCGAGCCGCTCGTGCCGGGCGCCTTCAAGGTCCCGAACACGAACCAGTACCGCGCCCCGCTGGCCCTGCGTGACGACCCGAAGGCCTTCGGGCTGTGGGCGGCGGACCGGATCGCCGAGGCCATCGAGTTCGAGGGGCCGGACACCGTGGCGGCGGTCTTCCTCGAGCCGGTGCAGAACTCCGGCGGCTGCTTCCCGCCGCCGCCCGGGTACTTCGAGCGGGTGCGCGAGATCTGCGACGAGTACGGCGTCCTCCTCGTGTCCGACGAGGTCATCTGCTCGTTCGGCCGGATCGGGTCGATGTTCGCCTGCGACGACTTCGGCTACGTGCCGGACATCATCACCTGCGCCAAGGGCATGACCTCGGGCTACTCCCCCATCGGTGCGATGATCGCCAGCGACCGCCTCTTCGAGCCCTTCCGCAAGGGCACGACGTCGTTCCCGCACGGCTACACCTTCGGCGGGCACCCGGTCTCGGCCGCCGTGGCGATGGCCAACCTCGACATCTTCGACCGCGAGGGCCTCAACCAGCACGTGCGGGAGCACGCCCCGAAGTTCCGGGCGTCCCTCGAGACCCTCCTCGACCTGCCGATCGTCGGGGACGTCCGCGGTGAGGGCTACTTCTACGGCATCGAGCTGGTCAAGGACAAAGAGACTCGCGAGACGTTCGACGACGACGAGTCGGAGCGGCTGCTGCGCGGCTACCTGTCCCGGGCGCTCTTCGACGCGGGCCTCTACTGCCGCGCCGACGACCGCGGCGACCCGGTGATCCAGCTCGCGCCGCCGCTGATCATCGGCGAGCCCGAGTTCGCCGACATCACCTCGCGCCTGCGCTCCGTCCTCGATGGCGCCGCAGCCCACCTCTGACGATCGAGGGGGCCTCCGACCTCAGCCGAACAGCACGGCGATGAGCAGGATGACCGGGACCGAGAGGAACGTGCTGACGAAGATTGCGTCCCGGGCCAGGAACAGGCCCCGGTTGTAGCGGTTGGCGTAGACGAAGATGTTCTGCGCCGTGGGCAGCGCCGCCGTCACGGCCGCGGCGAAGAGCGCGCGGCCGTGCAGCCCGACGAGAAGATGACCGACCGACACCGCGGCGACCGGCTGGACGACCAGCTTGAGCGCGACGACCGTGCCGACGTGGGGCCACGATCCTCCGGCTCCCGGTCTGGGGCCGCGGCGCAGCGAGATCCCGAAGGCGATGAGCATCGCCGGGACGGCCATGTTGCCGACGAGCTCGATGGGCTGGATGACGAGCAACGGGAGGTGGCCGCCGACGAGGGAGGCGAGCACTCCGATGAGCGCGCCGGCCGTGATCGGGTTCCGCAGGGCGCGCAGGAGGCTGGCCCCGAGAATCGGCCGCCGGCCACCGGCCTCACTGTCGAGCAGCGCCATCGCCACCGGCGTGAGGACGAGCAGCTGCATGAGCAGCGTGGGGGCCACCAGGGCGATGTCGCCGAGGACGTAGAGCGCGATGGGCAGCCCGAGGTTGCCGGCATTGACGTATGCCGCGCAGAGGCTGCCGATGACCGACTCACCGAGCGGTGGTCTCCACCGCCACCGCGCGATGGCGAGGTAGAGCGCCACGGTGAGAACGACGCTGGCGAACGAGGCGACGAGGTTCGCCGAGAAGATCGCCCGGATCGGCGTTCGCGACATGACGACGATGAGCAGGGCCGGAGACGCGACGTAGAACGCCAACCGCGAGAGGATGAGCTGGGCCGGGACGCCGAGGATCTCGAAGTGGGCCAGCACGAAGCCGAGTCCGACGACCACGCCGATCGTCGCGAACCCCTCCAGGACACCGGCCACCCGCCGATCCTGTCATCACGCCGGTCGGGCACTTCGCCGAGACGGGTCGGGCGATCGGGTTCGCGCAGGCCGGTACTCGTCCCGCGCAGTGGGCGTTGAAGAGACACAGTGTCTCGTTTCCGCCGTCGAGGGGGTCGCCGGCCCCGGCGGCTCCCGACGCACCAAACGAGACATCCTGTCGCACGAACACCCAGCGTCCGGGACAGTGGGCTGTTCGACCGGCGGCCCTCGCTACGTCGCCGGCCGCAGGACGGGGCCGAGGGCCTCGAGGACGGCGGCGTCCTCGATCGTCGGCGGCGCCGCGGGCGAGGCCCCGTCGGCGATCTCGCGCATCGTCCTGCGCAGGATCTTGCCGGACCTCGTCTTCGGCAGGGCCGCGACGATGTCGACCTGCCGCAGGGCTGCAACCGCCCCGACCTCTGACCGGACCCGGGCAACGAGCTCGGCGCAGATCCGCGAGCCGTCGGCGTCCCCATCGATGCCCGACTTGAGGACGACGAGACCCCTGGGCACCTGCCCCTTGACCTCGTCGGCGACGCCGATCACCGCGCACTCCGCAACCGCCTCGTGACCCGCCAGCGCCGCCTCGATCGACCCGGTCGACAGCCGGTGCCCGGCGACGTTGAGGACGTCGTCGGTCCGGCCCATGACGTAGAGATAGCCGTCCTCGTCGAGATACCCGCCGTCGCCGGTCAGGTAGTAGCCCTCGAACGCCGAGAGGTACGAGGCGACGTAGCGCTCGTCGTCGCCCCAGAGCGTCGGCAGCGTCCCCGGGGGCATCGGCAGCCGAAGACAGATCGCCCCCTCGACGCCGGCCGCCACCTCGGCTCCGCGCTCGTCGAGGACCCGCACGGCATACCCCGGCACGGGCACCGAAGGCGAGCCGGGCTTGATTCGCAGCTCCTCGATGCCCCGGGGGTTGCTGGCGATCGGCCAGCCGGTCTCGGTCTGCCACCAGTTGTCGACGACCGGCACGCCGAGCCGGTCGGTGGCCCACTGCCAGGTGTCCGGATCGAGCCGCTCGCCCGCGAGGAACAGGGTGCGCAGGGACGAGAGGTCGTGCCCGCTCATCAGGGCGCCGCGGGGGTCGTCCTTCTTGATGGCGCGGTATGCCGTGGGGGCGGTGAACATCGCCACCGCGCCGTAGTCGGCCACCACCCGGAAGAAGGCGCCGGCGTCCGGGGTGCCGACCGGCTTTCCCTCGTAGAGAACGGTGGTGCACCCGGTCAGCAGCGGCGCGTAGACGATGTACGAGTGGCCGACCACCCACCCCACGTCGCTGGCCGTGAACCAGGTCTCCCCCGGATGGACGCCGAAGACGTGCTCCATCGACCAGCGCAGGGCGACCGCGTGACCGCCGTTGTCGCGGACGATGCCCTTCGGCTTCCCGGTCGTGCCCGACGTGTAGAGGATGTAGAGCGGGTCGGTGGCCTCGACCTCGACGCACTCGGCGCCGTTCCGGGCCGCCTCGCTCGAGATGAAGTCCTGCCAGTCGACGTCGCGCTCGCCGAGCTCGGCCGGCCCCTGCTCCCGCTGGAGGATGACGCAGCGGTCCGGCTTGTGCGCCGACCGCTCGATCGCCGCGTCGAGGAACGGCTTGTAGGGCACCACCCGGGTGGGTTCGACGCCGCACGACGCGGACAGGATGACCCGCGGCTTGGCGTCGTCGATGCGGGCGGCCAGCTCGGCCGGGGCGAAGCCTCCGAAGACCACCGAGTGCACGGCACCGATCCGGGCGCACGCGAGCATCGCGACCACCGCCTCGGGCACCATCGGCAGGTAGATCACGACCCGGTCGCCCTTGCCGATCCCCTCGCCCGCCAGGGCGCCGGCGAGCCGGCGCACGTCAGCCAGCAGCCCGGCATACGTGATGGAGCGCCTCGTCTCGGTGACGGGCGAGTCGTAGTGGATGGCCACCTGGTCGCCGCGCCCACCCTCGACGTGCCGGTCGACGGCGTTGAAGCAGGTGTTGAGGCTCGCGCCGGGAAACCAGCGGTAGAACGGCGCCCCGCGCTCGTCGAGGACCTGCACCGGCGGCGTGATCCAGTCGATGCTCTCGGCCGCCTGCGACCAGAACGCCTGCGGGTCCTCGAGGCTTCGGGCGTAGGTACTGGCGTAGGCGCCGGTGTCGCTCATGCCAGCGAGTCTGACACGATGCCCGGTGTGGAGATCCACTCCCTGGACCAGCTGCGCGGGTGGTTGGCCGACGGCAACCCGGTCGGCGGGCTGCGGCTGCAGGACCTCGACCTCGGTCCGGTGGAGTCGGACCTGTTCAGCCGTCGCGACCTCGACGGACTGGTCGTCCTCGGAGGGTCGCTGTCGAGCGCGCTCGTGACGCACCTGCAGTCCAACGGTGCGGTCGTCTTCCCGGACGACCACACGGCGCCGGTCGACGTCTTCCGGGCCCACCTCTACACCGGAGGCGAGCTGTATGCCGGGTTGGCCGGCCCCGAGGGCTACGCCGACACCGTCGACTCCCGGGCCTGGGTCTGGTCGCGCGACTCCCGGCTCGTGCGCGACGCCTACGCGACGCTCCTGCGGGCCATCCACGACGACTCCATCACCGACGCCCTGGACGAGTGGGTCGAGGACCGGCAGGTCGTCGGGGTGCTGGGCGGCCATGCAGTGGAACGCGGGACGTCGGAGTATGCCGCGTCGGCCTGGCTGGGCCTTGAGCTGGCGGAGGACGGACTGCTCGTGGCGACGGGCGGAGGACCTGGCGCGATGGAGGCGGCCAACCTCGGAGCCGCTGCGCCGTCTCGTGAGTCCCTGGACGCCGCGTCGGCCAAGCTCGGGACGGTGCCGTCATTCCGGCCCGATGTCGCTGACTGGGCACGGGTGGCGTTCGAGGTGCTGGAGTCGTTCGGCCCACGGGTGGCGCCCCACCCCGGTGGCCCGCAGCCGCGGCCCGAGGCCGGGGCGACCCGGCGGCATGCTCGCTCGCTCGGGATCCCCACCTGGTTCTACGGTCACGAGCCACCCAACGTCTTCCCCGAGGGCATCGCCAAGTACTTCTCCAACGCGGTCCGCGAGGACGGCCTGCTCGCCCGGTGCAACGCGGGCGTCGTCGTGCTGCCGGGGGCGGCGGGCACGGTGCAGGAGGTCTTCCAGCTGGCCACCCGGCTGTACTACGCGCCGGAGGACATGGCCGTGCCACCGGTCGTGCTCGTCGGACACGACTACTGGATGACGGTCCTGCCCGCGGCGTCCCTGTTGCGGGCCATGGGAGCGGGCCGTCGCATGGGCGACGCCGTGCACGTCGTCGACACGGTGGAGGAGGCGGTGGAGCTCATCGTCGGGACCAGCGGCAGCGCCTGAGCAGCTCAAGCCACTGCGTCGCGGGCCGAGACGAAGGCGTCGACGCAGGCGCGCACGTCATCCTCGGAGTGCGCGGCCGAGAGCTGCACCCGGATCCGCGCCTTGCCCTGCGGGACGACGGGGTACGAGAACGCGACGACGTAGACCCCGCCGATCAGCATGTGCTCGGCGACGGCGGCAGCCCTGCGGGCGCCGTCGTCCCCCCGGAACATCACGGGCGTGATCGGGTGCGCCCCGGGCAACAGGTCGAACCCCACCTCGGTCATCAGCGACCGGAAGAGGCCGGTGTTGCGCCGAAGGTCCGCCCGCAGCTGCGCCGACCCGGCGACCATGTCGAGGGCGGCCATCGACCCGGCTGCCACGGCCGGTGCCACCGAGTTGGAGAAGAGGTAGGGCCGCGACCGCTGACGCAGCAGGTCGACGACCTCCCGGTGTGAGCTGACATAGCCGCCGGAGGCCCCGCCGAGCGCCTTGCCCAGGGTCCCGGTGAAGATGTCGACGCGATCCTGGACGCCGAAGTGCTCCGGTGTCCCGCGACCGCCGTCCCCGACGAAGCCCACCGCATGGGAGTCGTCGACGAAGACCATTGCGCCGAACTCGTCGGCGAGGTCACAGATCTGGTCGAGGGGGGCGAACGACCCGTCCATCGAGAAGACACCGTCCGTGACGACGACCGTGCGACGCGAGCCCTTGGCCGACTCCAGCTGCGCGCGCAGGTCGCCCATGTCGGCGTTCCGGTAGCGCAGCCGCCTCGCCTTCGACAGCCGCACGCCGTCGATGATCGAGGCGTGGTTGAGCTCGTCCGAGATGATCACGTCCTGGGCGCCGAAGAGCACCTCGAACACCCCGCCGTTGGCGTCGAAGCACGATGAGTACAAGATCGTCGCCTCCGTCCCGAGAAAGTCCGAGACCTTCTGCTCGAGCGCGGTGTGCAGCGTCTGGGTGCCGCAGATGAACCGCACCGACGCCATGCCGAAGCCCCACTGGTCGAGCGCTCGCTTCGACGCGGCGACGACGTCCGGGTGGTCGGCGAGCCCGAGATAGTTGTTGGCACAGAAGTTCAGCGCCTCGGCCTTGCGGGTCGTGACATGGGTGGACTGGGCAGACGTGAGCTCCCGCTCGTTCTTGTAGAGGCCGGCGTCCCGGATCTCCTGCAACGTCGTCGCGAGCTCGTCCCTGACCGATCCGTACATCGATGCCTCCTCGTGCCTGTTGCGGCGCCGCCCGGTGCGCTTTCTCTGCGGCCACCCACTGTAGATACAGTGACCGGGTGGCTCTCTCCCAGGTGGACTGCATCACGGCCATCACCGAGCACAGCGCCGGTTTCGCCGACGCCGTCCGAGGTCGCCTCGATGCCGACGTGGAGCACTGTCCGGGATGGACCGTGGCGGATCTCGTGGCGCACGTCGTCGACGTTCACTGGTTCTGGGCCACGATCGTCGAGAAGCGACTCCAGGAGCCGCCAGCGGCTGAGGAACGGCCGCAGCGAGCGGACGACGACGACCTCGTCGCAGCGTTCGAGGCTGGCGCGCGGCGGCTGGTCCGGGTGCTGGGTGAGGTGGACCAGCGGGAACGCCTGTGGACTTGGGCACCGGCCCAACAGGACGCCGGTTTCGTTGTGCGACACCAGGTGCAGGAGATCGCGGTGCACCACTGGGACGCCGTGAACGCCACGGGCGGCACGGTGGTTCTCGCCCCCGAGATCGCCGCGGACGCGGCAGATGAGTTTCTTCACGTCTCGGTGTCGAGCGACGACGACCCCGCAGAGCCCGTTGCCCCTGCGCTCGAGGGCACAGTGGTTCTGCGCTGCACCGACACCTCGGACGAGTGGCTCGTCTCTGACGGCGCCGGGCCGGGGACGGTCGGGGTCGAGCGGCGGACGCCGACGAACCAGCATCCGGCGATCGAGGCGACGGCGTCGGACCTGCTCCTCTGGCTCTACCAGCGGGTGGGGCTCGACGACGGCAACGTCGACCCAGCGCTGCTGACCCGCTTCCGAAGACTGACCTTCACCGACTGAGCCCTGGCAGCTGGTGCAGCCGCTCAGCTCCCCGATCCGCCTATGGGGAACCCGGTTCGCTGCGTCAGCTCCAGTCGAGGATGACCTTGCCGCACTGACCCGAGCGTGCGGCGGCGAAGGCCTCCTGCCAGTCCTCGGCCGCGAACCGGTGCGTGATCACCGAGCTGATGGCGCCGCGGAACGTCTCGGACGTCGCGAGCATCGAGCTCATGGCGTACCACGTGTCATACATCTCCCGCCCGTAGATGCCCTTGAGGGTGATCATGTGGGTGATGACCCGGCCCCAGTTGATCGGGTAGGGCTCCTTCGGGAGACCGAGCATCGCCACGCGAGCGCCGTGGTTGAGGTTCTCGAGCATGTCCTCCACGGCGCCCGGGACGCCGGACATCTCGAGCCCGATGTCGAAACCTTCCTTCATCCCGAGCTCGTGCTGGGCGTCGGCGAGCGAGGAGCGGCCCACATTCAGGACGAGGTCGGCGCCGGCACGCTCGGCCAGCCCGAGCCGGTAGTCACTGAGGTCCGTGACGACGACGAACCGGGCGCCGGCGTGCCGGGCGATGGCCGTTGCCATGATGCCGATGGGTCCGGCTCCCGTGATGACGACGTCCTCGCCGACCATCGGCCACTGCAGCGCCGTGTGCGTCGCGTTGCCCAGGGGGTCGAAGACCGCTCCGAGGTCGGGGTCGAGGTCGGGGGGCTGCACCCAGACGTTGCCGGCCGGGATGACGACGTAGTCGGCGAAGGCACCGTCCCGGTTCACGCCCACGCCCTGGGTGTGGATGCACACGTGCCGCCGGCCGGCCCGGCAGTTGCGGCAGCTGCCGCAGACGATGTGGCCCTCACCCGAGACGCGGTCACCGACGGAGCAGCTGGTGACGTCCTCACCGATCTCGACGATCTCGCCGTAGAGCTCGTGGCCGATCACCAGCGGCGGACGCACGGTCGTGGCGGCCCAGTCGTCCCACTGCTCGAGGTGCAGGTCGGTGCCGCACAGGCCCGCGCGCAGCACCCGGATCTTGGCGTCGGACGGGCCGACCGCCGGCTCCGGCCGGTCGACCAGCTCGAGCCCCGGCCCGGCGGACAGCTTCGTCAACGCGCGCAAACCGTGGTTCCTCTCGTGGGCTGGCCGGTCAAGGAGGTCACGCGGTGGATGCGGCGAGCTGGCCGCACGCCCCGTCGATGTCCTGACCCCGGGTGTCCCGGATCGTCGTCGGGATGCCCGCGGCGCGCAGCCGTTCGACGAACTGCTGCTCGACGCCGGGACGTGACGCGGTCCACTTCGAGCCGGGCGTCGGGTTGAGCGGGATGGGGTTGACGTGGACCCACCCCCGGCCTCGCGCGGTGAGCTTCTGAGCGAGCAGCTCGGCCCGCCAGGCCTGGTCGTTGATGTCCTTGATGAGCGCGTACTCGATGGACACCCGTCGTCCGGTCACCTCGAAGTAGCGGTGGGCCGCGTCGAGCGCCTCGTCGACCGACCACCGGCTGTTGATCGGGACGAGCTCGTTGCGCAGCTCGTCGTCGGGGGCGTGCAGCGACAGGGCGAGCGTGACGGGGATGCCCTCGGCTGCCAGCTTGTCGATGCCCGGGACGAGTCCGACCGTCGACATGACGAGGTGGCGCGCCGACATCCCGAGTCCGTCAGGAGCAGGGTCGGTGAGCCGGCGGATCGCGCCGATCGCCGCCCCGTAGTTGGCGAGCGCTTCTCCCATGCCCATGAAGACGACGTTGGAGACCCGCAGCGGTGACTCGGCCTCGTCGGAGGATCCCTCGCCGGCGAGCTCACCGCGGCGCAGCGAGCGGGCGGCAGACACGACCTGCTCGACGATCTCGGCCGCGGACATGTTGCGCGTCAGCCCGGCCTGGCCGGTGGCGCAGAAGGGGCAGTTCATCCCGCAGCCGGCCTGGCTGGAGACGCAGATGGTGACCCGGCTGGGGTAGCGCATCAGGACCGACTCGACGATCGCCCCGTCGTGCAGTCGCCAGACCGACTTGACCGTCCGGCCGTCGTCCGCGAGCCGCTGGACGATCGGCGTGAGCAGCGGAGGAAGCAGGTCGCGGACGAGGTCGTTGCGGATGGCCCTGGGGAGGTCGGTCATCTCCTCGGGCGACTCCACGAGCCGTTCGAAGTAGTGGGTGGACAGCTGTCTGGCCCGAAATCCCTTGTGGCCGAGGGCCTCGACGGCTTCCTTGCGTTCTGCGGGTGACAGGTCGGCGAGGTGGCGGGGCGGCTTGCCCCGGCGAGGTGCCTGGAAGGTCAGTCGGCCGGGGACGGGAGGGGTCGAGGTTCGGTCGGTCATCAGAATCTCATTCTCTCAGGAACACCCGCCGGTCAGCGAACCACCGTCACCGCCCGACCACCACCGCGGCCGGCACGAGGATCGCGAGCACCGCCCAGACGACGGGAGCCGTCATGACCAGCGAGTCCAGCCGGTCCATCATCCCGCCGTGCCCGGGAAGGATGTTGGACATGTCCTTGATCCCGAGGTCGCGCTTCAGCGTCGACTCGACGAGGTCGCCCACCGTCGCCGCCACGGCCGTCACCGCGCCGAGGATCACGCCGACCCACCAGCGACCCTCGAGCGCGAAGTGCACGCATGCAACGCCGACGGCCGTGCACATGAGCACGGAGCCGGCGAAGCCCTCCCACGACTTCTTGGGGCTGATCGTCGGAGCCAGGGGGTGGCGCCCGGCGAGGACCCCCACGGCATACCCGCCGATGTCACTCGCCACCGTGACCGCGACGTAGGTGAAGAGGCGCCAGTTGCCGTCCTGCGGCGCGAGCAGCAGCGAGCTGAACGCCGCGAGCAGGGAGGGGTATGCCGCGACGAGCATGCCGCCGGCAATGTCCGGTGCCGCTCCCACCACGCCGTCGGCCACCCGCCAGACAAGGATGGCGACGCAGGTCAGTCCGAAGCACACGGTCAGCGCCTGCCCTCCTCCGACGTAGGCGGCACCGAGCATGCTGATGGAGCCGACGACGCTGGGGACGACGGGCACGTTGAGCCCGTTCGCCCCCAGGGCGCGACAGATCTCCCACACCCCGACACACACGCAGGCGGTCGCGAGGACGACGAAGAACTCCTTGCGGATGAACAGGGTGAGGATGACGAGGGCGCCGAGCGAGAGTCCGACGACGACCGCCGCGGGGAGGTTGCGCCCGGCGCGGGAGGACTTGACCGACTCGGCCTCGGTGGTGACCGGGGCGACGACGGCGTGCTCCTCGCGGGACCCGGCGGCTTCGCTGGGCTCCGCACGGACTGGTTCCTCGTCGCTCATGGGCGTCGTGCGGGCGGCCTAGACCTCCAGCAGCTCGTTTTCCTTGCCCTTGAGGAGCCCGTCGACGGTGTCGACGTACTTCTTCGTCAGGGCGTCGAGCTCCTTCTCGCCGCGCGAGCCGTCGTCCTCGCCGACCTCGCCGTCCTTGACGAGCCGGTCGAGGTCGCTCTTGGCCCGACGGCGCACGTTGCGGATGGACACCCGCGCCTCCTCGGCCTTGGTGTGGGCCAGCTTGATGTAGTCCCGGCGACGGTCCTCGGTGAGGATCGGCAGGACGCACCGGATGACGTGGCCGTCGTTGCTCGGGTTGATGCCGAGGTCGGAGTCGCGCAGCGTCTTCTCGATCTCGTGCATCGAGCCCTTGTCGAAGGGGCTGATGAGGATGGTCCGTGCCTCGGGCGTCTGGAAGGAGGCCAGCTGCTGCAGCGGCGTAGGGGCCCCGTAGTAGTCGACGAGCAGCTTGTTGAACATGCTCGGGTTGGCCCGCCCGGTGCGGATCCCCGTGAAGTCCTCCTTGGCGACCTCGACGGCCTTCTCCATCTTCTCCTCGGCCTCGAACAAGGTTTCCTCAATCATGCTCTGCGCACCCATCTCGTCGTCGTGCCGGTCAGCCACCCTCACTCAGGGGTGACGAGGGTGCCGATCTTCTCACCCCGAAGGGCTCGGGTGATGTTGCCCTCCCCCTCCATGCCGAACACGACCATGGGCAGCTTGTTGTCGTGGCAGAGGCTGAAGGCCGCCTGGTCGACGACGCGCAGCCCGCGCTGGATCGCCTCGTCGAAGGTGAGGGTGTCGATCTTGCGGGCGTCGGCGTTGGTCCTCGGGTCCGAGTCGTAGACCCCGTCCACCCTGCTCTTGCTCATGAGGACCGCGTCGCACTTGATCTCGAGCGCTCGCTGGGCGCTGACGGTGTCGGTGGAGAAGTACGGCATACCGGCTCCGGCACCGAAGATCACCGCCCGGCCCTTCTCGAGGTGCCTGATGGCCCGCCGCGGGATGTAGGGTTCGGCGACCTGTCCCATGGTGATCGCCGTCTGCACGCGGGTCTCCACGCCGGCCTTCTCGAGGAAGTCCTGCAGAGCCAGGCAGTTCATCACCGTGCCGAGCATGCCCATGTAGTCGGCGCGGGTCCGGTCCATACCCTGGCGCTGCAGCTCGGCGCCGCGGAAGAAGTTGCCGCCACCGATGACGATCGCCACCTGGACGCCGCCTTCGCGGACCGCTACGGCGATCTGCCCGGCGACTCCCCGGACGACGGCCGGGTCGAGCCCGATGTGTCCACCACCGAAGACCTCACCCGAGAGCTTGAGCAGGACCCGGCGGACGGGGGTGAGCTGGGCGTCGACAGTCACGTGGGTCTCCCGAGAGTGGTGTGCGGCGGTCACGCGATCCTTCCACACCCGTCCGGCCGCGAGGAACCCGGCGGCATGGCCGCTGGCTAGGGTTGGCTCATGGGCGAGGAACGCGAGACCATGCTGTGGAGCGACTTCGGGCGGGCGATGCGTGAGCTGGCCCAACGGGTCGCCGACGACTACGAGCCCGACATGATCCTGTCCATCGCCCGCGGCGGGCTGCTCATCGGCGGCGCCCTGGGTTACGCACTCGGCATCAAGAACACCTACACCATGAACGTCGAGTTCTACACCGGCGTCAACGAGCGCCTCGACGTGCCTCGGATCCTGCCGCCGGCGCCCGACTTCGTCGACCTGCACGACGCGAAGATCCTCATCGCCGACGACGTGGCCGACACCGGGCACACCCTGCGCAGCGTCGAGCAGTTCGTCGAGGGCAAGGTCGGCGAGGTGCGAACGGCGGTGCTCTACGAGAAGAGCCACTCGCTCGTCAGGTGCGACTACGTCTGGCGGTCCACGACCTGTGGATCAACTTCCCGTGGAGCGACCAGCCCCCGGTGGGCCGCGCCGGACTCGCCGTCCTCGACGCCTGACCCCTGACCCGCCACGCGCAGCCTGGCTCCGTTGCCGGCACCGTGCCGGGTACGCGCAGCGGGACGAGAGTGCGCGCACGTGCCGGAGCAGTCCCCGTCGTGTCCACCCGGTTCACGTCTGCCGGCGCTGCCCGCTCTGCGGGGGCACGGCATAGCCACCACGAGGGCAGGTATGCCGGCCGCCCGGGTGGGCGGCCGGCATACCGGACGCGGAGGCGGGGGTCAGCCTCCGACGCGGAACCGGACGAAGGCCTTCGCCTCGGCGCCGGCTTCGGTGAGCACCTGCGCGACGGACTTCTTCTGGTCCTTGGCGAAGGGCTGCTCGGTGAGCACCTGATCCTTGAAGAACCCGTTGAGCCG
>JAABUT010001366.1_pt1 | contig 28313 bp, 27 predicted proteins | sample 5559281 | NCBI WGS metagenome assembly JAABUT01 (sample SAMN10711880, study PRJNA513359) | rock metagenome | isolation source: Antarctica rocks | place: Antarctica: Victoria Land, Ricker Hills nord | collected 2016-01-04
CGCCGCCGGCACTCCGCCTGCGGCTACCGCAGCCCGATCACCTACGAGAACACCACCACCGCGGCTACGCTACGACCGGCCGCATAACAATCAAATCGCGTGTCCACTTTTCGGGGCGAAGGCCCGGTGATGGTGGCGATTGCGGCGAAGAAGCCCCGCGAGTTCGGCACCACGATCCGCCAGAACGTCCCCCAGTAGTTCAGCCCGTCGATCCTCGCCCCCTCTTCCAGCTCCCTCGGAAAGTTCAGGAAGTACTGCCGGAACAGGAAAGCCGCGAACGCCTGGAACAGCCCCGGCACGATCAGGCCGCGCAGCGTGCTCACCCAGCCCAGCGTCGACACAGCACGAACGTCGGGACGAACGTCACCGCTGCCGGCACCATCAGCGTCAACAGGATCGCCAGGAACACCCCGTTCGCATGCCGGTACGGAATCCGGGCCAGCCCGTAACCCGCCAGCGACGCAAGCACGAGCACGCCGGCCGTTTGCGCCACCGCGATGACGACCGAATTGACCATGCTGTGCAGCATCGGCACGGACCGGTCGTCGAACAGCTCACGCACGTTGGACCATTGCAGCTGCCTGGGAAAGAACTGCCAGTGCGGTGAGGGGATGCCGGCGTTGGTGGACAGCGCATTGCGCGCGAGCAGGTAGAACGGGATCAGGAACACCGCAGCCAGGACGCCGAGCACAGCTACCGCAACCCCGACCCGACCCGCTCAGCCGGCCGACGACGACGCCTGCGCCGAATGACGGGGGCCGATGTAGAGACTGTCGGAACCTGCGTGTCAGTCACTGGATACCGCCTTCTTGCCGAAGCCCAGGAACCGGCCCTGCACCAAGGTGACCGCCGCGATGATCACGGCCAGAATGATCGCGCCCGCGCTACCGTGCCCGAAGTCCTGCTGATTTCCCAGCGCCGTGTAATACAGGTACACCAGTGGTGGCCGGCGTACGGCGGATACCCGCCGCCGCCGGACGCCCCGGTGTTGGCGAGCAGGTTGTAGAACTCGTCGAAGGACTGGAAGGCGTTGATCAGCAGCAGCACCGCCACCGCGGCCGAGGTGGCCCGCAGCTGCGGAAAGGTGATGTGGCGAAACACCTGCCAGCCGGGCTTGGCACCGTCCACCGCGGCGGCCTCGTACAGGCTCACCGGAATCCGCTGCAGCCCGGCGAGGAACAGGATCATGTAGAAGCCCAGCTGCAACCAGAGCCGCAGGGTGACCAGCACCAGCCAGTACCAGGGCGGATGGGTCATCAACAGCCAGGCCACGGGTGTGATTCCGAACGTCCGCAGCACCGTGTTGACCAGCATGCTCTGCGGTAGACCAGTAACTGGGTGTCGATGACCTGCGGAACGCCGTACAGCTTGCCCTGGTAGGTCATCCACTTGATCAGCGAGGCGTTGAAGTCGCTCGCCGCGTCGCCCAGCACGCCGTCCAGCGGGACCACCTGGCCACTCTGGATCTGGTCGATGCTCGGACCGTTGCCGGCCTCGAAGATGTCGGGTCCGGAGCTCGTGAGCAGCGCCGCGGCAACCTTATTGTCGTAGTCACCGGGCGTCCACTGCACCGAGACGTTGGCGTTCGGATAGGCCTTGGCGTAGCGCTGGACCGCCTGCTGGGTGGCCGCCTCGCCGTACTGGTGATACCACTGGGCCAGCGTCGCCTTCGCCGCGTTCGATCCCCCGAATCCTCAGCTCGCGTACGGCGGCAGCTCACGCATCGGAGGTGCGGGCGATCGTGGCGCTGGCCCGGCGGACAGCAGGTGCCCGGCCTGCCGGGATGCAGTCCGCGAGGAATGCGTAGCTGTGCGCCAGCACGCCCGCGGCCCGTGAGCCGGCCGCGGACTGCACCTGCACTCCGTGCAACCAGTCCCCGATGTCCCCCCAGCCGGGCGCGGCGAGCGAACCGCCGACCTGCTGCACCGACAGGGCCGCGCAGAGGTTGGCGAACGCCAGCCGGTTGCGCAGCGGCCACGTGCGCAGCGTGCCCAGCACGAACGCCGCCGCGAACACGTCACCGGCGCCGGTGGCATCCACGGCGTTGACCGGCAGCGACGGCACCCACTCCTCTTCGCCGCTGATCGAGTCGATCGCGATGGAGCCTTGACCACCACAGGTCACCACGACCACCGGCACCGAGTCGGCCAGTTGCATCAGGGCCGCGCGCGGATCATCCGTCCGGGTGTATGCCATCGCCTCGGTGCTGTTGGGCAGAAACGCGTGCAGTTGGCCGAGCTGTTCCAGCACCACGCCCGACCACTGCTGGCTCGGGTCCCAGCCGACATCGCCGAACAGCAGCATCCCGCGGCTGTTCGCGGTGCTGACCCAGGTTTCGGGCTCCTCCCCCAGGTGCACCACACCGGCGGAGGCAGAGGGCGGATCGGCCAGCAGCGTGCTCGCCGGAATGGGTGAGGGATGGCTGTGGGTGATCATCGCGCGGTCGCGGTGCACCGCGAGGGACACCGTGACCGGCGAGTGCCAGTCCGCCACCCGGCGCGAGTGGGACAGGTTCACGCCCTCCTGCTCGGCCAGCGTCCGCCAGAGAAAGTCACCGTAGACGTCGTCGCCGAACACGGCCGCAAGACCAGTCCGAAGTCCCAGCCGGCTCGCGGCGACGGCGAGATTGGCGATCCCGCCCGGGCACGATCCCATTCCCTCGGCAGGGAGCTCCGTACCCTGGGTCGGCAGCGCGGGCAGGCCGGTGAGCACGACGTCGAAGAAGACCGTGCCCTGCATGATGACATCGAAGTCCGGTGCGTTCACCCCTCTGAGGGTGCCACTCGTAGGGTTGCGCGTGGTGCTTCGGCCGCCCGGCGATTTCTGGATGGAGAACGGTGTGCGACTGGTGATTCTGGGTGGCGGGGGCTTCCGGGTGCCGCTGGTCCACCGCGCGTTGACCCGCAGAGCCGGGCTGGGCGTCGACGAGGTGGTGCTGCACGACGTCGACGCCCGCAGGCTGGCCGCCATCGTCGACGTGCTGCAGCCTGCACCGGGGGTTCGGATCCGGGCAACCACCTCGCTGGCCGACGCGCTGCCCGGCGCAGACTTCGTCTTCTCGGCGATCCGGGTGGGCGGCGCCGAGGGACGGGCGCGTGACGAGCGGCGCGCGCTCGGCGTGGGGGTGCTCGGGCAAGAGACGGTAGGCGCCGGTGGGCTGGCCTACGGGATGCGGACCTTGCCGGTGGCCCTGGCCATCGCACGTGCCATTGCCGAACTCGCGCCGGACGCGTGGCTGATCAACTTCACCAACCCGGCCGGCATGATCACCGAGGCCAGCCGCACCGTCCTCGGCGATCGCGTCATCGGTATCTGCGACTCGCCGGTGGGCCTGGTACGCCGGGCCTGCCGTGCGGTGGGGCTGTCCGAATCCGACGCCGAGGCGGACTACGTAGGCATCAACCACCTGGGTTGGCTGCGCTCGCTGAACCACTCCGGTCAGGACGTGCTCCCCCGGCTGCTCGCCGACGATCGGACACTTGATTCGTTCGAGGAAGGCAGGCTGTTCGGGGCTGACCTGCTGCGCGCGCTGGGCTCCATTCCGAACGAATACCTTTATTACTACTACGAGAACGCCGAGGTGCTGGCGGCGCTGCGCGAGGGCCGGACTCGTGGCGAGTTCCTGCGCGACGAGCAGGCCGGCTTCTACGCCGCAGCCGCCGCGGACCCACCGCGGGCGCCGGAGCTCTGGGAGGCGACCCGACGCCGACGTGAGGAGTCCTACCTCGCCGAGGCACGCGGAGACGACCAGCCCCGCGACGAGCAGGACCTGTCCGGTGGTGGCTATGAAGAGGTCGCGCTCGACCTGATGACGGCCCTGTCCGGTGGGCAGCCCAGTCGCCTTATCGTCAACGTTCCCAACGGCGCGACGCTGCCGCAGCTTCCCGCCGACCTGGTGATCGAGACCGCCTGCCTGGTCGACACCTCGGGCGCGCGGCCGCTGCCGGTGGCACCGCTGACACTGCACCAACTAGGCCTGGTCGCCGCCGTCCGGGCCGCCGAGCGCGGCGCCATCGAGGCGGTCACCGGCTCGTCACGGCAGGCCGCCCTGCGCGCGTTCGCCATCCACCCGCTGGTCGGCTCGGAGCGGATCGCCTATGCGCTGCTGGACGATCTGCTTCTGGCCGACCCTCGACTTGCGGCGGTGCTGAACTAGCTGCCGGCCCCTTCGAGGTCGCCCTCGGTCTCGAGATAGGTCTGCTGCAGGGCCGCCAGCACCTCGGGGTCGGGGTGCTCCCACATGGTGCGCTCCGCTGCCTCCAGCAGGCGTTCGGCAATGCCATGCAGCGCCCAGGGATTCGACTCGGCGAAGAACTTCTTCATCTGCGGGTCCAGGACGTAGGCCTCGGCCAACTTCTCATACATCCAGTCGGCGACCACGCCTGCGGTGGCGTCGTAGCCGAACAGGTAGTCCACCGTGGCGGCCAGCTCGAAGGCACCCTTGTACCCGTGCCGCTGCATGGCGCTGAGCCAGCGTGGGTTCACCACCCTGGCGCGGAAGATGCGCGACGTCTCCTCCGACAGCGTCCGCGTCCGGACGGCGTCCGGGTTGGTGCTGTCACCGATGTAGGCAGCCGGGGCGGTACCGGTCAGCGCCCGAACGGTGGCGACCATGCCGCCGTGGTACTGGAAGTAGTCATCGGAGTCGGCGATGTCGTGCTCGCGGCTGTCGACGTTCTTGGCGGCGACGTTGATCCGCCGGTACGCCGACTCCATGTCGCCCCGCGCCGCGACGCCGTCCACCCCTCGGCCATAGGCGAACCCGCCCCAGGCTGCGTACACCTCGGCAAGGTCGGCATCGTCGCGCCAGTTTCTGCTGTCGAACAAGGGCAGAAGTCCGGCACCGTAGGCGCCCGGCTTGGAGCCGAACACCCGCAGCGTCGCCCGCCGGCTGTCACCGTGGCTCGCGGTGTCGGCCTGCACGTGGGCGCGGACGAAGTTCTGCTCGGCCGGCTCGTCCTGCGCCGCGGCCAGCCGCACGGCGTCGTCCAGCATGGCGACCACGTGCGGGAACGCGTCGCGGAAGAAGCCGGAGATGCGGATCGTCACGTCGATCCGCGGGCGGCCGAGCTCGCTCAGTTCGATGACTTCCAGCCCGTTAACCCGGCGGGAGGCCTCGTCCCAGGTGGGACGTACGCCCAGCAGCGCGAAGACCTCGGCCACGTCGTCGCCGGCGGTGCGCATGGCCGACGTCCCCCAGGCCGACAGCCCCACCGAGCGCGGCCAGTTCCCGGTGTCCTGGCGATAGCGCGCGAGCAACGACTCGGCCATCGCCTGCCCCGTCTCCCACGCCAGCCGGCTCGGGATCGCTTTGGGGTCGACGGAGTAGAAGTTGCGGCCGGTGGGAAGCACATTGATCAGTCCGCGCAAGGGTGAACCACTCGGGCCGGCCGGCACGTAACCCCCGTCGAGAGCGTGCAGCACGTTGGTCAGCTCGTCGGTGGTGCGCGCCAGCCGGGGCACCACCTCGGACGCCGCGAAACTCAGCACCTTGGTGACGGTCACCGCCTGCTCTGCAGGGACGTCGGACAGCAGTTCGGCGACGACCTCGGCTGCGGCCTCGACCCGCCAGTCGCGAGCCTCCATGGCGGCAACCAGCCTGTGCGCCACATCCTCGGCCACGTCCACGTCAGTACGCACGGCATCGCCTTGTTCGGACAGGCCAAGCGCCTCGCGCAGTCCGGGCAGGGCTGCCGCCTGGCCGCCCCAGATCTGCTTCGCGCGCAGCATCGCCAGGACCAGGTTGACGCGAGCCTCGCCGATCGGGGCCTGGCCCAGGATGTGCAGGCCATCGCGGATCTGGACGTCCTTGATCTCGCAGAGCCAGCCGTCGACGTGCAGCACGAACTCGTCGAACTCCGCGTCGTGCGGACGGTCGGCCAGGCCCAGGTCGTGATCGAGCTTGGCAGCCTGGATGAGGGTCCAGATCTGGGCGCGGATCGCCGGCAGCTTCGCCGGGTCCATCGCCGCGATGCTGGCGTGCTCGTCGAGCAACTGCTCCAGCCGGGTGATGTCGCCGTAGCTTTCCGCACGGGCCATCGGCGGGATCAGATGGTCGACGAGGGTGGCGTGCGCCCGACGCTTGGCCTGGGTGCCCTCGCCCGGGTCGTTGACCAGGAACGGATAGATCAGCGGAATCTCGCCGAGTGCCGCATCGGTCGCGCAGGAAGCCGACATCCCCGCGCCCTTGCCGGGCAGCCATTCCAGATTGCCGTGCTTACCGACATGCACGATCGCGTTCGCACCGAAGTCCTCGGACAACCAGCGGTAGGCGGCGAAGTAGTGGTGGCTCGGCGGCAGGTCCGGATCGTGATAGATCGCGACCGGGTTCTCACCGAAGCCGCGGGGTGGCTGCACCATGACCACGACGTTGCCGGCCCGCAGCGCCGCCAGCACGATCTCACCTTCGGCGTTATGGCTGAAGTCGACGAACAGGTTTCCCGGCGCGGTGCCCCAGTGCCGCTCGATGCCGGTGCGCAGATCCTCGGGAAGCGTGTCGTACCAGCGGCGGTAGTCGGCAGCCCCGATCCGCACCGGGTTGCCCGACAGCTGCTCGGCGGTGAGCCAGTCCTGATCCTGGCCGCCGGCCGCGATCAGCGCATGGATGAGCGCGTCACCGTCGAGCGCGGCCACCCCGGGAAGGGCGTCCGGGCCGTCGATCGGGCCGACGTCATAGCCCTGTTTCCGCAGCGCGGTCAGCAGCCGTACGACGCTGGCCGGTGTGTCCAGACCGACGGCGTTGCCGATCCGGGAGTGCTTGGTCGGATAGGCCGACAGCATCACGGCGATCTTGCGCTCACTCGGCGGGATGTGGCGCAGCATCGCGTGCCGGACCGCGATGCCGGCGACGCGCAGGGCCCGCTCCGGATCGGCGACGTAGACGGTGAGTCCGTCGGGGTCGATCTCCTTGAACGAGAACGGAACCGTGATGAGCCGGCCGTCGAACTCCGGAATGGCGACCTGGGTGGCGGCGTCCAGCGGCGAGAGCCCGTCACCGTTGGCCAGCCAGCTTTCCCGTGAGCTCGTCAGGCAGAGACCCTGCAGGATCGGGACGTCCAGGGCCGCCAGATCCCCGACGTCCCAGGCCTCGTCCTCACCACCGGCAGAGGCCGTGGCGGGCTTCGTGCCGCCTGCGGCCAGCACCGTGACGATCAGGGCATCCGCCTCGCCCAGCGTGGCCAGCAGTGCGGGGTCCGCGGCCCGTAGCGAGGCGCAGAACACTGGAAGCGCGTTGGCACCCTTGGCCTCGATGGCATCGCAGAGCGCGTGTACGAAGGCGGTGTTGCCGGCGACGTGATGCGCCCGGTAGTACAGCACCGCCACGGTCGGGCGGCCCTCGTCCGGCTTCGCCTCCCGATCGAGCACCCCCCAGACCGGGGTCTCGGCGGGCGGCTCGAAGCCGTGGCCGGTCAGCAGCACCGTGTCGGACAGGAACTTCCACAGCTCGCCCAGGTTGTCCGCGCCGCCCTGCGCGAGGTAGGCGTGCGCCTCGGCCGACACGCCGTACGGAGCGGACGAGAGCTTCATCAGCTCGGCGTCGGGCTGCTGCTCGCCACCGAGCACGATCACCGGACGGCCGCTGGCGAGCAGGGCGTCGATGCCGGCCTCCCAGGAGCGGTACCCGCCGAGGATCCGGACGACCACGAGCTCGATCCCGTCGAGCAGACGGGGCAGGTCGGCTGGTTCGGTGCGGGCGGGGTTGCCGAGCCGGTAGTCGGCACCGCTGGCCCGGGCGCTCAACAGATCGGTGTCAGACGTCGACAGCAGCAAGATCACAGGAATCCTCCCCGGGGATCCGCGCCCCTGGCGTGTAGGTAGCGGCGAGAAGGAGTGTCTGGCTTCCCCGGACGGGGTACACAGTGGCGGGACCGCGCCGGAATTGCACCGGCTTCCTCCAGCTCTCGCCGCTAGTGGAGCCCTCACTGTAGCTGCCGGTAGGCGTCTCGCCGGTGCTCGATCCGGAGCACGATCACTTCGCGGGTGTCATCGTTGATCCGGTACAGCACCCGGTAGGTCCCCCGGCGGGCCGACCAGATCCCGGCGAGGTCGTCGCGGAGTTGCTCACCGACCCGCTGGGGGTTGTCCACCAGTGCCGTCGTCAGGAAGTCGATCACCGCGACGACGACAGCTTCCGGGAGCTTGCCAGCAGTGGCTCGCTGCGCGGGAGGTGTGACGACCAGCTCGTACGGCGGCCTCGGACTCACCCGCGCAATCCGCGAACCGCCTCTATGCCACGGACGACGTCACCGCGGGCGTAGGCGGCGTCTGCCTCGCGAATGTCAGCCAGCGCATCGGCATCGCTCAACACGGCGATCGTCTCTTCGAGCTGCGCCAGATCCTCGGGGCTGATCAGCACCGCCGCCGGCCGGCCGTTCCTGGTCACCACCAGTCGCTCATGATGCTGCTCGACCCGGTCCACGATTTCGCTCAGGTGGTCCCGGACCGTCCGCAAGGACTCAGTCGTAATGGCCACAATTGTGGCGCACTTCGATGCTGTTGTCGACCAAGGCGTCCACCGGGATACCAAGGCGTCCACCGGGGTCAGATGACGTTGCACACCTGGCCCGGCCGTACCATCTGTCAGGTGTCGTCCCAGCCCCTGACCGAACGTGCCAGCACACAGGACTCCTGCCCCGGAGCGCTGCAGGTGCACCAGGCGGCTGATGGCGGCCTGGTGCGGGTGCGGGTGCCGGCCGGTGTGCTGACCGCGGGGCAATGGCAGGCCCTGATCGCGGCCTCGGCCGAGCTGGGCGGCGGCAACCTCGACCTGACCTCGCGGGGCAACGTCCAACTGCGGGGCCTCCGTCCGGACGCGGAGACGGCACTCGCCACCCGACTGGCCTCGGCGGACCTGCTGCCCTCGCTGACGCACGAGCGGGTACGCAACCTGCTCGCCTCACCGCTCACCGGCCGCGACGGGGTGGGCTTGGCAGACATCCGGCCGCTCATCGGTGAACTTGACCGGGCACTGTGCGAGCGGCCGGTGCTGGCGGAGCTGTCCGGACGTTTCCTGTTCGCCCTCGACGACGGCCGCGGCGATGTCGCCGGCCTCGGTGCGGACATCACCCTGATTGCCACCGGCGCCCACACCGCGACGCTGTCCCTGGCCGGGATTCCCGTTCGGTCGGTGTCCCTCAGCGACGCGGTGACCACCATGCTGGCGAGCGCCGAGGCTTTTCTGCGGCTGCGTGCGGTGGAGGGCTCCAGCGCCTGGCGGGTTGCCGAACTCGCCGACGGTCCCGCCCGGATCGCCACCGCCCTGGTGGGGTCCGGGCCTGGTGCGGGGGTCGGCCCGGAGGCTCCGGCCCCCGGCGTGCCGGCGGACCCGTCGGCAGCCCCCTGTCCGATCGGCCTGATCAGCCAGCGCGACGGGTCGACCGCTCTGGTGGTGGGCATCCCGCTCGGCCGACTCTCGCCGGGACAGGCCGCTTCACTGAGCGGCCACGACCTCGTCCTCACGCCCTGGCGCAGCATCGTGGTGCCGGACCTGTCCGGGGCCGAAGCAGCGATGCTCAGCGCGTCGGCCGGCGCGGTGGGGTTGATCGTGGACCGTTCCTCCCCCTGGCTCGGCGTTACCGCCTGCACCGGCCGTCCCGGCTGCGCGAAGGCGCTGGCCGATGTGCGCGCCGACGCCACCCTCGTCCACGGCACCGGCTCACCCGGTGTACGCGAAACGGGTGCCGGGCCGGCGGTGCACTGGGTCGGCTGCGAGCGCCGTTGCGGCACGCCCGCCGGCAACGTCCTCACCATCGTCGCCACTGCCTCCGGATACCGACTGGACGGCGCAACGGGCACCGTCGAGAGCGCCAGCGCAAGCACGTGGAGCACCCATACCGCAAGCACGATACTCGAGGAATTGCAGGCTATTCGGTGACCGACTACATCTCCGACGGCACCGAGATCTACCGGCAGTCCTTCGCCACCATCCGTGCCGAGACCGACCTCTCCCGGTTCCCCGAGGACGTCGCCCGGGTCGCGGTCCGGATGATCCACGCCTGCGGCATGACCGACCTCGTCGAGGACATCGGCTACTCCGACGCGGTGGTGAGGTCCGCCCGGGCCGCGTTGCTCAGCGGCGCGCCGATCCTCTGCGACGCGCAGATGGTCGCCTCGGGCATCACCCGCGGCCGGTTGCCCGCCGACAACGAGGTGATCTGCAGCCTGCGCGACCCAGCCGTTCCGGACCTGGCCGCACAGCTGGGCAACACCCGCAGCGCCGCAGCCCTCGAGTTGTGGCGCGACCGGTTGGAAGGCTCGGTGGTCGCGATCGGTAACGCGCCGACCGCGCTGTTCCACCTGCTGGACATGATCGATGCCGGCGCGGGTCGTCCGGCCGCCATCATCGGCATCCCGGTGGGCTTCATCGGAGCGGCCGAGTCCAAGCAGGCCCTCGCAGAGCACGGCAAGGGCCTGGAGTACCTGATCGTGCGCGGGCGTCGCGGCGGTTCCGCCGTCACGGCCGCCGCGATCAACGCGATCGCCAGCGAGGAAGAGTGAGCGAGCTGACCAGCACACCCACCAGGGGCCACCTCGCCGGAGTCGGCCTGGGCCCCGGAGATCCCGAACTGGTCACCGTCAAGGCCGCCCGGCTCATCGGCGCGGCTGACGTGATCGCCTATCACAGCGCCCGGCACGGCCGCAGCATCGCGAGGTCGGTCGCCGAACCGTACCTGCGCGCCGGCCAGATCGAGGAGCCGCTGATCTATCCGGTCACCATCGAGACGACCGAGCATCCCGGCGGGTACGCGGGCGCGATGCTCGACTTCTACACCGAGGCCGCCGAGCGGCTGGCCGCCCACCTGGACGTCGGCCGCAATGTGGTGGTCATCGCCGAGGGGGACCCGCTCTTCTACGGCTCGTACATGCACCTGCACAAGCGGCTCGCGCACCGCTACGACTGCGAGGTCGTACCCGGCGTGACCTCGATCAGCGGCGCATCGGCAGCACTGGGGCGACCGCTCGTCGAGTACGAGGAAACCCTCACCGTGCTGCCGGGCACCCTGCCGGCCGAAGCATTGACCGAGCGGCTGGCCCGGGCGGACTCGGCGGTGGTGATGAAGCTGGGGCGGACGTTTACCAAGGTGCGTCAGGCGTTTGCCGACGCCGGCCGGTTGGACGAGGCCTGGTACGTCGAGCGCGCCAGCACCGCCCAGCAGCGCATGCTGCCGCTGGCGGAGGTCGACGCGGCGGACGTGCCGTACTTCTCGCTCGCGCTGCTGCCCAGCCGCAGTGGTGCCGCCATTCCCGCACCGGCGGCCATCGCGGTTACCGCGGCAGCGGCGGCAGACACCGCGGACGGCACCCCGTCGCGTCGTGGCGAGGTGGTGGTGGTGGGCCTCGGCCCAGCCGGCCGGGACTGGCTGACGCCGGAGGTCCAGGCCGAGCTGGCGGCGGCGGACGAGCTGGTCGGTTACACCACCTACCTCGCGCGGGTTCCCGCCAATCCCCGCCAGCGCAGGCACGCCTCCGACAACAAGGTCGAGTCCGAGCGCGCGGCCTTCGCCCTGGACCTGGCCAAGCGCGGCAGCCGGGTCGTCGTTGTGTCCTCGGGTGACCCCGGCGTCTTCGCCATGGCCAGCGCGGTGCTCGAAATGGCCGCCGAGAAGCAATGGCAGGACGTCGAGGTGCGGGTGTGTCCCGGCCTCACCGCCGCCCAAGCCGTGGCCAGCCGCGCCGGCGCCCCGCTCGGGCACGACTTCTGCGTGCTCTCGCTGTCGGATCGCCTCAAGCCGTGGGAGGTCATCGCGGAGCGGTTGGCGGCGGTCGCCCGCGCCGACCTGGTGCTGGCCATCTACAACCCGGCGTCGAAGTCGCGGACCTGGCAGGTTGAGAAGGCCCGCAACCTGCTGCTGGAGCACCGCTCCCCCGACACGCCGGTGATCATCGGCCGCGACGTCGGCGGACCGGAAGAGATGGTGCGGGTCGTCCGGCTGGCCGATCTGGAGGCCGCCGAGATCGACATGCGGTGCCTGCTGATCATCGGCTCGTCCCAGACTCGGCTGACCGAACGGCCCGACGGAACCCCCGTGGTCTTCACACCCCGTCGCTATCCCGGCTGAGCTTGCTGTGCTGCTGAGCCGCTATACCGGCTCAACCGCTAACCCGCGCCGAGCACCGACGCCACCCACTCGGCGGCGGCGGTCACCGTCTCCACGACCGGCACGTCCGGAACCGGCGGCCGGTCGACCACCACCACGGGCAGGTCCAGCCGCCTGGCCGCGGTCAGCTTGGCCTCGGTCAGTGAACCACCGCTGTCCTTGGTCACCAGCACGTCGATCCGGTACTCGCGCATGAGGGCGAGCTCACCGTCCAGGGTGAACGGCCCGCGCGCCAGCAACACCTGGTGCCGCGGTGGCAGCGGCTCGTCCGGTGGGTCGATGCTGCGGATGAGAAACCATTGCGGCAGCGACGCGAACGGCGCCAGCTCCTTGCGCCCGGTGGTCAGGAACACCCGCTCCGCCGGGGCGTGGTCACGGCTCAGCAGCTGCGCGGCGGCGGTCAGGGACGGCACCCGGCGCCAGTCGTCGCCGTCACGCTCCGTCCAGCCGGGCCTGCGCAGCACCACCAGCGGCAGGCCGAGGGCGCTCGTAGCGACGGCCGCGGATCGACTGATGGTGGCGGCGAAGGGATGGGTCGCGTCGACCACGGCGGCAATGGACTGCGCCGCCAGCCACCGCTGCAGCCCGGTCGCACCGCCGAAACCACCGATCCGCACCTCGCCGGCGGGACGGGCAGGCTCGGCGACCCGGCCGGCCAGCGAGGACACCGGCTGGACGCCGGGCAGCTCCACCAGCAGTGCCGCCAGAGCCCGTGCCTCCGACGTTCCGCCCAGAATCAGGACCCGCGCCACCGTCGCCTCTCTCGTTTTGGGGCATGCTGTGTTGCGATGACGACACCCACCGGCCTGCGGTACGGCTGGACCACGGGCGCCTGCGCCACCGCAGCGACCACCGCCGCCTACACCGCGCTGCTCACCGGCAGCTTTCCAGACCCGGTGCGGATCACGCTGCCCAAGGGCCAGCAGCCCGCCTTCGCCCTGGCCCGTGAAGAGGCCGGGGACGGTTGGGCGCGGGCCTCGATCGTCAAGGACGCAGGCGATGACCCCGACGTCACGCATGGGGCGCTCATCTCGGCCACCGTCTCGGTCGGCCCCCCCGGCAGTGGGGTTCACTTCGTCGCGGGCGAGGGGGTGGGGACGGTGACCAAACCCGGGCTGCCGCTGGCGGTCGGCGAGCCCGCCATCAATCCGGTGCCCCGGCAGCTGATGCGCGCGGCGATCGCGGAGGTGGCGCAGGCGCACGGCGGGGGGACGGACGTGGTGATCGAGATCTCGGTGGCCGACGGCGCAGAGATCGCGACCCATACCTGGAACCCGCGGCTCGGCATCCTGGGGGGAATCTCGATCCTGGGCACCACGGGGGTTGTGGTTCCGTACTCGTGCGCGGCCTGGATCGACAGCATCCGCCGGGGTATCGACGTGGCCCGGGCCGCCGGCCACCAGCACGTCGCCGGTTGCACCGGAAGCACGTCGGAGAAGGTCGCCGCCCAGCTGTACGGGCTGCCCGAGGACGCGCTGCTGGACATGGGCGACTTTGCCGGAGCGGTGCTGAAGTACTTGAAACAGCATCCGGTGGCGAGGCTGACCATCGCCGGTGGCATCGGCAAGCTGTCCAAGCTGGCAGACGGGCACCTCGATCTGCACTCCGGTCGCTCCCAGGTCGACTTCGGCGCACTGGCCGACACCGTCCGTACCGCCGGCGGCGACGCCGAGCTGATCGGTCGGGTGCGGGGTGCGAACACCGCGCTGGACGCCCTCCGGATCTGCCAGGACGCCGGCCTGCCGCTGGGCGACCTGATCGCGGCCCGAGCCCGGACGACCGCCGAAGGGGTCCTCGCCGGCGCCCCGGTCAGCGTCGACATCGTCGTGATCGATCGGGCCGGCGTCATCGTGGGTCGCGCCTGACGTGCACTACCGTTTGCTGCATGCGCCCTGACTCCGCACCCGAACTGTCTGCCACCGAGGCCGCCCGCCTGCTGTCCGAGGCCGCCGATACGGCCAGCGAAGGCACCGACGCCAGCGCCTCGACCAGCACGCCAACCACTAACGTCATCCTGCTCGATGTGCGCGAGCCGGAGGAGTGGGACGCCGGCCACGCCCCGCGGGCGCGTTCACTGCCGATGTCCCAGCTCTCCGAACGGGTCACCGAACTGCCCCAGGACACCCAGATCATCTGCGTCTGCCATCTGGGCGGGCGCTCCGCGGCGGTCTCGGCGGCGTTGAACCGGGCTGGTTTCGACGCGGTGAACCTCTCCGGCGGCATGGCCGCGTGGCAGGCGGCGGGCCTGCCGGTGGTGACTGACTCCGGCGCGCCCGGCGACGTGATCTGAGCCGCTACCGAAGGGCAAGAGCTGTCGAAGGCGCCGACCCTGGTTGCGCTCAGACGTTACCGAGCACCCGCGTCACACTGATCTCGATCACGACGCGCTTCGGATTGGCCCGCGGCACCCGGTAGCGCTCGGCATAGCGGCGCTCGGCATCGGCCACCGCCGCAGGCTCGTCACACACGACCGCCCGGCCCTCCAGGCTCGACCAGCGGCGGCCGTCCACTTGACACACCGCGGCAGGGGCCCCGTCCGGCCCGGCGGCCAGGACGTGTTGCACCTTGTGTGACGTTCCCGAGGTGATCACCCGGGCAACGCCTGCTGCCACGTCGACGGTCACGCCGACCGGCACCACATGCGGGGTTCCGTCCGGGCGGATGGTCGTCAGCGTCGCCAGGTGCCGCTCCTGCCAGAAGGCCTCGAACTCCGGTGTTGCCCGGTCTGCCAGCGGCACGGCGCCTCGGTTCTCTAGGGTAAGACTCGTTCTCTCGGGTAAGGCTCGGTTCTCTCGGGGTAAGGCTCAGGCCTCGATGACCTCGACGTCGGCCTTGATCAGTTCTTTGAGCAGCTCCGGGTCAGCCCCTGAGTCGGTGACCAGCACGTCGACCTCCGACAGCGGCAAGATCTGCGCGAACGCCGCCCGGCCCAGCTTGGAGGAGTCTGCCACCACGACGACCCGCCGGGCCTGCCGGCCGAGCCGGGCGTTGATCTCCGCCTCGGCCTCGTTGTGGGCGCTGGCGCCACGCTCGGTGCCGAACGCATCCACCCCCAGGATGGCGAGATCCAGGGTGAGCTGGCTGAGCATGGGATTGGCCAGCGGCCCGCTCAACTCATATGACTGCGGCCGCAGCACGCCACCCACCACGACGATCTTGACGTGACTGCGCACGGTCAGCTCATTGGCGATGTTGAGCGCGTTGGTGACCACCGTGATCGACGACGCCTCGTTCGACGAGTGCAGGTCGGCCCTGGTTGCCAGCGCCCGAGCCACCTCGGTCGTGGTGGTACCGCCGTTGAGCCCCACCACCGACCCGAGCGGCGCCAGCTCAGCCGCGGCGCGGGCGATGCGCACCTTCTCTTCCGCGTTGCGGGCGGTCTTGTACCGCAGTGGCAGGTCGTAGGCGGTGCTGTTGCTGACCGCCCCGCCGTGGGTGCGGGTGAGCAGCTGCTGAAGCGCGAGCGCGTCGAGGTCACGGCGGACGGTGGCCGGCGAGACGTCCAGCCGGACGGCGGCGTCCTCGACACTGACATGGCCGTCGGCGGCCAGCAGTTCGAGCAGCCGGTTCAGGCGTTCGTACTTCGACAAAGGATGCTCCCGCTACTTGACCGAACCTGCTGTCAGTCCGCCAACAAGATGCTTCTCGATGATGGCAAAGAGGATAACGACCGGGACGATGGCAATTATGGACGCAGCGAACAATTGATCCCAGTGCTGCTCATATCCGGTCACGTACGAGTTTATCCCGACTGTGAGTGGTTTCTTCGCATCGTCCTGCATCAGGGTCAGCGCGACGACGTACTCGTTCCAGGCGGCGATGAACGTGAACACCACGGCGGTGACCAGGCCGGGGCGCGTGAGCGGCAGCATGATCCGCCACAGCGTGCCCATCCGCCCGCACCCGTCGAGGTTGGCGGCCTCTTCGACCTCCTGCGGAATGGAGGAGAAGAAGCCCTGCAGGATCCACACCGAGAACGCGAGGTTGAACGCCGAGTTGGTCAGGATGATGGCCAGGTAGGTGTTGACCAGGTTCGCCTCGAAGAACTCCCGGTAGATGCCGACGACCAGGGACGTCGGGGAGAACATCTGCGTGATCAGCACCAGCAGCAGGAACGCGGTTCGGCCAGGGAACCGGAAGCGCGCGGTGAAGTACGCGGCCGGCACCGACACCACCAGCACGATCAGTGTCGAGCAGGCTGCCACCAGCAGCGAGGTCTTGAGCCAGCTCAGGAACCGGTCGTCCGACAGCACCGTCCCGAACGTGCTCCACTGCCAGTGCCGGGGAAAGAGCGTGGGCGGTGACGCGAGCACGTCCGTGCTCGGCCGCAACGCGTCGAGCACCATGACCAGGTAGGGCGCCAGGAACACGATCGCGACGGCCAGCCCGGCCAGCGGCAACACGAACCGGCGGGCCGAGGCCCACCCCTTCAGACGGCGGGTCCGGACGGCCGCGGCCGCAGCGCTCGGGCGCACCGCTCCGCTCGGCCGAATGGTCGCCGTCATCAGGCCTCCTGCCATTTGACCAGGCGCAGGTACACCATCACGACGGCGAGGATGAGCAACACGTTGCAGACGCCGGCGGCGGCGGACATGCCGATGCTGTGCTCCGAACTCTTGAACGCGAGCTTGTACATGAAGGTGATAGACGTGTCATGGGTGTAGCCGGGGTTGCGGTCGTTGAGGGTGTACACGATCGGGAACGAGTTGAAGACATAGATGATGTTGAGGACGCTGGCGACCATCATCGCCGGGCGCAGCAGCGGCAGGGTGACCTGCCAGTACAGCTGCCATGGCCGGGCGCCGTCGATCCGGGCGGCCTCGTAGACGTCACCGGGGATCGCGCTCAACCCGGCGAGGAAGACGTAGATGGTGAACGGCAGCGAGACGAACACGCCGACCAGCACCATCGCCGGCATCGTCCAGCGGTCATCGCCCAGGAAGTCCACCGGCCGGCTGAGTACGTGCAGTGACACCAGCAACCGGTTGAGCAGGCCGTGGTAGTAGTCCAGCAGCAGGGTGAACAGCCGTGCGGTGATGACCAGCGACGCGGCCCACGGCACGATGATCGCCCAGCGGACCGCCCGACGGCCGAAGAACTCCTTGGACAGCAGTTGCGCCAAGCCGAGGCTGATCACGATGGTCAGGGCCACCACGGCGACGACCCACACCACGGTGTTCTTCAGGACCGTGCCGAAGTCGGGGTGGTGCAGGACGTTGGTGAAGTTCTTCGAGGCCGCCGAGCCGGTGCGCAGGCCGGTGATCGAGTACTGCCCCATCGAGGCCTTCACCAGCTCGATCGCGGGGTAGATCGCCACCGCCGCGATCAGCACCAGCGCCGGCCCCAGCCACAGCAGCGCCGTCCAGATGGAGGCCCAGCCCCGCCGCGCGCCACGTCGGCGGCGCGCGGGCGACGCTGTCGCACCCGCAGTGCCGGCGGCAGTGCTCCCGTCGCGCGGCCCGCGACCGGCCGCGGCCGGCGTACCGGCCGCGGCTGGTGCGGAGTCAAGCGTGTCGCTCACGATCAGCCGCCCGCCTCAGCGGTCTTCTGCAGCTTCTCGAGCACCTTCTTCGGATCGCCGTTCGCCGCGACGCCGCTCCCGATCTGCTGCTGAACAGCCAGCAGGACCTTGTCCCAGGTCGGGTCCTGGTTGGGAGTCAGGTGGATGTTGGGCAGCGTGTCGATGTAGACCTTCAGCGCCGGGATGGACTTGAAGACGTCCAGACCGGACTTCGTCACCGGCAGGAAGCCCTCGGCCTTGATGAACTGGTTCACCTGGTCGGGCTGGTAGTACAGCTCGTAGAAGTCCTTGACGGCCTCCTGGTTGCCGGCCTTCTTGAAGGCGTTGAGGTAGTCGGTGACGCCGTACGTCTGCGGCTCGGTCGCGCCCTTGGTCGGCATCGGGGCGATGCCGTAGTCCACCTTCTTGTCCTTGTCCAGCGTCGCGGCGAGGGGACCGAAGCCCACGATCATGCCGGCCTTGCCGGTACTGAACAGCGGGAAGGCGCCGTCGGTGCGGTTGGTCTTGCCGGGGTTGTTCTGGGTGACCTTGTCATCGACGGCCAGCTTCTTCAGGAAGGCCAGCGTCTCGACGTTCTTGTCGGAGTCGATGGTCCACTTGCCGCTGGCGTCCTTCCAGTCGCCGCCGTTGTTGAATGCCCAGATCGAGAACTCGGCCTGTGCCTCTTCCGGCCCGAGCGGTTCGGCGTAGCCCACGACGCCGTTGCCCAGCGCCTGCACCTTCTTGGCATCGGCCTCGAACTCGTCCCAGGTCGTCGGCGGCTTGCTGATGCCGGCCTTGGAGAAGAGCGTCTTGTTGTAGAACAGGGCGCGCGCCGAGGACAGGTCCGGGAAGCCGTACAGCTTGCCGTTGAAGGTGCCGCTGGCCTTGAACGCGTCCAGCAGGTCGGACTGCACCGAGGACGGCAGCACATCGTCGGCCGAGTACAGCAGGTTGTCCTTGGCGTAGCTGGAGTAGTAGTTGATGTTCAGGATGTCCGGCGGGTTGCCGTTCTGAACCATGGTGGTGCTCTGCTGGGCGATGTCGTTCCAGCTGACGATCTGGACGTCGAGGGCGATGCCGTACTTCTTCTTGTACGCCGCGGCGAACTGGTCCCAGAAGGCCTTGGTGTGCTCCTGGGAATACTCAGCCGCGACCAGCTTGATCGAGCTGACCTTCTTGGCCCCCGCGTTGGTCGCCGTACCTCCCCCGGTGCTGCCGCTTCCGGTGCCACCACCGCACGCCGCCAGCGCGAGCACCGCCGCCGCGCTGATGCCGGCGAGCAGTGTGCTCCTTCTTCTTCCCATCAAGTGCTCCCTGTTCGGTTGACCGGTCGGCTGAGTTGGCACGAGTCTGCGCCATTTCCCCAGCACCTGGCAATGGTGTAGACCATTCTGTCCCGGGTATTGTCTCGACAATTTAGGACAGTGGCGCCGATCGCGCACGGGACGCTCCGACGCAGGGTGCGAGTGATGCGGAAAAGAGGCCGAATTATGACCGAGTGGCTGCGCTGTGGTGGTTGAGAACGACATCGCGGACGGCACCACCGAGCCCGGCTCCGCAGGAACACTGGACGCCGCCCGAAACGCGGGCGCCGTTATTGGCATCGACGTGGGCGGCACCGACCTCAAGGGCAGCGTCTCCGACAGCACCGGCGCGGAGCTGCTCCGGCTGCAACGGCCCACCCCGGTCGGCGACGGGGTGCCGGCCGTGGTCACCGCCATTGTGGATCTGGTCCAGGAGCTGCGGTCCCGCACCGGTCCCGCCACTCCGGTTCGTGGAGTCGGCCTGATCTTTCCCGGCGTGGTCGAGGCGGCCGCCGGCATGGCGCGCTACTCGGTCAACATCGGCTGGCGCGACCTGCCGCTGCGGGACCTGGTGAGCGAGCGGGTCGGGCTGCCGGTGGCGATCGACCACGACGTGCGCGCCGGCGGCCTGGCGGAGTTGACGCTGGGAGCGGCCCGGGGCGCGCGTGAGGCGCTGTTCGTCCCGATCGGAACCGGCATTGCTGGCGCGGTCATCAGCGGCGGCGTGGTGGTCACCGGTGCCCGGCAGATGGCCGGCGAGATCGGCCACATCCCGGTCTGTCCGGACGGGGAGCTGTGCGCCTGCGGCCAGCGCGGCTGCACCGAGACCTATGCCAGCGCCTCGGCCCTCCCCCGCCGGTACGCCGCGGCGGCAGCCGCTCAGCCCCTGCGCGCGGAGGACGTCCTAGCCCTCGCCGCGGCCGGCGATCCGCTCGCCCGCACCGTGTTCGACGAGGCTCTCACCGCGCTCGGGCGTGCGCTGGTCACGTACACGATGCTGATGGACCCCTCCGTCATCGTGATCGGCGGTGGCATGGTGCGCGCCGGGTCGGCGCTGCTCGACCCGCTCGCCGAGGCCGTCCAGCGTGGGCTGGTGTGGCGGGACGCGCCGGCCATCGTGGCGGCCCGCTTCGGCTCCGACGCCGGGCGGGTCGGTGCGGCACTGGTCGGCTGGCAGGCGGTGCGTCGAAACCACGAGGTGAGCACGGACGCCGGGGGCAGCTACCGTCAGCGGCATGCAGTCTGAACAGCTCGACCACACATCGTCCCCGGAGCGGCTCACGCCGGATCAGCTCGCCGGGGTCGGGTCTCACCTCACCGGCGCGCTGATCGCGGTGGACTTCGACGGCACCCTGGCCCCGATCGTGCGAGACCCCAGCCAGTCCCGCCCGGTGGACGGCGTCATCGACACGCTGATCGCACTGGCCCGGGCCGGCGCCCACATCGCGGTGGTCACCGGCCGCGACGCGCTCACCGCGCTGGAGCTCGGCGGCCTGGACGCCATTCCGGGGCTGGTGATCAGCGGTGTGCACGGATCGCAGACGTGGCGGGACGGCGAGCTGCGCTCGATCGAGGAAGCGCCCGGCATCGACGTCCTGCGTACCCAACTGCCGCCGCTGCTGCCCGAGGGAGTCTGGCTGGAGGACAAGCGGCTCTCACTCGTCCTGCACACCCGCCAGGCCGCTGACCCGAACGCCGCGCTCGATCAGCTGAACACCTTCGTTCCGGACCTGGTGGCTCAGCAGGGGCTCGAGACCCATCCCGGCAAGCAGGTGCTGGAGATCCGGACGCCGGGGCTGTCCAAGGCCACCGCGCTGCGAGAGCTGCTGACCCCGGACACCACCGCCGCGTTCTACGCAGGCGATGACCTCGGTGATCTGCCCGCGATAGCGGCGGTCACCCGGTGGGCGGTTGACACCGGACGTCCCGGACTCACCGTCGCTGTCGGCGAGATCAGCGAACTGCACTCGCGCGTCGACCTGGTCGTAGGCTCACCGGCCGAACTGGCGCGGCTGCTCGCGGGACTGCTCCGGGACTGAAGATCAAGGCCCGGGTCGCGGATCGGCTCTCAGCAGCGGTCGGCCGCCTGCTGGCAGGACTCTGAGAGCGGAACGCGAAAAGTGCCTGCACCTGGCAAGCGATGATGTTTGGATAGCCGCATGACCCAGCCGGACCAACGAGTGAGCCCCAACGCCGATAGTCCCGCGGCCCAGAGTTCCGCTGCGGACCGGCGCGAAGGCCGGATCGTGGTCGACAATCTGACGAAGGTGTTCGGCACCCAGCGAGCGGTGGATCAACTGAGCTTCACCGTCGAGCCCGGCTCGGTCACCGGCTTCCTCGGCCCCAACGGCGCGGGAAAGACGACCACCCTGCGCATGCTGCTCGGCCTGGTGCGCCCGACGTCCGGTGTCGCGACCATCAACGGCCAGACCTACGAGTCGCTCAGCCACCCGCTGCAGACGGTCGGTGCGGCGCTCGAAGCGTCGAGCTTCCACCCCGCGCACACCGGCCGCCAGCACCTGCGGATCTACTGCGCCGCAGCCGGACTGCCGGCGCGCCGAGCCGACGAGATGCTCGACCTGGTCGGCCTGACGGACGCGGCGAAGAAGAAGACCAAGGGCTACTCGATGGGCATGCGCCAGCGCCTCGGCCTGGCCGGCACGCTGCTCGGCGACCCGCGGGTGCTGATCCTGGACGAGCCCGCGAACGGTCTGGACCCCGAGGGCATTCGCTGGCTCCGGGGCTTCTTCCGGCACCTGGCCGGCGAGGGCCGTACGGTGCTGGTATCCAGCCACCAGCTGGCCGAGGTGCAGGAGGTCGCTGATCGTGCGGTGATCCTCAACCGAGGCAAGCTGGTGCGCGCCGGGACGCTCGACGAGCTCTCGGCGGGATCCGCGACCGCGGTGGTCCGCGGGCCGAACCTGGGCCCGCTGCAGCAGGCGCTGGCCGGTGCGGGGATGAGCGGCACCGCCGAGGCCGACGGCTCGCTGCGGGTGCACGCCGACGAGCTGAACCGCATCGGGCACCTGGCGTTCGTCAACAATGTCGAGCTGTACGAGCTCAGCCTGGAGCGGTTCGACCTGGAACAGCTGTTCTTCACGCTGACGGAGGGTGAACACCGCGGCGCAAACTTGGACGCGCCCGGCACGGTGCACGGTGGCCCGCCGCCCGGGCCGATGCTGCCACCGAGCGGCCAGAACCAGCAGAACCCACAGAACCAGCCGTACGGGAGCGTCCAGCGATGATCGGCCTGATCAAGTCCGAGGTACTGAAGATCCGCAGCACCCAGGTGTGGTTCTGGATGGTGGTGCTGGCGGTCGCCTTCACCGCACTGGGCACCATCGGCCCCATCGTGACCGCCATCGACGATCACCGCAACGGCAACCCGGTCGACTACTACGGCCTGTTCACCCAGTCCCAGGGCGCCGGCGTCGCGCTGCTGGTGCTGGGACTGCTCGGGCTCACCACCGAGTTCAGGCACAAGACGATCACCCCCACGCTGCTGGCAACGCCGAACCGGTGGTTGCTGCTCGCCGGCAAGGCGGCCTCGTATGCCATTTTCGCGGTTGTCTACGCGGTCATCTGCATCGTGCTCAACTTCGCCATGGTCATCGTCTGGCTGTCCGCGCAGTCGATTCCGCTCGAGTACGGCCATGGCGTGGCCGGCGGCGTGTTCAAGGCGTTCCTGTCGCTCGTGCTCACCGGCATGTTCGGTCTTGGGCTCGGCGCCCTGATCCGCAATCAGGCCGCGGCAATGGTGTTCGGCATCGTGTACTTCTTCCTGCTGGACAATCTGCTGCATTTCCTGCCGTTGGTGCGCAAGGGCTACGCCTACACACCGGGTGGTGCCATGACCGCCTTCACGTCCAACGGCCACCTCGACAACGGTCCGTCGGACGTGCACCTGCTCGCACCCGCGGTCGGGGGGCTGGTCTTCCTGGTCTGGGCATTGGCACTGCTGGCCGGCGGCGGACAATTGAGCCTGCACCGCGACATCAGCTGAGGTCTGTGAGCAACCGCACGGAGCGGTGCCGCGACCAGTGCTTGTTCGTCATGCCCTCAGGACGGCATCGCGGGTAGTCTGGACCCTTGGGTTGCGCCCTAGCTCGCGTTTTTTCGCCCACGTGGTTCGGCGCGTCCCCCACGCAGGCTTACGCACGCACTGAGAAGGTGGCCGACAACGTGACCGCGCAGTCCTCGACCGGCAGTGAATCATCCGCATCCCGCCTGGACTTCGGCGCGAACGAGTGGCTCGTCGAGGAGATGTACGAGCGTTACCTGGCCAACCCGAACTCGGTGGACGCGGCCTGGCACGACTTCTTCGCCGACTACCGGCCCGCAGTCGGTCCGGTAGCGCAGTCCTCGGCCAAGCAGTCCCCGGCCGAGCACCCAGAACTGCCCGACCAGCCGAAGACCGAGGCCCCGCGAACCGAGGCCGCGAGCGCGCCCCCTCAGGCGGCTCCGGCCGTGACGGTGGCCGCCCAGGCCAGCGACGGCGCCGGTCTCGCCAGCAGCGTGGCGGCGAAGTCGGTCAGCACCCCCAACAGCAGCGCCCCCAACAGCGCCTCGAACACCAGCGCCAGCAATGGCAGCACGACCAAGGACAGTACGACCAGCAGCGGGTCCGCCACCAGCAGTACAGCCGACCGGCCGGCGTGGACCAACCCCACCGTCGCCCCGACGGTGAACGGCTCGAACCATGTGACGGTGCTGCGCGGGGCGCCGGCCAAGGTCGTCACCAACATGCAGGCATCGCTGGAGATTCCGACCGCGACCAGCGTGCGCGCCGTCCCCGCCAAGCTCATCGCCGACAACCGCATCATCATCAACAACCACCTGCGCCGGGCTCGTGGCGGCAAGGTCAGCTTCACGCATCTGATCGGGTATGCCGTGGTGCGCGCGCTGCACGACCTTCCCGAGATGAACAATTCCTTTGCCCTGACGCCCGAGGGCAAGCCCGCGGTGGTGGTCCCGGAGCATGTGAACTTCGGCCTGGCGATCGACCTCCCGGGCAAGGACGGTGGCCGCTCGCTGGTGGTCGCCGCCATCAAGGGCGCCGAGCAGATGGACTTCGCCCAATTCTGGGCTGCCTATGAGGACATCATCCGGCGGGCGCGCGCGGGAAAGCTGACCGCCGACGACTTCGCCGGCTCCACGATCAGCCTCACCAACCCGGGCACCATCGGAACGAACCACTCGGTGCCCCGTCTGATGCAGGGCCAGGGAACCATCGTCGGAGTCGGCGCGATGGAATACCCCGCCGAATTCAGTGGAATGCACCCGGATGCCCTTTCTGACATGGGTATTTCCAAGACGATGACGCTGACCTCGACCTATGATCACCGCATCATCCAGGGCGCCCAGTCCGGTGACTTCCTGCGGCGGGTCCACCAGCTGCTGCTCGGCGAGGACAACTTCTACTACGACATCTTCGCCGCGCTGCGCATCCCGTACGAGCCGGCCATCTGGCTGACCGATCGGGAGTTCAGCCACGAGGGCCAGATCGACAAGGCCGCCCGGGTCATCGAACTGATCAACGCCTACCGGACCTCGGGCCACCTGATGGCCGACACCGACCCGCTCGAGTTCAAGATCCGGACGCACCCGGACCTCGACATCACCAAGCACGGGCTGACCCTGTGGGACCTGGACCGCGAGTTCCCGGTGGGCGGCTTCGCCGGCCAGAAACTGATGAAACTGCGCGACATCCTCGGCGTGCTGCGCGACGCGTACTGCCGCCGGGTCGGTGTCGAGTACATGCACATCATCGATCCCGAAGAGCGCGCCTGGATCCAGCAGAACATCGAGGTTCCGACCGACGCGCCGACCCGGGCCGAGCAGAAGCACATCCTGTCCCGGCTCAACGTTGCGGAGGCGTTCGAGACCTTCCTGCAGACGAAGTACGTCGGCCAGAAGCGCTTCAGCCTCGAAGGTGGCGAGACGGTGATCGCGCTGCTCGACGCCGTGCTGGCGTCCTCGGCCAGCCATGGCCTGGACGAGGTCGTCATCGGCATGCCGCACCGGGGCCGGCTCAACGTGCTGGCCAACATCGTCGGCAAGCCGTACGCCAAGATCTTCAACGAGTTCGAGGGCAACATCGACCCGGGCACCGCGCAGGGCTCGGGTGATGTGAAGTACCACCTCGGCGCGCACGGCACGTACATCGGCGCCGACGGCTCGCAGATCGCCGTCGAGCTGACCGCGAACCCGTCGCACCTCGAGGCGGTCAACCCGGTGCTGGAGGGAATCGTCCGTGCCAAGCAGGACATTCTCGACAAGGGCGAGGACGGCTTCACCGTCCTGCCGCTACTCATGCACGGGGACGCGGCCTTCGCCGGCCAGGGCGTCGTGGCCGAGACGCTGAACCTGTCGCAGCTGCGGGGCTACCGCACCGGCGGCACGGTGCACGTCGTGGTGAACAACCAGGTGGGCTTCACCACCTCGCCCGCGCAGTCGCGCTCCAGCCTGTACTGCACCGACGTCGCCCGGATGATCTCGGCACCGATCTTCCACGTCAACGGCGATGATCCCGAGGCCTGCGTCCGGGTCGCCAAGCTGGCCGTGGAGTACCGGCTGCGGTTCAAGAAGGACGTCGTGATCGACATGGTGTGCTACCGGCGCCGCGGTCACAACGAGGCCGACAACCCCTCGTTCACGCAGCCGCTGATGTACGACATCATCGACAACAAGCGCAGCGTGCGAAAGCTCTACACCGAGGCCTTGATCGGCCGTGGCGACATCACGATCGAGGACGCCGAAGAGGCGCTCAAGGACTTCCAGGCGCAACTGGAGAAGGTCTTTCTCGAGACCCGGGGCGCCAGCGGCAAGCCGCGTCCCGAGCCGGTGATGGACGAGACCCCGCCCCAGCACCCGGAGTCCACCGCGATCTCGGCGGAGCTCATCAAGACGATCGGCGACCTGTACGCCAACCATCCGACCGGCTTCACCGTGCACCCGCGGCTCAAGCCGCAGATCGACCGGCGCGTCGCCCAGACCACGGCCGGCGACGTGGACTGGGCGACCGCGGAGCTGCTGGCCTTCGGCTCGCTGACCGTCGACGGGCACCCGGTGCGCCTGGCCGGCCAGGACTCCCGCCGCGGCACGTTCACCCAGCGCCACGCCGTGCTCATCGACCGGATGAACGGCGACGAGTACACCCCCTTGCGGCACATCCCCGGTGCGAAGGCGCCCTTCCGGGCATACGACTCGCTGCTGTCGGAGTACGCCGCGATGGGCTTCGAGTACGGCTACTCGGTGGCCAACGAGGATTCGCTGGTGGCGTGGGAGGCCCAGTTCGGTGACTTCGCCGACGGCGCTCAGATCATCATCGACGAGTTCATCGTCTCCGGTGAGGCCAAGTGGGGCCAGCGTTCCTCGGTGGCGCTGCTGCTGCCGCACGGCTACGAGGGCCAGGGGCCGGACCACTCGTCCGGCCGGCCCGAGCGATTCCTGCAGATGGCGGCCGAGAACAACATGACCATCACGATGTGCTCGTCGCCGGCGAACTACTTCCACCTGCTGCGGCGCCAGGCCATGTCCACGATTCGCCGCCCGCTGATCGCCTTCACCCCGAAGTCGCTGCTGCGCCTGAAGGCCGCGGTGAGCCAGCTGGACGAGTTCACCACCGGTACCTTCCGGCCGGTGATAGGCGACGACACGGTGAACCCGGTCGACGTGACGCGCGTGGTGCTGTGCAGCGGAAAGGTCTATTACGACCTGGCGGCCGCTCGCAAAGAGGCCGACCGCAAGGACGTCGCCATCGTCCGGGTGGAGCAGGTCTACCCGCTGCCGGCTGACCAGCTTGCCGACGAGCTGGCGAAGTACCCGAAAGCACAGCTCGTCTGGGCACAGGAGGAGCCGGCGAACCAGGGACCGTACCCGTTCATCGCCCTCAACCTGCCCGAACGGCTGGCGGCCAAGGGCGACGACCGGCCGATCTACCGCGCCTCCCGCAAGGCCTCGGCCTCGCCGGCGGTCGGCTCGTCCAGCGTGCACGAGAGCCAGCAGCGCGAGGTCGTCGCGACGGCGCTCGGCTAGCCCGGCGCACTTGCCCGGGACGGGTGCCGGCTGGGCGTGCACTAGATTCAGGACTCATGCCAGCACCCATTCCGCAGGACCGTCCGATCCGCTGGGGCATTCTCGGCGCGGGCGGCATCGCGTCCAAGGTCGCCGCCGACATCGCGCGCGCCGAGGGCAACATCCTCGCCGCGGTGGGCGCGCGCAACGCCGAGCGGGCGGCGGACTTCGCGTCCCGGTTCGCCATCCCTCGCTCGTACGGGAATTACCAGCAACTGGTGGACGATCCGGAGTTGGACGTCATCTACGTGGCGACGACGCACCCGTCCCACCACGACCAGGCCCTGATGGCGGTCCGGGCAGGCAAGGCCGTGCTGATCGAGAAGCCGGTGTGCCTGAACGCCGCGCAGGCCACCGCGGTGTTCGACGCCGCCCGGGCCGCTGACGTCTTCGCGATGGAAGCCATGTGGATGCGTACGAATCCGCTGATCGGCACGGCCCAGCGGTTGATCGCGGACGGCGCGATCGGTGACGTGGTGGCAGTCCGCGCCGAGTTGGGGCTGGGGCGGCCGTTCGATCCGACGCACCGGCTCTACGACATGGCCAACGGCGGTGGCGCGCTGCTCGACCTCGGCATCTACCCCGTGACGTTCGGCTGGCTGTTCCTGGGACGCCCGGACACCGTGTCCACCATGGGCTCGCTGGCGCCGACCGGCAGTGACGCCTCCGTCGCGATGCAGTGGGGCTATTCCGACGGCCGGGACGCCCAGCTGTCCTGCTCGGCGCCGCACGCCATGCCCAACCGGGGGTTGATCCTGGGCACCAGGGGCTGGATCCAGACCCGGGGGCGTTTCTACCGCCCGACCGGCCTGATGGTGCTGAGCGACGGCGAGCAGACCGAGCTGCCGGACCCGATCGGCCCGGAGTCCGCCGGCTACGGCCCCGAGGTGGCCGAGGTGGCCCGCTGCCTGCGGGCCGGCCTGGTCGAGAGCCCGGTGATCCCGCACGCCGACACCATCGCCATCCTGGGGCTGCTCGACGACGCGCGCGCCGAACTCGGCGTCCGCTATCCGGGCGAGTGACCGGCCGGCCAACCTGAGGGGGCAGCGTGTATTTCACTGATCGCGGCATCGAGGAACTCGAGACCCGGCGCGGCGACGAGCAGGTCACCCTGGCCTGGGTTGCCGAGCGGCTGCAGACGTTCGTGGACGTCCATCCCGAGTTCGAGATTCCGGTGGAGCGCTTCGCGACCTGGCTGGCCCGCGCCGACGACGAGGACGACTAGCCCCAATACCGTTCAGTTAAGCTTACAGCGGTGTAGTTTGGTGGTATGCCTCGTGCTGGGTGGGTGAAGCCGGAGTCGGATCGTCGGTTGTCGGAGTTGGTGTCGGT